>VFQT010001124.1_pt1 | contig 34110 bp, 28 predicted proteins | sample 3512381 | NCBI WGS metagenome assembly VFQT01 (sample SAMN10412376, study PRJNA504923) | tailings metagenome | isolation source: Relicate 2 Philex TSF3 active mining site | place: Philippines: Tuba, Benguet | collected 2017-08-29 | reverse complement strand
GCCAAGAAAGGGAGACACGGTCTGTTGGCCCGTACCAGCGAAATGCAGTTTCCATGATGCAAACCTACCATTCTGGACGCAGTCTGCGCACTTATCCTCGTAGAGACTCCAAAAAACGGACGCGTACTAAACTATAATAGTTATCATCTAATACTTAAGTTAACCATGGTGAAATCAAGCAATTTTCACCGTATCAACGGTTCCCAATTTTGTCTACAATCATCACATCAAGGATCCAGACTTGATAACCAACAATAGTAGAACCTGGGGAGTGGCGTACCCTCCCATCCAGGATAGGAGGGTAGGCCATACGATTTATTCGTGTTCTGTTTTAGGTTCTATGATTCATTTCCTGTTATGACCCGAAGCTTCATCTCTTCGGGTCATTTTGCATTTCGTTGCAAACATCAGTGCGTGCTTTTTGGCAGAGACGGCTGACGTGTATAAGAGAGCCCGGCAGCTGCACCGTGCACGGCGCAATCCCAGTGCTTCGGGCCGCGTTCAACGTCTACGCTCATCAACGGACAACGTCGTTTGAACAAGTCATCATCCATGACGAACGAAGCCTCACTCCTCTAAAATCAACTTTCCCGTCCGTTTCCATCAGCCGTACAATCCTAATGTCATGGGAAAAATCAAAACATCCGTTATTGGGTACGGCTTCGCCGGCAAGTCGTTTCACAGCTATCTGGTCACACTTGTTCCAGAGCTTGAGCTACACTCAATCGCAAGCCGGGATCCTGCGACACGCGAACGCATCGTAGCCGAGCGCGGCTGCACGGCAGTCGAATCCATCAACGATGTCTGCGCTGACCCAAATGTCGACCTTGTTATCCTCGCGACGCCAACCGCGGTTCACGCCGACCAAGCTGTCGCAGCACTCAATGCCGGGAAACACGTCGTCGTCGACAAGCCTCTAACACTCACCATGGCCGAAACAGACCGGATGATTGCTGCAGCGAAGGCTAACAATCGCGTTCTGTCTGTCTTCCAAAACCGCCGCTTTGATGGCGACTACCTCACCTGTCGAAACATCATCGAGAATCGCTCTATTGGGGATGTGCGCTGGCTTGAAATGGCCTGGCAGGGCTTTGGTCCGGTCAATGGCTGGCGCTCAGATGCATCCCAAGGTGGTGGTCGCTACTGGGACCTCGGCGCGCACCTCGTAGACCAGGCACTTCAGTTCTTCCCGGAAGCCGTCGCAAGTGTTTATGCCCGGCGTAGCTTTGACTATGCCAACAGTGATACCGACTCCGAAGCTACCATTATCATCACATTCGAAAGTGGCCGCACAGCCGTCTGCGACCTCTCGGGAAACACCGCTTACTCCAAGCCTCGCTTTTGCATTCACGGCTCCACCGGTACCTTCGTAAAGTACGGTGTGGATCCTCAGGAGCTGGCGATGATTGCCGGTGCTATCGATGGCGGTATAGAACAGCCAGAGTCCTACGGCAAAATCTACACGAACTCGAGCATTACACCAGTCAAGACCCAACCGGGTCGCTGGAGAAACTACTACGAGAACATCGCAGCTGCCATTAACGGCACCGCACCACTTGCGGTTTCTATGGACAGTGTCCGTAAAGCCATGGAAGTCCTGACCGCGGGAATCGAAAGTGCAGAGACCGGCAATGTTGTCCATTTCTGATAGCGTTGAACGGCAGAAGTCGATTTGGGAGCTGCTGGGCGGAACGGATGGCGGTGCGCCGGATGCCTTCGCCGAGCTCGTTGACCGCTTCTATGATGGTATCGAGACCGACCCGATAATCCGCCCGATGTATCCGGATGATGATATGCCGGGTGCTCGTGAACGCCTGGCTCTCTTTCTGATCCAGTACTTTGGCGGTCCTGGGATTTATTCTGAGCAACGTGGCCACCCTAGACTGAGAATGCGGCACTTCCCCTACAAGGTAGATACCAAGGCCGCGGATGCATGGCTGAGTCATATGGACAGAGCTCTCGAAACCACCCCGGCATTTGCTCCATATATTGATGCAATGAAAGCCTATTTTCACCACACAGCGTATTTTTTGCGCAATACGGAGGATGTATGAAAGCAAAGCTCGTACTAGCCCTGATTCCCCTTAGTGTCAGTATGGTGATGGCACTTACACCTGATACGACAAACGATGCTAAGTCATTGGTCAATGGCCTGGACAACATGCTCCAGCGGCGCTTCAAGACCACTGATGATGGTCGATTTGGCATTTCGCGGATGCCTGTGCTGTCCGGGCACGAAAACATCATCGTTAGCTCAGGTCGCGGGACCGATGACGACGACACCCGTGCATTCGTAAAGCGCGTTCAGGCATCGGGTAAGCCACTCGTCGTCGGCTTTGCACATATCAATCATCGACAGGCAGACACATTCATCCGTCCAGAGAAGCCCGGGACCATTGAAGCAATTATCGGATACCGGGATGGCAAGTACACCAACCTCCGAGCCGCGCACGGCGATGATGACCACGCCCTGCTCAAGCCATTCATCAAGCCGATAGTTGATCGGCTAAAGGACATCGAGGCCGGAACCAGCTTCGAGATTCCATCGAAGACCGCCTATGTAGCCGTTCGTCCGGTTATCACCGACCGCAACTGTGTACAGTGCCATGCAGGTGTAAAGGAAGAACAATCCATGGGGGCATTGGTTTACATCGTGCCCTTAGATGCCGCCAAGCCAAAGTCAGCGCCTCGCAAAAACTAGTTCATCCTAGACACGCTCATAGCGCGTGTTTCGGCGAACAGGAGTGTAGCCGGCATCCGTAATCAGACGTTCCATTTCAGAAATCGGCACCGCAAATGTACAACCAGCGGCTGAGACGACATTCTCTTCCATCATCGTCTGGCCGAAGTCATCCACGCCGTAGCCAAGCGATATCTGACCGATTTTCGGTCCCTGAGTCACCCAGCTTGCCTGCATATGTGGGAAGTTATCGAGCGCGATACGGCTGATTGCAATGGTGCGCAAGTAGTCAAAGCCGCTTGCGCGCAGACCGCCAAGCTCTGTGCCATCCGGTTGGTAATTCCATGCCGCAAATGCACGGAAGTGCGCAGGGCTGTTGTTCAGCGAAACATCCTGGAGATCCCGAAGACGCACAAGGTGTTCTACGCGGTCTTCAAAAGTATCGATGCTGCCATACATCATCGTTGCCGTTGAGTACAGTCCGACGGCGTGGGCGGTTTCCATGCAGTTAAGCCATTCATCGGCGGTATCTTTGTACGGGCTGATGAAGTTGCGAACCCGATCGGTCAGGATTTCAGCACCGCCACCCGGGATACTCTGGAGGCCGGCTTCCTTAAGGCGGGTCAACGTCTCGTGCATGCTTAGCTTGCTGATTTTAGCGATGTAAATGAGCTCAGCAGGTGAAAAGCAGTGCCGGATGATGTGTGGGAATTCATCCCGCATCCATGAAAGAAGGTCTTCGTACCACTCGAGTTTAAGCTTAGGGTTGAGTCCGCCCTGCATCAGCATTTCGACGCCACCAACGGCGGAGAGCTCCGTCAGTTTCTGGTGAATTTCTTCCCGCGTAAGGACGTACGAATCCGGCGCATTCGAGCCTGGCGTGCGGTAGAAGTTGCAAAATGAGCAGCGTACCCAGCAGACATTTGTGTAGTTAATGTTTCGGCTGACGATGTAGGTGACATCGTGGCCAGGTACCAGCCGCTGACGGACGACATCGGCGAGCATCGCAAGGTCAGCGAGGTTTGGGTGGTGGAACAGCCTTAAGATTTCATCCGGGGAAATACGAATGTTGTCGAAGACCTTGTCGGCAATATCACTGATATCGCTCTCCGGTCCCCGCTTGGTAAGTGTAGTGGTTGGAAGTGCGGTCGCCGTCGTCATAATCCTGTCCTTTTCCCCTTGAAACGTTCTTTGTTATACCCTTTTTGCTCGCTCGACTGCCTCCAGACGATGACCGATTCGGCACATGCAATACACCATCAGCTGGCTGGGGCTGAAATATTGAGACATCGGCTGGAACTATTTACTCACCAGTAAAGTTATTTAGGTTATGATAGCAAAACAGGAGAAGTTTCCATGGTAACCCTTCGTCCATCCCTCGAGCGCGGCATCGTTGACCGTGGCTGGCTCAAAGCACATCACAGCTTTTCGTTCGCAAACTACCAGGACCCAAAGCATGTCCACTTCGGCCCATTGTTGGTCATTAATGAAGACCACTTCGCTCCGGGGCGTGGCTTCGGGATGCATCCACACGAGGACATGGAAATCGTCACCTACGTGATTGCTGGAGGGCTCAAGCACGAGGACTCGACTGGCGGCGGCGGGACGCTTTACCCGGGGGATGTCCAGCGGATGAGCGCCGGGACAGGTGTTCATCACTCAGAGTTCAATGGCTCCGATACGCAGTGGCTGCACCTACTGCAGCTATGGATTATCCCAAAGTCGAAGGGAATCACGCCGCGCTACGGGGAGGCCCACTTCACTGATGCGCAAAAGCACAATCGCCTGCAGGCGATTGCGAGCAGGGATGGCCGGGATGGCTCCCTCGAAATACATCAGGATGCCGAAATCTACGCATCGATGCTTGACAATGCACAGCTCAGCCACCCCCTCGACGCCGGGCGTATCGCCTACCTCCAGCTCATCAGCGGCAACCTCACGGTTAATGGCCTCTCGCTCAGCAATGGAGATGCCGCCAAGCTTCGAGATGAATCCAGTGTGGAGATTTCCGGCACCGGCCACTTCCTCCTGTTTGACCTCCCGGCGCAAGGCTGAGACGGTTCCATTTAGTACTGCAAACCAGCCCGGTAACCCTACCGGGCTTTTTTGTGCCTTGAAAGGCTTGACACAACCGCTTGGACAGGAGAAAGTGACCCAATTATGAATGCGCTTTCCCTCTTCCTCCCTGCCGTAGCCCTTGCAGCGACGCTTACCCCGGCCGGACAGCAGCGTCCACAAGCCCCGACACGCGGTGCCGCAAGCGGCGCCCCTCTAGCCCTTTCCACCATCTCGCCGCGTCAAATCGGCCCTGCAGTGACCAGTGGCCGCGTCATTTCCATCGCCGTCCACCCAACCGATAAAACCACCTGGTATGTAGGCGCAGCCTGCGGCGGCGTCTGGAAGACAACCAACAACGGCACGACGTTCTCTCCTATCTTTGACAACGAAGCGTCGTATTCCATCGGGACCATCACCATCGACCCAAAACGTCCGAATATCATCTGGGTTGGCACCGGTGAGAACAACGCCCAGCGCAGCGTTGGCTGGGGGGATGGCGTGTACAAGTCCGAGGATGGCGGGCGTACCTGGAAGAACATGGGCCTCAAGTCCAGCGAACATATCGGGAAAATCGTCGTCGACCCACGCAACCCGGACACCGTCTGGGTAGCCGCACAAGGTCCACTTTGGAGTGCCGGCGGCGAGCGCGGCCTCTATCGCACAACGGATGGCGGCAAAACATGGAAGAACATGCTTGCTATCTCCGAGAACACCGGTGTTTCCGACTTTCTCATCGACCCGCAAAACCCGGACATCCTGTACGCTGTCAGCTGGCAACGACGGCGCCACGTCTTTACCTACATTGGTGGTGGTAGCGAGAGCGGAATCCACCGCTCCACGGATGGCGGCGCGACCTGGACAAAGCTCCGAGGTGGCCTCCCCGGCGGCGATATGGGCAGAATCGGGCTGGCGGCATCCCCGGCAAACCCGGCGTACATCTATGCAACCGTCGAGGCCCAGGCAGGCGGAAGTGGAACCTACCGTACCACCGATCAGGGTACGACGTGGGAAAAGCGCGGAGACTTTGTCGCGCAGGGGATGTACTACGGCCAGATCATTTGCGACCCGGTGGATGCCGAGCGCATTTATATACTGAGCGTCTCAAACCAGGTCAGCAATGATGGCGGTCGCACGACCACCGATCTTGGTGAGCGTAACAAGCACGTTGACAACCATGCACTCTGGGTTGACCCAAGCGATACGCGGCATCTGCTTGCGGGCTGTGATGGCGGCATCTACGAATCCTTTGACCGTGGCTCAACCTGGGTGTTCAAGTCAAACCTCCCGATTGCGCAGTTCTACCGAATTGCCGTCGATGACAGTAAACCTTTTTACTATGTCTACGGCGGGACGCAGGACAACAACAGCATCGGTGGCCCAAGCCGCTCGAAGAGCTCCCGTGGTGTTGGCTCAGCCGAGTGGTTTGTGACCGCGGGCGGGGATGGCTTCCACCAGGCGGTTGAACCGGGCAATCCGGACATTGTGTACTCCGAATCGCAGGATGGCGGCCTTGTTCGCTTTGACCGCAAAACGGGTGCGCGCACCGGTATCGCACCGCTTCCGGCAAAGGGTGCGCCTCCGCTGCGCTTCTACTGGGACTCCCCTCTGCTGATCAGCCCCCATAACCCAAAGCGTCTCTGGTACGGAGCGAACATTTTGTTCCGCTCGGATGACCGTGGCGACTCCTGGACGGCTGTGAGCGGCGATCTCACCAAACAGGTCAACCGCAACAACCTTAAGGTCATGGGCCAGCCACAAAAGCTCGATACCATCGCCCGCGGCCAGTCGACATCGTTCTATGGCAACATCATTTCCATTGATGAATCGCCAAAGAAGGAAGGCCTTGTCTACGCCGGCACGGATGATGGGCTGCTTCACATCACCCCGGATGGCGGCAAGACCTGGCGCAAGCTGGACAAGGTAGCGGGTGTCCCGGAAGGCACATATGTTGGCCGGATATTGGCATCAAGGCATGCGGCTAACACAGTCTATGCGCTCTTTGACAACCACAAAAATGGTGACTACAAGCCATATGTCATGAAGAGCACCGATCAGGGCGAGACGTGGGAGGCGATCACGGGCAACTTGCCGGAGAGCGCACCAGCATTGTCGATTGTGCAGGACCATATCGATCCAAAGCTGCTCTTTGTCGGAACGGAGACGGGTCTCTATGTCACCACGGATGAAGGCAAGGCTTGGCACAAAGTCCGTGGCATCCCGACGATTGCCGTGCGCGATCTCAAAATTCAAACCCGCGAGAATGACCTTGTTGTTGGCACCTTTGGCCGGGGCATTTGGATTCTGGATGACTATTCCGCAATCCGCGGTGAGTCTGCTTGGAAGGACACGGATGCGGCCATTCTCCCAGTGAAAGATGTCTATAACTGGATCTCTTTTGATGGCCGTACCGGCTCTGAAGGGGAAACGCCTTGGTATGCAGCAAACCCGGCGGGAGGCGCCAGCTTCCTGGTCTGGGTCAAGGAAAATGGGTTTAAATCTCTTAAGCAAAAGCGTGAGGAAGCCGAGGCCGAGGCGCGAAAGAAGGGTGAGAACCCTCCATTCCCGACGGCCGACCAGCTGCGCGCAGAAGCGGATGAAGAAGGTGCATCCCTGATTGCTACGATTACCGATAGCAAAGGAGCGGTCATCAGACGTCTCATTCAGCCGATGTCCGCCGGGCTTCGACGTATCACCTGGGACTTGCGGATGCCGGGTGCATCCGTAGGAATTCCAAGCAGCGCTCCGGCGGCAGGAGGCCGTGGAGGTCGCGGAGGGCGTGGCGGCGGCGGTGGTGGGTTTGTCGTGATGCCGGGCGAATACAAGGTAGCGCTCTCCAAGCGGATTGCGGGTGTGGAGACCGAGCTTGTAAAGCCAGTTACTTTCAAGGTAGCCCTTGAGGGTGAAGAAAAGCTGACCGCCACCGAACGTGCAACCATCCAGAATCTGCGTGAGAAAGTCACCCGTGTGCAGAAGTCGCTGACCGCAACCCTGGAGGTCCTTGACAACGCGCAGGGTCGGATTGGTGCGATTCGCAGTGCACTCGAACAAAGCCCAACGGCCACGGCAGCAATGCGTAAAGAGGCAGCAGAGATCGAAAAAGCTCTCGAAGCGATTGCATTCTCACTCCGAGGCGATGACGTGTCTAGCGTCCTCGTCGAGCCATCACCGCTTACAACCGTCCGCCGAATTCAGGATGGGTCATTTGCTCTAATGGGTTCATCCCTGATGCCGACCAAGACGCGTATCGACTCGCTCAATATCGGAATTGAGGAGCTGACGGCCATCCTGCCAAAGCTGCGTACGGTGGCGCTTGAGCAGCTTCCAAAGTTTGAGAAGCAGCTTGATGCCGCGGGCATAATGCACACACCAGGAAGGCTTCCACAGCTTCCGTAGAGTGCTTTGATTTTATTGATGCCCGGTCAGGCGTTTTCGCGAGTGTGTATCCTACGCATCCGCGGTAGCGAGCAGCCGGGCTTTTTCGTGTTTTGATTTCAGCGAGAAGAGCTGACGGCCATCCTGCCAAAGCTGCGTACGGTGGCGCTTGAGCAGCTTCCAAAGTTTGAGAAGCAGCTTGATGCCGCGGGCATAATGCACACACCAGGAAGGCTTCCACAGCTTCCGTAGAGTGCTTTGATTTTATTGATGCCCGGTCAGGCGTTTTCGCGAGTGTGTATCCTACGCATCCGCGGTAGCGAGCAGCCGGGCTTTTTCGTCATCCGTGAGGTCGGCGACGGTTTTGAACTGCTCGTTATACAAATCCTGATACACACCAGGACGCTGCACAAGCTCGGAATGCGTGCCGTAGTCGACAATACGGCCATCATCGATGACCAGAATGCGGTCAGCCCCGATCACTGTTGACAAGCGGTGCGCGATGACAAAGTTCGTCCGACCCTTCATCAGGTCTGAAAGCGCGGCTTGGATATTCGCCTCGGTGTGGGAATCGAGCGCGGATGTCGCATCATCCAAAATGAGAATCCGCGGGTCAGTCAGGATGGCGCGTGCGATAGCCATCCGCTGTTTTTGTCCACCGCTGAGCTTGATGCCATCCTCGCCGATTTTGGTCTCGTAGCCATCCGGCAGCTCCATGATAAAGCTGTGCATATCGGCGGCTTTTGCGGCCGCGATGACATCGGCATCCGTGGCATCCTTCCGCCCGTAGCGGATATTTTCCTTGAGCGTCACGGAGAAGAGCAGCGTCTCCTGTGAAACCATCCCGATATGGCGGCGCATGCTATCCAGGCGGACTTTTCGGATGTCCCGGCCATCAATGCGAACCATCCCCTTTTGGACATCGTAGAAGCGGGCCAAAAGGTTGACCAGCGTCGTCTTCCCGGCGCCGGATGGACCAACAATCGCAATGATTTCGCCAGGCTGCACGCTGAAATGGATATCGTGAAGCGCCGGATTTTCCGGGTCATAGCCGAACGTAACGTGGTCGAAGTCAACCTTTCCAGTCACCGATGGCAGTAAAACGGCATCCGGAGAGTCGATGATTTCAGGCTGTGTGTCGAGCGTCTCAAAGACGCGGTCGATAGCGGCGGATGCCCACTGCAGCTGGACATTGAAGTCAACGACGCGTACGGCCGGGTCGTAGAGATAACTGAGGTAGGAGTAAAACGCGAGGAGCTCACCGGGTTTGATTTCGCGCCCAACCATTTTGCCGCCGTACCACAAAATTGCACACGTCCCGATGGCGCGGATCAGGCGACTGGCGACTTCGAGATAGCGGTTAAGGTTGCTCTGGTTCATCGAGATGATGAATCGCTCTTTCTCGGTTGTCCTAAAGCGCTCGATCTCCCAGGCTTCCATCGCGAATGCTTTGACGACTGCGATGCCGTAAATCTTTTCGGTGAGCCCACCAATCATCGCCTCCCACTTCTCACGGAGGGAAATGCTGATTTCCCGGATGTGTTTGAGGAGGAGCTTGTAGCACAGCACGTAGACGGGAAGGATTCCGACGGCAGCGATGGCAAGCCGCCATTCGATAGCGAACAGCCATGCGGTGACGACGAAGAGCGTTGCTATGTCGGTGATGAGAAGAACAAACCCGGATGTCAGTGTGTACTGGATGACATCGATGTCGGATGTCAGCCGTGACATGATTTTGCCCGGTTGCTGGCCATCGTAGTATGCGAGGGAGAGGCGTTGGAGATGACGGTAGGACTGGAAGCGCAGGTCGAAAACGATGCGTTGTCCGAGCCACGAAATGAGGTAGTTGAGCAGGTAGGAGACAACAGCGCGAAAGGCGTAGAGCCCGATGACACCAAAGAAGATCCACCACAGCATTTTGATATCGCGATTCGGGATGGCGACATCGAGGACCTGTTTCTGGAACAAAGGCATCGGGATTGCGGACAGCGTCACCGCAAACATCAGGAACACGGCGATGACAACGCGGATGCGGTACGGGTAAAGGTAACGTAGCAGGCGTTTGAATTGACTCATCGGGAAACCGCTTAACAATGTAGCACAAGGCGTTGTTCCGATGGGCTGGTTATGTTGGATTTGGATGCTGATTATTCGGATTGTGGTTGTATGTGGACCGATACGCTCTGCGTAGGGGAGGGCCGCTGTGCCATCCCGCGGCTACAAGACTTGCGATGTGTATCAGCAATGTACGCAAAATTCGTGCCCACGGGCGGGCGTGGCAGCCCGCACCTACGCGGACATCAATAAACTATCCTCACGAATGCGCCAGCCTGACTTGGATGCTGTCCATCCGCCGCTTGGCTGACTCTGTAACCGGAGGCCGCGCGCACGAATACCCAGCTCGCCAAGCGACGTCGCCCAGCGCTTCTTCTCACCCATGAACTTCTTCTGGGCATGATAGACATCCATGAGGAGGCACTTCGTCTCCCAGTCGCGGTCGACAACCTTTCGGTTGCGCGGACGCGGGCTGCTCGAGAATTCTACGTATCCCCAAAGCTCAGGCCGGTGCATGTCCACTACGTACTGCGGGCTCCAGACCCAGTTGTGCTCAGGCCGGTTTGGGACCTTGGTGGTCACTTTTCCTTGTGTCGTGACATCCCACTCGACGCGTGAGAAGTTGATTCTCCACTTATCTCCAGGACTTGGCGGGGATGCCACCTTGGCATACTCCCCAAGCGCCTTCCATGGAAGGGAAATCTCAACCGTCCAGCCTTTGTCCACAACGGATGCATCATTCAACACGCCATCCACCTTGACAGCGGTCTGCATCCCGTCGATTTCCCACTCATTTAGCGCCGGACCGCCATCCCGATAAGGCTTTACCAACCGCAAGTCCCAAGTCGTATTCAGCGCATTCAGCTCAAGCTCGTAATACTCGTGGTTATCGCCATCCGGGTCGATAAATACCTCGAAGTCGTTATCCTGAAAGATGACAGCATCATGCTGCGTAATCGTCGCCCAGACATTCGGTTCGGTCAGCTCGGCCCCAATGTACAGATTATTGTCATCCCAGAGCATCTTCATGCGTGTGCGCCACGTCGGGCGTGGCTTGACATCCCCTTCGATGTCGACGAAGTCATCCGACCACGGTGCATTTCTCCAGAATTCCTTGGAGAGATCGCCATTGATGTTCGGTGCGATGGCTGCCCGTGGGCAGAGATAGCCTTTTGGATGAGGGATACGCATGATTGATTCTACGTCAGGGCATCACCCATTCGCGGCGGGGCGGTTGCGTAGCTCCCAAGCTTTTGTCATTCCAAGGTGCTCCAACAGCTGCGCTTCCGGGAGATGCGGGTCATCCGCACCACGGCAGGCTTTTCTAAGCCGCAGCGCCCATTCGCCCACTTCACGGTCATCAACAACATCCAGATGATTCGACATTTGGTACGGATCGCGCTCGTTGTCAAACATCATCCACGGCTTACCGCCCGCGTGCTCAACATAGGTATGCGTCTTCGTCCGCAGCGCCCGCCACGCCCCTAACCCCTGCGACTTTGCTTCATCCGCAGCAACGTAATTCGCGAGCAAAACATGGTCACGTCGCCTTCCACGCGTCCCGGTGAAACAGTGCGAGAGATTCCAGCCATCCACTTTGTTTGGCTGCTTCCAGCCCATCAGGCCCGCAATACTTGGAAGCAAGTCCACGGTGCCGATAAGCGCATCGGTGGTGCGCACCGCGGCTGTGGCTCCCGGTACCCTCGCGATCAGCGGAACGCGGATACTCTCATCATACGGATTTTGCTTCTTCAGCCACCCATGGCTCCAAAGCATATCGCCATGGTCGCTGGTGAAAATCACGATTGTACTTTCGTAGAGGTTGTTGGACTTGAGGTAAGCGATTATTCTGCCGAATTGGTCATCCAATGCCGTGCACGCAGCGCGGTAATCGGCCGTCGCACGCCGACAATTGAGGTTGCGTGCCAGCGGGTTTTTGGCATCCGGCTGGGCATTCGGCCGCAGCGTTTGCTGGTCCGGTTTATAGCGGTCACGGTACATCGATGGAACATCCTGATACGGATCATGCGGCGGCCCCCAGCTTAGTACTGCGATGAACGGCTTTCCATCCGCGTGGATATCATCCAGAAACTGCAACATCCGGGTCGTCTGCACCTCTGGTTCATACCCCGGAACTTCGATCAGCTTTGGCGTGTCTTCAAACCACCGAGGATGCAGATAGTCATGGGCACAGTTGTAAACCGCCCAGCGGTCAAACCCAAAACGGCGGTTCCCTGGCGGGGTGAACTTGCTCCGCGGCTGGCCATCGAGATGCCATTTCCCAACATAAACCGTTGCGTGCCCGTTCGCCTTTGCGAGTATCCCGAGGGTCTTCGCTTGATCCGCAAGCGGCAGGTCATTCCCGGGAACGCCCACTTTGTGTGGATACATCCCGGTCAGCAAGCACGCCCGATTCGGACCACAAACCGGACTCGTCGCGTAGGCGTGCTCAAAGCGGATGCCATCCGCCGCGAATGCATCCAGATTGGGTGTCTTCACCTCGGCATTTCCGTAGCAGCCGAGGTCACACCAGCGCCACTGGTCGGCCAGCACTATGAGGAGGTTGGTTTTTTGCTTTGCGTTAGACATCGGGATGATGTCTTGTAACACGCAACGACAGCGGATGGCAACACATTCAATGTGACGTATCGGACACAGAGAAGCCCCCCGGCACCAGGAGTGCCGAGGGGCTTTTGTCAGAGGAGTAGGCTTTTTAAAACCTACATCCGGGATTGCAGCTCACGATCGATATCATCGAGGAACTCATCCGTAGAGCGGTATGGATGATCCTTGTCGATCAGAATCGCAAGGTCTTTGGTCATTCGGCCGGATTCAACGACATCAACGCAGACCTTCTCAAGGGTCTCGGCAAAGCCAACGACATCCGGCGTGTCATCAAAGCGACCACGGTACTGCAGACCACGCGTCCATGCATAAATGGATGCAATCGGGTTTGTACTCGTCGGCTTGCCCTGCTGATGCATCCGGTAGTGACGTGTCACCGTTCCGTGTGCTGCCTCGGCCTCGACCGCAGAACCATCCGGGCTCATCAGAACACTGGTCATCAGACCGAGCGAACCGTAGCCCTGTGCGACGGTGTCAGACTGGACATCGCCATCGTAGTTCTTACATGCCCAGAGGTAGCCACCGCTCCACTTGAGGTTGGATGCCACCATGTCATCGATCAGGCGGTGCTCATAGGTGAGGCCAGCCGCTTCAAAGCGGGACTGGAACTCGGTCTCGTAGACGCGCTGGAAGGTGTTCTTAAATGCGCCATCGTAGACCTTCATAATCGTGTTCTTGGTCGACAGGTACACAGGGTAGTTGCGGCCAAGGGCATAGGTCATACAAGCGCGGGCAAACCCTTCAATGCTGGAATCGAGGTTGAACATTCCCATCGCGACACCGCTGGACTTGGTCTTGATAACTTCGCGGCTGATCGGGTCGCCTTCGCCATCCGGTGTCCATATGATTGTGATGGTTCCTGCACCTGGGAACGTAAAGTCCTGCGCGCGGTACTGGTCGCCAAAGCCATGGCGGGCAACGACAACGGGTTGGTCCCAGTGTCCGACGAGACGTGGGACGTTCTTGCAGATGATTGGCTCGCGGAAAATGGTGCCATCCAGGATGTTGCGGATGGTTCCGTTTGGCGAACGCCACATCTGCTTGAGGCCGAATTCTTTGACACGGGCTTCATCGGGGGTGATGGTCGCACACTTGACGGCCACGCCGTATTGCTTGGTTGCATTTGCCGAGTCGATGGTGATCTGGTCATCCGTGCGGTCGCGCGCTTCGATTCCCAAGTCGTAGTACTTGAGGTCGATATCGAGGTATGGCAAAATCAGCTTTTCGCGGATTTTATGCCATATGATGCGCGTCATTTCATCGCCATCCATCTCAACAACGGGGTTTTTAACCGGAATCTTTGCCACGTTCTGGCTCCTTATTCTCTAAAAAGTGTAGTTTACAGTGATAAATCGGCGGGGATGGCTTGCGGCAGGTGCATCCCCAAAACCCGAATCCAATCAGCCTTTGGGCTAGTGGGCCATGATGCGGGGAATCGTGCCTTCAAACGCATCCCGTGCGGCATCGATTGAGACTTCCAGCACACCTGGAAGCTCTATCTTATTTCGGCTGGTGACTTGCCCAATGAACACAGCCTCGATGCCATGTGCTTCGGCGATATCGAGGAGTGCAGTTTGCTCATCCCCGCCCTCGCGTACAGAAACGACCACGCGGCTTGCAGCCTCACCAAAACAAATTGCGCTCCATGGCTGGTCACCGAAATCGGTCACTGAAAGACGGAGCTCAACACCGGTGTTGCCCGCGAGCGCAGATTCGCAGACATTGACTAAAAGTCCACCATCCGAGCAGTCATGCGCGCTCTTGACAATGCCCTTGGCAATCAGTTCACGGGTTGCGGCCTGTACGGCGAGCTCAGCTGCCATGTCAAGCTTCGGTAACGCGCCTGTTTCAAGACCATGTTCAACGTAGAGATACTGGCTGCCGCCAATCCCGCGCTCATCATCTGAGTCCGTTGGACGGAGAACGTACACAAGGTCATTCGCATCCTGGAAGGCTAACCCAACCGGTTCGACACCTTCAGGGAACACACCGACCATGCCAATGGTTGGTGTTGGATGGATTGGTCCCGTCGGAGACTCATTGTAGAAGCTGACATTTCCTGACACAACCGGTGCACCAAAGAAGTCACAGGCTTCCGCGAGACCGTAGACTGACTGGCGGAACTGCCAGAAACCTGTCTCTTTTTCAGGATTCGGCATGTTGAGGTTGTCGGTTGTCGCGACCGGAACCGCGCCAACACAGCTGAGGTTACGGCTGGCTTCGGCAACGGCATGCTGCGATCCGAGGTGTGGGTCCAAGTAACACCAACGTGGGTTACAGTCCGTGGTCGCCGCGATACGTCGTCCACCTGCGGCACGTACTGCAAGAACAGCAGCATCCCCAGCACCGGGAACGACTTCTGTCTGCGTCTGCACCTGATGGTCATATGTCTGGAAAACCCACCGCTTGCTTGCTATCGTCGGGGTTCCGAGCAGCTTCAGGAGCGTGGCTGAGTAATCGGCGGGTTCCGGAAGCGAATCGATATCGAATGCCTTGCAGTCCGCAATATACGCTGGCTCAGCCGCATCAAGGGCATACGTAGGGCATCCATCCGTGAGCAGCTGCGCAGGGACATCAGCTTCAATACGGCCATGGTGGTGGATGACGACATTTCCGGTATCGGTCACAGTCCCTATGACGGCGGAGCTGAGGCCCCACTTGTCACAAATCGCGATGATTTCATCCTCGTGTCCCTTTTCGACCACGCAAAGCATGCGTTCCTGAGACTCGCTGGTGAAAATCTCCGCGGCGGTCATGCCGGTTTCGCGCTGCGGGATGACATCGGCATTAATGTCCATGCCAACATTTCCCTTGCTCGACATTTCAACGCTGGCGCAGGTAAAGCCGGCAGCACCGAAGTCCTGGATACCGCGGATGTGCCCGGTAGCAAGAATCTCCAGCGTCGCTTCAATCAGCAGCTTGCCGTAGAACGGGTCACCAACCTGCACATTTGGACGCTTTGCTTCGGATTCTTCGGAAATCTCAACGGATGCAAACGTTGCTCCGTGAATGCCATCCCGGCCAGTGGATGAACCAAAGAAAACAACCGGGTTTCCGACGCCTTTGGCAGCGGACTTGGCAACATTTCCCAGCTCAACAACGCCGATGGCCATCGCATTTACGAGTGGGTTGGTGTTGTAGCAAGGGTGGAAGGTGATTTCGCCGCCAACGGTCGGGACGCCAAGGCAGTTTCCGTAGGACGAAATACCGTGAACAACGCCGCTGAAGAGAAAGCGGTTTTTAATATGGACATCTGTGTCGCCATCGATGTCGCCGAAGCGGAGGCTGTCCAATACAGCGATTGGACGTGCGCCCATACTGATGATGTCGCGGATGATGCCGCCGACACCGGTTGCGGAGCCATTGAATGGTTCGACATAGCTTGGGTGGTTGTGAGATTCCATCTTGAAGACAATGCCCTGCCCGGTATCGCCGAGGGGCACCACGCCGGCACCTTCGAGTGCATTGGCATCCTGTGCCTTTTTGAACTCACCAAAGGCCCGGAGAGTGTTTCGGGAGTACTTGTAAGCGCAGTGCTCACTCCATTCGACCGCAAACATATTCAGCTCAAGATAGGTCGGGACACGCCCCAGCCGCTCGATGATGAGGTCATATTCACTGGAGCGGAGGCCGAGCTCCATAGCGACATCGACATTAACTGCCGGATATGCGGGGTGGTTTACGGGAACGGGGCGGGCTGATGCGTCTGGCACGGAACTCTCCTGTAAGGATGCAACTGGCGATGCATCCATTCTATCGTTGACGCAATAACCGGGGTGATGCGGGTACGATGCACCAGCGGAGGTGACACGACGATGGCGATGAAGCCCGATAATGCAACGCGCAAGCGTGTGGTAACAACTCTGGTTGTGGTTGGTGGCCTTATTGGTGTTGTGGCGGCGAGTGGGCGGTTCAGTGACTGGCTGGCGAGCCGGCAGCCGGTTTCTATGGTCTCTCCTGAGGAAATGCGGGAAGCGGAGCGCTTCTCCCGGATGCTTGGGACGCTTGCGGAAGCGGTCCGGATGCTTGGGAGCCGCGGTTCGTATGCCGATGTCATCGAGCTCGTCGGACGCGCCTGTCCAAAGGATGAAGCGTGTCCATCATCCATGCGCCGTGCTGCGGGCGAAGCCTATTTCCGACTCGACAAAGCTGATGAAGCCCGGGCAGAGCTGGCATCCATGCTGTCCGAAAACCGCGGCCCTCTTGAAAATATGGATCGCCTGGCGCTTGCGGGCAATCCGGAGCAGTACAAAACGGAGGTTGCCACAAGCCTGTCCGGGGCGAGTGTTGCTCAGTCATCTCCGCTTGAGGCAAACAATATTGCTTGGGGAGCGTGCTTGTTACCCGTGGCTGGGATTGATCTCGACAAGGCAGAACAGCTGGCGCGGGTGGCAGTTGAGAAGTCGGATGCTGAATCCAAGGCGACCTATATGAACACACTGGGCGTGGTGTTGTTCCGCCGGGGAGCATTTGCGGATGCCATTAAGCAGCTTGAAGCCAGCGAAAAAGCAGCCAGCGATCCGTTTAACTGGCCATTTTTAGCGGCATCCTATGCAAAACTGGGCCGTACGGCGGAGAGCCGCGAATGGTCCACCCGACTGGACAAGTATTTGCTGGAGACGTTTGGTCAGGACACAACGAATCGCCATGAGCTGTTGCTGTTTTGGGATGAGCTCCGCGGAGCGGATGAGTAAGTTTTAATACGGACGGTGAATATTTAACAACGACTTTACTTAACCGCCGGACAGGATTGCTACATTGCGAGTTGGTATCTAATTTCAACTTGGAGGTGCATTATGCGCCGCGGTTTTACACTTATCGAACTGCTGGTGGTGATTGCAATCATCGCAATACTTGCAGCAATCCTCTTCCCTGTCTTTGCTCAGGCTCGAGAAAAAGCCCGTGCAACCAGCTGTCTGTCAAACACAAAACAGATTGGTCTGGCATCTATGATGTACGCCCAGGACTACGACGAAGTCATCCATGCAAATGTCTTTGCAGATGGCACGCGCGTTCCTGAAGGTGCACACTTTACAAACTGCTCTTCTCCACGCTGGATGGATGTGATTCAGCCCTACACAAAGAATACGCAGGTGTTCAACTGCCCAAGCGACCCATTTGCAGCGATTAGCGGCACGCTGGTTGATGGAACCCGCCACACCCTGATGGGCAACCGTAAGTACGTGTTTCAGCCATACTCACCGGATGGCTCTCAGGTCTTCCGTGAGGCAGACTGCGGCGATCCGCTTGGGACATTCAATGTCGGTCGTCGCTTCGGCAGCTATGCCATCAACAATATGTACTATCAGGCCGGTGATGCATTCACTCCGCCGAACAATATGTCGATGGCATCCGTTTCCGCACCAGCCGACACCGTCCTCTACACCGAAGTTCAAGGTTATGGCCAGTCGGGCGACTTCTATCGTAAGGATCTTCTCGATCCGCAGCCAACCCAGCCAAACAACACATTTCCATTCCCGGCCCTAATCAACCGCCGAAACAATGGTGCAATTCTGGGACGTCATATGAAACTTGCTAATGTGGTGTGGTGCGATGGTCACGTCAAGGCAACCCGCCTCGAGACCCTTGGTGAGACCCGCTACCCCGGTGGTCCGATGTTCCGCTTTACCGTTGAAGAGGACTAAGGTTTCCTTATTCGGATACCCGATACGTACCCCGCTGCCGGAATCGATTCAGCAGCGGGGTTTACTTTTGCCATCTGCCAAGCGAACCGGTGATTATCAACCGGATGATGTTTCAATAGCAAATCGCCTCGCTCATATGCTATTGAGTGCTTATTATGACACTTACTGCGCTTGCGCTCCTCCTGCAACAAACTCAAGGTCCTTCGTTCCCAACCGGGGATGTCCTGACGAAGAAAGCCTACATTCTTAGCTCGGCAAAGTCGGTTGCGACGCCTAAAATCGTGGTTGATACCACAGCGGCCCCCGATTTGGCCGAGTGGGGATCGACTGCAGCAACATTAATGGAGCAGTGGTACCCCATCGTTTGGAATCTCCTGGGGACTGACCAGAGCAAGCCTGCGGAAACGATCAAGGTCACATTTCAGCTCAAGCAGGATGCTCCTGCTTACGCGACGGGTGGCGGGATTTTCGTAAGTATCCCGTGGGTTCGCTCGCATCCGGATGACTTTGGGATGATGATTCACGAGATGACGCATCTTGTGCAAGCCTATCCAAACAGCCGTCGGAATCCGGGCTGGCTGGTAGAAGGAATCGCCGATTACATCCGATGGTGGCGCTATGAGCCCGAAGCTCCTCGTCCGAAGATTACTGACAAGAATAAGTACACGGATGCGTACCGCGTGACAGCATTTTTCCTCGCGTATCTGACCAATAAGTACGACCATGGGTTGGTTCGTAAGCTGGACAAGGCGATGAAGACACGTTCGTACACAGATGAGCTTTTCGAGACTTCGACTGGCAAGAAGCTTGATGACCTGTGGACAGAGTTCGTCGCAGCACAGGCGAAGTAACCAAAGGCGCTGCCTGAACAAAGGAAAAATAACCTACGGTACGAATAACCCCCAAGTCCACACGTGAACTTGGGGGTTTGACTTTGCCAAAATCGGACGACTGGACCCGCATCCATTTACCGCCATCCTGAATCATAGGCAATTCCTACTTGAACTGTACTTGTGAACCTGCTGACTCCGCAGCATCCGGGACTGCGGGTGCCTGCGCGCCGGTTGTTGTCGCACCTTGAGGTTGATCAGTTGTTGCAGCAGGGGCAGGGGCAGATGTTGGTGTGGGCTCATCCTTTTTGCAGCCATTCGCAATAGAGACGACGGCAAGCGCCAATGAAGCGCAGAACAGAGCTGGAGCAATACGTGTTTGCATCATGTGTTTGGAGTTCCTCCAGGAATGCCTGACAAGTCACAGGGAAGCGTGTAGGTTGGCACGCCACCATTGGATGTGCCTGGAATCGTCCCCCGACGAGGAAACCACTTCGAATGGCCATCCACAAAATTCACACACATCCCGTCCTTATGCCGTGGGGCTCCCGGGAAGTTATCCCAACCAAAGGGTCCGCCTGGGTTCGGGCAGCTCGTCTGCCGCGCGGCCTCGCGGGCCTGGGCAAAAACAGGGAAGAGGATTGCAGCGAGGATCGCAATGATGGCGATAACAACAAGGAGTTCGATTAGCGTGAATGCAGAACGTCGCATGAGGAAAAGTCCTTTCTGCTCGATTCTATGGACGTTCATGCGCATTTCTATTAATCAAATGCGATGAAATGAAGATTTAACATTATCTTATTATCAAAACTTGGCACATTACTCACATGGCAGTCAGTGAACATCGCCATATATGGGCATTTCCCCGTACTTTCCTACTATTCCCTTAACACTTGGTGATCAAAAATTGTCTATAAAACGCATGAAGCGCTTTTCGGGCTATGAGCACCTGTGAAACCGCGATCCCTATACCACCGGGTGATATGCAATGATGCAGATTGCATTCGGACGTAATAAGCAGGTGTATACATTCCAAGTGTGTTCACCAACAGAGGAATCGACAATGAAACCAATCACTGTTTTGGCACTCGGGCGTGGCAGACATCTGCTAAAAGCCACGACAAACAAATACATCCAGACCAGCGGAACAGCGGATGTCAGTATCATCGCCTCTCCTGATGTAGAGGTTACCGTTGCCGCCTTCAACAAATCAAAAATTCGATTGCAAGGACACTGCCGTAAGGTCACTATAAAATACGTGAGTACGACCGCCGAAGTCGATTGTACAGAGCTAAGTTGCAACCGAATCCAAGTCATTAATGCAAACAGCGGCTGCACGGTCACCTTTCCGCCAATGTTGCTTGCCTAAACAGGCATAGTGGATATAGCTGGTGTCCATCCTGCCGGCAAGAACATCCGGATAGTCTCTGCAAGGTAGAAGGATCCTGTAACCAGGACAATATCTCCCATTCCAGCACCATCGATCGCGTGCATGACGGCCATTTTAGGATCATCCACGACCGCGACGGGGAGCCCAGCCGCGAGATAAGCAGCTTCAGCGGCATCCGGGCATTGCCCGCGATCAGGTATCACGGTAACGATAACACTGTTGAGCGCGGGTGACAGCTGGCGTGCGAATGCAACGGCATCATGTGTTCCCGTATGGGCCACAACACCATGCACACGGTGTTTTCCGCGATAGCGTTCGGACAATGTCGCAGCAAGATTTGCCGCAGCAGCCTCATTGTGAGCACCATCAAAAATCAATAGCTTGCCATCCAATTGCAATGACTGCATACGGCCAGGGATTAATGTCCGGGAAACCGCCGTCCGAACACGATTTTCATCAACATCTGATGGAAGAATGGTCCGCAGTATTCCCAGTGCCAGGGCAGCGTTTATTCCCATTGGTCGTCCTGGAAGAAACGTAGAAAGTGGCTCCAGATTTTCTGCGTCTACAATAGGAAGAGCCAGATGTTTTGCCCGGTTGAGAATGATATCTCTTGGTTCTCCAAAGATAGGTCCGATACCGACAACACCCGTCCCGGCCTTTACGATTCCAACTTTGTGATAGGCGACATCCCGGATTGAATCGCCAAGCACATCCGCATGATCTGTGCCGATGCTGGTAACGATCGCAGCAGTGGGTGCCGGGATAACATTGGTGGCATCGAATTTCCCGCCAATCCCGACCTCGATGCAGTGATAGTCAACATTGCTACGCCGTGCGATCAGAAATGCGAGCAGCGTCTTGACTTCGAATTCGGTGAGATCGGTCGCTGCCGGGTTGATATATGGCATCTTTCCAGCAAGCTCGCGTGCGGCGCCAATCAGGATGTCATCCTGGACAAGCTCGCCATTGACCTGCCAGCGCTCCCGAAAGTCAAAGACATCCGGGGAGAGGTAGGCTGCCACGCGTTTTCCGGCTGCCAGCAAGCCGTTGTAGAGCATGGCCGTGGTGCTGCCCTTACCGTTGGTGCCCGTGATATGAATGGCCTTGACTGCAGCCTCAGGATGGTCAAGTGCACCGAGTAACTGCTTGAATGTCACCCTTGCGTGACGGTTCGTAGCCGGCGCTGTAAACGAGAAAATGAACCGGCGCACATCTGCAACCGACTCAATGACCGGGGTCCTCAAGCCAGCCATCGCCACACACCGTTCCGACACAAACCAATAGATGCACGGGTGCCAGCGCACAGGAGCTGGCGAGGGAGGCAGTTCATTTCGCGCGCATTTTAGCAATGCCAACGCATTCAAGTGTTAAGGATTCACCGAGCTTAATATCGATGTCTAAACCATTTGGAATTGCTTAACGAAAGTTTCACACTCCCTTAGTCGCCGCTTAAAACAACACTGGTACAACACGAGCGGAGGGCAATATGAATATTCGAAAGCAAGCCTTTACATTGATTGAACTTCTCGTTGTTATCGCTATAATCGCCATTCTCGCCGCTATTCTCTTTCCAGTCTTCGCACAGGCACGTGAAAAGGCACGTCAGGCAAGCTGCCTTAGTAATGCTAAGCAGATTGGACTTGCCGGCCAAATGTATGCCCAGGACTACGATGAAATCCTTCCTGAGACAGGTTGGCAGGGACCCTGCTCTGACCCGATAACGGGCGTGGCGACCGACACAAAATACTCCGGTGTCGCATCGTTTCCAATCGCATCCGCTCCATACATTAAGAACTGGACCATTTTCAAGTGTCCATCCGACTCACAATACGGTGGCTTCAATAAACCAAACTCATACTGTTATGAGCAACAGCTGCTTGATGCCCGCCTTCCCGGCGCTTACGTTGGCATCAAAGACGTTCCTGATGCAATGAGAAAAGTATTCCCTCTCTCCTACGGTGGGAATTATTTCCTATCGAGCGCCTACGCCGGACCTGGCCGACCCGCCGTCCTCGGCGGAAAGATGCTGTCGATGTCAACTTTTGCATCACCTGCAAATCTTCACTTTGTCTCCGAAGTCGGCTCTTCTGTGACATCAGGTGGATGGACGTTTGCTGCTTGGTACATTGCACCAGGCTACGGCAACGGAACTACAGATACCCGATGGCGGAAAGGTAAACGTCACGCCGAAGGTCGTAACTGGATTTTTGTCGATGGCCATGCAAAGTGGTACAAGGATCCAAACTTCCAGAACCCGGATGGAACAAACAAATCTCAGACGGTGATCATGGAAGAGTACCGACGTAACGGTATCTACACATACCCTGAGACCGATACATCTAACTAATATCAGTGGCCATGAAACCTGTGAGGTGGGGTCACTTCCTGCCTCACGGGTTTTCCCATATGTAAACCAAGAGTAGAATCACCTATGCGCACACCACTCGTAATAGCCATCAGCAGTATCATCGGCCTTGCCGCGATGTCATCAAACATCCACAGCGACTCGAACCTGATTGGGAAGCTCCCGGATGGCGCAACGCGTGTGGTTACCGGCTGGAAAATCAAACCGGCAGGCACATCGATTTTGCTTCCTGACATGTTGCAGCGGGCCGCCCTCGCGCCGGATGGCAAAACGGTCGCAGTGATCAGCGGCGGGGCCGGCGTTCACGAGCTCCATCTCATCGAGCCACAAGGTGGCACACTTCGCCAAAGTATCCCCCTCGGACGCGCACAGTCCATCGGCCTCGCCTGGACCGCCGACAGCAAAACCATTTTCATCGCCGGTGGCAACAGTGGCCGCGTCCACCGCGTGCGCATTTCGGATGACCTCCGCGGAGCAGACCCGGATGCTATCACCCTCCCGGGAACCGCAACCTTTCAATCCGGTCTCGCGGTCTCGCCCACAGGAGATGTCGTCTACGTCGCGGACATCAATAGCAACCGCATCCACCGTATCGTCTTCGCGACAACGACATTTACGACTATCGATTTACCGGCGAATACCCGCCCGGGCGCGATGACCCTCTCCCCAGATGGAAAGTCGCTTCGCGTCTGCCTCTGGGGTAAAGCGGCCGTGGTTTCCTATGATGCAACATCCCTCGTCGAAACCGGGCGCGTCGCCGTGGATGAACATCCAAATGACATCATCGAACGGGGTAACGACATTTGGGTCAGCTGCGGGAATGCCGATACCGTCGTCCGAATCGATGCCAAAGCCGCAACCATCAGCGAGCGCATCCGCACAAAGCTCATCCCAACCGCACTCACCGGCTCGACGCCGAGCGCGCTCAGTCTTTCGACAGATGGCAAGCGTCTGGCCGTCGCCCTCTCGGATGCCAATGCTGTTCAGCTCATCGATGTTGAAAAACCCGGGATGTCAGAGACTATCGGCTTTGTCCCAACCGCGCATTACCCGACGGCTGTTGCATTCTCAGCGGATGGAAAAACGCTGTTCATCGGCTCCGGAAAGGGGCTGGGCACAGGTCCGAATCCAGGCAAGGGAGTCGCAGAAACGGATGAGCTCAAAGGCCGGGCGCGCCGCCAGGCAGGCTTGCATGGCAGGCTTTACCCGTATATCGCGACGTTGCTGAAAGGCGTTGTGCAGACGGTTGACATCAGTAATCCCGCTCAGCTAAAGGCCTACACCGCAACCGTTTTGCAGAACAGCCCTTATGGAACCCCGCCGGCTGCCGTCGATCCGGCATCCACTATCATCCCGACCAAGGCGGGCGTCGCGAGCCCGATCAAGTATGTCATCTATGTCATTAAGGAAAACCGAACCTACGATCAGGTCTTCGGAAATCTCCCAAAGGGAAATGGCGATCCGGATTTGTGCATTTTCGGGGATGACATCGCGCCGAACCACCGCGCCCTCGCCCAGCAATACGTGCTGTTTGACAACTTGTATGCGAATGGTGAGGTCAGCGTGGATGGCCATCACTGGTCGAATGGTGCATTTGTCCCCGACTCGATGCAGCGGACGTGGCCTGCGCAGTACGGCTCCAAAGGCGCGCCGCCGATTCGTTATGGCGACTTCAATGACCCATTATCTACAAACCCAAGCGGGCGGATTTGGGACATGGCCGCAGCCAAGGGGCTTGACTACCGCACCTACTACTACCACACAACAAAGAAAACGAATGTCGCATGGAACCAGGCCCGCGGCAAGGGCGAGCGGGACTATGTCGCGATTGACATTTTCCTAAAGGACTACGCAGAGTTTGATGCATCCGGCAAGATGCCAAGTCTGATGGTGATGGCCCTCTCGGAAGACCATACCAAGGGTGCGACAGCGGGTGCGAATACACCGGCGGCGTGTGTCGCATCCAATGACTATGCGCTCGGCAAGCTGGTCGAAGCCGTTTCAAAGTCCAAGTACTGGAAAGAAACGGCGATTATGGTGATCGAGGATGATGCCCAAAACGGCCCGGATCATGTGGATGCCCACCGGACGGTTGCCCTTGCGATCAGTCCGTACACCCGCCGCGCGATGTTGGATTCGACATTTTATAACACAACCAGTGTGCTGCGGACGATTGAGCTGTTGCTGGGTTTGGACCCGATGAGCCCATTTGATGCGATGGCCACCCCGATGTACAAGGCATTTGGAAAGACCGCAGACATCACTCCGTACACAGCCATAAAGCCAGCAACGGACCTGGATGCGAAGAATCCCCCGAAAACCGCGCTCTTAAAGCTGCAAGGGAAGATTGACTTTTCGGCGCCTGACCGCATGGATGTCGCCGGCGAGCAGCGATTAAACCAGGTGATTTGGCACTCCATTAAGGGATTGAAGACGCCCTATCCAGGCATCACCCGGAGTCCGCTCTTCTCACGGGATGGCCGTGCGGCAGCTGTGGATGGGGATGAGGACGAGGGCGAAGAGCGGGATTAGTTTTTGGAGCGGGGGGGGCAGGCTGGTGAAACCGCACCGCTATAATGACTCCTGTTGCCATGGGGCAACGCACGCTTTATGAGTATTCTGACCGTAACTAACCTCGCTAAGAGCTTTGGCGCCGACCAGCTCTTCTCTGACATCACCTTCTCTATCGCCGCCGGGCAGAAATTCGGCCTTGTTGGACGCAATGGCGGCGGAAAGACCACCCTCCTCCGAATCCTGATGGGACAGGAGCTGCCTGATACCAATGGTACGACGACGGCGCGTATCAGCCTCGCCGCTGGCCGCCGACTAGGCTACCTCAAGCAGGAAGCACCCGTTCATCCGGAGCGCACACTTGCGGAAGAGGTCGAAGTTGCGCTTGGGCCTTACCGTGCGGCACAGGCTGCGATTGAAGCAGCGAGCATCGCAATGGGTGATGCCGGGGATGATGCCGATAAGCTTCAGGAAGCCTTGGATGCGTATACGGCTGCATCGGATGATTTCGAGTCCCGTGGTGGCTGGGAGCTGGAAGGTACGATTGAGAGCACGCTGCGCAGTCTTGGATTTAAGCCCAGTGACATGGACAAAGCCGTTGGAGATTGCTCGGGAGGTGAGCAAACCCGCCTCGCACTCGCAAAGCTTGTCCTCACACGCCCGGACCTCCTCATTCTGGATGAACCGACAAACCACCTCGATATCGAAGCGGTTGAGTGGCTTGAAACGTTTCTGAAAGAGTATGCCGGTGCGGTTATTCTTGTCAGCCACGACCGGACATTCCTGGATGCCATCGTCGACACGATTGCCGACCTCGACAATGGCAAGCTCACTCTGTACCGAGGCAACTACACCCAGTTCCGTCAGCAAAAGCAGGAACGTCTGGACCGACAGCACGAGCAGTGGAAACAGCAACAAAAGGAAATCGAGCGTCTCAAGGACCTGATTAAGCGTAACCAGGGCGGTGGTGACACCGAGAGCAAGATCCGTAAAGTCACGCAGGGACGTATCGAGCGGATGGACAAGGTCGAGCGTGTCTTTGTGGACGCAAGTCGGATGCGGGCCAAGGTGGATGAAAAAGGCGCGGGCCGGATTGGCCGGGATGTCCTGACACTGGACAACCTTGGTAAACGATTTGATGACAAAGTCCTTTTTGAAAACCTTGATCTGAATGTTGAGCGTGGCGACCGGGTAGGGTTTGTTGGACCAAACGGTGCAGGTAAGTCAACATTGGTGAAGCTGCTCCTCGGTGAGGAAGAACCGTCGACCGGCCGGGTGCAATGGGGTCATAATGTCCGCCGGGCTTACTTCTCCCAGCACGCGGCTGAGTCACTCGATCTCAAGATTTCAGTCCTTGAGACGCTTGGCTTGGCGATGCCTGATTGGAATGAGACTCAGTGCCGCGGCTGGCTCGCACGGTTTTTGTTCATGGGGGATGACGTCTTCAAGAAAGTAGAAATGCTATCGGGAGGCGAGAAGAACAAGCTTGTTCTCGCGTGTATGTTGCTGAATCCTGTCAACCTCTTGATACTGGATGAGCCTACAAACCACCTGGATGTCGAATCGTGTGAAGCGCTGGGCGAAATGCTCACGGAATACTCCGGAACGCTCTTTTTGGTCAGCCACGACCGCTACCTGCTGAACCAGGTCACGAACAAGACCCTTGGCCTGACAGGCCGCGGAACAGCGAACTGGGTTGTTGGCAACTACAGTGTCTGGCGTGCGAGCCAAGGCGGCGGGGATGAAGCGATTCCATCGAATGCGATTCCTGCTAAGCAACAAAGCCGCGGAGCCAAGCCAAAAGCGAAGAAGTAGGTTATTTTCATTTTCCTACAACAGGATGGATGCACAGACAACCTGCGTGGGAGCATGTTTTGCCGATGAAAATCGCTTGCGCGTTATTACGTGTATTTGGTCTGTCTTAGTTGGAATTTCGTTGGATATCAAAGAATTCCGTGTAGGCGCGGGCGGGCACAGCGGTCCGCCCCTACGCAGAGGATTTGCGGTTAATCACGAGGTTCGAATACGCGGACGCGGCGTGGGCGGAGCGGCGTGTTTGGTGGAGGCCGGAGGCATAAACGACCGGGGGAATAAACCAAACGGACACAAGACAAAACATCCCATTCCCGCGATTGCGGGAACCAAACACCCGGCGGGAGCTGGTGATCATCCCGGTCGTCTTGGTGACGGTCGTAACCGAACATGCCGTGAAGCCACAGCATTTGGTACCCAAGATCAATTCCGTAAGCACGGGCGGGCACAGCGGCCCGCCCCTACGTGGAGGATTTGTAAACGAACACGCCGTGAAAATATCCAAAACCAACGGCGCTGCGAAGCGACCTACATCTCCACTTTTGGAACCGCAGCGAGCAACCGTACCGTTGTTGGATGCTGCGGATGATCAAACACATCCACCACCATCCCGCGCTCGATAATCTTGCCCTTTTCCATCACACACACTTCATCGGCGAGGTAATCAACCACCGCCAGGTTGTGCGTCACAAACAAGTATGTGAGGCCACGCTCGCGCTGGAGGCGGCGCAAGAGGTTTAGCACCTGGCTCTGCACACTGACATCAAGGGCACTCGTCGGCTCATCCAGAACAAGAAACTCCGGCTCAACCGACAATGCACGCGCAATTGCAATCCTCTGCCGCTGCCCACCCGAAAACTCATGCGGATAACGATCAAGCGCATGCGCCGGCATCCCGACCTGACCAAGCAGCTCCTGCGCACGCGCGCGACGCTCCGCGTCGGTCGCATACATTTTGTGAACGCGCATCCCTTCCATCACGAGCTCAGCAACCGTCATCCGGGCATTGAGACTCGCAAAGGGATCCTGAAAGACAACTTGCAGCTTGCGACGAAGCGCAAGCGTCTCGGGCCCGCGCAAACCAATGACGGGGCGGCCCTCGTAAAGCACATCGCCGCTTGTTGTCTCAAGGAGGCCAAGCAACATCATCCCGACCGTGCTCTTCCCAGAGCCGGACTCACCGACCAATGCCAGCGTCGTCCCACGGTTTACCTGAAAGCTCACATCATCCACGGCGGTGAAAACTTCGCGCTTCCCAAACATCCCACCACGCTTCGGGAACTGCTTGACAAGGTGGCGTACATCCAACATCGGGGGCGTTGTACTCACTGCGTCACCTCCTTTGCGCTCGGTAAATGACACCGGACCTGTCGTTGCGTTGCACTTACATGCAGCGCTGGGGGCGCTGAACACGCATCCATTCTGTGCACACAGCGCTCCGCAAAGCGGCACCCCGTCGGCCAGTTGGCTGCATCCGGGACGATGCCTTCCAATGTCATAAGATCCTGTCCACGTCGGTTACGTGCTGGAAGGCTTGCAAACAACCCTTGCGTGTAGGGATGTCGTGGATCACGGAAGAGGTCGCGTGTCGCAGCGGCTTCGACCACCTGCCCGGCGTACATCACCGACACATCGTGTGCGACTTCCGAGACAATCCCGAGGTCGTGGGTGATCAGGAGCATTGCCATCCCAAGCTCATCCTGCAGCTCCTTGATAAGGCTCATAATCTGCGCCTGGACGGTGACATCGAGGGCGGTTGTCGGCTCATCCGCAATCAGCAGCTTTGGTCGGTTCGCAAGCGCGATGGCAATCATGACACGCTGCCGCATCCCGCCCGAGAGCTCGTGTGGGTACTGTCGCAGCGCCGCATTCGGGTCGCGCAACCCAACACGCTCCAGTAGCTCAAGCGCACGCGCGCGTGCCGCAGGAGCATCCTTCCCGTGAACCGTCATCGCCTCAGAGAGCTGCCAGCCAATCGTCCGCGTGGGGTTCAGACTGGTCATCGGCTCCTGAAAGATCATCGCGATCTCGCGGCCGCGCAAGCCCCGCATATCCGTCCAGCTGCGCTCCAAAATGTCCTCGCCGCCGAAGTGGATGCTGCCACTCTCGATATAGCCTGCGGGCTCCGGGACGAGCTGAAGAATCGAGAGAGCGGTGATCGACTTCCCACATCCAGACTCACCCACGATGGCCCGCGTCTTCCCGGGGGCAACGTCGAAGGAGACGCCATCCACAGCTTTGACGATGCCTCTGGATGTCCGGAACCAAGTTTTTAGATTTTCAACCTTGAGCAGTGTTTCCATGATCAGCTCCTCAGCCTTGGGTCAACCGCATCGCGAAGTGCATCCCCAAAGAGGTTCAGGGATAAAGCAAGGCCTGTGATCGCGCCGGTCGCGGCCGTGAGGTTCCACCAAATCACAGGGTCGCGCGCCAGCTCATCCCGGGCCGCATCAATCATGTTTCCCCACGAGCCGACATTATCCGGGACGCCGACTCCGAGGTATGACAGAATCGCTTCGGACAGCACAAGGTTAGAGAAGCCCAGTGTCGTTGAAATGATGACAACGGGGAGCAGGTTCGGCAAAATATGCCGTATCAGGATGACGGTATCCGTCACGCCAAGGGCTTTTGCCGAGCGTACATATTCCCGTTCGCGGTGCTTAATCGTTTCGCCGCGTACCATCCGGCAAAGCCCGACCCACCGGGTGATTCCGAGTGCCAGACAAATTTGGATAATGCCTTTTCCGAGGACAAGCACCATGGCGATTTGCAGCAGAATTCCAGGCACGGATGACAAAACCGTATAAATGTAGGTGATGACATCATCTCGCCACTTGCCGTAGTACCCGGCGGTCAGGCCGAGCAGGAGCGCAAGAGGCGTCACGATCAGCACCGTCATCCCGCCGATTTGGAAGGCTGTCCGGACACCCTTGAGCGTGCGGTAAAAGACATCCGCTCCAATCGAGTCCGTCCCGAGGATATGCTTTTCACGGATTTTCTGTGGTCTTGGCTCGCCTGTCGTCTCGGAAGCAAGCGGGGCTGAGTAGGTGCGCTCGGGCTTACGCTCGAAAATGGCATCGATCACCGTCCGGCGTTCCTGTGTCGTGGCATCGTACCAACCGACCGAGTCAGCAATACCAATCGTGGCATAGATAGCGATCACCGTCATCGCAACACGGGCACTCGGGTTCCGCGAGAGGCGGCGGAAGGCTTCGCCCCAGAGCGGCGTCTGGCGTGCGCGTAAAAATACAAACACAGAGACACCGATGAGGGCAATAGGCGAGAGATTGTAGAGCAAATGTAACAGCGTTGGGCTCATGGTCTAATCAATCCTCACCCGTGGGTCAACGATAGCGTAAGCAATATCGGTCAATATCAGACCAAAAATGTAGAGCAGTGTGCCTAGAAAGACCATCGCTCGGACTACCGAAAAGTCATTCGACCCGAGGGCTTCAAAGAGGTAGCTTCCCAGCCCTGGGATACCGAAGAAGTTCTCGAGGAGCAGACCGCCGAGGATAAGTCCGGGGATGACGGCAACGGTATTGGTGATGATGGGAATCAGCGCATTTTTCAAGACATGCTGGGCAAGAATCCGCGTCTCCGAGACACCTTTCGCCCGAGCAGTACGCACATAGTCCTGATTGATTTCATCCAGAAGAAATGTTCGGTAGAGGCGTATTTCGGTGGCTATACCAGCGATGAATCCGATAACGCTTGGGACGAGAATGTACTTCAGTAATCCGGAGGATGGATCAAAGCCCCAGATTGGGCCATAGCGCAGCTGCTTTGAGAGGAAGTACTGCCCCCCGATGACGTAGACGGTGTAAACAACCGACATCATCAACACGCAGACGATAGTGGTCGTTTTGTCGATGTACGTTCCGCGGAATGCTGCGGCCAGAACTGCGACCAAAATGGCACCGAGTACCGTTCCAAAGAAAATTGTGGATGAAACAACAATGCTCGGTCCGGCGCCCTGACGGATACGCGTCCAAATGTCCTCTTTGGTCGCATCCGATTTGCCGAATTTGAACATCAACATGTCAACCGTTGCCTTGCGGAGCTGAACCGCGGGCGGTTGGTCGTAGCCATGTTCTTTGATCCAGCCTTGGACTTGGGCTGGGGTTGGGTCTTTACTCGAGAGGTTACGCCTCGCGATGGACTCGGCGCTGGCCGTTCCAAAGAACAGGAACCATGTCAGCGTCAGGACGCCGAGGAGGGTTGGGATGGCCTGAAGCAGGCGCCGGAGAACAAAGCGTAGCATCAGGAAGCTCCTCCATCCGCGCGCAGCTTACGGTTGACGCGGCGCTTGACGACAATCACTGCGGGTATTGCGCCACCGATAAACAGTCCGATGAATGCGAAAAGCGGCCACCAGACGGGCTTGTTCCACTCTGCCTGCTTTTGTGCCCGCAGGCCATTGTCTATTTTGCGGTAGAGCAGCGTGTCGCGTGCAATCGGGTGAACCTTGGTGTTTTTCACCCAGGCGTGCGTCATCGTGACGACTTCCGGGTGGTAGAACGGGATCCACGCCGAGTCTTCGATAGCCATATCGCGCATTTGGTTGAGCAAGGACAGACGTTCTGCTGAGTCATCCATGTCGCGGACTTTCTCGAAAAGCTTGTCATACTCCGGGTTTTGGTACCAGGCGTAGTTTGGCTTTCCAGGTCCGGCATTGAGACCATAAAGAAGAAAGACAAAGTTTTCGGGATCGGGATAGTCCGCAAACCATCCATAGAGAATGGATTGGTGTTCCCCTTTGATCAGCTTGTCCCGGAAGATGCTGCCGGGTGTGGAGCGGATTTCGACTTTGATGCCGGTGCGTTCAATCTGGCGTTTGAGAATGCCGTATTGCGTGCGTGCGGCGGCGGTGATCGCGGCGCAGTCGATGTTCATCACGATGCGCTCGCCCGTCTTCGGGTCTTTGCCGCCAGGGTACCCAGCTTCAGCAAGCAGCTTTTTGGCGCGTTCAATATCAACGGTGCGATATGGATGCTTGAAATCTTTATCGTGGCCAAAAATGCCATTTGGCAGCATCCACTGCGCGGGGGTCCCGTTGCCCTGCAGGGCGAGATCGATGAATTCCTGCGCATCCAGGACGAGGCTGATGGCTTGGCGGAGCTTGCGCTTCTCGGGGGTGTAGCCGCCCCACAGCGGGTCCTTCATATTGAACAAAATGTAGTAGACGGCGGACTGTTGTGCACGCCGGAGCCGGATGCCCATCTCCTGCATTTTGGGTGAGAGCATGCCATTACTCGCCATCGCCTGCTGGAAATTGTTCGCATTCAGCGTTGTCTCATCCAGATAGCCTTGGAGGAAGAGGTTCCAGCTGGATGTTGACTCACGGACCATATCAAAGACGAGCTTGTCGGTAAGTGGGAGTGGTTTACCGGCATCATCCAGGAGACCGGCTTCACGGTCACCGGGGTCGCCTTCTGTTGGGTAGATGTCCGGGGCGGCATTTTCACTCCGCTCAAGGACGAGACGTTGTTTGGGGGTATACGACGTTAGCTTGTATGCGCCGCAGCCCACGGGGTGGCGGGCGTATTCATCGTTGTAATGCTCGACGGCCTCACGCGCCTGGGGCGTGGTGTGGTGCATCGCCATGATGAAGCGAAGCTGCGGGTAGGGCCGCTTTAGGTGGATGCTAAAGGTGTACGGGTCGTTGGGGTCTGCGGTTACACCGGGGAAGGGCTTGTCATAGTTTGGATCAGCCATCCCCTTTCGGTCCTGACTGAATGCGGCGGCGTATTCTTTCCACCCGATGACATTGTCTTCGAAGACACCCGTAAGCGGATAGCCGATTTTGGGGTCGGCCATGCGCTTCCAGGAATAGATGAAGTCAGCGCCGGTGATGGCGCGGCCTTTGGAATCTGGAAAGCAGATATCGTCGGAGAAGCGGAGATCTTTACGGACGGTGAATGTCCAGACTTCGCCGCCATCCGCGGTCCGGGTGCGCTGCGGCTCTTTTGCGCCCAGATTTAGGACAAGACGGACGGGATTTTGCTGCAGGTAATGGTAGCGGAAGTAGCTAGGCGTGATGACATCCAAGACATTGGACTCAACGGTTGTGAATGAGAATGTCGGGTCCAGCGACTTTGGGTCTTCGCCAAAGTTGAGATAGTGGACATTTTGCGTTGATTCACCGGCGGGGTATGGGTTGTTAGTACAGCCCACATTGGAGATGGCCAAGGCAGCTGTGACCGCCATCAGGGCAATCTGGACCGTGTTACGCAGCGTCATGCCGGTGATTATGGCATGGATTGGAGGGGTGCGGGCTTACGGATGGCAAATTAGTCAGGTTTGGTAACCACTCTCATAGCAATGTTTGAGCAGACAATGCTTACGGCCCTGGTTGATATTGTCATCCTACTCAGAACCGATTACCGGAGACCCGCCGGCATTCTGGATGATGTCCGCAAGAGCTCAGCCAAAACCCGGGCGCCGCTTGCCGTTTCGGGCGCCACGCAGGTTCACGCTTTTCCCTCATCAAATGAAGAGAAAAAATTCTACTCAGAACTGATTACTGGAGACCCGCCGGCATTCTGGATGATGTCCGCCAGGAGTTCAGGCAACACCCGGGAGCCGCTTGCCGTTTCGGGTGCCACGTAGGTACACGCTATTTTCGACATCAAAGAGAAAGAAAAATTCCTACTCAGAACTGATTACTGGAGACCCGCCGGCATTCTGGATGATGTCCGCCAAGAGTTCAGCCAAAACCCGGGCGCCGCTTGCCGTTTCGGGCGCCACGCAGGTTCACGCTT
>VFQT010001122.1_pt1 | contig 34189 bp, 26 predicted proteins | sample 3512381 | NCBI WGS metagenome assembly VFQT01 (sample SAMN10412376, study PRJNA504923) | tailings metagenome | isolation source: Relicate 2 Philex TSF3 active mining site | place: Philippines: Tuba, Benguet | collected 2017-08-29 | reverse complement strand
AGTACGGCAACAAGATCAGCTGGGCCGACCTCATGATCCTCGCCGGCAACGTCGCCTACGAGTCGATGGGACTCAAGACCTTCGGCTACTCGTTCGGTCGTGAAGACATCTGGCACCCCGAGAAGGACATCTACTGGGGTTCGGAGAAGGAATGGCTCGACGCCGGTCGTTATGACGACGCCGGTGACCGCGAGTCCCTCGAGAACCCGCTCGCCGCTGTGCAGATGGGCCTCATCTACGTGAACCCGACGGGCGTGGGCGGCAACCCCGACCCGCTGCGCACCGCACACGACATGCGAGTGACCTTCGGCCGCATGGCAATGAACGACGAAGAGACCGTCGCTCTCACTGCCGGTGGCCACACCGTTGGCAAGGCCCACGGCAACGGCGACGCGGCGAACCTTGAAGCAGACCCCGAGGGAGCTCCGATCCATGAGCAGGGATTCGGATGGATGAACCACACCACTCGTGGCATCGGCCGTGACACCGTGACCTCGGGCATCGAGGGTGCGTGGACGACCAACCCGACCAAATGGGACAACGGCTACTTTGACCTGCTGTTCAAGTACGAGTGGGAGCTCGCCACGAGCCCCGCGGGTGCGCCGCAGTGGCAGCCGAAGAACATCGCCGAAGAAGACATGCCGGTCGACGTCGAGGATCCCTCGATCCGTCGCATGCCGATCATGACCGACGCAGACATGGCCTGCATCGTCGACCCCGAGTTCCGCAAGATCTCGGAGCGCTTCCGCGACGACCAGGAGTACTTCTCGGAGACCTTCGCCCGTGCGTGGTTCAAGCTGACGCACCGCGACATGGGCCCGAAGGCGCGCTACATCGGCCCGGAAGTTCCCGCTGAAGACCTCATCTGGCAGGACCCGGTTCCGGCCGGCTCGAAGGGCTGGGACGTGGCCAAGGCCAAGGACCTGATCGCCAAGAGCGGCCTCTCGGTGTCGGACATGGTCTCGACCGCATGGGACTCGGCCCGCACCTTCCGCGGAAGCGACCTGCGAGGCGGCGCCAACGGTGCGCGCATCCGTCTCGCTCCGCAGAAGGACTGGGAGGGCAACGAGCCGACGCGCCTGTCGCGAGTGCTCGGTGCACTGCAGCCGATCGCCGACCAGGTGGGCGCAAGCCTCGCCGACATCATCGTGCTCGCGGGCAACGTGGGCGTCGAGCAGGCCGCCAAGGCCGCCGGTGTCTCGGTGGACGTTCCGTTCGCACCGGGTCGCGGTGACGCCACTCAGGAACAGACCGATGTCGAGTCGTTCGCGGTGCTCGAGCCGCTGCACGACGGCTTCCGCAACTGGCAGAAGCACACCTACATCGTGACCTCGGAGGAGATGCTCCTCGACCGTACGCAGCTCATGGGCCTCACCGCTCCCGAGATGACGGTGCTGGTCGGCGGCATGCGCGTGCTCGGCACGAACCACGGCGGCACGAACCACGGTGTCTTCACCGACAAGGTCGGTGCGCTCACGAACGACTTCTTCGTGAACCTCACCGACATGGCGTACTCGTGGGTGCCGACCGGCGACAACCTCTACGAGATCCGTGACCGCAAGAGCGGCGCGGTCAAGTGGACGGCGACCCGCGTCGACCTGGTCTTCGGCTCGAACTCGATCCTGCGTTCGTACGCCGAGGTCTACGCCCAGGACGACAACAAGGAGAAGTTCGTCCGCGACTTCGTCAAGGCCTGGACCAAGGTCATGAACGCAGACCGGTTCGACCTGAACTGATCGTCGTCACAGACACCACTCACACGAAGAGCCCCGGGCCTCACGGCCCGGGGCTCTTTCGATGTTCCGTCATGTTGCCGACGACCGTCGACGGCACTCATCAGTAGTTGGTGAAGTAGTCCTCGGACATTCGCTGGTAGAGCTGCACCGGCTCGGCCTGTGGCTTCTTGCGGCGCGATCCGATGTTGAGCGCCTCCACGAACACCGAGAACGTCATGGCCGCGTAGATGTAACCCTTCGGGATCTTCTCCCCCATTCCCTCGGCGATGAGTGTCACGCCGATCAGCAGCAGGAACGCGAGTGCGAGCATCTTCACCGACGGGTGCCGGTTCACGAACTGGTAGATCGCCTTCGACGCGACCAACATCACGCCGACTGCGGCGAGGACGGCGATCACCATCACCGGCACGTACGAGGTCATGCCGACTGCGGTGATGACCGAGTCGATCGAGAACACCAGGTCGAGCAGCAGGACCTGCCCGATCACGGCTGCGAACGTCGGCGCGGCCTTGCCGTGGCTCTGTTCGGCCTCACCCTCGAGTTTGTGGTGGATCTCCTTGGTGGCCTTGTAGATGAGGAACAGACCGCCTGCGAGAAGGATGAGTTCCTTGCCGCTGAACCCGAGATCACCGATCGTGAAGATCTCCTTCTTCAGCGTGACGATCCACCCGACGCCGAGGAGCAGCAGCACCCGGATTCCGCCCGCGGCGAGAAGTCCTGTCTTGCGGGCGCGATCCTGCTGGTCTGCGGGCAGCTTCGACGCGAGGATCGAGATGAAGATGACGTTGTCGACACCGAGAACGATCTCGAGTGCGAGAAGTGCCGCGAGAGCACTCCATGCGTTGGGGTCAGATATCCATTCCACGAGCCGCGAGTGTATGTTCGCGGCCCCACCCCACCGGGTTTATTCGCCCAGAAGTTCTTTTCTGAGTTCCCGCTTGAGGAACTTGCCGTTCGCGTTGCGCGGTATGGCCTCGTCGCGGAACCACACGCGCGAGGGGATCTTGTGCTTGGCGAGAGTGGCCGAGAGGAACTCCCGCAACTCGGTTTCGTCGAGCGACTTGCCGGGTTGGAGCACGATCGCAGCCGCCACTTCTTCGCCCAGTCGCTCGTCGGGAATGCCGAACACGGCGGCCTCTGCCACCGCATCGTGGTGGTAGATCGCCGCCTCCACCTCGCTGCAGTACACGTTCTCTCCGCCCCTGATGACCATGTCTTTTGCGCGGTCGACGAGGTACACGAAACCGTCCTCGTCGATGCGGGCGATGTCACCGGTGTTCAACCAGCCGTCCTTGATGGTCTCGGCGGTTGCCTCCTCGCGGTTGAGGTATCCCTTGATGGTGACCGCTCCGCGCACGCAGAGCACACCCACCGTGTCGGGCCCCGGCGGGAGATCGTTGCCGTCTTCGTCGACGAGTTTTCCCTCTAGCGTCGGCACGAGCGGGCCGCACGACTCGGGCTTGGCGAGGAAGAACCGCGACGCGTTCGCGGTGATGATTCCGTGCGTCTCGGTCATTCCGTAACCCGTCGACGGCGCACCGTTCTTCAGTGCACCGGCGATCTTGTGCACGAGGTCGGGCTGCAGCGCCGCACCGCCACCGCCCATTCCCTGCAACGACGAGGTGTCGCGTGTCGCCCAGTCGGGATGGAGCAGGAGTTCGCGGCTCATCGTGGGAACGCCCGAGAAGTTCGTGACCCTCTCCCGCTCGATCAGCTCGAGCGCCCGTGCAGGGTCCCACTTGTACATGAGCACCAACTTCGCCCCGGACGCCGTGGCCGGGTGCAGGATGCAGTTGCACGCCGTGACATGGAAGAGAGGCGTGGGCGCCATGAACACCGGAGCAACCGCAGGCGGCGCCTCGGCGGGGGCTTCCACTTCGCCGGCCGCGATCGCCTTCTGCTCGGCCATCGCGATCGCCGTCGTCATCGCGACGAGATTCAAGATGTTCGCGACCGACCCGCGATGGGTGAGCTGTGCCCCCTTCGGAAAGCCGGTGGTGCCGGAGGTGTAGAAGATGGTGACGTCGTCGTCGGGGTCGATCTCGACAGGCGGGAGTTGTCCCGGGTCGGGCGTGTCCATCACCTGTGTCCACGTCACTCCTCCGGCGGGAAGGCTGCGGTCGCTGCGCACCGCGATGACGTGCATGTTGTCCCGCGGAGCGAGCTGGGCGAGACGCTCGAGTCTCTCGTTGTCACCGATGAAGACTGCCGGGTCACTGTCGCCGAGTGCGTACTCCATCTCGGGCGCGGTCCACCATGCATTCATGCCGACAATCGCAGCCCCCATCGACACGGCCGCCCAGTAGCCCACGACCCACTCGGGGTAGTTGCGCATCGCGAGCGCGATCCGGCTGTGTCGGCCGACGCCCTTCGCCGTGAGGTGTGCGACGAGTTTGCGCACCTGCGTCTGAACTTCGGCGTACGTGTATCGCTCGTCTTCGTAGACGAGGTAGTCCTTGTCGCCGTGGGCCGCGGCCATCTCCCACAGCACGCGCATGTGCGGCGGCGCCGATGCAAAGACCCTCATCGGCGCGCCTCGCACCACCTCGGTAGTGACGGCAAAGGGAGACCCAGGGGCCTCGAGTTCGGCACGGGCGGCGAGGTAATGGTTCAGCACGGCTCAATTCTGGCCTGTCTGTGACCCCCGACACACACCGAAGGCGCGATGGTCAGGACTCGGTGCCGAGAGCGGACACCAACCGGGCGAATTCCCTGCTGCGGTCTTCCCAGGTGCCCAATTCCGCGGGGGTTGGCGCGCCGGGCGAGAAGACGACCGCATCACCGTCGACGGCCCGACGCGAGGCTTCGGCAACCGCGGCAGCCATGTCGTGACCGGCGACCCGAACGACGGGCAACTCGGCGGTGGCGAGCGCTGCAACGAGGGGGTCGCCGTCGTCGCCCATGAGGACGACCGACTTGAGGTTGCGTGCAGATTCCAGCGCAGCGACGAGCGGCGACAGGTCGATCCCCCGGTCGGCCCCTCCCATGATCAGGATCAGCGGAACGTCGGCGAACGACTCGAGAGCGGCTGCGACCCCGGTGGGGTTGCTGGCGAGCAGATCGTCGACCCACCGGACGCCGTCGATCACGGCAACCTCACGCTGGCGTGACGGCAGAGGCTCGAAGACGGCGAGCGCCGACGCGAGATGCGCGGCCCCCACCGACGGCTCGACGAGCACTGCGGCGTTCGCCGCAACTGCGAGATTGCGCCGCACCTGTGACGTGACGGCCGATGCATCGACGTCACCGTCGCCGCTGGTGACGCGATCGCCCTCGACGCGCCATGGACCGCTCACGACGGGTCCGATGCCCCTCTCGGCCAGTGTGGTCGCGAGCAGACCGTTCGCGTCGCACACGGCCGCCTGCAAACCCTGCCCCGTGAACAACCGGAGTTTGTCGGCGTGGTAGTTCTCGACGGTGCGGTGCCACGTGACGTGATCCTCGCCGAGCGACGTGAGAACTGAGACGGCCGGCGAGGTGGTGCAGTCAGCGGCCTGGTAGCTGGAGACCTCCACCACCGCGAGTCCGCTCGACGGCACCTCGGTCACGGGGACACCGATGTTTCCTGCCACGTGCGTCTCGCGTCCGGCCGCACGCAACACGGCCGCGATCAACGTCACCGTTGTGCTCTTGCCCTTCGTTCCGGTCACGCCGATCACCCGCGCCGGGTCTTGGTCGGCGAGCCAGAGTGCGAACAACCCCGATGATCCGATACCGGCACGTTGCCAGACCGAGATCTCGTCGCGGTACTTCGAGATGCCGGGCGAGCGCACCACGAACTCGACTCCCGATGTTTCGATGTCGGAGGGAGTCATCAGCGTCGAACCGAACTCGGAGGCAAGTCGCCGTGCCTGGTCGTCGACGGTGTCGACTACCACGACGACGGTGCAGCCCTGCGCCGCGAGACGGTGTGCAGCCGCACTCCCCTCACGTCCTGCGCCCCACACCGCAACGGTGACGTGGGTGAGTTCCGACAGCCGCGTGGCTCTCACGAGAAGAACTCTTCCATCGCGACGCGAATGCGTGTCGGTACGTGGTCGCCCAGCCCGGCTGCGGTCGCAGACACGCGTGCAGCGCCCCGTTCGGCGAGTGCGACCACGACCGAATGCCCCGACCAGTCACCCGAGCCCGCGAGCTGCAGCACCGCCGCACGTGCTTCGTCGGTCGTCTGCACGCATTCGAAGGGCTTCGTCGCGTCGTCGAGCAGCTCGGCGAACCCGGCCGTCTGGGCAGGGTCTGCCAGCAGGTCGCCGCCGAAGATCGACGACAGGCGCGACGGGGTCATGTGCGGCGCAAGCGACAGGTACACCGACCGGCACTTTGCACAGTCGCAGCACCACCCGGTGCTCCTGCGTGATGCATCACGCACACCCGCCCTGTTGCACGACACCACCGCACGGTGCACCGATGCGCACTTGTCTGCGAACACACGCGAGATGTCGGTGTCATCACGATCACGAAGCACCGAGAAACACCCCACCGGCGAGCCGATCGATGCGAGCGCATCGTGGAGCAGCATCTCGAAGACGTGCGACTTCGAGTGCTGGTGGTTGACGGCGACTCCGTCGACCACACGGGTGGGTGTCGATGCGCTTGCCTCGTTCGCCATCACCACCGCATCTGCCCCGAGCGCAGCGGCGCACAGCACCGATACCAGCATCGTGATCGCGGTGATCGGAATGTGGCCGTTCGGCGCCCCGGCGGCGTTCAGTTCGAGAATCTGGTCGTCGATCTCGCGCGTGACGACCACGAGGTCACGGTCGAGCGCCGCAGCAACTCGCTGGGCGGCGGCCGATCCGCCGATCGACAGCAGAATCGGGTCGGCACCATCGAGAGCACACGCAACAACTGCAGAGTCGCGGCCGCCGCCGAGAGGAATCAACGGTCTCTCCCCGCTCGACGCTTCGGCGCGAGTGTCGGCGACGTTCGCATTCGTCGACTCGACGGCGATCGGTGAGTTGATCCCGGTTTGGTGGGCAAACTCGGCCATGCCGTCGGAACATGCCGATTCCACGAGCGCCCGACCTGCGGCGGTGAGACGACTCGACCCGAGCGAGATTGTGACCGGGGCGAGGGCTTTTGCATAACTGAGCGACGACACCACCGTGAGCAGGTCGATGACCTGCTCGACCCAGGGCTCGCGCGGGACGGTTGCGGGAAAACGGACGGTCTCGGAGAACACTTTTCCCCCGCCCGACCACGACATCACGAGAGTTCCGCCCTCGAGCGACCAGGGCAGCACCTCGAGCCGAGAGCGGTTCGCCGGAATGTGCTCGCCGTTCACCGTGCCGACAATACGGGCTGACACGTGGCTCGTTCGGGCAAGACCATGCCCCGGCGACAGCCCCGTCGTAGCATGGCCCACCTGTGGGTTCTGACAACACCGTCGACAAGGCTGCCTATGCGGCGGCACGTGAACGTGACCAGCGTTCGAAGGAATCAGGCGCACCCCGTGAGGGGCGCGAACATGAGGGGCACGGATCGCAGGTCGGAACTCTCGCGCTCGCACTCGGGGCCCTCGGGGTGGTCTACGGCGACATCGGAACGAGTCCGCTCTATGCGCTGAAGGAAGCCTTCACCGAAGAAGGGCACGTGCTCACGGTCGATCGCATCAATGTCTTCGGCGTCTCGTCGCTCGCGTTCTGGTCGTTGATCATCATCATCTCGCTCAAGTACCTGCTGTTCGTGATGCGCGCATCGAACCACGGTGAGGGAGGAATCCTCGCGCTCACAGCTCTCGTCATGCCCCCGAAGAGTCGTCAGAACGTCGCACGGGCGGGAATCCTCGTGACACTCGGCGTGTTCGGAACTGCCCTGCTCTACGGCGACGGCGCGATCACCCCGGCCATCTCGGTGCTCTCGGCGGTCGAAGGACTCGAGGCGGTCTCGTCACGATTCGAATCATGGGTGCTGCCGATCGCGGTGGTCATCCTCGTCGGCTTGTTCTCGGTGCAACGACGCGGAACCGGCGCAGTGGGCAAGGTGTTCGGTCCGATCATGATGGTGTGGTTCGCCGTCCTCGCTCTGCTCGGGCTCTCGAAGATCTTGACCGCACCCGAGATCATCCAGTCGGTGAACCCCGTGCACGCGATCAGGTTCTTCACCCACGAGTCGAAGATGGCGTTCCTCTCGCTCGGTTCGATCTTTCTCGTGGTCACCGGCGGCGAGGCGTTGTATGCCGACATGGGACACTTCGGCCGCAAGCCGATCATGTGGGGTTGGTACGGCATGGTCCTGCCGTCGCTCCTCCTGAACTATTGGGGCCAAGGTGCGTTCCTCCTCGAGAACCCGGAGAAGATCGAGAGAGTCTTCTTCAACATGGCACCCGACGCGCTGCTGCTCCCGCTCGTGATCCTCGCCACGATGGCCACGATCATCGCCTCACAAGCACTCATTTCGGGCGTGTTCTCACTCACCGCGCAGGCGGTGCAACTCGACTACCTGCCGCGCATCGCGATCAAGCACACCTCGTCGGAGCACTTCGGCCAGATCTACGTGCCGCTCGTGAACTGGCTCCTCATGCTCGCATGCGTCGGCCTGGTGCTCGGGTTCCAGAGCGCGAGCAACCTTGCCGCCGCCTACGGCATCGCTGTCACCATGACGATGGCGATCACGACGCTCATCTTCTACCGGGTACTGACCGACCGATGGGGCTGGAGCAGCATCCGTGCGATGGCCGTCTGCGTTCCGTTCCTCATCGTGGAGGCGGGCTTCCTGGGGGCGAACCTCGTCAAGATTCCCCATGGCGGCTGGTTCGCACTCGCTGTCGGCGTGGTGTTGATGGTCCAGATGCAGACCTGGCGACGGGGACGCGCCCTCGTCGCCGCGCGAATCCACCGCGGCGAACGGCCGATCGCAGAGGTGCTCGACGAAGCCACCGACATCAAGCGCGTCCCTGGTACCGCAGTGTTCATGTTCAAGGACCTCGGCAAGGCACCTCCTGCACTGGTGAACAACCTGCGCCACAACAAGGTGCTCCACAAGTGCACCCTGATCGTGTCGGTGGAGACCGCCGGCGAACCACGCGTGCCGGCCGACCGGCGGGCCACCGTCACCCGCGTCGAGCCGGGAGTGTTCCAGGTGCAACTCGAGTACGGCTTCATGGACGAACCCGACGTTCCGAAGGCACTCTCGGCGGTGGCCGACGAAGATCACGTGGGCTTCGACTTCGACCCCGACGACGTGACCTACTTCCTCGGTCACGAGTCGATCATCGCCGGCAAGGCCCCCGGCATGAACCCCGCCGCGGAATGGCTGTTCGTGTTCTTGAACCGTGGCGCCGACAGCGCAGGCCGCTTCTTCAACCTGCCGGCCGACCGCGTGTTCGAGGTCGGCACTCAGGTCGTCATCTGACGCGACGTCGACCGTCGCGCACTCACCTGTCGGTCAACCGCCGAGTCGCTCGGCGCGCAACGCCGACCTTCGCACCTTGCCGGCGTCGTCGCGCAACGGAACGTCGACGTACTCGATGGTGCGCGGCACCTTGTACGTGACGAGACGCTCGCCGAGGAACACCCGAAGCTCGGGTTCGGGGATCTCCCCGGGGTCGGCCTCGACGATGGCGTGCACGATGTTGCCCTTGTCGTCGTCTGGCAGGCCGATCACCGCGCACGACCGCACCGCGGGGTGCTCCTGGATCGCCGACTCGACCTCGGCCGGGTAGATGTTCGCGCCTCCCGAGAGAATCATGTCGGACGCCCTGTCGCCGAGGTAGAGATAGCCGTCGTCGTCGAGTCGACCCATGTCGCCGAGAGACTCCCAGCCACCTTCCATCGTGCGCGCCGTCGCCCCCACGTAGCGGTACGTCGGCGTGTCGCGGAGACTGCGCATCCACACCTCGCCCATTTCACCCACCGGTACGTCGTTGCCGTCGTCGTCGGTGATCCGCACCGTTCCCGGCTGTGGTCGACCGACCGACCCACGGTGAGCGAGCCATTCCTCGCCCGAGATGATCGTCGAGGTCTGGGCCTCGGTGCCCGCGTACAACTCCCAGATCCGCTCGGCGCCGAGCCAGTCGATCCAGGCCTGCTTCAACCACTCCGGACACGGTTCGGCCAGGTGCCACACGATGCGAAGACTCGACAGGTCGAACCCGAGACGCACGTCGTCGGGCAGTCGAAGGATTCGTTTCATCATCGTGGGGACCATGTAGAGCACCGATCCACGGTGCCGTTCGATCGCATCCAGAGTTGCCTCGGCATCGAAGCGCGGCAGGATCACCACCGTCAGCCCGTTGAGCCACGCTTGGCAACTCCACACCGCTGGGCCGTTGTGGTACAGCGGACCGGGCATCACCAGACACCCGCCCGGATCCATCAGCAACGGCGGCTTGGCCGTCTCGTCCATCTCGGCCGGGTCTCCCGACACGATCAGTTTCGGCCGACCCGTCGACCCGCCCGAGGTCGGCGCCTTCCACGCTCGCGAGACGACCTTGGGAATGTGGGAGATATCGCGGTCTGGTGCGCGGAACCCGAAGGGCACGCACGTGCGCCCCTCGATCGACACCGGTTCGGCTCCGATCACCGCACTCGGGTTCGCGAGTTCGATGATCGCCTCGCGTTCGCGCTCGGGAAGCCGTGACGAAATGGGTTGAGGCGTCGCGCCGAGTCTCCATGCGGCGACGTAGGCCACGAAGAAATCGACGGAGTTCGGCACCGCCACGGTCACCATGTCGCCTGCACGGGTACCGGCGTCGTGCAGAAGTCCGGCGAGGTTGTAGCCGTGGCGCAGGACCTCCGAACGGGTCAGCGAGTCGTCTCCGCACACGAACGCCACGGCATTCGGGTCGTCGGCAGCGAGCAGTTCGAGTCGGTCGATGAACGAGATCACGTCGCTCACCGTAGTGACCGCGCGCCGCGCGACGTCACACGAAGACCGACACCAATGGCATTGTCACGAGACCGAGAAGAGTTCCCCACCCCACCATCGAGGTCGCAACGTCCTCGTCGAGCCCGGCCGCCACCGCGACGAGCCCGGCCGTCACCATCGGCGGTGCGGATGCCTGCACGATCGATGCCCTCCATGCGACATCACCGAGGTCGCCCATTGCGGCCGCAACGAGTGCCACGACGACGGGAGCTGCGACCATCTTGACGGAGAGTCCGGCCACGACGGGACCGGCACGACGAACGGCCGCGAGGGTGAACCGGGCCCCGACCGTGGCCATCGCCACCGGTGCCACCGTCGCGCCGATCGCCGAGAGCACGTCGACGACGACCTCAGGAATGCCGACCGGCCGCACGGCAACCGCGACCAGCAACGCAAGGAACGGCGGAAAACGAACGAGCCGGTTCACGACCGGCCGCACCCCCGACTCTCCCGACCCCCAACGACTTGCGACCCACGAACCCCACGTCGCGAGCGCGAGGAACGTGCCCGGCTGGTCGTATGCAACGGCCGACGGCAGATGCTCTGCGCCGAGCACTCCCCCGACGACTCCGAGTCCGAGAAAGCTCGTGTTGCCGAGGACCGCCACCATGAGCAGCGCGCCGGTTGTCGAACGATCCCAGCGTGCGACACGCGCGACGAGCACGACCGCCAGTGCACATGTGGCCATGGCGGTCCATGCCGCCGCCACCGGCACCACCACCGACGCACCGAGGTCGATCGTTCCCATCTTGGCGACCACGAGCGCTGGAAGGGCGATCTTCAACACCCACACATCGGCTGCCCGCACGGCACGATCGGGAACCCCGACGGTCGCCCGGAGAGCCCACCCGGCGAAGAACGCCGCGACGACGACGATCACGGGGTCACGGCCGGACACGGATCGCGCAGGTCGCCCCGCGCGGGACCGACACGGTAGAGCGTGAACTCTTCGTTCGACCACACCTCGGCGAGTCCGTAGTCGCGGTAGTTCTGCTCGTTCACCTTCGGCTCGAAATAGTCGACATCGTCGTTCGAGACCATGATCCAGTCCCCACGCTGCAGAGCGAGATCGACGTTGCCCATCTGGATCGATCGTCGGTTGGTGTAGAGGTTCATGGCACGCGCACGTGCAAAGACGACCACATCGTCGCCTCGCGTGCACCGTCGGACCGCCTCGAACATCTCCTGAGACGAAGCCGTCTCGGGACCGCGATGTGTGTAGTCGTACTCTCGATGGTAGTTCCACGCATGTCGGACGTCAGCGAAGTTGGCGATCAACAAGGGCCCGACCACGAGCAGTGGAACCGCCGATGCGAGCACTCTCGAAATCGCGCCAGAGGAACCGTCGCCCGACAGCGGCGCCACCAGTTGACTCGCCCCGATCCAGGCGAAGTACAGCACGAACGGTGTGAGACCGAAGATGTACCGGCCATCGGTGAACGGCTGCGACATGATCACCCACGAGAGCGCAGCCACGTGGACGGTGACCATCAGTTCGGGACCACGGCGCCGTGACACCGCGGTGACCACCCCGGCCGCTGCGAGCACCAGCACCGTCGACATCACCACACGACCGGCACCGGGCGACCCCATCCACTGGATCGGATTCGGGCCGATGTCCTTGAGCCCGGTCTGTTCGCCGAAAATGTCGCGGTAAAAGCGGAGATTTCCGCTGATCTCCCCGATGCCTCCACCTTCGGTGGCTTCCTGCTGGAGGCTCGCCGGAAGAACCAGGTGGAAGATTCCCGCCGAGAGCGCAAAGACCCAGTACGGCACCGTGACATCGACGAGACGTGGCCGGTGGTGCCGCTCGTCGACCGAGCGGGATGCACCACGCACTGCCACCGTCTGCACCACGGCGAGGGCCAGGAGCAACACCACCGTCTCGCGCCTGATCGAAAACGCGGCGGTCACCAAGAGCCCGGCAACCGTCAGATGCAGACGTGAGGAGCGACCGAAGTGACCCGCGGCGCGGCAGTGTTCGATCCACAGCAGCGCCAGGACCGTCACCGCGATCGCGGGAAGGTCGGACAGGATCGTTCCCATCGCGCGCACGTACGACACCGACATCGCCACCACCGCAGCGATCGTCCATGACGCCACCACACCCACCGACGGCGCGATCAACCGCCGGAAGCCCCAGAGGAAGACGACGAACGACCCGACGGTGACCCACGCGAACGCTCCGTAGTCGAGACCCGCCACGAGATACACGGGCGCCAGCAACAACGGGAACCCCCACGGGTACACGTACGGACTGAACGTGTCCGAGCCCGAGTTCTGCAGGGTGTACCGCGTGTCGGCCACCACTTGCGGCACGTCACCGCGCACGAGCGATCTCGCCTGGTTGATGTAAAGAGAGAAGTCGTCTCCCCAGTCGTGACCGGTCTCGAGGAACGAGCGATAGACGAGCGCCAGAACGAACAGACCCGCGACCGTCAGCAGACGATTCCGGGTGACGACGCGCCTCACCACCGGAGCGAACCTACCAGTCACCCGACAGACGGAGCCGACTCCCTGCTGTGGGACAATGCATCATGGCCGACGACACCACAGATCTCGTCTCTCCACTTCTCGGGACCGTCTCGTCGGTACTCGTGTCGCCCGGGACGAATGTTCGTGCCGGCGACGAGGTCGTCATCGTCGAGTCGATGAAGATGGAACACCCAGTGACGGCATCGACATCGGGCCGGGTGACAGAGGTGCTGGTCTCCCCGGGCGACACGGTGACCCAAGGACAACTCCTCGTGCGTTTCGTCGCCGTCGGCAGTTCACCCGATCACGACCCGTCGAACGGGTCGACATCGACCGAGCCGACCGGCGAGAGGGCGGATCTCGCTCGCTATCGCGAACGACGACACCTCACCACCGACGAGGCACGACCCGAGGCGGTGGCCAAACGTGCGGCGAAGGGAATGCGTACTGCGCGAGCGAACATTGCCGATCTGGTCGACGAGGGTTCGTTCGTGGAGTACGGGTCGTTCGCCGTCGCGGCACAACGCCGCCGTCGGGACCTCGACGACCTCATCGTGAACACGCCGGCTGACGGTCTCGTCGGCGGTCTCGCCACCGTCGGGCGGCACACGTTCGGCGATGCTCTCTCGCGCATCGCGGTGGCGTCGTACGACTACACCGTGCTCGCCGGAACGCAGGGCCAACTCAACCACCGCAAGAAGGACCGCCTGTTCGCCGTCACCGAAGAACTCAGGCTCCCCTTCGTGTTGTTCGCAGAGGGTGGGGGCGGACGACCCGGCGACACCGATGCAATGGGAGTGGCAGGACTCGACTGCATGGCGTTCGCGCTCTTCGCCCGGTTGTCCGGGCTCGTGCCACTCGTCGGAATCGCCTCGGGGTACTGCTTCGCAGGCAATGCCGCACTGCTCGGGTGTTGCGACGTGGTGATCGCCACCGAGAACTCGAACATCGGCATGGCCGGACCGGCCATGATCGAAGGTGGAGGACTGGGCTCGGTCGCGCCGACCGACATCGGCCCGATCGGGGTGCAGACGACGAACGGTGTCGTCGACATCCGCGTCGCCGACGAAGCCGAGGCCGTCGACGTCGCAAAGAAGTATCTCTCGTACTTCCAGGGTGATGTCTCCGACTGGTCATGCCACGACGAGGCGTTGCTGCGCGATCTCGTACCCGAGCAACGCACTCGCGTCTACGACGTACGTCGCGTGGTGGAGACACTCGCTGACGTCGATTCGGTGCTCGAACTGCGCGCCGAGTTCGGCATCGGCATCGTCACGGCACTCGCGCGCATCGAAGGTCGCCCCGTCGGCATCATCGCGAACAACCCGGCTCACCTCGGCGGGGCCATCGACTCCGACGCCGCCGACAAGGCGTCACGGTTCGTGCAACTGTGCGACGCATTCGATCTCCCGATCGTCAGCCTCTGCGACACGCCGGGGTTCATGGTGGGGCCGGAGGCGGAACAGACAGCACAGGTACGCCACTTCGGACGCATGTTCGTGACAGCAGCGAGCACAACCGTGCCGTGGATCACGGTCGTTCTCCGCAAGGGCTACGGACTCGGCGCGCAGGCCATGGCCGGCGGCAGTTTCCACGGCAACACGATGACGGTGTCGTGGCCCACCGGTGAATTCGGCGGGATGGGACTCGAGGGTTCGGTTCGCCTCGGCTACCGACGGGAACTCGACGCGGCCCCCACCCCCGAGGCTCGCGCCGAACTCGAGGAACGACTGATCGCAGCCGCCTACGAGAGGGGAAGCGCCCTGAACATGGCGAGCCACGTGGAGATCGACGACGTGATCGACCCCGCCGACACCCGCACACGAATTTCCGCCGTCATCGGTCGTACTCCGCACTGGAGCATACGGGGCGCGAAGAAGCGCCCGATGATCGACACCTGGTGAGCCGCACTCGGTGACGAACGCCCGGAATCGGGCAGATGCGTCAGAAGGCGGCGAGCGCGGCCGTCAACTGCGCCGCGAGAGCGGTATCGGTGACCGTGTCGGAGTCGGCAGAAATCTTCTCGTGAACCGCGGCGACACCCACCGACGACACGACCTGACAACCGAGCAAGCCGAACAACTTGCCCAACTCCTCGATGCAGTGCGCACCGCCGCCGGGGCCGGGACCCGCCACGATGATCATCGCTTTCTTGCCGAGGATCGGACCCTGCGCGAACGGACGCGACGCCCAGTCGATGACGTTCTTGGCGAGCGCCGAATACGAGTGGTTGTACTCGGGAGATGCCACCACGATTCCGTCGGCGGCTGCCACGGCTGACCGCAGATCGACGATGCTCGACGGAAGGTCGGCCTCGAGGTCTTGGTTGTAGAACGGGATGTGCGCAACGTCGAACGGAACGACCTCCACTCCGTCGGGCGCGAGAGCGGGGAGGGCCCGGAGAATGCGGGTGTTGAACGACGCCTCGCGCGCCGAGCCTGAGAAACCGAGAATGGTGGTCATGGCCTCCCGACGATACGGGCGTGCGGTCCCGATCCCCCTCTCGGGTGCCGGATCCGTGCGTCGAGACGTGTCACAGGTGGACTCACGCCGTCGGGCTGGAACAATGGAGCCGTGACCATCTCTCCGCTCTTCGATCCCGCAGCATGGCATGAGGTGCCCGGGTTCGATTTCACCGACATCACCTACCACCGTGCGGTCGACCAGGGCACCGTCCGCATCGCCTTCGACCGCCCGGAGGTGCGCAACGCGTTCCGTCCGCACACTGTCGACGAGCTCTACCGTGCACTCGACCATGCCCGCATGTCGACCGACGTCGGATGCATTCTGCTGACCGGCAACGGCCCCTCACCCCGTGACGGCGGGTGGGCTTTCTGCTCCGGTGGTGACCAACGGATCCGCGGCAAGGACGGCTACAAGTACGCAGACGGAGACTCAGCCGAGACCGTCGAGCCCGGCCGCGCGGGGCGTCTGCACATCCTCGAGGTGCAACGCCTGATCAGGTTCATGCCCAAGATCGTGATCTGCGTGGTGCCCGGCTGGGCGGCCGGCGGCGGACACAGCCTGCACGTGGTGTGCGACCTCACGATCGCAAGCAGACAACATGCACGCTTCAAGCAGACCGATGCCGACGTGGCGTCGTTCGACGGCGGCTACGGGTCTGCGTACCTGGCTCGCATGGTCGGCCAGAAGTTCGCGCGCGAGATCTTCTTCCTCGGCCGCGAGTACTCGGCCGAGGAGATGCACCACATGGGTGCGGTCAACACCGTCGTCGACCACGACGATCTCGAGAAGACTGCGCTCGAATGGGCCCGAGAGATCAACGGCAAGAGCCCGACGGCACAGCGCATGCTGAAGTTCGCGTTCAACCTCGTCGACGCCGGACTCGTCGGACAGCAGGTCTTCGCCGGCGAGGCCACACGACTCGCCTACGGCACCGACGAAGCCGAGGAAGGACGCACGTCGTTCCTCGAGAAGCGCGACCCCGACTGGTCGCCGTATCCGTGGCACTACTGACACCCCGCGAATCGGTCCACCCATGATCGTCGAGATCGTCGACGCCGCCGATCCGCGGCTCGACGCGTTCCGGTGGCGCGAACGTCAACTCACCACCCGTCGTGACCGCCGGGAACGTGTGGCGTCGGGGTTGTTCGTCGCCGAAGGCGACCTCGTGGTGGAGCGTGCACTGGCGGCCGGATGCACCCCGGTCGCACTGCTCTGCTCTCACGATGCAGCAGGACCACTCGACCGGCAGGTGGAGGCCGGCATCCCCGTGTACGTGGGCAACGATGCGCTGCGAAAAGACGTCACCGGGCTCGGAGTTCCGTTGCGAGCGACCGGACTCTTCGAACGTCCCACTCCTCTCGACGCCGACGAACTCGTCGCCCGGTCGCGTCGCGTGGTGATCGCAGAAGCCGTCGACAACCCCACGAATCTCGGGGCAGTCGTGCGCAGTGCGACTGCGCTCGGGTGGGACGCCCTCGTGCTCGACGCCACCAGTGCCGACCCTCTTGCGCGGCGCTCGTTACGCGTGTCGATGGGGACGGGACTGGTGCTGCCCTTCGCACGGCTCGCACCCGGCGACTCCGTCGCCGATCTGCTGTCTCGTCTGCCGTGCACGGCGATCGCACTCTCCCCCGCACCTGATGCAATCGACCTCGCACACCTCGCACGACCCGACGGCCGCGTGGCTCTGCTGCTCGGCAGCGAGCGTGCGGGACTCACCGACCCGACGATGGCAGCGGCCACGACGGTCGCGCGTATCCCGATGCACGCAGGAGTCGACTCACTCAACGTCGCCGCGGCAGCAGCGATCGCGCTCCACGCACTCGGGCCCGGTTCGGCGCGCTGACGACCGGCCGGGCGTCAGTCGGTGTTGCGCAGGTGCTCTGCGGCGTTCACCATGTACGACGCGAGCATCTCGACCACCTCGTCGCGGTGCTCGGCGGCGATGTCACCCGACACAGCCTCGATGGCGGCCGCCATGTGAGCGAGCCAGCGGTCACGCTCGAGCGGACCCACCGGGAACGGGGCGTGGCGCATGCGCAACCGTGGGTGACCCCTCTCCTCCATGTAGTCGTGCGGGCCGCCCCAGTACTGACGCAGGAACATCGCGAGGCGACGACGTGCACCGACCGTGTCGGAGCCCTCCGGGTAGAGACGCATCAACACCGGGTCGGTCTCGACGCCGTCGTAGAAACGGTCGACGAGGGTGTCGAAGAAGCCGTGACCCACGACCTCGTAGACCGTCGGCGACTCGCCCGCGCCGTCGCTCACCTCAGTGGAACTCCGGGTCGTTCCAGTCGGGGAAGACGTCAGGCAAGCCGTCGGAGACACGGTCTGGGTAGACAGCCGGACGCTTCGCGAGGAAACTCTCGACCCCCTCACGGGCATCGGCGCTGCGTCCACGCTCTGCGATACCGCGCGAGTCGACGCGGTGGGCTTCCATCGGGTGCGACGCACCCATCATGCGCCACAGCATCCGCCGCGAGAGCGCAACCGACACCGGAGCGGTGTTGTCGGCGATCTCACGAGCGAGTTCGTTCGCCACCGCCAGCAAGTCGTCGCCGACGTGGATGCTGCGCACGAGACCGGCGTCGCGTGCCTCGTCGGCACCGAACAAGCGACCGGTGTAGACCCACTCGGCGGCGCGCTGGATGCCCACGACACGCGGAAGGAAGTAACTCGAGCACGCCTCCGGCACGATTCCGCGCCGTGCGAAGACGAACCCGAAACGGGCCGTGTCGGACGCGAGCCTGATGTCCATCGGGAGCGTCATCGTTGCCCCCACACCCACGGCCGCACCGTTGATCGCACCGATCACCGGCTTCAAGGACTCGAAGATGCGAAGGGTCAACAGTCCGCCACCGTCGCGTGGCACGCCCGACTTGTCGACGACGTCGCTTCCGCCGCGGGAGAAGGTCGACCCCCCACCGGAGAGGTCGGCACCGGCACAGAACGCCTTGCCCGAGCCAGTGACGATCACGGCCCGCACGTCGTCGTCGGCATCGGTGGTGTCGAACGCGGCGATCATCTCGTGCATCATGCGCCCCGTGAACGCATTCATCTTGTCGGGACGGTGCAAGGTGATGGTCGCGATGCCGTCGGCGATCCCGAGGCGAATGTCTTCGAAGTCCATGCGCGCGACGATAACCCCGACGCCGCCGTGGGTCTGCGTCAGACGTCGAGGAACTTGCTCGACGCCACTCCCGAGCCGATCGCACCGGCGAGCGCGCCGAGCACCAGCATCGACAGCATCACCGTGTTCGCGTACGAGTCGGGAACCACGAGGGCCGAGACACCGGTGCCGGGTTTGAAACCGGCCACTCCGCTCGACCAGGCCTGGTTGAGACCCCAGAGACCGGCGCACGACACCACTGCGCCCACGAGCCCCTGCACGAGCCCCTCGAGAATGAACGGCACCCTGATGAACCAGTCGGTCGCACCCACGAGTTTCATGACCTCGATCTCGCGGCGACGGGCGAAGATCGCCGTGCGGATCGTGTTCCAGATGAGGATCACCGCGACCGCCAGCAGCACGAGCGACATCGCGATGGTCACGGTGCGCACGAACGACGACAACGTGGAGATGACGTCGAATTCGTCTTCGGCGAGCGACACTCCCGCCACCCCCGGAAGGGTGCGGTACTGGGCGGCGAGATTCCGCACAAGTTCGGGGTCGGTCGTCTTCGGGACCACCTTGAACTGCGACGGGATCGTGTCGATCGAGAGCAACGAAAGCGTCGTCGGGTCGCCGGCGAACACCCGCGTGGCTTCCTCGTAGCTCTGCGTCTTGTCGAGGTACACCAGCTTGTCGACGTCGATCACGTTCGGTTGCGACTCGAGGTTCTGCTGGATGAACGCCCGTGCCTCCTCGGTGACATCGGGACGCACGAACACGATCATGCCGACGTCGCCACGCCACTGCACGAGCAGGTTGTCGAACGCACGCTGGATGAGGAAGGTCGAACCCACGAGCAGGAGGGAGACGGCCGACGTCACGACGGCCGCCACCGAGAGGGTCACATTGCGACGGAAGTTCGCCACCGTCTCGCGCAGGGCGTAGGAGATGCGCTGGATCATTCGTACACGCCCCTCTCCTGGTCGCGCACGATCACGCCGCGGTCGAGCTGGATCACGCGCTTTCGCATGGCGTTCACGACGCGGTGGTCGTGGGTGGCCATCACGATCGTGGTTCCTGTCTGGTTGATGGCCTCGAGGAGCGCCATGATCCCCTCACCGGTGGCCGGGTCGAGGTTGCCGGTCGGCTCGTCGGCGAGCAGGATCAGCGGCCGGTTGACGAACGCCCGTGCGATCGAGACACGCTGCTGCTCGCCGCCGGAGAGTTGCTCGGGGAAGCGGTCTTCCTTGCCGGCGAGCCCGACGAGATCGAGCACCTGCGGCACCTGCTGGGCCACCACGTGGCGGGGCTTGCCGATCACCTCGAGGGCGAAGGCCACGTTCTCGAACACGGTCTTGTTCGGGAGCAGCTTGTAGTCCTGGAAGACGTTGCCGAGTTGACGACGAAGGTGGGGGATCTGGCTCGCCGCGATCTCGTTGATGTTCCGTCCTGCCACCCAGACGGCCCCCTTCTCGGGGCGCTCCTGGCGGTTCATGAGGCGCAAGAGGGTCGATTTGCCCGAGCCCGACGGTCCGACGAGGAACACGAACTCACCCTTGGAGACCTCGAATGAGGCCTCTCTCACCGCCACCACTTCCTGGCTGTAGCGCTTGGAGACGTTGTCAAGCCGAATCATGGAAGATCACAAACTAGCCGGGGAGACGCCACGGGCTCTGTCGCCCTCGGGTGCCGCGGACCTAGTCGCCCTGCGACCTGCGCCAGCGGAGGAAACCCTCCATGAAATCGTCGAGATCGCCGTCGAGCACCGCTGCGACGTTGCCCGACTCGACCTCGGTGCGCAGATCTTTCACCATCTGGTAGGGCTGCAACACGTACGAGCGGATCTGGCTCCCCCACCCGACCTGGGACGGTCTTCCCGCGATGCGGTCGAGTTCGGCCTGTCGTTCCTCTTCGATGCGGGCAGCGATCATGGCCTTCAGACGCGTCATCGCCTTCTCGCGGTTCTGCAACTGGCTGCGCTCTTCCTGACTCGACGCCACGGCTCCGGTCGGCTCGTGGATGAGACGCACCGCAGACGACGTCTTGTTCACGTGCTGGCCACCGGCGCCCGATGCACGGAACACCTCCATGCGGATGTCGGCTTCGTTCACTTCCACGTCGGGGGCCGCCATGTCGGGCCACACCTGGACGAGTGCGAAACTCGTCTGGCGACGGCCCTGGTTGTCGAACGGGCTGATGCGCACCAAGCGGTGCATGCCACGCTCGGAGGTCATGAGGCCGTAGGCATACCGACCACGGATCGTGAACTGTGCAGAGAGGAGTCCCGCTTCTGTTCCCTCGCTGGTCTCTTCGATCTCGATGGAGAAACCTCGTCGCTCTGCCCAGCGGCCGTACATGCGCAGGAGGATCTCGGTCCAGTCCTGTGCGTCGACACCGCCGTCCTTGGCGTTGATCTGCACGATCGCATCGTCGGCATCGTGTTCACCGGTGAAGAGGCTCCTCAGTTCGAGCATGTCGAGGCTCGATGCCACCTTGGTGATGCCGGCTTCGATCTCGGGCTCCTGTGACTCGTCGCCCTCTTCGCGCGCGAGTTCATGGAGCACCTCGACGTCTTCCACCTGACGCCGCAGCGACTCCCATTCGTCGACGTCGGCCCGAAGGTTCGAGTACTCGGCGTTGACTTTCTTCGCGTTCTCCTGGTCGTCCCAGAGGTCGGGGCGCGACACCTCGACCTCGAGGTCGACGAGACGTGCGCGTGCGTCCTCGATGCGCAGGTAGCCACGAGCGTCGTCGAGGCGCTGGGCAATCTCGCGTATGTCCTGCGTGAAGTCGCGCATGGAGCCTCCGGTCAGGCTGCGCCGTGGCAGAGCTTGTACTTGCGGCCCGATCCGCACGGGCACGGAGCGTTGCGCGGGGTGGTCGACCAGTCGTTCGCGTCCTTCACCACCGGCCGTCTCGGTTCCTCGCGCTCCTCGGCGATCTCCGACAGCACCTCCGGGTCGACGTCACCGCCGGCCAGTGCGGCCGCGATGAATCCGTCGGCGTCGACGTCGTCGGACGACGTCTCGACCACGTCGCGCACGACCGGCGCCTGGTCGTCTTCGCGGATCACCTCGACGTGCATCACGTAGCGCACGAAGTCCTGCGCGATTCCCTTCATCAGAGAACCGAACATCTCGTAGCCCTCGCGTTGCCACTCGGTGAGAGGATCCTTCTGACCCATCGCACGGAGGTTGATGCCCTCCTGCAGGTAGTCCATCTCCTCGAGGTGCTCGCGCCAGCGCTGGTCGATGATCGAGAGCATCACCTGCCGCTCGATCTGGCGCATCATCTCGGTGCCGAGCTCGGTCTCGCGCCGCACGTAGTGGGCGCTCGCATCGGCCATGACGAGGTCGTAGACCGCGTCGGTGTCGGGACAGCCCGCAACGGCGTCACCGGAGACGGTCGTCGGCCAGAACGTGGTGAGTTCCTGCGCGAGGCCGTCGACGTCCCATTCGTCGGTCGCCTCCGACACGCAGTACGTCGAGATGAGCGAGTCGACCGCCTCGGCGAGGTACTCCATCGCTGCCGTGCGCAGGTCCACACCCTCGAGGATCTGGTCACGACGCTGGTAGATCACCTTGCGCTGCTCGTTCATGACCTCGTCGTACTTGAGCACGTTCTTGCGGATCTCGGAGTTGCGCTGCTCCACCGTCGTCTGTGCACGCTCGATGGCCTTGGTCACCATCTTTGCTTCGATCGCCTCGTCGTCGGGAAGGGCACGGCCCATCACCCACGCGAGCGCACCGGTGGCGAAGAGGCGCATGAGATCGTCTTCGAGCGAGAGGTAGAAACGGCTCGCGCCGGGGTCACCTTGGCGACCGGAACGTCCCCGCAACTGGTTGTCGATGCGGCGGCTCTCGTGCCGCTCGGTGCCGAGCACGAAGAGACCACCGAGTGCCCGCACCTGCTCGCCCTCCGCATCACAGCGAGCCTTGACCTCGGGCAGGATCTCTTCGTAACGCGCGAACGCGGCTGCGCGAGCAGCCTGGAAGTCTTCGTGAAGTTCGTGCAGCGGTGCCGGCAACTCGAATTCGTCGACCATCACCCGTGCCTCGTGGCCTTCGGCGATCACCTGCTGACGCGCGAGCAGTTCGTGGTTGCCGCCGAGGAGAATGTCGACACCACGACCCGCCATGTTGGTGGCGACCGTGACAGCACCCAGTCGGCCCGCCTGGGCCACGATCAGAGCCTCACGGGTGTGCTGCTTGGCGTTCAGCACCTCGTGTGCGACGCCGCGCTTGGTGAGCTCGCGCGAGAGACGCTCGCTCTTCTCCACACTGATCGTGCCGACGAGCACCGGTTGACCGGCGCGATGACGCTCCACGATGTCCTCGACGGCGGCCATGAACTTGGCGGTCTCGGTCTTGAAGATGAGGTCTGCCTCGTCGTCGCGGATCACCGCTTTGTTCGTGGGGATCGGCACGACCTGCAACTGGTAGGTGTTCACGAACTCGGCGGCCTCGGTCTGGGCCGTGCCGGTCATTCCCGCCAACTTGTCGTACATGCGGAAGTAGTTCTGCAGCGTGATCGTGGCGAGGGTCTGGTTCTCTTCGTTGATTCGCACCCGCTCCTTGGCCTCGACGGCCTGGTGGATGCCCTCGCTCCAGCGTCTCCCCTCGAGGATGCGGCCGGTGAACTCGTCGACGATCTTCACTTCGCCGTCGTCGACGATGTAGTCCTTGTCGCGCTTGTAGAGCTCCTTGGCGCGCAGCGCCACCTGCAGCTGGTGGACCAGGTTCTGTTGCACCGCGTCGTAGAGGTTCGAAAGACCGAGTTGCTCCTCGACCTTCTCGATACCGGCCTCGGTCGGGAACACGATGCGCTTCGCCTCGTCGACCTCGTAGTCGACGTCGCGCTGCAGCACCTTCACGATGTCAGCGAAGCGGTAGTAGGTCTGGGCGGCGTCGGCGACGCGTCCCGAGATGATGAGCGGCGTGCGGGCCTCGTCGATGAGGATCGAGTCGACTTCGTCGACGATCGCAAAGTGGTGGCCGCGCTGGGTCTTCTCCGCCAGGGAGCTGGCCATGTTGTCACGCAGGTAGTCGAACCCGAACTCGTTGTTCGTGCCGTAGGTGATGTCGCAGGCATACGCGAGGCGCTTCTGCTCTGCGCTGTCACGGAACCCCGGGATGACGAGACCGACCTCGAGACCCATCCAGCGGTGGATGCGCCCCATCCACTCTGCGTGGAAACGGGCGAGATAGTCGTTCACCGTGATGACGTGGACACCCTGCCCGGTGAGCCCGTTGAGGTACGCCGGCAGGGTCGACACGAGGGTCTTGCCCTCACCGGTCTTCATCTCGGCGACCCACCCGAAATGGAGTGCAGCGCCACCCATGAGCTGCACGTCGAAGTGGCGCTGTCCGATCACGCGCTTGGCGGCTTCCCGCACCACTGCGAATGCCTCCACCAGCAGATCGTCGGGGGTCTCGCCCCGGTCGAGTCGCTGGCGGAATTCGGCGGTCTTGCCGCGCAGGGCCTCATCGGAGAGCGCAACGGTCTCTGCCTCGAGGGCGTTGATCTCGGGTACCAACCCCTGAAGGGCCTTCACCCGCTTGCCGTCTCCCGCGCGGAGGACCCTGTCGAGAATCTTCATCCGGTGGACGATGCTACCGGCGGGACTCATCTCGCACCGGTTCGCCCCCTCGGCGACATGACGGCGATACTTCACACGTGCCAGGAACTTCCATCGACACGGTGATCTTCGACCTCGGTGGGGTCATCATGCGAAACGGCGGACCGCGCGACTTCACCCGCCGCTACCCCGAGCACGACCCGGCCGTCGTCGCCGAGATCGTGATGGGACCGCACCATCTCGACACCGACCACCAGTGGCACCGCGTCGAACGCGGCGAGATCAGCCTCGACGAGTGCCGCGAGATCACCAAGCGCGCACTCGAGGCGGCGGGCATACGCGCATCGGTGCCGGCAGAACGACCGGCGAGCGGTGGATTCGCCTTCGAACTGAACCACGAGATGGTCGCACTCGTGCGTGACCTTCGCTCGTCGGGGCGGAAGGTGGGCATCTTGACGAACAACGTGCGCGAGTTCCGCCAGTGGTGGTGGCCGCTGATGGACTTCGAGACCGAGTTCGACACGATCGTCGACAGCCACGAAGTGGGAATGCGGAAACCGAACCCTGCGATCTACCACCTCACCCTCGAACGACTCGGGTCGACACCCGACCGTGCGGCGTTCCTCGACGACCTCGAGGCGAACGTCATCGCCGCTCGTGCGCTCGGACTGCACGGTATCCATGTGGGCGAAGACTCCTCAGACGCGATCGCCGAGGCTCGCCGCGTCGCACTCGACTGACGGCTCGGATCGCTCCGGTGTCCACGCGACGGCGAGACACACCACACGCGCGGCGCCGGCCTCGGCGAGCACACGTGCAGCTGCCCGCAATGTCGCACCGGTGGTGGTCACGTCGTCGACGACGATGACCGCTCCCTCCACCCTCGGCCTCGACGCGAAGGTCGGGCCGGTCAGTCGTTCCTCGCGTCGTGATCCGGTCTGGTGACCGCGGGAGATGCGCCGCAACAAGCGTCGGTGACGCACGCCGACCGAGGCGGCCAGGTGACGTGCGAGAAGTTCGGCCTGGTCGTAGCCGCGATCGCGACGTCGACGTTCCGACGTCGGTGCCCAGGTGACGACCCACGGCACGTCGCCGGCACCGACGAGTGTCTGTCGCACGAACGGAGCGAGAGCGTCAGCGAGCACGCGCGCAACCCTGGTGCGACCCCGGTACTTGAGGGCGCGGATCGCCTCGCCCACGTCGGCCTCGTAGCGGGCGACCGCGGCGAATTCGACCTCGACGAAACGACCCGTCACGGTGACGACCGTCTCGGTACGGTGGAACTCCATGCCCGGTGACACCCCCGCTCTCCCGTTGCGCCCCTTGCGCGAACGGTTCGCCGAACGACTCGCGCGATGTGTGGCCGGGCTCGCCATGTTCGGCATCGGCATCGCGTTCTTCGTGCAGGGAGACATCGGCGTTCCCCCGTGGGACGTCTTCCACCAGGGCGTGAGCGGAAAGACCGGGTACGCGATCGGCACCGTGATCGTGTTCACCGGTTTCGCGGTGCTGCTCCTGTGGATCCCCTTCAGGTTGCGACCGGGCATCGGCACGGTGCTGAACGCCGTGCAGATCGGCATCGTCGAGAACGTCGCCGAGCCGCTGATCCCCGACGCACCCAACGTTGGGATCGGCGCGCTCTACGTGGCGATCGGCATGGTCGCCATCGCCGCCGGGTCGGGCCTCTACATCGGTGCAGAACTCGGGTCGGGGCCGCGCGACGGACTGATGATGGGTATCAATGCGCGATTCGGGGTGAGCGTCCGCGCCGCACGCACGACCGTCGAGGTGACGGTGCTCGTGGTCGGCGTGCTTCTCGGCGGGGGCATCGGCCTCGGCACGTTCGTGTTCGCGTTCGGCATCGGCCCGCTCGTGCAGGTGATGTTGTCGCGATTCCGGATGTCACCGTCGCTCGTCGCCGCCGCCGAGTCGGAGGCGATGGAGCAATGACCCGCGGGAGCCCGCGGAATCAGTAGCGGTAGTGGTCGGGCTTGAACGGACCCGCAGGATCCATGTCGAGGTACTCGGCCTGCTCGTCGGTCAGCTTGGTCAGCTTCACCCCGAGCGCATCGAGGTGCGCGCGCGCGACCTGCTCGTCGAGGCGCTTCGGCAGCACGTAGACACCCGTCGGGTAGTTCTCGAGGTTGTTGAACAACTCGATCTGGGCGATGACCTGGTTCGAGAACGAGCACGACATCACGAAGCTCGGGTGACCGGTGGCGCACCCGAGGTTCACGAGACGCCCCTCGGCCAGCACGATCACCGCGTGACCGTCGGCGAACGTCCACAGGTCGGTACCCGGCTTCAGTTCGTCGCGGGTGGCGCCGCTGCGTGCGAGACCGGCCATGTCGATCTCGTTGTCGAAGTGGCCGATGTTGCACACGATCGCGTTGTGCTTCATCTTGGCCATGTGGTCGACGGTGACGATCGCTTCGTTGCCGGTGGCCGTCACGAAGATGTCGGCCTCGCCGAGAACGGACTCGATCGTGTCGACCTGGTAGCCCTCCATCGCGGCCTGCAGCGCGTTGATCGGGTCGATCTCGGTCACGATCACCCGTGCACCCTGGCCGCGCAGCGACTGTGCACAGCCCTTGCCGACGTCGCCGTACCCGCAGACCACCGCCAGCTTGCCGGCGATCATCACGTCGGTGGCACGGTTGATCGCGTCGATCAACGAGTGGCGGCAGCCGTAGAGATTGTCGAACTTGCTCTTGGTGACCGAGTCGTTCACGTTGATCGCCGGGAACAGCAGCTCGCCGTCCTTGGCCATCTTGTAGAGACGCTTCACGCCGGTGGTCGTCTCTTCCGTGACTCCCTTGATGTGACGTGCCATCTCGGTCCACTTGGTCGGCTCGTTCTTGAGCGACCGCTGCAGGAGACCGAGCACGATCGCGAGCTCAGGGTTCGACGCCGATCCGGGATCGGGAACTGCGCCGGCCTTCTCGTACTCGACACCCTTGTGGATGAGGAGCGTCGCATCGCCGCCGTCGTCGAGGATCATGTTGGCGTGACCGCCGTCGGGCCAGGTCAGCATCTGCTCGGTGCACCACCAGTACTCCTCGAGCGTCTCGCCCTTCCATGCGAACACCGGCACACCCTGAGGATCGTCGGCGGTACCGTTCGGCCCCACGACGACGGCCGCGGCCGCGTGGTCCTGGGTGGAGAAGATGTTGCACGACGCCCAGCGCACCTCGGCGCCGAGCTCGACGAGCGTCTCGATGAGCACCGCGGTCTGCACCGTCATGTGCAGCGAACCCGAGATTCGTGCACCGGCGAGCGGCTTCGACGGGCCGAACTCCTTGCGCAGCCAACGGAGGCCGGGCATCTCGTGCTCGGCGAGGTGGATCTCCTTGCGCCCGAACGGGGCGAGAGAAAGATCGGCGACGCGGTAGTCGGGGCGTGATGCGATGGTCGAGGACATGGGTGCTCCTGTCGGTTGTGGACGGGGTCGGACGTTGTGGGTTGCAGCGGAACGTGCATCGTCACGGGACGCGAGGCGTCCCGCACGGGCTGGGGCCCACTGGCACCTCTCTGGTCAGCCCGACCGCAGGAGACGACCCTACACCGGGTCTCAGCTCGAGGTGGCGACCAGCGAACCCGAGGCAATCTGGGCCTCGAGCGAAGCGTGCTCGGCCTCGTCGACCGTGCGCGCCTCGTCGATGAGCATCACTGCGATGCCGTCGCGCACCTCGTAGGCACGGCGCAGACGCGGGTTGTAGAGGAACGACCCGTCGGCGGCCAGCCACAGACGACCCTTGTCGTCGGGACAGGCGAGGATCTTGAGGAGAGCGGCATCGATGGTCACCCCCACAGTCAACCATGCCGTGTCGCCGGTGCGTCGCCGAGCGTGCACCACGACGGCGCAAACGATGCGGGACGGATCGCCGCGGACGCCGTCAGACCGACGTCACGAGAGCAAGAACCTCGGCGACGCGAGAGTCGCACTCGTCGCGGGTCGGCGCCTCGAGGTTCAACCGCAGGAGCGGCTCGGTGTTCGACGGCCGGAGGTTGAACCACCAGTCGCCGCAGTCGACCGTGAGGCCGTCCATGCGGTCCTGGGGAAGATGGGCATAACGCCGCGACACCTCGTCGATGACAGTCGATGCGTCGTCGACGCTGGTGTTGATCTCGCCGCTGGCCTCGTAGCGCTCGAACGGCTTGCGCAACTGCGACAGCGGCACACCGGCGCGCGAGATCTCGGCCAGCATGAACATCGTCGCGATGATCCCCGAGTCGGCCCGGTAGTTGTCGAGGAAGTAATAGTGCGCCGAGTGTTCGCCACCGAACACCGCGCCGGTCTCTGCCATCACCTGCTTGATGTTCGAGTGCCCCACTTTCGTGCGCACTGCGACACCACCGCTCTCACGGATCACCTCGGGCACGCTGCGCGAGCAGATGAGGTTGTAGAGCACCGTCGCACCCTGGTTCGAACGCAGCACTGCGGCCGCGAGCATCGCCGTGGTGGTCGAACCGGACAGGCCGCGACCCTTCTCGTCGACCACGAACACACGGTCTGCGTCGCCGTCGAACGCGAGCCCGAGATCGAACCCTCCCGACACGACGCGAGCCTGGAGGTCACGTTGGTTCGCCGGCTGGATCGGGTCGGCCGGGTGGTTCGGGAACGAGCCGTCGAGTTCGGGATACATGATCTCGAGGTCGATCATCGGGAGGCGGGAGAACACCACCGGAACGATGAGCCCACCCATGCCGTTGGCCGTGTCGGCCACCACACGCATCGGCGAAATCGCATCGCGGTCGACGAAACCGACGACGTGGTCGGCGAATTCCTCGAGCATGTCGCGACGCGACACCGTTCCACGCACAGCCGTGGGAGCGACACCCGTTCCCACGAGCGCAGCACGGGCGACCTCGCGAATCTCACCGAGACCGGTGTCGATGCCCACCGGGCGCGCACCCGAGAGACAGAACTTGATGCCGTTGTACTCGGCAGGGTTGTGCGACGCGGTGAACATGGCACCCGGCGCGTCGAGCTGACCGGCGGCGAAGTACACGAGGTCGGTACTCGCGAGTCCGAGATCGACGACGTCGACGCCCTGCGATGTCACGCCGTCGGCGAACGCCGCAGCGAGCGACTCGCCGGTCAGGCGCATGTCGCGTCCGACGAGCACGGTGGACGCGCCGGCGAAACGCGCGAACGCCACACCGAGGGCTCGTGCCACCTCGTCGTTCATCTGGTCGGGGGTCGTTCCGCGCACGTCGTAGGCCTTGACGATGGCGTCGAGCACCCCGGGGTCGGTGGTCATCACTCCGTCACGCTACTGGTGTCGTCGTCTGCGGGGTCGGACGGCACCGCAACAGAATCGGTACGTTCGTCCCGGCCCAGCGGAGGCATCGCCGTGCCGAAACGGAACCTCCGGCGGAAGAACCACACGACCCACCCGATGCCGACGAACGTCATCAGATACGACGAACGGTCGAGCAACGACGACGCGTACTCGAGACGCACCTCGTTGTCGGTCGGCACGACGACCATCATGTTCGGCGCGGCGCGGTGCACCGTCTCGGCACCGGTCACCTTCCAGTTCGGGAAGTAACTGACCTTCACGAGAACCGGGACGCCTGTCCTGTCGACACGGAACGACACCGCCTCTTCTTCGATCGTCACGTCGCTCACGGTCGCCTTCGCGGTCGCACGCGATTCGACGGCTCCCTTCACGGTGACGATGTCGACCTGGCGCCCCGACTCACCGGGGGCGCCGACGCGACGGGAGAGGTCGGGCTCGACTTCGACGCGTTGCCAGTTGCTCGGGCCGGTCTCGACCGGGAGTGCAGGCCACTCGTCGCCGTGCTGGAACCACGAAGTGCCGATCTCGAGCCATCGTTCGCGCCGGTCACCCGGTCGTGACTCGACGACGATCGGCTCCACTTCGAGCGCCTCGACGAGCGCGAGGTCACGACGTTCGTACACACGCCACGGCCCCGACGCGGCCACCTCGACGAGTTCGTCACGTGTCTCGGCCGACGCGATCGCCTCGGGCGTGAAGGCCATGTAGTAGCGGATGCCCATCGACTCCATGTAGCGGGCACCACGCTCGGCATCGTTGTTGTCGTAACGCAGTTCGCGCACCGGGTTCGAGGACTGCTTCGAGAGCGCGGCGGCGGCGATGAAGTGGTACGCAGTCGACCCTGCGGCCTCGAAGTAGAGGCCTTCCATCGACCCGATGCACCCCTTCGTCCAGTGCGGCAGGAGCATCAGCGCCATCGTCGTTCCGTATTTGTTCAGTTCGCTGTTGTTCTCCCACAGCGCGCGGCCGCAACCGCGCTCGCGACCGAGACGGTCCATCGTCTGCACGATGGCGTGGTACTCGCCGTAGGCACTCTTTCCCTCGTATCCCTCGAAGTTCCACTTCGCCCAGCCGTCGGAGAACGCGCGGTTCGCCGGCACCGAGAGCGGACCCCAGGCGTACCGCGACCCGCTCTCGCCCGCCACGATCGCACCACCGGGCAGCGACTGGTACCTGAACCCGATCGACACGAGGCACACGAGCGCGATCAGCCACGCGTACGCCGTGCTCGGGTTCACTCCCGGCTCGCCGGCCTGTGCACCGGGCCGCATCTGCGTGACGACCGCCTTGTGCAGGAACACCAGCACCTCGTAGAGGCCGATCGCAGCGAGCATGTAGCGCAGCAAGTAGAGGAACGGCAGCAGCCGCGGATTCCACAACAGGCCGATGACGGGCAGGCTCTCCTGCGCGGCGTTCACCGCCACCATCAACAACACCGAGTACACGCCCATCCACGTGCCGAGAAACCTGCGTCGTGCGAACGATGCCGCGAAGCCGATGATCGACAACGTCACGAGCAGTGCGTCGAGACCGCTGTGCAACGGGAAGTACATCGACCACAACGAATCGTTGGCGCCGCTCGGTCGCGGCTCGTACTTCATGTCGGTCATGTAGGCGTGTCCACCGAGGAACGGCACCACCCAGAACGCCGAGAGGAGAACCGCACACCCGAGCGTCGAGACCCCGAACCAGAGTCGTCGCCGGTCGAGCCGCATGAGCACCATGAGCGCAGCGCCGAAGAACACGAACAGCAACACGATTCCGTGGCTCAGCGCACTCAGCGCAACGAGCAGTGCAGACCACCCCCGGTACTTGCCGTCGTCGAGACCTCTCGCGAACAGGCCGAGTGCGGCGACGGCGAGAGCGAGAGAGATGGAGAACGAGAACTCGCCGGCCATGGTCGAGGGAATGTTCCCGCCGTAGATGGTGAAACTCTCGTCGAGAAGGAACATGAGCGCGCCGACACTGAGCAACTCGGGCAGCGGATACGGAAGCCGCGCGACCCGACCCATCAACCAGGCGGCCCACGGGAAGGCGACGAGTCCGGCCACCGCGACGATCTTGAACGCGATCCCGTACGGCAGCACCACGTCGAGGAGCACGATGAGCAGAGCAGGCACCACCATGTAGAAGCGGTACATCGGGAACCCCGCGTACCAGTCCATCGACCATCCGGTGAGACGCCAGTTCGGGAGCAGGAAATCCCTCAGGTACGCCGGGCCCCACACGTGTGCACCCATGTCGCCCCCGGTCGGGGTGTTGTTGCGCAACACCAGTTCGGGTTGCACGATCGAAAGCACGATGAGCGTCGCGCCGAGCACGACCGCGGTGGTCGTCATCGACCTCAACGTCACCGACCAGTCTGCGGTCTTGTCACGACGGTGGTCGAGGGTCTCTGTCGCGTCGGTGATGGTGGTCATCGGTGCTCTCGTGTCTCAGGTCGCCGCGACAGCCACGAGGCCCGCCAGATTGAAGGCCATGTGCGTGACGATCGCAGGCCCAAGTCTGCCAGTGCGATGACTCGCGACACCCAACACGAGCGCGAACGCGAACAGTGCGGGGGTTTCGGCCCAGCTCATGTGGATCGCCGCGAACAGGGCCGCCGTCACGACGAGACCGACGGGCGCACCCCAAGAGGACACAAATCCTCGTTGCACCATTCCGCGATAGACGATCTCTTCCACCACGGGCGCTCCGATCACCACGACCACCGCGAGCACGACGAACCACGCGCCGGGCGCACTGTCGGCCAGCTTCTCGGCTCGCTCGGCCACCTTCTCGGCCGAGAATTCGTCGGGGAACAACCGCGACAGTGGCCAGTTGACCAGCGGCACGAGCAGGAACTGCGACCCGAGTCCCACGATGATCCACCACGCGTCGCGAGGGGCGAACCGCAGACGGGTTGCATCGGTGAGCGTGGCGTGCATCGAGCGGTTCGCCCACCACGCGACGGCCACGAGTTGCACCGCCCACATGACCGAGACGAGCAACGTGTTGACCGACATCGGAACCGTGTCGACATCGTCGACATACCCGGTACCCACGAGCACCACGACGGTGGCCACTTGGACGACCACGAACGAGGCGAGCCACGTTCCGAGTACGTTTCCCGCGGTCGCCCGCGGCGCTCCGGGAGGAGGGGGCGGCATGTCGGTCATCGCGGCCTCAGCCAGCGAGACGGCCGGTGCCGTAGACGTGCACCCTGTGCCGACGATCCTCGAGGTGCCAACCCGACGGGGGCTTCAGCCGTTCTGCATGACGCTCGCAGAGGTCGTACGAATGCGGGTCTCGTTCCGGGGTGAGATCGTCGAGCCACACCATGGATCGTGCGTACTGGTACGACAAAGTGACCGATGCCGCATGGACGCAACCCTGGCGTGTGCACAGACGTGACATGGCACAGACCGTAGTTGCACACTGCGCGCCGGACGCTGATACCCGCGATCACCCGAGGCACAGCCGGTGGCACAGCGCCGTAGCATTTCGGCCATGAGCGAGCTGCCTCCCCCTCCCCCTCCGCCGTCGCCCAAGGGCGGTGCGCGATTCCCCGGTCGTGGCCCCTCGAGAGGACGCAACCCGCAGGGCAGCGGCAACGGAACCGACCCGCAGCGCCCGCCGATGCCGCGCTGGGCGATCTGGGTGATCGTCGCCGCACTCGTCGTTGTCGCATTCGCCTCGACGATCGTGTCGCGACCGACCGGCGAGAAGCTCAGCTACACCGAGTTCCTCGAGCAGGTGCGCAGCGGTGACGTCGCCGAGATCACCATCAACAACGCAACCAACACGATCACCGGAACGTTCGACGACGGCAGCAAGTTCGTGACCACCGGGTCGAGTTCGCTCTCCGACGCCGACGAGGAGCTGCTCAAGCAGATGGGCGTCGACTACGACTACGTGACCCCGCAACCGAACTGGGTCACGAGCCTGATCCCGATCCTGCTGCCGTTCCTGCTGATCGTCGGTTTCTTCGTGTGGATGCAGCGCCGCGCAATGGGCCAGGCCGGCAACATCATGTCGGTCGGGCGCAGCAAGGCGAAGGCGTACCAGGCCGACAAACCGTCGACCACGTTCGCCGATGTCGCCGGCTATGACGGCGTGAAACTGGAGATCAAGGAGGTCGTCGACTTCCTGCGCATGCCCGAGCGATTCAAGGAGATCGGTGCTCGCGTGCCGAAGGGCATCCTCCTGGTCGGGCCTCCCGGCACCGGAAAGACACTCTTCGCCCGCGCCGTGGCCGGCGAGGCCGGAGTCGGCTTCCTGTCGGTCACCGGTTCGGACTTCATGGAGATGTTCGTGGGTGTCGGCGCGAGCCGTGTCCGTGACCTCTTCCAGCAGGCACGCAAGATGGGCAAGGCGATCATCTTCATCGACGAAATCGACTCGATCGGCCGCAAGCGCGGTGCCGGTCTGGGTGGTGGCCACGACGAGCGCGAGCAGACGCTCAACCAGATGCTGGCCGAGATGGACGGCTTCGAGACGAGCGAAGGGATCGTCATCCTCGCGGCCACGAACCGGCCCGACATTCTCGACCCGGCACTGTTGCGCCCGGGTCGTTTCGACCGCCAGATCGTCGTGCCGCTCCCCGAGTATGAGGAGCGCCTCGCGATCCTCAAGGTTCACTCGCGCGACAAGCGCATGGGCCCCG
>VFQT010001121.1_pt1 | contig 34244 bp, 30 predicted proteins | sample 3512381 | NCBI WGS metagenome assembly VFQT01 (sample SAMN10412376, study PRJNA504923) | tailings metagenome | isolation source: Relicate 2 Philex TSF3 active mining site | place: Philippines: Tuba, Benguet | collected 2017-08-29 | reverse complement strand
TATCACCACACATTTATGTTGTCTCATAAACTACGAGAGTACAGTTTTTCTTTTCCAATAGTTGAAAGCAGGATGGTGTAAGCGTGTATCGCGAGGTTTCTAACCGCATCGATCTACCTGCCATGGAGAGAGAAGTCATAGATTTTTGGCAAAAAAATGATGTATTCCATAAATCTTTAAATCAAAGAGATGAGAATAAACGCTGGGTTTTTTATGAAGGTCCTCCTACTGCAAATGGAATGCCTGGTGCTCACCATGTTGAAGCAAGAGTTTTCAAAGATGTATTTCCAAGATTTAAAGCGATGCAAGGATATTACGTTCCACGACAAGCAGGTTGGGATTGCCATGGATTACCAGTTGAACTAGCCGTTGAAAAAGAATTAGGTTTTAGCGGAAAAAACGATATTGAGAAATTTGGTGTTGCAGAGTTCAATGCTAAATGTAAAGAATCAGTTTTACGCAATGTAAATGAATTTGCGCAAATGACATCCAGAATGGGTTACTGGGTTGATTTTGATAAAGCATATTGGACGATGTCTAGTTCTTATATTGAATCAGTTTGGTGGTCATTAAAAGAAATTCACAACAAAGGATTATTAGTTTCAGATTTTCGAGTAAGTCCTTATTGCCCTAGATGTGGTACAGGTTTATCTGATCATGAGTTAGCACTTGGATATGAAACCATTACAGATCAATCAATATATTTGAGATTTAGAGTTACTGATGACAGTTTAAAGAAAAAATATAGTAATTTATCTCTTTTAGTTTGGACCACAACCCCATGGACAGTTATTAGTAATACTGCCGCTGCGGTAGGCCCAGATATTGATTATTTAATTGTAGAAATTGAAGATGAACATTTAATAATTGCTAAAGAGCTTAGTTCAATTCTTGGTGATGAAATCAAAATTAAAGAAGAAATAAAAGGAAAAGATTTAGAAGGAATCACCTATCAAGCACCTTTTGGAAATAAGTTATTTGAAGATAAAACAAACAAGTTCCTTCACGCAGTTGTTTTAGCGGATTATGTGACAACCGAAGACGGAACTGGAATTGTCCACCAATCTCCTGCTTTTGGCGCAGAGGATATGCAGGTGTGCAGAAAATACGGTTTACCAGTTGTAAATCCAATTAAAGCTGATGGCCATTTTCAAGATTACGTTGATTTAGTTGCAGGTCAATTTTTCAAGAAGGCCGACAAAGAAATCGTAAAAGATTTAAAAAAGAGAGAACTTTTATTTAAAGAAGTTGCATACGAACATCAATATCCTCATTGCTGGAGATGCCATACTCCACTCATGTATTACGCACAACCTTCTTGGTACATCAAGACAACAGCGATAAAAAATGAATTGATTAGAGAAAATGAAAGTACGAACTGGTTTCCTAGCACAATCAAACATGGTCGCTATGGAGATTGGTTAAATAACAACATCGATTGGGCATTATCAAGAAATCGATATTGGGGCACGCCGCTTCCAATTTGGATTTGTGAAGAAAAACATCAAACTGCAGTCGGTTCACTTTCTGAACTAAGCGAACTTTCAGGTCAAGATGTTTCTAAATCTGATCCACACAGACCTTACGTTGATGATATTTTGATTGATTGTCCACAATGTAAAAATAAAGCTAAAAGAGTTCCGGAAGTTATTGATTGTTGGTATGACTCTGGCGCGATGCCATTTGCTCAACTAAATTATCCACAGCAAAATCAAGATTTATTTAAAAAGAATTATCCGGCAGATTTTATTTGTGAGGCAATTGACCAAACTCGCGGATGGTTTTATACATTAATGGCTGTTGGCACTTTGGTTTTCGATAAATCTTCGTATAAAAATGTTGTCACACTGGGCCACATCTTGGATGAAAAAGGTCGCAAGATGAGTAAACATTTAGGAAATGTCCTAGAGCCAATTGCATTGATGGATGAACATGGAGCAGATTCATTACGTTGGTTCATGCTTGCTTCAGGTTCTCCATGGCAAGCAAGAAGAGTTGGTCATGCTTCAATTCAAGAAGTTACAAGAAAAGTTCTTTTAACTTATTGGAATACAGTTTCTTTCCTTTCTCTTTATACTCGCCTTTCTGATTATGTTCCAGGAACATTGACAATCAATAGAAACGAAAGACCAGAAATTGATCAATGGTTACTTGGCTTGGTGGATGACGCAGTGCTTCAAGTTACTGAGGCTTTAGAAAATTTTGATACCCAAAAAGCTGGAAAAGTTCTATTTGAAGTTGTTGATGACATGTCTAATTGGTATGTCAGAAGAAATAGAAGAAGATTTTGGGATGCAGATCCAGTTGCATTAGATACCTTGCACCAAGCTTTAAAGAAAATCACCTTGATTATGGCTCCTTTTGTGCCCTTTATAACTGAAAAAGTTTGGCAAGACATGTTTAAAACCACGACAGATAAGAATACTGATTCAGTTCATTTAGCTAATTGGCCAACTGTAAACAAAGAAGATATTCGTTACGACTTAATTGAAAGTATGGGTTTGATTAGAAGACTTGTTGAACTTGGTCGAGGTGCTCGGGCTGAAGGAAAAGTAAAGAATAGACAACCTTTGTCGAGGGCTTTAGTTTCTGCAAAAAATTGGGACAAAGTTGCACAAGACGTTAAAGATCAACTTGCCGAAGAATTGAATATTTTGCAGGTGCAATCTTTAAGTCAAACGCAAGACTTAGTGAATGTTTCCGTCAAGGCTAACTATCGAACTTTAGGGGCGAGATTTAGCAAAGAAACCCCTGCTATTGCAAAAAAGATTACAGAATTGGATCCGGTTGAAATGGTCGCAAAACTTAGGAAGGATAACTCCTATTTCCTCGAAGTGGACGGCAATAAATTTGAAATTAATTTTGAAGATTTAATTGTCACAGAAACTCCACGTGAAGGTTGGTCTGTGATGACTCAAGATGGAGAAACTATTGCCTTGGATTTGACTATTACTAAAGATTTAAAAAGTCTTGGACTTTCTCGTGAAGTTATTCGTTTAATCCAAGAAACCAGAAAAAACAGTGGTTTTGAGGTTTCAGATCGAATCAATGTTGAATATGCAACTTCTAATCTTGAATTAAAAGATGCAATTGCAGAACATATTGAAGTTATTAAGAGCGAAGTTTTGGCGATAAATTTTGAACAAAAAAATGATTTAGATAATCCTTCAGCAAGTGATGAAGAAATTGAATTAAAGATTTTATTAAAAAAATCTTAATTTTGTGGTGCGCTGGTTATTACGTTAACTGGATTGGTCTTTTCAGAAGATTTATCTAATTCAACCCCCAGATCATTTAACATTCCAGATAGCCAGTTTCTAAGTCTGTTACGGTATTCAATTTCAATTGCTTCAAGTTTCTTAATTTGTGCCTCTATTTGAGCTTTTTCACTTTCAACTCCAGAAGATATTGCTGCAGCTCTTGCTCTGGCATCTCTAACTAATCTTTCTGCTTCATTGGTTGCTGCAGTTAATGCCTGTTGGGCAAGTGTTAATACTTCAACTGGTGATCTTGTATCGGTTGTTGCACCTGTTAAGGAAGAACTGCCACTTTTAGCAATTTCTAATTCATTATTTAGTTGTTCAATTTCTCTCTGAACTTTTTCAAGAAAATCATCCACTTGTTGAACGTCATAGCCCATTTTGAAACGGGTCGTGTCAAAAACAACGTTTGCCACATCTTCTGGTGTTAAGGCCATATGCTCCCCGTTAATTCAACTAAGACTTAATCTACCTGTTTTTAGTAAATCTTAAATCACTAGAGGGATGCCACGATACTCATGGCAATTTGAATCAAGATAATTACGATTAAAAAGGATAAATCAAGAGAGATGGAACCAATTCTTAAAGGGGGGACAAATCTTCTAAAGAATTTTAAAGGTGGATCTGTCAGAGAATAGATCATTTCTACCAAAAGTAATAAGAAACCTGAAGGTCGCCAATTCCTTGCAAACATTTGAACGTAATCGAATACTAAGCGTCCGATCATTATTAATAAATAAAGCCAAAGTAATTGATAAAGAATTGAGCCCATTAACTACTAGTGTAATTAAACTTGATTAAAGAAGCCATCTTGAGCGACTTGTTGGCGAGCTTCTGCGCCTAAATCGACATTGGCCGGTGAAATCAAGAACACTGAATTAGTCACTCTTTCGATAGTTCCTCGCAAAGCAAATGCTAAGCCAGAAGCAAAATCAAGAATTCTCTTTTGGTCACTTGGATCCATTTCAGAAAGATTGATAATGACTGGAGTGCCTTCGCGATACTCTTCCCCAATTCGTCTTGCATCATTAAATGCTCTTGGATGAAGAGTTGTAATTCTAGTTACAGGTTCTGCTGCCATTACTGGTTTTACTTGTGGAGCAACTCGAACTTCTGGGCGTTCAGCCAAAGCGGTGGCGCCATTTGTTGAAAACGCTCTAGGAGTTGGTGTCCAACGAGGCGTAACTTCTTCTTCGTAAACTTCTTCAATTTCTTCAGTTAATAAATTGTTTTGATTATCTTCAACTAAACCTAAATAGACTGCCATTTTGCGAAAGCCTTGTGGCATCTGTTCCTCCTGTTGTGTCTAGGTTTCTATAAAAAACCAATGGGACACATGTTGCATTTGTGACTAGAGTCAAAGTTACCCGATTTTTGGTCTTTCCCCGAGTAATGCCGAACCAATTCGAAGGTGTGTCGCACCGTGAAGAATGGCAGCCTCTAAATCCTCACTCATTCCTGCAGAAAGCATTAAAGCATCGGGAAAATTCTTAAGAAAATCTTTCTGAATATTCTGCAATCTTGAAAATGCACTTTCAGCCGATTCGTTTAGCGGTGCAACGCTCATAAGTCCAGAAAGTGCAATATTTGGACAACTTGCAATTTCAGTTGCAAGATTAATCAATTGATTTGGAACTACCCCTCCTCTATTTTCATCACCTGTTGACTCATCTAAATCAATTTGAATCAGTACTTTTTGGATTTTATTTATTTTTTGACATGATTTTTGTATTTCTTTCACTAAAGAAATACGATCTACTGAATGAATAAAGTCTGCATATTGAATTACTGACTTAACTTTATTTGTTTGAAGTTGACCCACAAAATGCCAAATATATTTGTGATTGACTTCTTTAAACTTTTGACTTGCTTCTTGGTCTTTGTTTTCCCCAACATTCTCAATACCTAAAGAGTTAAGTAAATCAATATCTTGTGCTGGATAAGTCTTAGTAACTGCGATTAAGGTAATGTCGGTTGTTTTTCTACCTGCGTGTTTACAAGCTTCAGTAATTCTTGATTGAATTTTTTCGTAATTTGACTTTATTTGTTGAAATCTATTATCGTTCATTCGCTCAACCATGCAACTGTTGCATTTCTACCAGTAACAGGATCTCTCCTAAATGAAAATAACTCTGTATTTTCATAAGTGCAAATATTTAAATCTGTGGTTTTTATTTGGTATTTAGCTAACTGACTTTTTACACCTTTTCTAATATCCACCGCAAATTCACCATTGGCAAGAATTACTGCGGCACTTGGTTCTTTTGCTTTTACTTCTTCGAATCTTTCTTTTGTGGCCGAGAAATTTTTTGCACTTATTGTAGGTCCAATTATTGCTTTCATATTTTGAGTTTCTGCTCCCAAATCAAGCATTCCTTCAACAGAATTTTCGACAACTCCTACAAGCATTCCTTGCCAACCTGCATGCACCACACCAACCACATGAGCAATTGGATCAACTAAAACGATTGGTGCACAATCAGCAGACATTATGACAAGTCCTAGATTTGTTTCTCTGGTCACTAACGCATCTGTATTTTGATACACAATCGGAAATTCAGATTTAACATTTACTACATTTGGAGAATGAGTCGCGCCGATAAAAACTAATGGCATTTCTAAAGATTCAGAAAGTAATTCGCGATTTCTAGTTACATCTTCAATATTGTCTTGGACATGATCTGCGATATTTAATGAGTCAAATGGCTTTTTACTTACGCCACCTTTACGCCCAAAAAAACTCCAATGAGCTTTGCCTTGTTTGCCAGAAGAAATCGGTGTTAGCACCGACATATTTTATCTACTTTAGAAAATCCGGTACATCAAGATCATCACTTTCCATGTCATCAAAAACGACACGTCTAGGTGTTGATGCAGTTGTCGCATTAAATGTTGAACCAACTACAGGTTGTGGACCTGTGTCATCTGAAGTCTTAGAAACAAATGAAGGGATTTCAGGCTCACTTCTATCAACTATTGGAGTAGATGATCTTTTGTTCATTAAATCTTTTTCTGCAAAACCTGCTGCTATAACTGTGACTTTTACTTCGTCACCTAAAGTGTCATCGATTACTGCACCAAAAATAATGTTTGCTTCTGCAGCAGCTACATTTTGAACTAATCTTGCTGCTTCATTAATTTCAAATAAACCTAAATCAGAGCCACCAGCAATAGAAAGCAAGACACCTTTTGCACCTTGAATATCTGCTTCAAGAAGTGGTGATGCAATTGCATTTTGGGCAGCTATTGCTGCTCTATTTTCACCGCGTGCTGCACCAATTCCCATTAATGCAGTTCCTGCCCCTGCCATAACACTTCTTACGTCTGCAAAGTCCAAATTGATTAATCCAGGAGTGGTGATTAAATCCGTAATGCCACTAACTCCTTGTAATAAAACATGGTCTGCTTGTCTAAATGCTTCTATTACTGAAATATTTCGATCAGCAATTGAAAGTAAACGATCATTTGGAATGACAATTAAAGTATCAACTTCATTTCTTAAAGCTTCAACACCTGATTCTGCTTGAGAAATTCTTCTTTTACCTTCAAAATTAAATGGTTTAGTTACGACTCCAATGGTGAGTGCGCCAACTTCCTTGGCAACTCTTGCTACAACAGGTGCGCCACCAGTTCCCGTGCCACCACCTTCACCCGCGGTTACGAAAACCATGTCAGAACCTTTTAAAACATCTCTCAATTCTTCAATGTGATCTTCTGCAGCTTGTCTTCCAACAGAAGGATCTGCTCCGGCACCTAAACCTCTGGTGAGTTCACGACCAATATCCAATTTCACGTCAGCGTCACTCATTAGAAGAGCTTGCGCATCTGTATTTATTGCAACAAATTCAACGCCCTTTAATCCTGCTTCAATCATTCGATTAACAGCATTAACACCGCCACCACCAATGCCAACTACTTTTATTACAGCTAGGTAATTCTGGGGTGCAACCACTTTATATCTCCCTCGGCAAAACTATTAACCTCAAGTTGAGGCTAAAAGTTCTTGTGTTAAATAAGCACACAAAATTTAGGCGTGAATTCTCTTCTAACCAAACATGCGACTCGGCGTGTTGCACTTATATATATAGTGCATAAATATCTCAAAACAAACAATAGAGTTTGATTTGGTAGTTTTTAGTATTCTTCATAGGGAGATGCACATGCTTTTGGTCGTTCCAAAAGAAACAAAAGATGGCGAGAAAAGAGTTGCAGCTACTCCTTCTACTTTAAACAAATTGACAAAGCTTGGTTTTGAAATTCATGTTGAAAAAGACGCAGGACTTCTCTCTTTATACCCAGACAGCGAATATGAAAAGAATGGCGCAAAAATTATTTCTGACATCTCAGCATCAATTAAAAATGCTGACGTTATTGCTTCAGTCGCAACAATAAATCCAAATTTAGCAAGAAATTTAAAACCTGGTGCAATCTGTATTTCATTTGCTCAAGCTAAAAGAGATAAAGAAAATATAAAAGAAATAATTAATGCGAAAGCAAGTCTGCTTTCCTTTGATTTTGTTCCTAGAATTTCAAGAGCGCAAAGCGCAGATGCATTAACTTCGCAAGCAACTGTTTCGGGTTATCACACGATGGTGACAGCTGCGTCTTTGTTACCAAAAATGTTTCCACTAGTAATGACTGCTTCAGGAACAATTAGACCTTCAAAAGTTTTAGTCATCGGAGCAGGTGTTGCTGGTTTGCAAGTAATGGCGACAGCAAAAAAACTAGGTGCAATTGTTTCAGGCTATGACGTTAGAACAGCAAGTAAAGATGAAGTTAAATCCGTTGGTGCCACTTTCATTGAACTAGATTTACCTGTTGTTGAAGGAAGTGGCGGATATGCCAAAGAAATGGATCAAGAAAGAACTAAACTTCAACAACAATTATTAACTCCTCATATTTCAGCAACTGATGTTTTAATTACGACAGCAGCTGTACCTGGTAGACCTGCGCCACGTCTTGTTACTTCGCAAATGCTTTCTGGCATGAAACCAGGATCAGTTATCGCTGATATGGCTGCAGAAAATGGTGGAAATGTTGAAGGTTCTGTTGCAGGAAAAATTGTGGAAATCAATGGAGTGAAAATTTGGGGTGGACAAAACATTGCATCAGCAATGGCACCAGATGCATCGTTTCTATATTCAGGAAATGTTATTTCGTTACTTTCTTTTTTAGTCAAAGAATCAAAAATAGTTTTAGATAAAAATGACGAAGTAATATCAGGTAGTGCATTAGTTATTAATGGCGAAATTACAAATGAATTTGTAAAAACTGAAATGGCCCAGGGGTGATCATTTAATGGATGCAGGAATTGCTCTTCTAACCATTTTTATTTTAAGTATTTTTGTTGGTTTTGAAGTTGTATCTAAAGTTTCAACAATTTTGCACACTCCCCTAATGTCAGGTGCAAATGCCATTCACGGAGTGATTCTAGTCGGTGCAATCATTGTCACTGGTCACGCTGATTCCAATCTTGAATTATTTTTAGGTTTAGCTGCAGTAGTTCTCGCCACCATAAACATGGTTGGTGGATTTGTTGTAACCGATAGAATGCTTGAACTTTTTAAATCGAAGAAAACTAAATCAGGTGATAAAAAATGACACCTGTTTGGTCACAATTAGCAAATTTAGGTGCTGCACTTGCATTCATCTTTGCGCTTAAAGCTCTTTCCTCTCCAAAAACTGCACGTTTGGGAAATCGAGTTGGAGCAGCTGGTGCAATTGCAGCAGTCGCAATAGTTTTCTTTTCTGAAAGCAATTTAAAACATTTAAATTGGATATTAATTGCTGTTGCAGTCGGAACTATCTTTGGTTTTTTTGCGGCAAGAAGAGTTCAGATGACTCAAATGCCTCAGATGGTTGCTTTATTTAACGGTGTCGGCGGTGGAGCCGCGATGGCTGTTTCTGTAATTGAATTTTTGAATGCAGGAAAAGAAGAAAGTTTTATAGCTTTACTTGCAACAGTATTTACAGTCGTGATTGGTTCTGTATCTTTTACAGGTTCAATTGTTACTTTCTTAAAGTTACAAGAATTAATGACCTCTCGACCAGTAGTGCTTCCATTAGGAAGAACCATCACAATAAGTGTTGCCTTAGCTACGTTGTTTTTCTCGATTTATTTATTAGTTTTCCCAGAAATTTGGGCTCTTTGGATATTAGTTGTTTTATCTTTGATTTTAGGAATTTTATTTGTTCTTCCAGTTGGTGGCGCAGATGTGCCAATAGTTATTAGTTTGCTAAATGCCTTCACTGGTTTATCTGTCGCTGCAAGTGGCTATGTTCTCGATAATGTGTTGCTTTTAGTTGCTGGAACCTTGGTTGGAGCTTCAGGAACTTTGTTAACTCAACTTATGGCAAAAGCAATGGGTAGACCATTAACTTCTACATTATTTGGTGCTTTTACAGCTACAGCGACTTCTCAATCAGGTAGTGCTACTGATCGACCAGTAAAAAGTGCTGGACCAAATGACATTGCGATTATGCTCACCTATGCTTCAAAAGTAATTATTGTTCCTGGTTATGGATTAGCAGTTGCTCAAGCACAGCAAACTTTACGAGAATTAGTCGATTTACTCATCTCCAAAGGTGTTGACGTTGAATATGCAATTCACCCAGTAGCAGGAAGAATGCCTGGTCATATGAATGTGCTTTTAGCTGAGGCTGATGTTCCTTACGAACAATTAAAAGAAATGGATGAAATTAATTCTGAATTTGCAAACACTTCAGTTGCAGTAGTTGTGGGTGCAAATGACGTTGTTAATCCAGCAGCTAGAACTGATTCCACTTCTCCAATATTTGGCATGCCAATATTGAATGCCGATCAAGCAGAACAGATAGTTTTTATGAAAAGATCAATGCGACCTGGATTTGCAGGTGTAGAGAATGAACTTTTGTTTAATGAAAAAACTACTTTACTTTTTGGGGATGCTAAAGATTCATTAGCTAAAGTTGTTGCTGCTGTGAAGACTATGTAGTGCTAAATATCTTCAATCTTTTTTAATATGGCAGAAGATAAATTAGTTCCTGTAAAAGTTCTTGATATTGGAAAAAATTTACCGCAACATGTGTCTCCTAGTCAGCTAACAAATTTTGATAGATGTAATTTGGCATACTGGTTTTCTTCCGTTGCTGGATGGCGGGAACCAACTAATTTGGCCCAATTAATCGGAACTCTTGTTCATAATGTTTTAGAAAATCTTTTGAAGATTAATAAAGAAAAAAGAACAAAGGAAGTAGCCTGGAATTTATTACGAGAAAATGGTGAAGAAATCATCACGCTAAATGCTAAATGGTTAACAGAAACCGATATTTCAAATTTAAAAGATAAAAGTGCTGAATCTTTGAGGGGTTATTACGATCTAGAAGATCCCTTAAAACTCGATATAGCTTTAGATGATTTAGAAAGGCCCATAACTGCTGTTTTTGATTCTGTAAAACTCTATGGCCGACTTGATCGAATGACAAGAAATGGCTTAGTCAAAATTACAGATTACAAAACAAGTAAAAAACCTGCTCCGCAGTATTTGTCGGATTCATTAAGACAAGTCATGCTTTATGCCGCAGGACTCGAAGAAAATGGCGTAAAGGTAGATGAAGTCGAATTAATTTATTTACCTGGAAGAGATCGGGTAAATCGTCCAACTTACAAATCAGCATTAGATCGAGCGGTGCATCATTTGGTGACTACGCGAAGAAAAATGGAGAATTCCCTCGTCAAACTTTCTTGGAATGCAAATCCTGGAACTATTTGTAAATCTTGTGTGTTCATTAAGGTCTGCCCTGCTAAGAATGCTGCCGCCCCAATTCCGGGAAGTAATCAATCAGATGAAACTTTAATGAATTTAAAACTTGAGAAAAGAGACAGGAATAAAACTGTCAACCAAAATAATGGAATGGAAATGCTTCCTTTCGGAGATGAAAACTCGTGATATATCAAATCCAAAACGAATGGAAACCAGGTTTTGAATATAAAAGTTCAGGATTCTTAAGAATTAGCTCTACTCAAATATCGATAGAAGAAGAAAATGCCTGCTACGACTTTATTTCAATTAAATCCAGACCAAATGCAAAAATAATTGATGGCTATGTGCCTGGCAGATACACAGATTTTGAGGCCTTTCCTTTATCGATTGTTCGAGACGCTTTAATACTTGGTATTAATCAAGGTGCATTTGAAAACAATGAGGATGATTTAAGCGCTACAGCAGATAAATTGCTGAATGAAATTGTTATTCAAAGTTCAAGAAAAATTGAAAATTCGACAATTCTATGGGCAAACAAGGCTTTGCAGGGTTTTATCTCAATATTTCAAGAAGCCAAAAAAGAAGATCAAAAAAGTGGAATTAATTTAAATGAGCTTGAGCTAATTCAAGCCTTCGATATAGATGAGAATCAACACCTTGAGTGGTTTTCTTGGGGAATATTTTTAACTAATCATGACAATTCCATAAGAGAATTTAGATTTTTAAAATACTCCAAAGCAGGTTTAACAACTCCAAATGATGTAAAACTAGGCGTAATCCTTCGAATACTGGCTGATGGTGTTTCTCACAGTGATTCAAAATGGAATGTAGAACGAGATCCGGTTTCTAAAGTTAATTCAAGTTTGAAAAGAATCCGAATCAGAGAAATGGGTTGCCTAGATAAAAGTCTTGCGTTAATTGTTGATACCACTCCAGATGAGGCTAGAAAATGGTTTGAACAAAAAACTCTGCCTATTGTTAAAAAAAGAATAAATGGTGGTTTAGCACTCGCAAGTTCAAAGTGTCGTGGATGTAAAGCCAATTCAATTTGTCAAACTTTACCTGTAAAACCAGGATTATTAGGAATAACAAGTTATGCGCCTTGGCCAAAATCATATTCACCATCAAAATTAAATACATACAGAAAATGTCCACGGCAATACTTTTTAATTGAAGAATTAGGTTTAAAAACAATAAGTGAATCAACGTCACAATCTCAGCAAAGAGGTTTATTAGTTCATCAATGGATAGAAAAAGCACACAATAGAAATCAAAAATGTTTAGAAACGGACTTAATTGAAAATATTGAACCTGGTCAAGTTAGTCGAACTCTTAATTGGACTTTGCAAGAATTGGAGATTTCTAAAAATTATCTTTTGCAACATATTCAAAACTGTCCAATTGATTCAGAAACTAAAGTTGAATCTGAAGTTGAAGTTATTGCATTTGATACAGACAGCGATATCACGATTGGCACAAGACCAGATGTCTTATACGTTAAAAATGACACGCTGTTTTGGAGGGAAGTAAAGACTACAAGCAATTTGAAAGATATTGAGAATAATTTGTATTTTGATGTTTATCCACAACTTCCTTTAGCAATCAAATTGGTGACTAATAACTGTGTACCAAAAAAAGTATTAAATAAATTAGGTGACTTCTCAAAAATTTTTGTTGAGCTTGAATTGATAACACCAAATAATCACAAAACGATTTCTTGGGACTGCTCTAACCAAAAAATATTAAATAAAGCGTGGTCAGTTTTAGCTGAACAAGTTGATAATTGGGCAAGTGATACTTTATTTCCCCCATCTTCAAATCCACCTTGTAATTGGTGCAAAGTAAAGGATTTTTGTGAATTCTCCAATCAATCTCAAGTAACTGCTGACATAGACGGAATACAAATCGACTTAAGAACAGGAGAAATTATCGAGTTAACTCCTGCTCAAAATCTAAAAGATGATGATAGATTGACGAAAGCTTTAGGGCTTTCTGCCTCAATCATGGAAAACGTTCAAGAAGATGATGAAATTCCTTTTTAAAAATACCCCAAAATTGAGAGTTTGTTTAAAAGATGATTGGATTAATTTATGACATCACAATTGATGCAAGTACCTGATTCTGTGACTAATCCTGACCAGGAGAAGACCAAACAAATTCTTTCAAAAGTTCCCACTGGTTTATTAATTGGAAGCGAATTTGTAAAAGGTGAGCATGAAGATTTTGATGTTTTAGATCCTGCAAATGGAGAATTACTGACTAAAGTTGCAAATGCTGGAGTTAAAGATTTAGAAAAAGCACTAACTATTGCGAAAACTGCACAAGAAAAATGGGCGAAAACTGCACCACGAGTACGAGGTGAAGTTTTAAGAAAAACTTTTGAACTTATGGTTCAACAAGCCGATGACATCGCTTTTCTAATGTCTTTAGAAAATGGTAAAACTTTAGTCGATGCAAAAGCAGAAGTTTTATATGCGGCAGAATTTTTTAGATGGTTTTCTGAAGAAGCTGTAAGAATTGATGGATCATTAAGAACAGCACCTAGTGGTGCAAACAAAATTCTTACTTATAAACAACCAATTGGAATAGCATTTCTCATAACACCATGGAATTTTCCAGCAGCTATGTACACCAGAAAAGTTGGAGCAGCTCTAGCCGCCGGTTGTGCAGCAATACTGAAGCCTGCATCTGAAACTCCTTTAACTGCACTCTTAATTGGAAAAATTATGTTGGAGGCAGGTGCACTTCCTGGAACTGTTTCAATTCTTCAAACTAATAAACCTGGACCATTAACAGATGCTGCATTAAGTGATGAAAGAGTTAGCAAACTTTCTTTCACTGGATCAACTGGTATCGGAAAAATGCTCTTAAAGAAAGCATCTGAAAGAGTTTTGAATTGTTCCATGGAATTAGGTGGCAATGCTCCTTTCATTGTTTTAGATGATGCAGATCTTGATACTGCAATTGATGGTGCCATGATTGCCAAAATGAGAAACGGTGGACAAGCATGTACCGCTGCAAATAGATTTTTTGTACAAGAAAAAATTCATGATGAATTTGTTTCAAAATTAGCGCAAAGAATGGGAGCGTTAAAAGTAGGTCATGGAACTAATGCTGAAACAACTCTTGCACCTCTTGTTAACCGTAAAGCTGTTGGTTCAGTTGGAGAATTAGTAAATGATGCACTTGAGAAAGGCGCAACTGTCCTTGTTGGTGGGACACCATCAAGTGGACCAGGTTGCTACTTTCCTGCAACTGTTTTAGGAAATGTTAAATCAGATGCCAGAATCGTTCGAGAAGAAGTTTTTGGACCTGTAGTTGCAGTCGTTAAAGTTAAAGATGAAGAAGAGGCTTTGGCGATTGCAAATAAGAGTGAATACGGTTTAGCAGGATACGTTTATACAAAAAATCTTGCACGTGGATTAAAAGTTTGTGAACAACTTCAAGTTGGCATGATTGGCTTGAATCGAGGATTAGTTTCTGACCCGTCTGCTCCATTTGGTGGAGTGAAGCAATCTGGCCTGGGTCGTGAAGGTGGATATGAAGGTATTGATGAATATCTTGAAATTAAATATGTTGCAACTAGTGATTTTTAAGGCTTAACAACTGGAACTTCAGGAGTTGTTACGTCATAAGTAGTAGCAGCCATTCTTCTTAAAACTTTTAATACGGCTGCTTTTTCCTCTGCTTTTTCTAAACTTCCCCAATTGACTCTTCTACCTGAGTTGAGTAAAAACCAAATTGCATTGGGATTATCAACAGTAGTTGAAACGACTTCTGCTTGTAACCATGCAGGAAAACTTTGCCAGGCTTTAATTCCTATAGATCTACTTTGATCATCTAATCCATAAACAAGTGGAAAATTAGCTTCAGGAGTGACTGGCTGATAAGCCACTCCACTGTCGTCAACTAAATATCTGCCTTCAGGAATGTCCGTTATAGCTAAAGGTATGCGCTCAACTACATCAATCACTATTGTCGAAGGCCAACCTCGTCTAATATCAACTTTCTTAATTTGACTAATTGTCAGTAATCTCTGGGAAGTATCATTAATATTTACTCTTAAAAGTTGAATATTTGGTTGAATTTGGGCTAACTGCAAAATTGAATCTTCAGCAACTACTTGATTTCCGCGTACTTCTACTTTCTTAACTATTAAAAAATTCGAATACCAACCGATATAGGCGATACTTGCGGTTATTGCCAACAACAATGCTATTAAGAATTGAATTCTTTTCTTTATATGTTTTTTGACCACTTAAATCATTTATTTTCTAAAAGACTCAAAACTTCTGGAGCCAATAATCCAATATCTCCTGCACCTAAAGTCATTATTATGTCGTTTGGCTTTGCCCAAGTAACTAAATGTTGAGCAACTTTAGACCAAGATGGTTCAAAAATAACTTGGGATTTTGGAAGTGGCACAAAAGAAGCCATAGTTTGACCACTTGCACCTGGTATAGCCTCTTCACCTGGTGCAAACACTTCAAGAACAACTACGTTATCTGCTAAACCTAAAGCTTCGCCGAATTCTTTGTTAAATAGCGCTGTTCGATAGTAGTGATGAGCTTGAAATGCAACGATAATCTTTCCATCCTTAACAACATCTTTTGCTGCTTTTAAAGTTGCTGCTATTTCAGTTGGGTGATGTGCATAATCATCGTAAACTCTAACTCCATTTACACTACCCCTAAATTCAAATCTTCTTCTAGTTCCAGAAAAATTAGAAATACCTTGTTTTAACTTTTCAAATTCAAATCCAAGTTCTAGTCCTACTAATAAAGCTGCGGCAGCGTTTAATGCGTTGTGTGTTCCTAATACTTTCAAACTAATACTTCCAATATTTTTGCCCATATATTGTAAATCAAAACTTGGTCCAGGTATTCCTAATTTTAAGTTAATTATTTGTAAATCACTTTCTGCGCTTTGCCCATAAGTTAGAACTTTTACAGATTGAGATTTTGCAGATTCAATTAATTTTCTTGCACCTTCATCGTCCTGACAAATGACTGCAAAACCATGTCTACTTTTAGTTAATTCGGTAAATTCAATAAAGGCTTTTTCAATATTCTCTAAATTCTGCCAATGATCAAGGTGATCTGCCTCTACATTTGTTACCACAACAACTTTTGGTGATAATTGTAAAAATGTTCCATCGGATTCATCAGCTTCAACTACAAAGTAGTTACTTTCACCTAAATGTGCATTTGAGCCGGTTTCCGAGAGCTCACTACCAATCGCAAAAGTCGGATCTTGACCGCATGATTGTAAAGCAACAGTAACCATAGATGTCGTTGTAGTTTTACCATGTGTTCCTGAAACAGCAATAGTTTCAAATTGACGTGTTAATACCCCAAGAGCATCACTTCTCTTTAGAATTTTTAATCCTTTTTCTAAGGCACTTTTTAATTCGACATTGTTAGATTTAATTGCAGTTGAATGAATCACGGTGTCGATATGTTCAATATTTTTTGGATCGTGTCCAATAAATATTTGTACACCTAATTTTTTTAACGCTTCTACTCTTCTAGAGTCTTTTGCATCTGATCCACTAACTGATACACCTTGAGCCACAAGTAGTCTTGCAATTCCTGACATTCCGGCTCCACCTATACCCAAAATATGAACACGTCCCAGGCTTTTGATCTCTTCGTTATTTGTCATTATTTTTTCCTGTATTAAGTAAGTTCAAGGCAGTTTTAGCGATTTCGGTATCTGCATCTATTAAACCAAAGTTTTTCGCTTTACTACCCATTTTTGAAAGCTTTTGCGTATCAAAAATGTTTTCTAAAATCATTTTAGATATTTTCTCAGCGCTTAACTCAGAATCTAACACTAAAAAACCAGCCTCTGAATTTATCAATTCTTGTACATTTTTAATTTGCTCTCCGTTACCAACTGCAAAGGGAACATAAATTGCAGGTATGCCTAGAACTGTCTGCTCTGCAATAGTCATTGCTCCAGCTCGAGAAACCACAAGATCAGCAGCAGAGTACGCCAAATCCATTCTGTCTACATATAAATACGGGTGATAAAAAGAATGTTTAAGTAACTCTTGTTTAATAGAGTTTTTTTGGCCCACCGCATGAATTACTTGAATATTTTTACCTTCTAGTGAAGGAATAATCTGTTCAATTGAATTATTTATTGAACGTGCTCCTTGAGATCCACCAAAAACAAAAAGTGTTTTAAAAGAATTATTCAATTTAAAAAAGTTAACTGCCTCTTGTCTTAATTTATCTTTGTCAAAAGTCTTTAATTCACTTCTCAGAGGCATACCGATTGTTTTAGCGTCTTTCAACGAATTTGGAAACATCTGAAAAACTTCTTTGGTTAAGAACTTGCCTAATCTATTAGCAAATCCAGGTTTTTTATTACCTTCATGAATGATAATGGGAATTCCTCTTAAAAAAGCTGCTAAATACGCAGGTAAAGAGACATATGCTCCAAAACCAATTACGCAACCAACATTATTTTGTTTGAGAATTTTAGAAGTAACTAAAATACTTGAAATCAATTTAAATGGAAAAAATAGAATTTCAAAATTTATCTTTCTTGGTAAAACTACTGCAGGAATTAAATGTAACTCAAAATTCTCTTTGGGAACTATTTGCTGTTCTAAGCCTTTTACAGTTCCGATAAATAAAATTTTAAGTTGAGGATTTTTTTCTTTAAGTGTTTTAGCACATGCAAGAGCAGGTTGAATGTGTCCTGCAGTTCCCCCTGCTGCAAGTGCAATAGATTTCATAATTATATCTTTTTGGATTTCTTTTGATTTTTCAATTCACTTTTAACACTTGGCTCAGCTCTTAATACGGCCATTAATATTCCTAGGGCGGCCATAGTAAAAATTAAAGAGGAACCACCGTATGACACAAGTGGTAAAGGAACTCCTGTAACTGGCAATAAAGCAAGTACTGCTCCTATGTTTATAAAAGATTGAATAACAATCCAAGCCATAACAGATGTAGCAATTAACCTGGTAAAAAAATCGTTTGTATTTCTGGCTAAAGTCAAAGCAACATAAGCAATAGTTCCAATTAAAAACAAAACAATAACTGTTCCAACTAAACCTAGCTCTTCACCTACTACTGCAAAAATAAAATCAGTGTGAGCTGCAGGTAACCAACCCCATTTTTCTCTACTCGCACCTAAACCAATTCCTGTCCAGCCACCAGTTGCTAAAGCGTATTTACCATGCAAAACTTGCCAACCTGCATCTTGATTTTCTCCTGTTGGATTTAACCAAGACATAAATCTTTGAACTCTATATCCTTCTCTGATTGATAAAACGAATACACCAATTAATCCGCCTAAAATTGCCCAACTAAATAATTTTAAAGGTGCACCGGCTGCATAGAAAAGTGCTAAAACTATTGGACCAATAATTAAAGTTGTTCCTAGATCTCCTTCTAGTACTACAAGAACTGCAATTAGTAATCCCACTGGAAAAACTGGAACTAATAAATTTTGCCAAGTAGTTACTCGAGACTTAATTTGTTTACTTAAGACAACTGAACCCCAAATTATGAATGTTAATTTTGCGATCTCGCTTGGCTGTAATCTAAATGGACCCCATAAACTTATCCAATTTCGTTGACCAGCAACAGAAATACCAATTCCTGGAATTAAAACTAAAACTAAAAGTATAAGAGAAATCCACAAACCTAAATTCGCCCATTTATAGAAAAATACTTTAGGAAGTCTACTTATCAAAAGCATAAGTACCAATCCAATAACAGCAAACATTAATTGTCTCAAGAAAATTACATATTGGTTTTCAAATTGCTTGTATGAAACAGTTGTTGAAGCAGACAAAATCATAACAATCCCGATAAAAAGCAAGCCAAAAATTGCAATCAGTAAAGCGTAGTAATGCTTTGCCGATAATTGATCAGAACTTTTATTAGATTTAGTAATTGAAGTCTGTTTACTAGCCATTAATTCTGACCTTTTATTCGATTAAAAGCGTCGGCAAAAGCATTGCCACGTGCTTTGTAATCTTTAAACATATCCCACGATGCACAACCAGGTGCCAATAAAACAGTGTCGCCTGACGAAGCAAAACTATTGGCAGCTTGTACTACTTCTATCATCGCCTCTTCGTCATTTCTCTCAATAATTTTCACAGGTATTTCTGGAGCAATGCTTTTGATTGTATTAAAAATTTGCTCTTTATCTTTACCTAACAACACGGCAGCTTTTATCTTTTTTACATTTTTTTGAATTAACTCGGTGAAATCCTGTCCTTTTGCAAGTCCCCCAGCAATCCAAATTACATTTTCATATGCCTGTATTGAAGTTTGAGCAGCATGACAATTAGTTGCTTTGGAATCATCCACATACTTAACTCCGTTAATTTCGCCTATTAATGAAATTCGATGCGGTGCTGGAACGAAATTTCTCAATCCATCACGAACATGAACTGGATCTACACCATAAGATCTTGCAAGCGCTGCAGCAGCTAAAGCATTCGCAACATTATGTGGAGCATTAGAAGTCAAATCTTCTATCGTACAAAGTTCTTGAGCATGTGTTTTTCTATCTTCAACGAAAGCTCTATCTACTAAAACATTTTCTACAAGTCCAAACATTGAAAGTCCAGGTACACCCAATGTAAAGCCAATTGCTCTCGCACCTTCAACAACATCAGCTTCTTCAACCATTTTTTCTGTAGTTGCATCATCAACGTTATATATCGCAGACTTTTGTACATTTCTATAAACAAGTGCCTTTGTATTTCTATAGTTTTCAAAAGTTCCAAAGTGATCTAAATGATCTTGCGCTAAATTCAAACAAACTGCTGAATGAGGAGAAACATTCTTTAAAAACGGCAATTGCGGAGCACCTACTTCGATAGCAAGCACATCTGCTGGAACCGGATCCATCATCGCACTAACTAACGATTCTCCAATATTTCCAACTGCTGGTGCTTTTAAACCTGCTGCATTCAGTATTGACGAAAGCATTAATGTCGCAGTGGTTTTGCCATTTGTGCCCGTTACAAATAACCAAGGTGCTGGAAAATCAATATTTCTCAAGCGCCAAGCAAGTTCAAATTCTCCCCAAATTTCTATATTTTTTGATTTAGCTTCGTTAATAATTTGTGAACCAGGTTTTACCCCTGGAGATACAATTAATAAATTTGTTTGAGAAGGTATTTCACCTTGATAGTTCAAATAAGTTTTAGCACCTAAAATTTCTAATACAGTTGCGTGCTCTTTTTGAACATCACCTGAACCTTGGTCGATAATGGAAACATCAGCTCCCATTTCAATTAATGCATCAGCAGCTGCAAAACCTGCAATGCCTAAACCAACGACACAAGCATTTACTTTGGTCCAATCACTGTTTCGATTTTGTCTTGCCCAATCGATCATGCCCTGACCCAACTTGCATAAAACAAAGCAAGACCTGCGGCAACAAACGCACCGTGAATAACCCAGAAGCGAACGACAATTTGAATTTCTGGCCAACCAAGCATTTCAAAATGATGATGCAACGGTGCCATTTTAAATACTCTCTTACCGGTTAATTTAAATGAACTCACTTGAAGAATTACCGAAATTGTGATTAAAACAAAAAGTCCAGCTAAAAATGCAATTAAAAGTTGCGTGCGAGTCATGATTGCAAGTCCTGCAATCGCACCACCAATTGCGAGTGATCCCGTATCGCCCATAAATATTTTTGCAGGAGCTGTGTTCCACCATAAAAATCCAATGCATGCACCTGCCACGCTCGCTGCAAATACTGCTAAATCCAACGGATCTCTTACGTCATAACACGTAGCATTTCTTTCAAAAGAACAATTTTGATTGAATTCAAAGACACCAATCAAAATATAAGCACCAAGAGTTAATACTGCTGCTCCTGCTGCAAGTCCATCTAAACCGTCTGTCAAATTGACCGCGTTTGTTGCAGCTGTTATTAAAAACCAAACTAGCAAAATAAATAAAACGACTGGTAAAACTATTTTTGTATCACGTACAACTGAAAGTGCTGTAGAACCTGGAGTTCTTCCAAATTCATCTGGGAAATTTAATGCAAAGTATCCAAAGATGAATGAAACTACCGCTTGACCAATTAACTTAGTTCTTGCTCTAATTCCTCTACTATTTTGTTTATAAATTTTCAAATAATCGTCTGCAAAACCAACTAAGGCAAGACCAAACATTAGTCCTAAAGCCATTAGTGCAGACAATGTTGGTGGACGCCATAAAAGTAAATGCGCCATCGAATAACCAACCACTGAGCCACCAAGAATTGCAAGTCCACCCATTGAGGGTGTACCAACTTTTGATTGATGTTCCGGATAGTTAATGTCACCTTCAGAAATTCTTATTGCTTGAGACTTACCTCTTTTTCTCAAAGCTTTAATAAGTAAAGGAGTAGTGAAAAGTGAAAAAACCATAGAAAATACTCCAGCGATAATAATTAGCCTCATTGACTATCCTCCTGGAATTTTGAAATTAAATTCTCGTCGAAACCAGAAACAATCACTTGCGCGACTCGCTCTAACCCGATTGAACGGGAGGCTTTAACCAGCACTAAATCGTTTTGGTTTAACAAGACTTTACAAACTTTCATAGCCTCCACAATATTTTCAGAATAAGTAACCGATCCAAGATAGTTGTGGGTAAGTAAATAATCGTAAATATATTTTGCCCCATTACCTATAACTAATGTATTTTTGATTTCCAATTCAATAATTTTTTGAGCAACTAATTCATGATAATGCTTTGAATCTTTACCTAATTCACGCATTTCACCTAGAATTGCCCAAGTATTTCTATTATTGGATTTAGTTTTTAAAGTTTGCAACGCAGCAATTACTGATTCAGGATTTGCATTGTAAGTATCGTTAATTACTTCTATGCCATTATTAGAAGTTTCAATTTGCATTCGAAGTTTACTTTTTGGACTCGAACTTGAAAGTTTTTCAGCGATTTTACTTAACGGAACTCCTTGGCTTAAGAATACTGTTGCTGCTGCTAAAGAATTGGAGACTTGATGTAACCCTACAATTTGTAAATTGACTTTAGCTTTTTGATTTTTGTAGTTTAATAAATAGCTGGCTTTACTTTCGCCATCTAAAATTATTTCAGTTGCTACTACATCTGCATTTTTGGTTCCAAAAGTAACTACTTTTGCCTGAGTTAAACTAAATAGTTTGTTAAATGATTTATCATCTTTATTTAGTATTGCTAAATTTTGTGAACCTAAGGATGAAATAATTTCTGATTTAGCCAGTAAGATGTTGTCTTTTGATCCAAATATTTCAATGTGGGCAGTACCGATATTTAAAATTATTGAAACATCTGGTTTAACTATTTCGCAAAGGCGTCTTATATTGCCAATTTCTCGAGCGCCCATTTCGCTAACTAGAACTTTTGTATTTTCATCACACTTTAGAATTGTTAAAGGTACACCATAATCATTATTAAAACTTCCCTCAGGAGAAACTGTTGGTCCAATAAGTTCGCCAAGATCTGAAAGCAAATCTTTGGTTGTAGTTTTTCCTGAAGATCCGGTTAAAGCAATTTTTAGTATATGAGGAAGTTTTTCTAGTACATACTTAGCTAATTTTGCTAAGGCTACAACGGAGCTTTGATCTTCTTCTTTAGAATCTTGTTTTCCTTCTTTTACAACTATGCAAGGAATATTTGATATCTTTTTTTCACAAATAACTGCAACTGCTCCGTTATTAATTGCTTGTTGAGCGAAATCTAAACCAGTTACATTGTGTCCATTAATAGCTACAAACAAGTCGCCTGGTTGAATTTTTCTTGAATCTATTTCAACTTTTCCTGTAACGGTTATTTCATGAATTGATTCATCCAATTCACCATTAACTGCTTTAGCTATTTCTTTTAAAGTCAATTTAATCATTTGAATGTTTCTTCCATATATTGTTTTACTATCAAATAATCGTTAAAAGGAAAAATCTCACCTTTAATTTCTTGATAATTTTCATGCCCTTTACCTAAAACTGCAATTGTGTCTAATTCTTGACCTTGAGTAATTGCATGTTTTATTGCTTCTCTTCTATCGCCTATTTCTATTATTTTCCTTTTATCTGAAATTCCAGAAATAACTGCTGTCCTGATTTCTGCAGGGTTTTCATCTCGAGGATTATCATCTGTAACTATTACTAAGTCAGAATAATTATCTACTGCGCTTCCCATTTTTGGTCTTTTTTCTTTATCTCTATTTCCGCCTGCGCCAACTATCGTAATTAGTTTTCCCTTAGTTTCTTTTTTCAAAGTAGAAAGCACATTCTCAATTGCCTCTGGAGAATGTGCGTAATCGATAATTGCCAAAGGAGCTCCTGGAACTAAAACTGGTTGCATCCTTCCGGGTATTTGGATGTTTTCTATTCCTTTAATAAACATGTTTAAATCTATATCTAGTTTATTTGCTAAAGCGATTGCAAGAGATGCGTTAAAAGCATTAAAACTTCCAGCAAAACCTAACTTAATATCAAAAATTTGTTTAATCGAGTTTTGCAGTTTGAATTCCACATGACCTAGTGCAGCGGTGATATCTGTTACTCGCCAGTAATTATCGATATCACCGCCTAGGCTTTGAAATTCAATTGTTGTTTGGGCTGAAAGTTTCTTACCCCATAAATCATTTGTAGTAATAATTGCTTGGTCCGAATAATGCTTGTTAAATAACAATGCTTTAGCTTCAAAATAATCTTGCATATTTTTGTGAAAATCTAAATGATCTTGACTTAAATTTGTAAAGCCTACCGCCTTAAATTTTGTTCCATTTACTCTTCCTAAGGTAAGAGCATGGGATGAGACTTCCATAGAAATTGCAGTAGCTCCATTTTGAAGTGCTAGTGCTAATAATTTTTGTAATTCAGGAGATTCTGGAGTAGTTCTTTCACTATCTATTTTTAAACCAGGAATATCAATTCCTGCTGTACCTAATAAGCCAGTTTTGATTCCACATTTTTCTAAACCTGCTTTAAGTAACCAAGCAGTAGTTGTTTTACCATTTGTTCCAGTTATTCCAAAAACGTTCATTTTTGAAGATGGATTTTCGTAAATATAGGAAGAAATTTCTCCTAATAAATCTCTAATGCGCTCAGTTTTCAAAATTGGAAAAGATTTATGCTTTATCAATTCAAATCCAGAATTATCAGTTAAAACGGCTTTAGCGCCATTTTTCATAGCTTCTTCTACATAATTTGCGCCATGAGTTTTTTCTCCAGGTAAAGCTACGAATAATTCACCAGGATTTATTTCTTTAGATTTGTTTGATAATCCTTGAATAACTGTTTCGACAGAATTATTAGCCAAATTAAATTTTAGTGAAAGTTCACTAGTTGAAATTGCTTTAGAATTTGGACTAGGAAGATTCATATTTCTCACCACTCAACCGAATAACCTTTTGGTTTTCCAACAGAGGGCGGAATATTCATTTTTTGAAGTGCATATTGAGCAACTTGCTTAAACACTGGTCCAGCTAAAAATCCGCCATATCGACCATTTTGAGGATGATGAATGGCAACAGCTACAACAATTTCTGGATCCTCTGCTGGCGCAACTCCAATGAAAGAGGCGATTACATCTCGTGAATAACATTTACAATTTGGATCAACTACTTGTGCAGTACCCGTTTTTCCAGCTACTCGGTAACCAGGTATTGAAGCAAGAGGCGCGGTTCCTTCGTCGGACACAACAGTTTCCATCATTTCAATTAAAGTTTTAGCTGCAGTTTCAGAAATAACCTCGGTTCTAGTTGGTTCATCAGCTTGTTGGTATTCACCATTTGGCATCACAAAACCTTCAATTAACGTCGGATTTATTCTGGTTCCATTGTTTGCAATCGTTGCGTACATGCTTGCAATTTGAACTGCGTTAACCATATAACCTTGACCAAAAGCAAAAGTTGGAAAACTCGTTTGTGACCATTTTTCCATTTTTGGCAATCTTCCTTTAGATTCGCCAGGAAATTGCATGCCAGTTTTTTGTCCAACTCCAAACTTTAAAAGATATTCATTAAACTTTTCTGGACCCATTATTTCTGCCGCTTGGATAGTTCCAATGTTGCTCGACTTTGCTAAAACACCGGTGAGCGTTAAACGTAAGGTTCCATGTGGTTCGTGATCATGAAATGTTTTTCCTGGTCTTTTCAAAACAGGAGGAATTGTAAAAGGTGTTTCTGGTGAAGCTAAGTTTTCATTAAGTAATGCCGCTAATGTCATAACTTTTGCTGTTGATCCAGGTTCGTATGCATCTACTAATGCATGATTAACTGTCACACCATCTTCAGCATCTGAAGGATTGTTTGCGTCAAATGTTGGATAATTAGCAAGCGCTAAAATTTTTCCTGTTTTAGGAGAAATTGCAACCAATGTTCCACTCTTAGCTTTTGCGTACTCAACTTTTTCAGCTAAAGCTTGCTCTGCCACAAATTGCAAATCTCTATCAATTGTTAGTCTTATTCCCATTCCAGGAACTGGTTTTTTCTCGGAAGCAATTCCAGAAGGTAATGGTCTACCTCCAGCGCTAATTTCAACGGTAACTTCTCCTTGGCTTCCTGCTAATTCATTTTCAAAACCGTACTCAAGTCCTGCTAAACCTTTACCTTCTCCACCAATGAATCCAATTGTGCTTGAGGCAATGGTGTTACCTGGATAAATTCTTTTTGTTGTTTTCTCACTAAAAATTCCTGGCAGTTTTAAATCTCTAATTTTGATCCATTGATCTGGGTTGATCTGTTTTACAACATAATTAAATTTTTTATCACCTGATATTTCAGGTATTAAAATCTCTTTTTCAATACCAGTAATACTTGAAATTGCCTGTGCAGTTCCTATCGGATCAATCACCATTGATTGATCAACGGTCACATTTCTAGCATCAACTGTTATGGCAAGTGGAGCACCATTTCGATCTGTTATTTCCCCTCTTTGCGCTGGAAGAATTAAAGTTCTAGTTCTGTTTTCAGCAGCAGTTGCAGCAAGTTGAGGAGCGTCGAGTGCTTGAAGTTGAAAAAGTCTAAGTCCAAAAATCGTTAAAACTGCTAATGAAAAAGCCAAAACTAATCTGATGCGTCTATTTCCAGTATTAAGAACTATTTTTTGATTTGGATTCATTGGTTATTCACCAGGGTTACAACATTTAAATCTGGTTCGCTCAATAAAGGGTCAACGCCTGCTCCGAGTAATCGACCATCGCGAAGATCAATAAATGCAGAACCTGGAGAAGGAATCATGCCAATTTCTAAAGCTTTTTGTTTAAGAATTTCTGGAGATTCCATTCGGGCAACATTTTGAGCCAGCATTTCATGTTCATCTGCTAATGAAATTGATCTATTTTGAAGTTCTTGAATTTCAAATTGACCTTGCGACAATAGTGTATTTACAAATAGTCCGCCTAACATTCCCACTGAAATAATTCCAGAAATTATTAATCCGAAACCAACAGCGGCAATTTGTTTAGGTTTAATTTGGATTTGATTTAGTGAAATTGGAGCTACACTCATGCTGCAACTTCTACTCTTTGAATGGCTCGAAGCTTCACTGAGGTTGCTCTAGGATTCTCAGTTATTTCTTTCTCGCTTGCAGTTTCGGCTTTCTTATTTAATAAAACATATTCTTTATCTTGCTTTTTAAGAGGAATTGGTAATCCAGGTAATAGATCAGGATTTGAAGTATTTTTTCTAAAAATATTTTTAACGATTCGATCTTCTAATGAATGGTACGAAAGTACAATTAATCGACCATCTTTTGCTAAAGAATTTAATGCTTGAGGAAGAGCATTTTCCAAAATTTCTAATTCATTATTAACGGCAATCCTTAATGCTTGAAAAGTTCTTTTAGCAGGATTTCCACCGGTACGTCTTGCAGGCGCTGGAATACAAGATTTAATAATTTCTACAAGTTGTGCTGTAGTTTCTATTTTTTTGATTTGTCTTTGTTTAGCAATAGAATTAGCAATTCTTGAAGCAAACTTTTCTTCTCCAAATTCAAAGATTATTTTTGTTAGTGATTTTGCGTCATAGTTGTTAAGAATGTATTCTGCTGTCAAATCTTGACTTTGATTCATTCTCATATCAAGATTTGTATTTTGAGAGTAAGAAAAACCTCGATTGCTTTCATCTAATTGAATTGATGAAACTCCAAGATCAAAAAGAATTGCATTAACTTTTAATTCGTTAAGGTTTTTTTGTAAATGATCAAATGTATCGTTGACAAAATTTACTCGATTTGAAAATTTGTCTAGTCTTGTTTTTGCTCTGTTAAGTGCAATTGGATCCCTGTCAAAACCAATTACTTTTAAGTTTGAAAATTTAGATAATAAAGCCTCAGTATGTCCTGCTAACCCTAAAGTGGCATCAACAAAAACTGGATTTGAAATTGAAAGACTTGGAGTAAAGATTTCAACAACACGATCCAGCATTACTGGAATATGTTGTTGTGTTAAGGACTTTTCAGTCACTTAATTCCCCTTCCCCCACTTTGTTCTCGGTTCTTTGCGTTTAACCGAGGTCCCTCTCTGCAAACATTGCTTCCGGCTTCGGGGAAGAAAGTCGGTGGACACTATTTGCAGAGAGAGGCCTCAAGCCAAACGAAAAATCGTTTAACTTTTTGCTTCTAGAAAATTCCTGGCACCACCTCTTCTTGTGTTGAGGCAAATTTTGGTTCAGCTTCAGATAAATAGGTATTCCATAGTTTTGGATCCCAAATTTCAACTGTGGTGTCAGCGCCAACCACGATCAAGTCACGATCTAATTGCGCATACTCTCTTAATGTTGCTGGCAAAGTAACGCGACCTTGTTTATCAATCTGTTCATCAAATGCACTTGAAAAGAAAACTCTTAAATAACTTCTAACCCGTGCATCATTTCTGGAAGCTTCTCTGATTTTTTGGGCATATAACTGGAATTCACTCAATGGCCACATCACTATTGATAGATCTTGACCTTTAGTAAGTACTACATCATTAGAAAAACCATCACGGAATTTGGCAGGTAGCACTAAGCGACCTTTGTCATCGAGCCTTGGCTCGTGCGTGCCTAAGAACATTGGGACTCCCCTTGGTCATTCCCCTAGCCCTCGACCTCGTCCCAAGCTGAGTGACCGTAAGCCCTTTGAAGGCTGTTTTGACCACAATACTCCCTTTTCCTCCAAAATCAACCCTCTACCCCCATATTTAAAGACTTTTCCTCCACTTTTGTCCCGAATAGCGTCAGCCTGCTGAATGAGGATTGGCTATCTCTTCACGCTTAGTATTAAGCGATGGCCAGAGGTTCAAATAAAATCGCTCAAAGAAATGCTGGATACGCCTTGCACGTATTTACAGCTAGTGGTGCCGTGTTTGGAATGCTCGCACTCCAAGCAGTAATTGATAACAAAATTAGAGAAGCTTTGATTTGGCTTTTAGTTTGCCAAATTTTAGATGGAATTGATGGGCCTATTGCAAGAAAATTAGATGTAGTAATTCATGCTCCATGGTTAAGTGGAGAAGTTTTAGATCAAATAGTCGACTACTTTACCTATGTAGTAGTTCCAGTTGCATTCTTAATGCATTTAAACATGGTTCCACAACAATATGAAACTTTCGTTGCAGGTTTAATTCTTTTGTCTTGTGCAATTTGGTGGGCAAGAAATGACAACAAGACTGATGATTCTTGGTTTGTTGGTTTTCCATGCATGTGGAATTTAGTAGTAGTTACTTTCTTACTTCTAAAAACTCCACCAATACAAGTTATGTTAATTTCAATTATTCTATGCGCTTTGCAATTAACAAACATTAAATTTCCTCACCCTGTTAGAGTAACTATTTTAAGACCTATATCTTTAAGTCTTTCGATTATTTATTTAATAGGTATAGGTGTTCTTTCATGGAACTACACTTTTCCAACTCAAGATCCAACTTTACTAACAAAATTTATTTTGCTAGCTCTACCGGTTTATGTCACACTTCTTGCAATTTGGAAAACCTGGTTTGCGATTGAAAAACCATTGAAAACAAAGAAAAAAATTAAATCTAGAAAGTAAAGTTTTGAAAAAAATTAGTAGATTTCTTGCTTATATTTTTATGGGCTTAACTATAATTTTTATGGTTATTTTTAACTTTATTGGCACAAACATTAATTCCGAAGGAATTCTTGAAGAGCCATTTTATTTAATACCCTTGGCTTATACTAGTTTTATTGTAGGAATTGTATTTTTTATTATTTCTTTACTAAAAAAGAAAAATTAAATTCCGTTATCTCTTCTTTGCTGCCAGCGCTCTTCTAACTTAGACATAAAATTAGAGTTTCTAGCTCTATTCTTGACTTTTTTAGGAGTTGGCGCAACCGCAGAAACTGGTGCTTGAAGTCCTCGAGCGATAAAAACCAAACCAGTTAGCACTAATAAAAAACCTGGAATTCCAATAAACACGATTTTTGATACAACGGCAGAGAAAACTAATGCAATACCTGCAATCAGGGAAATTAAACCCATAATTACATGGCGACGTTCTCCGGGGGCAATCGTTAAGCCAGAGCGTCTTAAAGTCGAGGCAAACTTTGGATCTTCTGCATAAAGAGCTTTTTCCATCTGTTCGAGCAATTTTTGTTCACGATCGGATAAGGCCATATTTAAGATCACCGCTTCCCCGTTATTTACTACTTCCTAATTTAAGAATACGACTTTTGAGCCTAAGTGCAATATTCAGGACCGAATCCAGGTGAAAAACTCAGAATTGGAAATGGACTCTAAAAATTGCCCCTTAGGGATTTGGTTAGTAGGACGACGATGGAGGTAATTCCCAAAATTGAGGCTAAGGCTAAGTACGTTGACTGGAGTCCGATTTGTTCCACCGCCACACCAGTTAAGAGCATCCCAATAGGTGGAGCAGCATAAAAGGCTGAAAGTTGCAAACCAAAAGCTCTACCGTGCTCCGATTCTGCAACTCTCGTTTGAATCAACGAAGTCATTAGCGGGTTGAAAGGTCCCCAAAACAGACCTAGGAAAAATCCAGCACTAACCATAATCCAAAGTGGCGGCAAAAATGCCATGGGAAACATACTTAAAGAACTTCCAATAAAAGTAATTCTAGTTATGTTCTTTTTACTTAACAATGAACTCAAGTAACCGTAACCAAATGATCCAACTGTTGAACCTAGAGCCAAAGCAGAAATAACGATTCCCAATTGAGCTGGTTGAGCTAAATCCTCAAAATAAGTTGGCAAAATGATTGATTCGGTAGGTAAATAAACCGCTGCCAGTATTAACACAGAAATGGTAATTGTTCGTAATAACTTATCGCTCCATAAAACTTTAAAGCCACTACTTAATTTAATTTCTTGATTTAACTCATAGTCATTTACTAAAAATATCTTTTTGTTTTCAATTCTGAGCATGAAAATACTTATTGCAGCAATCATAAATAAAATTGAAGCAACTGTAAATGAATTAATAACTCCTAAAGTTGCGATTAGCCAAGCTCCCACTGCTGGTCCAAAAACCCAACCAACTCCAAATACACCTTCATGAATGCCATTCAACTTATCTTGATTCATACCGCTTTGTTTTGCGGTGTCAATCAATAAAGTTTTTCGTGCTGTATAACCTGCAGGGTCGAAAACTGCACCTAATAAAGCCAATATCAAAATCAAAGAATTTGTTAATTCAAATTGCCAAGCAACAAAGGGAAAAGCAATAACTGAAATTGCAGATAAACTATCAGCACCTATGCTGACAGTTTTCCTACCCAAATGATCTACAAGCCAGCCACTTATTGGAGAAATTATTAAAGCTGGAATTGCAGACAATGCCACAACTAATCCTGCAAAAGAAGGTGAATCTGATTTTTCTAGAATTAACCAAGGAATAGAAATAGTTACAATTGCATTACTTACCCCAGATGAAAAATTTGATATTTGCAGTAAAACAACTTTAAACATTAAATAATTCTATAGTTTTGGTTTTTCTCTAAATTTTTTAATCGAGTAATCGTGCTGGTTTTATTGAATCTTCACCAAATCGGGCATTTGCTTTATCACTTGCTTTATCAATTTCTCTCCAACCTTTATCATTTTCACCTAAAAGCAATTGCCTATTTGCAGATTCTTCTTCAATCAGTTTCTCGACTCGGACGCCAACCAATCTGACTCTTACTTGATCAAGATTTAGTCCTTCAAATAATCCTTTTGCTACTTCATATATTTCTTTTGCTACATCTGTGGGATCTAATAAAGTTTTTGATCTAGTGATTGTTGAAAAATTTGAAAATCTAACTTTTAAGGTAATCGTTCGTCCCATTAAGCCTGCTTGACGAAGTCTAGAAGCAACTTTTTCACTAAGCCTTAAAATTTCTCGAAGAATATCTTCTGCTTGATCTAAATCTTTAGAAAAAGTTTCTTCATTTCCCACACTTTTTTCTGGTTCACTTGTTTCAACACTTCGTTCATCTCTTCCCCAAGATAATTCATATAAATGTTCTGCAATTGCCTCTCCTAATGCTCTTTTTAAAGTTTTCAAAGGAAGATTTGCAATATCTGAGACCTTAAATAGGCCTAATCGTTTTAAGACTTCTTCGGTTTTTCCTCCCACCCCCCATAAAGCGCCCACTGGAAGTGGATGAAGAAAGGCGATAACTTCTTTAGGGCTAACAACTAACAATCCGTCAGGTTTAGCTCTGGTGGAGGCAAGTTTTGCCACAAATTTAGTCGGTGCAATTCCCACTGAACAAGTTATGTTTTCTTCTTGAAATACCTTTTCTCTTAATTTTTTTCCTATTTCAATTGGTGATCCAATTAGTTTTCTAGAACCAGTAACATCTAAAAATGCCTCATCGACACTAAGTGGTTCCACAAGTGGTGTGAAAGATAAATATATTTCTTGCAATCTTTCAGAAACTTCTGAATACTTTTCATGATTTGGTTCAATAACAACCGCTTTGGGACATTTTCTAATTGCTTCTGTCATAGACATTGCTGCATGAACACCAAATTTTCTAGCTTCATAAGTAGCTGAAGTTACAACCCCTCTTCCTCCTGAATGACCCACGATTATTGGAAGACCTTTTAATTCTGGTCTATCTCTTAGTTCAACGGATGCAAAAAATGCATCCATGTCAATGTGCAAAATATTTGATTCAGAATCATCACCCGATAATTCAATGTGAGGAAGTTTCAAAACTTGACGATGCGTCATGTCTTACATTCTTCCTATGCTTTGATTCTTTAAAGTTCTTTTTTCTAAAGACACACCGCCTGATTTAAACTGATACTTACTATTTCGTGGTTTAAAACTTAAATCTATAAATTTTCTAACTTCATCAATCCCATATTTTTGATACATGGTATGTATTTGGGTTAAATCCCAGCACCCTGTGGCTTTGATAGAAATACCTCTTGGACCAGTCTTTCTTAAATTACCTCTCACTAAAAGTAGTAGGGAGTTATAAATTGTCGAAGCATAACTTGTTTGTGCATCTTCAAAAAAAGCTGCATCACTTGGACCTGTTGGGTCATCCAGAGTTAAAAAAATAACTCTTTTACCACTTCTTATAGGAGGTGTTTGAGTTGTAACTTTAACTCCTGCAACAAAAACTTCTTTTCCGCTTGTTAAAGAAAAAAGCATTTTAGAAGGCGTCACTCCAAATTCTTTAAAAAAAGGAATAAATGATTCAACTAAATGGCTACTGGCATCTATCCCTAAGACTTTCAACTCGTTAATAATATTTTCATTTTTTGTAAAATCAGGTAGTCCTGAAGAAACATTTTTTTCTGTAGTGCAAACATCTAAAACCAACTGATTAGTAATTACACCTAAATTATGTTCTAAATCAGATAGTTGTAACAAAAGATCTCTTCTATTTAGATTTTCAGGAATTAAAGAATCAAATCCTCCGCCTAAAATTATATTTTCTGTAACGTCTTTAGAAACTTGTGCTCTTTGCCAAAAATCTGCCAAACTTTTATATGGTCTATTTTTTATTATTTGTTCAATTTCTTCATGACTTATTGATTTAACATCAAGTAAGGATAGTCTTATTCCATATCTTTCATTTATTTTCTCAACTCGATAAACTGAATCTGACTTATTTATATCCAAAGCAAGTAATTCAATTCCAAAGTTTTTGGCATCATTTGCAATAAGTCTCTTTGGATACATTCCAGGATCATGAGTTAAAACTCCTGCTAGAAATGCTGCTGGATAGTGCGTTTTAAGCCAGGCAGATTGATAAGTAGGGAAAGCAAAAGCAGCTGAATGAGCTTTACAAAATCCAAAAGATGCAAAAGCTTTAAGAATTTCCCATATGTAATTAATTAAGTCGTGTGAATATTTTAGTTTTTTAGATTTTTCAACAAACCATTCTTCAACTTCATTTTGTCCCTCCTCTGAACCCATACTTCTTCTTTTTTCATCAGCAACTGCTAAAGAACAACCAGTCATGGTGCTAATAATTTTTATAACTTGTTCATGAAATACCACTACTCCACTAGTTTCTTCTAAGATTGGATCAATTTTTTCATGCAAAAACGGATAAGGTTTTCTTTTTTGTCTAACCTCTAAAAATGGAGTAATCATGTCGGATTTAATAGGACCAGGTCGAAAAAGTGAAATATCAATTATCAAGTCATTAAAGCTTTGAGGACCGAATTTTCCTATCAATTCTCTTTGGCCTGGTGACTCTATTTGAAAACACCCTAGTGTTTTAGTTGACTGAATTAAGTTGAAAGTTTTTGGATCATCCAAAGGTATTTGGTCAAGATCTATATTTGAATTATCAACTCTTCTTATTTCAGAAACTGAATACGCCATTGCAGATTGCATTCGGATTCCTAAAACATCTAATTTCAAGAAACCCATTAATTCAACATCTTCTTTATCAAATTGACTCATGACAAAGCCAGAAGCGCTGTATTCAACAGGAGTTCTATCTAGTAAAGATTTATCAGACAAAATAACTCCACAAGGGTGCATTGCTAAATGTCTGGGTAATCCATCTAGTTTTTCAACTAAATCAAGATATAAATCTAAGTTTCCTTGCGAAAATAATTTTGCAAAAGAAGTTCTATTTAATTCAGGTAACTGCTGCAATACTTTTCTTGCTTTTCGTGCACTTACTCGAGGAAAAGCTTTAGCAAAAGCATCAATTTCTGAAATAGGCATGCCTAATGCTGCTCCGACATCTCTAATGGCATGTCTTACTCGGTAAGTCTCACGCATTGAAATACAAGCAACTCTTTCATTACCAAATCTTTTATAAATTGCTTCATAAAT
>VFQT010001120.1_pt1 | contig 34269 bp, 22 predicted proteins | sample 3512381 | NCBI WGS metagenome assembly VFQT01 (sample SAMN10412376, study PRJNA504923) | tailings metagenome | isolation source: Relicate 2 Philex TSF3 active mining site | place: Philippines: Tuba, Benguet | collected 2017-08-29 | reverse complement strand
CAGAGTTGTTCTGCCCAGGCTGTGGTGAACGCGTGCAACGGGACACCGTCGATGGCATCGTCACCCTGGCCTTGGCCCAGCCATCGGGTCAGCGACTGGCTGTTGTCTTTACCCGAGAGACGCCTGAGTCCCTCGAGGATGACCAGCTCGAACAATGGCTATCGGCACAAGGATTCACCAAAGTCTATCGGCGCGAGGCCAGCACCATTCAGGTCATCGCCGATCGGTTCGTGATCAACGAGAATTTGGAGCGCGCTCGAGTGGCTGAGGCGATCGAGACCGCGATGCGGTATGGCCAGGGTCAGTGTCAGCTGGTCCTACTCAACAAAGAGGACCCAGAGCGGGATCAGGTGCTGCAGTTTTCCAGTGCCTTATCTTGCTCGGCCTGCAAGATTGCATTCAAAGAACCCAGGCCAGCCCTCTTCTCATTCAACTCTCCAATCGGTGCCTGCGAGACCTGCCGGGGCTTCGGACGGGTCATTGGCATCGATCCTGGGCTGGTGATTCCAGATGAGTCTCTCAGCCTGGCCGATGGAGCGGTCAAGCCCTGGCAGACCAAATCCTATGCCGACTGTCAGCGTGAATTGCTCATGCATGCCAAGCGACGTGGTGTCGCTCAGGACATTGCCTTTCGGGACCTGCCACCGGAAGACCGTCGTTGGGTCTTTGAGGGCGATGAAGACTGGAAAGGCAGTTGGACCAAGCAGTGGTACGGGATCAACCGATTCTTTGGGTACCTGGAGTCAAAGGCCTACAAGATGCACATTCGGATGCTGCTCTCCAAGTACCGCAGCTACACCGAGTGTCCGGCCTGCCATGGCGCAAGGCTCAAGCCCGAGTCCCTTTACTGGCGACTGGGAGGCTGCACCCTGTCCCAGGTCATGGCCAAAAGCATCGATCAAACCATGGTCTGGTTGGATGCCGTTCAGTCCAAATCAGAGTCTGCCGCCCAGACCACCAGCGCCGGGCGCGTGGATGCCCAGACCACCGCCGCGCAGCTGGTCTACAAAGAAATGAGAGCCCGCCTGGGATTCTGCCAAGCGGTCGGCCTGGGCTATCTCACCCTGGATCGCCAGTCCAGAACACTCTCGGGTGGCGAGGTCCAACGCATCAACCTGACCACAGCCCTGGGTACGTCCTTGGTCAACACGCTGTTTGTGCTCGACGAGCCCTCGATCGGCCTGCACCCCAGAGACCTGCAGCGCCTGATTCAGGTCATGCAACGCCTGCGGGATGCCGGCAACAGCCTGTTGGTGGTGGAGCATGACCCCGAGGTCATGCAGGCTGCCGACCGCATCATTGACATGGGTCCCGGTCCGGGCGAACACGGGGGCGACATCTGTTTTAACGGCCGCTTTGACGAACTCATTCAGAGCAAAACCCTGACCGGTCAATATCTGCGACTTGAGAAGCTGGTCTCTGCTGAGCCCTCTGCTGCCAAAGACCTGGTTCAAATGGCTCCCATTATTCGGCTCTCGGGTGTTACCGCCAACAACCTGAAAAACCTAACGGTTCAGTTCCCCCTGGGTCATCTGGTTACCGTCACTGGTGTCTCTGGGTCTGGAAAATCCACCCTGATTCACGATGTGCTCTATGCCGCGGTCTGTAAGCAACTGGGCAAAGCCACCGAGACGCCTGGGGCCCACGACAAGATTGAGGGCGTCCCACTGATCAGCGATGTCCTGATGGTGGACCAATCACCCATTGGCAAGACCACCCGCTCCAACCCAGCTGTCTACGTTGGCGCTTTTGACGCCATCCGAAAACAATTTGCAGATGCACCGCTTGCGGTTCAGCGCGGCTACACCACAGGTACTTTCAGCTTCAATGCCGGCACGGGGCGCTGTCCCAGCTGCTCGGGCAGTGGCTACGAGCAGGTGGAAATGCAGTTCCTGTCAGACGTCTACCTGCGCTGCACCGACTGCGGCGGCAGCCGCTACCGAACCGAGACCCTCGAGGTGCGCCTGCGTGGCAAATCGATTGCAGATGTTCTCGAAATGACCGTCACCGAAGCCCTGGCCTTCTTTGGCGATGTGCCAGAGATTCACCGACGGCTCAAACCCCTGGGAGACGTCGGTCTGGATTACCTTCGGCTCGGCCAACCAGTCCCCACGCTATCGGGTGGCGAGGCCCAAAGACTCAAGATCGCGGGTCACCTGGCCGACGCGGCCGAGAAGGGTTCTCGAAAGGCCAAGGGCATGCTCCTGCTCTTCGATGAGCCCACCACTGGCCTTCACTTCGAGGACATCTCCAAGCTCATCCGAGCCCTGCGGGCTCTCGTCAAGGCTGGCCACTCCCTGGTGGTCATCGAGCACAACCTGGATCTGATCGCTGCCTCGGACTGGATACTAGACCTTGGACCAGACGCCGGTCCTGCGGGCGGTGAACTCATCGCCCAAGGCCAGCCCGACGACCTGATCGCCTGCCCAAGGTCCTACACCGGACAGGCGCTGCGCCGAATGCGTGAGATGTCGGTGGCCGAAGCCCCTGCCCGCCCCTCAAAGCCCAAGATCCAGTCTGACCATCCAAACATTGAGGTCCTGCACGCACGCGAGCACAACCTCAAAGACCTGAGTGTGCAGATCCCTCGTAACCAGCTCACGGTCATCTCGGGTGTCTCTGGATCCGGCAAATCCACACTGGCCTTTGACATCTTGTTTGCTGAGGGTCAGCGTCGATACCTGGAGTCACTCAACGCCTACGCCCGCCAATTTGTCCAGCCGGCGAGCCGACCGGAGGTCGATGCCATCTACGGCATCCCCCCAACCGTTGCCATTGAACAGCGCACCAGCCGTGGCGGTCGCAAGAGCACGGTAGGGACGCTCACCGAGATTCATCACTTCCTGCGACTGCTCTTTGTCAAGCTCGGTCAGCAGACCTGCCCAGACTGCCAGACAGCCATCGCCCCGCAGACACCCGAGGCCATCCTGGCCAACATCCTCAAGCAGCACAAGGGCCGACAGGTTGGCCTGTTGGCGCCCTTGGTCTTGCACCGCAAAGGGATCTATCAGGACCTGGCCAAATGGGCGGACAGCAGAGGCTTCGCGCAGCTTCGCGTGGATGGCGAGTTTGTCTCGACCAAACCCTTTCCAAAGTTGGACCGTTACAAGGAACACACCATCGAGCTGCCCATCGGCCAGATCGAGGTCTCAGCCAGCCAAGAGGCCGCGTTGCGACAGCTGGTCGACCAGGCCCTTGAATACGGGCAAGGCAGCCTCAGCCTGCTGACCCAAGATGCCAAGGGCCAGGCGATCAGTCAGCTGCTCTCGACCAAACGATCCTGCCCGAGTTGCGGCACCAGTCTGCCCGAACCAGAACCCAGGCTCTTTTCCTACAACACCAAGCTGGGCTGGTGTCCATCGTGTACCGGAACAGGCCTGTTCAGCGCCAGTCTGGCCGAGGACGAGACCGGGGAGGAAGACCGTTTTCTGGTCACCGAATCCGAGCTGGAGGACCAAGACGCCCCTCTGGAATGCCCGAGCTGTGAGGGTGCGCGTCTAAACCCAATCGCCAGAAGCATTCTGTTGAACGACATGGGCATTCACCAGGTCTCTCGTCTGTCGATCGAGAGCCTCCCCTCATGGGTCAAGGGACTGCGCAAAACCCTGGATGCCAGGGGCAAGGCCATTGCCGAGGGTCTGGTCCAAGAAATCGACAGCCGTGTGGATTTCCTGTGTTCCGTTGGCCTGGGGTATCTCTCCTTAGATCGTTCTGCACCCACCCTGTCTGGTGGTGAGGCTCAACGGATCCGACTGGCCGCCCAATTGGGCTCCAACCTGCAGGGTGTCTGCTACATCCTGGACGAACCCTCCATCGGTCTGCACCCGCAGGACAACCAGGCCCTTCTAGGACTCCTGCGAAAACTCCAAGAGAAGGGCAACACAGTGGTCGTGGTCGAGCATGACGAAGAGACCATCGCCATGGCAGACCACCTGATCGACATCGGACCGGGCGCTGGAAAGCTGGGCGGCAGAATTGTCGCGCAAGGCTCTCAGCAGGACCTGATGCAGTCGGCCGAATCGCTCACCGGCCGGTATCTGCGTGAACCCATGCAGCACGGCAGCCAGGCCCGTCGGCCAGCAGCCGATCACTGGCTGCGGGTGGTGGGCGCTCATCTACACAACCTCAAAGACCTAGAGGTCCAGATCCCCCTGGAGCGTCTGACCGTGGTGACCGGCGTCTCCGGTTCTGGCAAGTCCAGCCTGGTGCGAGACATCCTGCGTCACAACCTGTCGCGACTGGTCAACCAGCAACGCACCAAGGCTGGCCGAGCCAAGGCCATCGACTGGCAGGGCTGTCAGTCCATTGAAAACTGGCAATCCATCCAACGTGTTCTGGAAGTCGATCAGACCCCGATTGGCAAGACACCCCGCTCCACACCGGCCACCTACGTTGGCTTCTGGGACGACATCCGCAAGCAGTTCGCCAACGGTGAGGATGCCAAGCGCCGCGGCTGGAGTGCCGGCCGCTTCTCGTTCAACACAGCCGGTGGCCGATGCGACAGCTGCGATGGCCAAGGCTGGCAGACCATTGAGATGAACTTCCTGCCCGATGTCCGCGTCATTTGCGATGCCTGTGGTGGTGCCCGATTCAACCAAGAGACACGGCTGGCGCTGTGGCGCGGCAAGACCATCTCCGACGTGCTGGCCATGTCTGTCGATGAGGCGGCGGCGTTTTTTGAGAATGTCTCCAGCATTCAACGGCCTCTCGTCCTGCTGCAAGACGTGGGCCTGGGCTACCTGACGCTGGGCCAGCCCAGCCCAACCCTATCTGGGGGCGAGTCCCAGCGCATCAAACTGGTCACCGAGTTGGCCAAGTCCAAGCAGAGTGGACAGACCCTCTATGTTCTGGATGAGCCGACCGTCGGCCTTCACATGGCCGATGTGGAGAAACTGATCTACGCCCTGCATCGACTGGTGGACGCCGGCAACACCGTGGTGGTCATCGAACATCAGCTAGACGTCTGGGCACAGGCCGACTGGATCATCGACCTGGGGCCTGGTGGCGGGATCAATGGCGGCCAGCTGGTGGCGCAGGGCTCACCCAAAGAGATTCAGAAAAAGAGCACACCGACCGGTAAGGCGCTAAAAGCTTTCTTGGCAAAGGGCTAGCGAAAGTCGGGCCCCAGGCCATCAGGCCCCTAGGCGAAGCCAACTATGCTCGGCAGACTAAGCGGTGGCCTTACTTCTTGGCCAGATCAGCCGCCGTGGTAAAAGCGTCCGCGAAGAACTCGTCTTGAGGCAGGCCACACTGGCTCACAAAATCTTTCTGGGCCGACTGGACCACAATGGGTGCGCCACAGGCATAGACCGAGTGAGCCGAAAGGTCCGGGAAGTCCTGCATCACCGCCTGGTGAACAAAGCCTGTCCGGCCAGTCCATTGATCCTCTGGCTGTGCGTCACTGATCACTGGGATGTACCGGAAGTAAGGCATCTCAGCCGCCCACTGCTGGGCCATGGCATCCATGTAGAGGTCCTGTGGACGGCGGCCACCCCAGTACAAGACCATGGGCCGCTCAATGTGTTTAAACCGAGCGTGCTCGATCACCGCCTTGATGGGCGCAAAGCCAGTGCCAGAGGCCAGAAAGACGATGGGACGCGCGCTGTCCTCACGAAGGAAGAAGGTGCCCTGAGGACCCTCGAATCGCAGAATGTCTTTCTCTTTGACGGCGTTGATCGAGGGCGTCCCCGTGCCAAAGAGTGCGTCGGTAAAAGCACCGCCGGGTGTATGCCGAATGTGCAACTCAATCTGCTGGTTGTCATGCGGCGCATTGGCCATGGAATAACTGCGACGTTTACCGTCCTTGAGCAGGATGTCAATGTACTGACCGGCGAGAAACTGAAAATTCTCAGTAGCAGGCAGTTGCAGTTTGACCACTGCGACGTCTGTTGCGGCCCGCGCAATGCTGGCGACTCGGCAAGGCATCTTACGGATGGGGATCATGCCCTCGGCTGCGACAACCCGGGCCGAGACGGTGATCGGCTGAGAGCAGGTGGCCTTGCAAAGCAAGAGCTGCCCCGCCGCACGATCGGCATCCGACAGAGCCTTCTTTTGGTAATCCCCGTAATCAACTTCGCCGTCTTGAAGCGTGGCCTTACAAGAACCACAGGCGCCGTCTTTGCAGCCATAGGGCAGCACGATGCCAGCCCGCAGGGCAGCTTCTAAAATGGTTTCGCCAGTGTCGACAGGAAAGGATTTCCCCGAAGGGGTAAGGGTGCAGGTCGCAGTCATGGCGGCATTGTAACGGCCCGAACAGCGTCCGACGGCCTTAAACCTGACCCATGACCAAGGCTATCAACCTAGGGAAATCGATAGCGTTTGGTCAGAGAGAGCGACGCTGGACGCGCACCAACATCACCAATGCAAAGGTCAGGGCAACCAGGCTGGGAATCGCTGCCACCAGCGGAGCAGGCCAGGTATTCATCACACCAAGGTGAGAGAAGAGGCTGTTGAGCAAGTGAAAGGCCACGCCAAAGACAATGCCCAGGAAGACCTTGAGGCCCACCGTGCCGCCGCGGGCCTGCAGGTAAGCGGCAGGCAGGGCCATCAGGAGCATGACCCAGCAGGCCACCGGGTAGATCACCTTCTTCCAAAAAGCCAGTTCATACCGAGTGGCTGACTGCCGGCCTGCCTTCAGATAACGGCTGTAAGCCCAGAGGTCCCTGGCGGACATCTGGTCTGGCTTCACCAGCAAAGCCCCCAACGTATTCGGCGAAAGGCTAGAGATCATTTCCAATCGGTCGGCAGTGGACCTGGCCAATCCCCCGTCCGGCCCAAGCGTTAGGCTGGTGGTCTGCTGCAGTGACCATCGGCTGGCCTGTTGTCCCCCAGGGGTCGCCACCAACTGGTCGAAGACCGCCTGCTTGGCCCTCACCACCCGCAGCAAACGCTTGCTGGCGTCGAATTCGTAAATCACGACATCCAACAAGCGCTGATCGGGTGTCGCGCCCCGCAGGTTCATCATGCGCTCAGCCGCATTCACGCCCAGGCCCTTGACCGAATCCCTCAGCCAATAGCCCGAACGCAAGGCATCGGCCGAGACACTCCCCAGGGCGCTGGCCCGCAGCTTGCTGCCAGCCGCCTCTGACCAGGGCACGATGAGTTCAGACAAGAGCGCCGTGAGCAAGACCAACGGCAAACCCAGGCGAGCCATCGCCTTTAAGGCATCGGCCGGCCGAAAACCCGATGCCCGGGCGACGGTGTACTCAGACGAAGCCGCCAGGCTGGAGAGGGCCCAGAGCGCACCAATGAGCGTGGCCACCGGCATCAACTCGTAGCTCATCGCGGGAATCCGCAAGGCGATGTACTGCATGGCCTCTTGGATGCGGTAACTGCCGCGACCGATGTCCTCTAATTCAGTAACCAGGTCGAACAAGGCGAACAAGCCAACGAACCCCAGCAAGACAAAGCCAATGCGACCGTAGATGCCACGGGCCACATAGCGCTCAAAAGTCCGCGACCGAGCCATGGCTATCCCCGACCTTTCGCTCGGCGCCATCCAAGCCAAACCCACTCAACCGGCCCCCGCCGCAATCCCATACGCCACCAGAACAGGATCACCATCAGCACAGCCAGCACCAGGGGCACCGGCCACCAGCCCATGGCAAAACTCACGCGGCCTTGGGCAATCCAAGCCTGGCTCACGGTGAGCAGGTTATTGGCCGTCATGGTGACCAGAAAGGCAAAGATCAGGTGAAAGGAGCGTCCCATCCGCGGGCTCACAAAAGACATGGGGATCGCCAATAGACCCAGCAGCAGGCAGAGCATCGGCAGACCCACTCGGAAAGCGAGTTCGCCGCGCTGCTGATTGCCTGGGGCCATCATGAGGCTGCCAATCGGCTGGGCTCGGACAGATGGGTCAATGGCAGCGCCACCGGGGGCTGCGTCGACCCGAAGTCGATAGCCCTCAAAGGTCATGGTGCGTACGGTCGGCAACACCTGTTCCCCCGACGACGCGGGCAATGGGGAGAAGTCTGTGCGGGTCCCCCGCCGAATGTTGACCCAGGGCTCTCCATCAGCGCCCTGCTCAAATCGGCCCTCAGCGGCCATCAGCACGGATTCACGGCCATCTGGCGACCGGGTCACGACAAAGACCATGCCCAGCTGACTGGATTCCTCGTCTGGGTTTTCAACAAAAAAGACCCGCTGGCCGGAGCTGGACTCCCGAAACTGACCTGGCGAGATGCGCTTGGCATCCTCTCGGGTCTCAAACTGTTGCCGAAGGGCCTCGGACTGCTGCCGGGCCCAGGGCGAGACCACCAGGCTGCAGACAGCCACCCCCACCACCAGCGGCCAGAGGAACTGCAAGACAGGCTTGACCAGGTCGACGAGGCTTCGGCCAGAGGCCAGCCAGACCACCATTTCGGAGTCCCGCCAGAGCCGGGACAAGACCATTAAAACAGCGATAAAGGCCGTGAGACTGAGGATGAGGGCCAGGCTGGTCATGGAAGACAGCCCAATCAGGGGCAAAACCAGCTCGCCGTCGGCCTTGCCAGAGGCTGCCCGCCCCAGGGTCCGGATCAGGGTGGTGGTCACCACAATGGTCAATAAAGTTGCAAAGACCACCCCCGCCATGGCGCGAAGTTCTTGGACTAGGGCTTTTTGAAATATCACTACTTTTATAATAGGCGTCTTCTGAACAAAGGCATTGTGTCATGACCGCATCCTCATCCTCCAAAGATCTCAAAGAAATCAAAGACCCAGGTGAAGTCCGGGAGTCAATCCAGTTCATCGCCAGTAACAAACCCGTAGACCGGGCCAACGTGGACTGTGTCTGGCTGGGCCTCTACGCCACGGCCGCTGGGGTTGAGCTCAGCATGGCGGCCCGGGTGGCTGACAAGGTCACCGGCGGAGCGATCGCCAAGGTCCTCAAGGCTGGAGACTTCGATGCCAAAGCGGGTAGCTCCCTGCTGCTGCGAGACCTCAAGGGTCTGCCAGCCACGCGGCTGCTGCTCGTTGGCCTGGGTAAAAAAGAGGCCTTCCTCGAGAAGCAGTATGTCGAGGCGGTCCGGGCCGCTACCAAGGCCATGCAGAGCCTCAAAGGCGTCAAGCGAGTGGCCTCCTTCCTGACCGAGCAGTCGGTCGGGACACGCGATGGTCAGTGGCGCATGCAGGCCCACATTCTGGCGGTTCGTGAGGCGACCTATCGGTTTGATCGGTTCAAGACCAAAAAAGAAGGTGGCGATGACAAAGCGTCCACCAAATCCAAGGCCAAGCCAGAGCTGCCCTCCCTGCAGGAAGTGGAGATGCTACTGCCCGGCGACATGCGTCCTACCGATGCCCCCAAGGTCATCACCGAGGCGCAGGCCCTGGCCAATGGCATCACCCTGACCAAGGACCTGGGCAACCTGCCCCCCAACATCTGTACGCCGACGTACCTCGCCACCACCGCCAAGGCCCTGGCCAGGCAGCATCGCCTGAAGGTCGAGGTCCTGGAGCGAGCAGCCATGGAGAAACTGGGCATGAACGCCCTGCTGGCCGTCTCGGCTGGTTCGGCTCAGCCACCCCAGTTCATCGTGCTCCAGCACAACGGCGGCAATGCCAAAGACGCCCCGCTGGTCTTCGTCGGCAAGGGCATCACCTTTGACACCGGCGGCATCTCCCTCAAACCGCCTGCTGACATGGACGAGATGAAGTACGACATGTCAGGCGCGTCCACGGTCTTGGGCGTCATGAAGGCAGTAGCCGAGATGGGGCTCAAGCGTAATGTGGTCGGCGTGATCCCCACCTGCGAGAACATGCCCAGTGGCACAGCGACCCGACCTGGCGACATTGTCACCACCATGTCCGGTCAGACCGTTGAGATCCTCAACACGGACGCAGAAGGCCGGCTCATCCTCTGTGATGCCCTGACCTACGTTGAGAAAAACTTCAAACCCGCTGCGGTGGTTGACATCGCCACCCTGACGGGTGCCTGCGTGATTGCCCTGGGCGGCGTCAACACCGGCTTGTTCAGCGAAGACGATGCCCTGGCCCAATCTCTAATCAACGCGGGCAAGACCATGCAGGATCCGGCCTGGCGCCTGCCCCTGGAAGAGGACTACCAAGAGCAGCTCAAGAGTCCTTTTGCCGACATGGCCAACGTGGGGGGGCGCGCGGCGGGCAGTGTCACCGCAGCCTGCTTCCTATGGCGATTCGCAAAGGCCTATCGTTGGGCTCACCTGGACATCGCGGGCACAGCCTGGAAGAGCGGGGCCAACAAGGGCGCAACTGGTCGACCGGTTGGCCTGCTCGTGGAGTTTGCAAAGAACGGTCTGGCGTGACCAGTGTCGATTTTCACTTCAACACCCCCGACAGGCTGACCCACGCCTGTCGGCTGGTGCGCAAGGCTCTGCGGGCCCAGGCCGCGACCGACGAGAAGCCACTCATCGTGTTCTGTAGTGATCGGGCCCGCCTTGAGCAATTCGACGAGCTGCTCTACAGCTTCTCGGACGAGGACTTCCTGCCCCACGTCCATGCAGACCATCCGCTGGTGGACGAGGCGCCCATCATTCTGAGCCACCAGGCCTACTCGCCGCCCATGCCAAGGCTTCCCAACATCCTGGTCAACCTAGACGACGCAGTGCCCGACTTCTTTACCCAGTTTCAGCGGGTCTTCGAGATCGTTGGCCCCGATGAAGCGGACAAGGAACTGGCCCGCGCCCGCTTCACCCTCTACCGGGACCGAGGCTACGCCATCACCCGTCACGACCTGGCCGCCAAGGGCTGACCAGCCCGAGCGCCTTCCCTCACACCACATCAAACCCCACCATGTCGAACCTAGATAAATCATTTGAACCAGCCCACATCGAGCAGACCTGGGGGCCAGAGTGGGAGGCTCGTGGCCTGTATGCGGCTGGGACCAAACCCGACGCAGAATCCTTCTGCATTCAGCTGCCCCCGCCCAACGTCACCGGCACCCTGCACATGGGGCACGCCTTTAACCAGACCCTGATGGACACGCTGTCACGCTGGCATCGCATGCGTGGACACAACACCCTCTGGCTGCCAGGAACCGACCATGCGGGCATCGCCACCCAGATCGTGGTCGAACGCCAGCTGGATGCAAAAGGTGTCTCTCGACATGACCTGGGCCGTGAGGCCTTCTTAGAAAAAGTCTGGGGGTGGAAGGAGCAGTCTGGCTCCACCATTACCGGCCAGATGCGTCGCCTGGCCGCCAGCTGTGACTGGTCTTTGGAATACTTCACCATGAACCCGGCCTGCTCGGCCGTGGTGAAAGAAGTCTTCATCAGCCTCTACCAGCAAGGCCTGATCTATCGAGGCAAGCGCCTGGTGAACTGGGATCCCAAGCTGCTCACCGCGGTCTCAGACCTTGAAGTGGTCAGCGAGGAAGAAGACGGCCACATCTGGGAGATTCAATACAACCTCGCCGATGGCTCTGGCAGCCTGGTCGTGGCCACCACCCGGCCTGAGACGATGCTGGGTGACGTCGCCGTTGCGGTCAGCCCCAAGGACGAACGCTATGCCCACCTGGTGGGCAAGATGCTGACGCTGCCCTTGGTGGGCCGTCAGATTCCTGTGATTGCCGACGACTATGTGGACCCTGAATTCGGTACCGGCTGCGTCAAGATCACGCCCGCCCACGACTTCAACGACTATGCCGTTGGCCAGCGACATCAGCTGGCGCCCATCAACATCTTCACACTCAACGCCCACATCAACGACCAAGCCCCCGAGGCCTATCGAGGGCTAGAGCGCTACGAGGCCCGCAAAGCAGTCTTGGCCGATCTGGAGGCCCAAGGCCTGCTGGTCTCCACCAAGAAACACAAACTCATGGTGCCCAGAGGCGATCGCACCAATGCGGTCATTGAGCCCATGCTCACCGACCAATGGTTTGTGGCCATGAGCAAGCCTGCGCCCGAGGGTACGCACACCCCAGGACAATCGATCGCCGGGCGCGCACTCGAGGTTGTCGAAAACGGCCAGGTGACCTTCCACCCCGAGAACTGGACCACCACCTATCGCCAGTGGCTGGAGAACATTCAAGACTGGTGTATCTCTCGGCAGCTCTGGTGGGGCCACCAGATCCCGGCCTGGTACAAGGCTGACGCAGACGGACGACCCATCGAGGACGGCACGGTCTTTGTCGCCCACGACGAGGCAGAGGCGACAGCGCAGGCGAGCGCTGCTGGCTACACCGGGGCCTTGGTTCGAGACGCCGACGTTCTGGACACCTGGTTCTCATCGGCCTTGGTGCCTTTCTCCACCCTGGTAGAGGAAGGCCAGGAATGGGACCCAAGCCTCGGTGCCGATCGTGGCCTTAAGTTTGGCGGCCCCAAACTCAAGCCCGACTTGGCCCAGTACCTGCCATCGAGCGTGCTCGTCACCGGCTTTGACATCATCTTCTTCTGGGTTGCCCGCATGGTCATGATGACCTGCCACTTCACCGGCCAGGTGCCCTTCCGCGATGTCTACGTCCACGCCCTGGTTCGCGATGGAGAGGGCCAGAAGATGAGCAAATCCAAGGGCAACACCCTGGACCCCATCGACCTGATCGACGGCATCGACCTGGACAGCCTGGTAGCCAAGCGCACTTCGGGGCTGATGAACCCCAAGCAGGCTGCCCAGATCGAAAAGAAGACCCGTGCAGAATTTCCAAAAGGCATTACCGCCTTCGGCACCGATGCCCTTCGCTTTACCTTTGCCAGCCTGGCCACGCCAGGCCGCAACATCAACTTCGACCTGTCACGCTGCGAGGGCTATCGAAACTTCTGCAACAAGCTCTGGAACGCCACCCGATTTGTTCTGATGAACACCGAAGGCAAGGACAACGGCCTTGGCGTCTGCGGCGGAGACTGCGGGCCGGACGGACCGCTTTACTTCAGCTTTGTAGACCGCTGGATCACGTCTGAGCTGCAGCGGGTAGAAGCCCGTGTGGACGAGCATCTGACAGCCTACCGGTTCGACCTGGCCGCCAAGGAACTCTATGAATTCATCTGGAATGAGTTCTGTGACTGGTACGTTGAGCTGGCCAAGCCCTCGCTCAATGGTGACCGAGAGAACAGTGCCAAGGCGGCCCGCCGAACCCTGTTGCGTGTGCTGGAGGCAACCCTGCGTCTGATGCACCCGATCATGCCCTTTATCACCGAGGCCCTCTGGCAGGCGGTGGCACCGCTCGCCGGTCGCAGCGCCAAACTGGCTGCCGGGGAATTCGACAGCATCGTGACGTCGACCTACCCCATCAGCGAACCGAAGAAGATCGATGCGCAAGCCGATGCCCTGATGGCAGAACTCAAGGCCATGGTCCTGGCGGTTCGATCCCTGCGCAGTGAGATGAATCTCTCGCCTGCAGAACGGGTTCCTCTGCGCATCAGCCTAGAAGACGTCACTGCTGCATTGGGCAACACCGGTGTCGACCTGCGCCAGGGCAGCGATGAGCGCGAGCTAATGGCCGAAGCCCTCAAGTCTCTGGGCAAGCTCAGCGAGGTAGCCTTTGTCGATCGGCTCCAAGAGGGTGACAAGCCGTTACAGGCCCCCGTTCAAATCGTGGGTCCACTCAAGCTGATGCTGGTGGTCACCATCGATGTGGCTGCAGAGTCTGCTCGACTGGGCAAAGAGATCGAACGCCTGCAAGGCGAGATCACCAAGGCCAAGGCCAAGCTCGGGAACGAGAGCTTCGTGGCCAGGGCACCGGCCGCTGTGGTCGATCAAGAGAAGCAACGGTTGTCCGATTTTGAGTCGCTGCTGCAGAAGGTCAGTCAGCAGCTCGACCAGCTGAGGGCCGGCTAGGCGGCCTCTCACCAAAAAAAGTGGCGATCCGGTTTACACCGAGATCGCCCCCAAGGGCTGTCAGGGGCTTACGCCTAGACAGCCTCTCCTCCTCAACGAGCCCTCACCTTAGGCGGGGAGGAGGCCGCATTCAAGTTGCGTCGCAGCACTTCTCAGAGTCTTGTTCAGGCCGTGTAGAGGCTGTGCCTATGAAGGAAATTTTTTGTCGTGAACAAAAGTCGACAGGGCATCGACAAAGCGACCAAAAACCCTTTGGTACGTATGGTTTAAGGCTGGGGTGAAGGGCCCAAAAGGCCGAAAGACTTAAAGGCCGCCCGCCCTATCGGCAGCGAATCAAAAATCGATAGATGCCGTCAGTCTCTTCTCGACTGACCAGGGCATGGCCGGCGTTCTTGCAGAAGTACTCAAAATCATCCCAGGCACCACTGTCTGTGGCCAAGACTTGAAGCAACTGCCCTGACTGCATATCAGACAGAGCCTTCTTGGCCCGGAGGATGGGAAGAGGGCAGCTCAGGCCCTGGACATCCACCGCGACATCAATCGAGGATTCAGCGCTCATGCTGTTTCAGCCCAGCTTCTGGGCCACCAGGGCGGAGAGGCTCTGCAAGGCTGCTGGTAGGGCAGCCGGATTGGTCCCGCCCCCCTGGGCCATATCAGGACGTCCACCGCCTTTTCCGCCAATCTGACCAGCCACATGGGTGACCAGCTCTCCGGCTTTGACCTTGGAGGTGAGGTCGGCGGTGACTCCTGCGATCAGGCTCACCTTATCGCCATCGACCGAGGCCAGAACGATGGCAGCAGACTTGAGCTTGTCCTTGAGCTTGTCGAGCATTTCCCGCATGGCGGCCGCATCGGCATCGACCGTGGTGGCCAGCAGCGCAACACCAGAAATCTGTTGAGCCTGCTCGGCCAGATCATCACCAGCGGAGGCTGCGAGTTTGCTCTTGAGCCTGGCGAGTTCTTTTTCCAGACTGCGCACACTCTCGAGCATCTGACCCAACTTACCGGTCAGTTCATGGGCGGGCGCCTTGAGCAAGGCCGAGGCCTGGGCCACCGTCGACTCCAGGTCTTGGGTCAAGGCCAGCACGCGATCACCGCAGACCGCCTCGATGCGGCGAATACCAGCCGCAACGCCGGATTCCGAGACGATTTTGAACAGGCCAATGTCACCGGTGCGGGCCACATGGGTGCCACCACACAGCTCGCGCGAGCTTCCAATATCCAGCACCCGAACCTCATCGCCATATTTTTCGCCAAACAGGGCCATGGCACCGCCCTTGACCGCATCGTCAAAACCCATGAGCTGAGCCTTGGTGTCTGTGTTGGCCAATACCTCGGCATTCACCATTGCCTCGATTCGGCGCATCTCATCGGCCGTGACCGGCTGGTTGTGTGAGAAGTCAAAGCGAGTCTTGTCAGCATCCACCAACGAGCCCTTCTGCTGCACGTGTGCGCCCAGCACCTCTCGCAGGGCCTTGTGCATGATGTGGGTCGCTGAGTGATGACGCATGGTGCGGGCTCGACGAACCAGGTCCACCTGTGCGCTGACCGTATCGCCCACTTGAATGCGGCCGCTGGTCACCAGGCCATGGTGACCAAAGACCTCGGCGGAAATTTTCTGGGTGTCATCAATCTGAATGGTCAGGCCATTGCCCGTGAGCTGACCGGCATCGCCAACCTGGCCACCGGATTCGGCATAAAACGGGGTCTTGTCCAGCACCACCACCACCGCATCACCGGACTTGGCCTGCGAGACGGCCGAGCCATCCACGTACAGGCCCGTCACGCGGGCAGACTCTGCCAAAGAGACATAACCGGTGAACTCGGTGGCCTGGCCGTCGTACTGAAGACCGGCACCAGATTTGAACTTGCTCGAAGCGCGAGCCTGCTCACGCTGCTTGCTCATGGCCTGCTCAAAGCCAGCCTCATCAACCGTCACCTCCCGCTCGCGGCAGACGTCCGCCGTGAGGTCCAGGGGAAAGCCAAAGGTGTCGTAGAGCATGAAGGCCGTCTGGCCATCGAGCTGACCGCCTTTGGTGAGGCCAGCCAGGGCCTCGGACAGAATGGCCATGCCCTTCTCCAGGGTCTCGCCAAACCGCTCTTCCTCCTGCTTAAGGGTGTCGGCCACACGCTGGGCCGACTTAGCCAGCTCGGGGTAGGCAGCGCCCATCTGGTCACAGAGGTCTTTGACCAGCTTGTAAAAGAAAGGCTGGGGCTGGCCCAGCTTGTGACCATGTCGCAGGGCTCGGCGAATGATTCGGCGCAGGACATAGCCACGGCCTTCATTGCCTGGAATGACGCCATCCACGATCAAGAAACTGCAGGCCCGAATATGGTCGGCAATGACCCGCAGAGAGGGGTTGGCCAGATCCTGGCAGCCCGTCTCGCGAGCGGCCGCCCGAATCAATCGGTCGAAGAGGTCGATCTCGTAGTTGCTATGGACATGCTGAAGGACAGCGGCAATTCGCTCCAGACCCATGCCGGTGTCCACGCAAGGCTTGGGCAAGGGGGTGAGTACGCCAGCCTCGTCGCGGTTGAACTGCATGAAGACCAGGTTCCAGATCTCGATGTATCGATCGCCATCTTCTTCGGGCGATCCAGGTGGCCCGCCCCAGATCTCTGGGCCGTGGTCGTAAAAGATCTCGCTGCAGGGGCCGCATGGGCCGGTGTCCGCCATCTGCCAGAAGTTGTCACTGGCGTATCGGGCGCCCTTGTTGTCGCCAATGCGGATGATCCGCTCGGTCGGCACACCAATCTCTTTGGCCCAGATGTCATAAGCCTCGTCATCCTCGGCGTAGACGGTGACCCAGAGCTTTTCTTTGGGCAGTTGGTAGACCTGGGTCAACAACGTCCACGCGTAGCGTATGGCGTCCTTCTTGAAGTAATCACCAAACGAAAAATTGCCCAGCATTTCGAAGAAGGTGTGATGCCGGGCCGTGTAGCCCACGTTCTCCAAGTCGTTGTGCTTGCCGCCGGCCCGCACGCTGCGCTGAGAGGAGGTGGCCCGTGTGTAGGGTCGCTGCTCTCGGCCCAGGAAGACATCCTTAAACTGGACCATGCCACTGTTGGTAAACAGCAGGGTCGGGTCATTGGCGGGCACCAGGGGGCTGGAGGGCACCACCGTGTGGCCTTGACTGGCAAAGAAATCGAGGAATTTCTGGCGAATCTCGCCGACCGACATAACTGAGCCGGAGGCCGAAGAGGATGAGCTGGACGGTTTCATAAGACCATCAGTTTAATGGAACGGGCGGGATTTCCTGAATTTGCCGACTGGGGATTGGGCCTAATAATGGGAACCCTTCTCAACGACAAACGGAGCATCCACCGTGGCCAGTATCAACGCCAAAACCTACGAATCCAGCCCCTCGACCCGTGTTGCCTTCCTGGGCTTGGGCGTCATGGGCTTTCCCATGGCCGGCCACCTGGCCAAAGCCGGTCATCAGGTGACCGTCTACAACCGCTCCGCAGCCAAGGCCCAGGCCTGGGTGGCTGAATTCGGTGGCAAGTCTGCCGACACGCCCAAGGCTGCAGCCCAGGATGCTGACATCGTCTTCTGTTGCGTAGGCAACGACCAAGACCTCGCCAGCGTCGTGCTGGGGGAGAACGGCGCCTTTGCCGGCATGAAAAAAGGGGCCCTGTTTGTCGACCACACCACGGCCTCGGCCAAGATCGCGCGCGAACTCGCCGCGCAAGCCCAGAAACACGGCCTGACCTTTCTGGATGCCCCGGTCTCGGGTGGCCAGGCTGGTGCCGTCAACGGCCTGCTCACCGTCATGGTCGGTGGCGACCCAGTTCGATTCGACCAGGCCAAGCCAGTGGCCATGGCCTTTTCTCGGGCCTTCACCCGGATCGGTGAGAACGGCGCCGGTCAGCTGGCCAAGATGGTGAACCAGATTTGCATAGCGGGCTTGGTGCAAGGCCTGTCTGAAGGCATCGCCTTTGGCCAAAAGGCTGGCATCGACATGAAGCTGGTACTCGAAGTGATTGGCAAGGGCGCCGCCCAATCCTGGCAGATGGACAACCGTGGCACCACCATGGTCGACGACAAGTTCGACTTTGGCTTTGCTGTGGACTGGATGCGCAAGGACCTGGGCCTGTGTCTAGAGGAAAGCAAGACCAACGGCGCCAAACTGCCGGTGACAGCGCTGGTGGACCAGTTCTACGCAGACGTCCAGTCCATGGGCGGTGGCCGCTGGGACACCTCCAGCCTGATCAAGCGCCTAAATAAATAAGGCCGCCCAGGCGCAAAGCCCCGAGGCGGGGGCGATACACTACGGCCCATGGCCGTTTTCACCCCCGTCTCTGAGCCTGCCCTGCAGGCTCTTCTCTCTCAGTACAACCTCGGCAACCTGGTAGGCCACCAGGGCATCGCCTCCGGCATTGAAAACACCAACTACTTCGTCACCACCAGCCAGGGTCGGTACGTTCTGACCCTCTTCGAGAAGCTCACGTCCGATCAACTGCCCTTCTACCTGGACCTGATGCACCACCTGGCCAGCAAGGGCGTGGCCTGTGCCAGTCCAATGCCGACCAAGGCGGGCGCCTTGTTCACCATCTGTGAGCACAAGCCAGCAGCCCTTTGCACGCGACTCTCCGGACAGGATGTCCACCTGCCCACCGTTGACCACTGCCGACTGGTCGGCCGGACACTCGCCCAGGCCCACCTGGCAGTGGCCGACTTCAAAGGCCAGCAGCCCAATCTGCGTGGCCTGTCTTGGTGGCAAGAGACCGCACCCATTGTCATGCCTCACCTGTCAGAGGCAGACCAGGCCTTGCTGGCCCAAGAGCTTCAAGCGCAGACCGACTTTGCTGCGACACCACTGTCGCAGCAATTGCCGCGTGGAGCCGTTCATGCGGACCTCTTTCGCGACAACGTGCTGTTCGATGGCAGTCCTGATCAGCCCATCCTGGGTGGCTTTATCGACTTCTACTTCGCTGGGGTAGACACCTTGGTCTTTGACCTGGCCGTCACTCTGAATGACTGGTGCATTGACCACTCCCCGGCCGACTCAGGATGCTGGGATCAAGCCCGCTACCAGGCCCTGCTGACCGGCTACGAGAGCGTCAGACCCCTATCCGTCCTGGAGGCACAGGCCCTGCCCATGCAACTGCGGGCTGCGGCCCTGAGGTTTTGGATCTCCCGACTCTACGACTGGCACCTGCCGCGACAGGCCAGCATGCTCAAGCCAAAGGATCCGACCCACTTCGAGCGCATTCTGCGAAACCGCCGCTCAGAAATGCAGTCCTAATCCCATGAAGATGCTCGATCGCCCCCACCTGGTGACTGCCAAAGTCGGCCAAGCCTGGCTCATAGAAGGCTTTTCACTGTTTCACCGCCAACCCCTGGTCTGGTTTTTAACCCTCATGGCCTACTGGGTTGGATTGGTGCTCATCGGCAGCCTGCCCCTGGTGGGCATCATCGTGCCGCTGCTGCTCTCGCCTGGTCTGAGCTTTGGCTTCATCAACCTGGCCCGTGCGATCGACCGCAAAGAGGCAGCCACGCCGACCATGCTGATCTCTGGTTTTCGAAATGGTCAGGCCAGAACCCTGCTCCAACTCGGCGGGGCCTACACCCTCGCGCTGGCGGCCGTCCTGCTGCTGGCTTCTTTGGTCGGTGGTGGTGAACTGCTCTCCATGGTTGAAAAGGGCGCTACAGAAGAAGACCTGCTGACCCTGCAACGAGAGTTGCCCTGGGGGCTGATCGTAGGATTCCTCGCCTACATCCCCGTCATGATGGCGTTCTGGTTTGCACCCCAGTTGATTGTCTGGCGAGGCCTGTCGGTGCCCAAGGCCATCTTCTACTCCTGGGTCTCGGTCTGGCTCAACCGCGGAGCCTTCCTGCGTTATGGCCTGGCCTGGCTGCTGCTGATCATTGCGGTCAGCCTATTGATCTCACTGGGCATTGGCGCTCTGGGCGGCAATCCACAAATGGTCTTGCTGGTGATCATGCCAGTCTCGCTGCTGCTCATGGCCATCGGCCATGGCTCGTTTTACGCCAGCACCCGAGACATCTTCGAAGAGCGCCAGGCCGACTAGATCCGATCGAGTTTGGCCACCGACAGGGCCAGCCATTTGCTGCCCTCCCGCTTAAACGAGACCTGAGCCCGCGCGTCACTGCCACTGCCCTCCAGCGCCGTGATCACGCCATCACCAAACTTGGCATGGCGGACGGCCTGGCCGATCTGAAACCCACTGTCATGGGTCACACCCCGCAGCTGTGCAGGCCCGCCCATGTAGGGGGCATCGGCCCCACGTCCGTAGCCGCTACCCCTAGAGGACTTGCTGCTGTCTTGGTCGGCCCAGCTGGATCCGCGACTTTTGGAGCCACTGCCATAACCACCATAGGCCGAGCCCGATCCACCACCCGTTCCACCATAGCCACCATAGCCACTTGCGCCACCGCCCATTCCCGAACCAGCGGGCTTGCCCAGTCTAGGCGTCAGCCACTTCAAGGCCCCCTCTGGGAGTTCCTCTAAAAAGCGTGAACGCATGTTGTAGCGAGTCTGGCCATGCAGCATGCGGGTCTGGGACATCGATAGATACAGCCGCCTACGGGCTCGTGTGATGGCCACATACATTAGCCGTCGCTCCTCGGACAGGCCATCGAGTTCAGCGGCGCTGTTCTCGTGGGGAAAGAGGCCCTCTTCCAGACCAGTGATGAAGACCGTGTTGAACTCCAGCCCCTTGGCCGAGTGAATGGTCATGAGCTGAACGGCATCTTGTCCCTCGGCTGCCTGGTTGTCACCGGCCTCAAGGGATGCGTGACTCAGGAACATCGATAACGGACTGGCCAGTGGTACTACCGCATCACCCGAATCCAAGACGACACCGTCGGCCTGGGCAATGGCCTGTACCACCTGTCCGGGCTGTCCCGCATCCACGGGCATGCTCACGCCTAGGTTGGCTGGTAGGTTCGGGTCTAGGCCCTCCTCGTATCCAAAGGCTGCCGCCGCGTTCACCAATTCCAGCAGGTTCTCAACGCGTTCGCGTCCCTCTCGCTCGGTCTCGAAATGACGAACCAGCCCAGAGCGCTCGAGCATCAGCTCAACCAAGTCTTTCAGGGGCGCCCCCTGGGTCTCGAACCGCAAAGACTCAATCATCTGAACAAAGCCACGGACCGAGACACCGGCCTTGCCCTCTAGATGCACGGAGGCGGCGTACAGGCTGGTGCCATGAGCCTTGGCCAGATCGCTCAACTGCTCAATGCTTCTTGCACCAATGCCGCGGGTTGGAAAATTCACCACCCGCAGGAAGGCGGTGTCCTCGTGCGGATTCTCCATTAAGCGCAGGTAGGCCAGGGCGTGCTTGATCTCGGCTCGCTCGAAGAATCGAAGGCCCCCGTAGACCTTGTAGGGAATGCCAGCGTTAAAGAGCGTCTGCTCAATCACGCGAGACTGGGCATTGCTGCGATAGAGCACGGCAATCTCGCTGCGAAGGCTGCCCTCGTTCACCAGGGTCTTGATCTCTTCAACCAGCCAATGGGCCTCGAGTAAATCGCTGGCCGTCTCCATGACACGCAGAGGCTCCCCAACGCCCGCATCGGTCCAGAGGTTTTTGCCCAGCCGATCGGTGTTGTTTCGAATCAGGGCGTTGGCCGCATCCAGGATGTGGCCGTGTGAGCGGTAGTTCTGCTCGAGCTTGACCAGATGCTGCACGCCAAACTCGGACTCGAAGCGCTTCATATTCGCCACGTCCGCCCCCCGGAAGGCATAGATGCTCTGGTCATCGTCGCCGACGGCAAACACACCGGTCTGGGCCGTGCTGAGCTGCTTGAGCCACTGATACTGCAGGGGGTTGGTGTCCTGAAACTCATCAATCAACACATGGGAAAACCGCTGTCGATAGTGATCCCGCAGGGCGGTGTTGCGAGAGAGCAGCTCCACACTGCGCAAGAGCAGCTCCCCAAAATCCACCACACCCTCGCGTTGACACTGCTCGTCATAGGCCTGATAGATCGCCACAAACTTCTTGTTGTAGCCATCGCTGTCATCAACGGCCGAGGGACGCAGGCCCTGCTCCTTGGCGCTGTTGATAAACGACTGCACCTGACGCGGCGGGTATTTTTCATCGTCCACACCCATGGCCTTCATGAGCCGCTTGATCGATGCCAGCTGGTCTTGCGAGTCCAGAATCTGAAAAGTCGCGGGCAAGGCCGCCTCGCGATGGTGGGCCCGCAACAGGCGGTTACAGAGACCATGAAAAGTGCCGACCCACATACCCTTGAGGTTGACCGGCAGCATGGCGCTCAGCCTGGCCAGCATCTCCCGGGCCGCCTTGTTGGTAAAGGTGACCGCCAACAGGCCATAGGGGCTGACCTGACCGGTGGAAATCAGCCAGGCAATGCGGGTGGTCAGGACCCTGGTCTTGCCGCTGCCGGCCCCCGCCAGAATCAGGGCGGGCTCTTTGGGAAGGGTGACAGCGGCTTGCTGAGGTGGGTTTAGGCTCTCGACCAGAGCCGCAATATTGGAGGCAGACATGCCTCGATTCTAAAGGGCTGGGCCGGACCCCTTCGGCAGGCCACTCCGAGCAGGCCTCAAAGGCTAAAATGGGCGTTTTGTCGCGACCTAGAAAGCAAGCGGTGTCACAGACCCTCTCCTCCCTCGATTCCCAATTCGACGCCAAAGCCATTGAGGCGAAGGTGCAAGCCGACTGGCTTGCAAAAGATGCCTACAAGGCCATTGAGAACGACCCCAAATACCCCAAGGGCAAGTACTACGCCTGCTCCATGCTGCCCTACCCCTCGGGCCGTCTTCACATGGGCCACGTGCGCAACTACACGATCAACGATGTCATGGCCCGGGCGCTGCGCATGCAGGGCTACAACGTGCTCATGCCCATGGGCTGGGATGCCTTCGGCCTGCCGGCCGAGAACGCTGCCATGGCCAATGGCGTGGCACCAGCCGCCTGGACCTACGACAACATCCAGACCATGAAACGCCAGATGCTGTCCATGGGCCTGGCCATCGACTGGTCTCGCGAGACGGCCACCTGCAAGGCCGACTACTACAAGTGGAATCAGTGGCTCTTTCTAAAGATGCGTGAAAAGGGCATTGCCTATCTCAAGACCGGTACGGTGAACTGGGATCCGGTGGATCAGACGGTGCTGGCCAACGAACAGGTGGTCGATGGTAAGGGCTGGCGCAGTGGTGCGGTCGTGGAAAAGCGCGAGATCCCCATGTACTACCTGGGTATCACCCGATACGCGGACGAGCTGATCTCTGGTCTTGAAGGCCTGGGCTGGCCCGAGCGCGTCAAGCTGATGCAGGAGAACTGGATTGGCAAATCCACCGGCGTGCGATTTGCCTTTGAACACCAGATCAAAGACCCCAGCGGTCAACTCATCAACGAGGGCAAGGTCTTTGTCTTTACCACCCGCGCCGACACCATCATGGGCGTGACCTTCATGGCCGTGGCCGCAGAGCATCCCATCGCCACCGTCGCAGCCCTTCACAACCCAGCTCTGGCTGCCTTCATCGAGACCTGCAAGGCCGGCAGCGTGGCCGAGGCCGACCTGGCCACCCGAGAAAAAGAGGGCATGGACACCGGACTCACCGTGGCTCATCCCATCACCGGCGAGCAGGTGCCGGTCTGGGTGGGCAACTACGTCCTGATGAGCTATGGCGACGGCGCGGTCATGGGCGTCCCAGCCCACGACGAGCGGGATTTTGCCTTCGCCCTCAAATACGGTCTGGCCATTCGCCAAGTCATTCAGCCCACCAGCGACTCTGCCTCGGCCGGCGCCTCTTTCAACGACCGGACCTGGCAAGACTGGTATGCCGACAAGCAGCAGGTGCAGACCATCAACAGTGGCGTCTTTGATGGTCTGGACCATCAGGCCGCCGTCAACGCCGTGGCCAAGGTCCTGTCCGAGAAGGGCCTGGGCGACAAGAAGGAAACCTTCCGCCTTCGCGACTGGGGCATCTCCCGCCAGCGATACTGGGGCACACCCATTCCCATCATCCATTGCGAGTCCTGCGGTGAGGTGCCAGTGCCCGAGAAGGACCTGCCCGTTGTGCTACCGGAGGACTTGGTGCCCGATGGCAGTGGCAATCCACTCAACAAGTCCGAGGCCTTCCTCAAGGTCAGCTGTCCCTGCTGCGGCAAACCGGCCCGTCGGGAGACCGACACCATGGACACCTTTATCGATTCCAGCTGGTACTACATGCGCTATTGCAGCCCGGGCAACAGTCAGGCCATGGTCGATGAGCGCATCGACTACTGGATGCCCATGGACCAGTACATCGGTGGGATTGAGCATGCGGTCTTGCACCTGCTCTATGCCCGATTCTGGACCAAGGTCATGCGCGACCTGGGGCTGGTGAAGTTTGATGAGCCCTTCTCCAATCTGCTGACGCAGGGCATGGTGCTCAACGAAACCTACTACCGCGATGACCCATCTGGTCGCAAGCAATGGTTCAACCCGGCCGACGTCGAAGTGCAATTCGATGACAAGGGTCGCCCCGTCTCCGCCACGCTCAAGTCCGATGGCAAGCCTGTGGAAATTGGTGGGACCGAGAAGATGGCCAAGTCCAAAAACAACGGCATCGACCCACAGGCGCTCATTGACCGCTATGGAGCCGATACCGCTCGCCTGTTCACCATGTTCGCGGCACCCCCCGAGCAGACCCTCGAATGGTCCGACGCCGGGGTCGAGGGCGCCCACCGCTTCCTCAAGCGACTCTGGTCCTTTGCAGCGGCCCACCAGGACTGGCTGCACAAACAAGACACACAAGGTTCGATCGCGCCGACCGATGCGGCCGCGAAGGACCTGCGTCGCAGCCTGCATGAACTGCTCAAGCAGGCCAACTTCGACCTAACCCGCCGTCAATACAACACGGTGGTCTCAGCCTGCATGAAGATGCTCAACACCTTGGAGGAAGCCGCCAAGGCCTCTGGACAGCCTTCTGGTGATCTGGCCGCTGTGCTGCATGAGGGCCTGGGACTGCTGCTGCGTATTCTCTACCCGGTCGTCCCACACATCGGCTGCTACCTCTGGGACGCATTGGGCTACAGCCGCGCGCACGGCGATCTGCTCGATGCCCCCTGGCCTCAGGTGGATGAGCAAGCCTTGGTTCGTGACAGCATCGAGTTAATGCTGCAGATCAACGGCAAGCTGCGTGGCAGCCTGACGGTGGCCGCTGATGCAGACCAAAAAACCATAGAGTCGGCCGCCTTGGCCAGCGAGGCCTTTGCCAAGTTCTCGGAGGGCAAGCCCTTGCGCAAGGCCATCGTCGTGCCAGGCCGACTAGTCAACCTGGTGGTCTGATACCCTAGCCTCATGCGAAATTCCTCAGCCACTGTCGCCATCACGCGCCGTCATCTGCTTAGACGCGGCGGGGTCTGTATGGGTCTGCTTGCTGCAGCCAGCCTGACCGGCTGTGGCTGGCGAATCCGTGGTGCGGGCTACAACTTTGGCTTTAAGCGCATCATGGTGCTCTCCCCTGGCCAGGGTCCCGTGGTGGATCGTAGCCTGTCTGAGGAAGAGCGCACCAAGCTGGGGGGCGAGATGGCTCAAGCCATCGCAGGCAGCGGCCTGGCTGAGCGGCTGCGCCGGGAACTCAAGACCCGTTATCGGCTGCAACTGGTCTCGCGCATTGCCGAGGCTGAGGTCGTCTGCCGTGTCTTGCAAATCAACCAGCAACGCCTGGTGGTGGGCTTCTCGGGATCGGGCCGTCCCCGTGAGATCGAACTGCGCACGGCCGTGACCTTCCGCGTCGAGGATCCCTTGGGCCGGTCGCTGATCGCCACCGACACCATTGAACTGCGACGAGCCATCAGCGTGAGTGAATCAGAGGTGCTCTCCACCGACGACGCTGAGAAGTTCCAGATCAACGCCATGGAAGAGGACATCCTGCAGCAGATCCTTCGGCGCCTGGCCACCATCTCCACCTATGCAGATCCGGCTCGATCCGAAAAAGCCTGAGCTGCTCACCAGCCAGCTCGCCACTCAGTTTTCATCTCCCGATGCAGTCCCCAGCAGCTGGGCCATCAGTGGCGACGACCCACTGCTGACCACCGAGGCCACGGACCTGGTTCGTGGTTTTCTCCGACAACAAGGCTTCGATGAACGCCTGAGCGAGACCACCGACCGAAGTTTTGACTGGCGGGGCTGGCTGGCTGAGGCCAATGCGCCCTCCCTGTTTGCAAGCCGACGCATCCTGGAGCTGCGCCTGCCCACTGGCAAGCCTGGCACAGAGGGAAACAAGGCCCTGACCGCCTGGGCCGAGTCACCGGCCCCAGACACCGCAGTGGTGCTGTTGTTACCCAGAGCAGACCGCCCCATGATGGCCACAGGCTGGTTCAACGCCTTCTCCAACAAAGGCCTGGTCATCAGCGTGCCGGAGCTTCAGGTCTCCGACCTGCCCAGCTGGATCATGGCGCGACTCACCAAGGCCGGGCTCAAGGCGGAGCCGCAGGCCATATCGGTCTTGGCCACCAAATCCGAGGGCAATCTAGCGGCCGCCCACCAGGAAATCCTCAAACTGGTCCACCTGCCGAGAAAAGACCCCAACGCCCCCATCACCGCGGCCGAGATGCAAGAGGCGGTGACCGATGCGGCTCGCTTTAGCCCCTTTCAACTGGGTGACGCCTTCTTGGCCGGTGATGCCAAACGAAGTCTGCGCATGCTGCGTGGCCTGCGCGAGGAGGGAGAAGCCCTGCCCCTGCTCATCTGGAGTGTGGCCAACGCGGTGCGTCGTCTACCGATTGAACGCGCCACAGAAGCCCTGCGGGAGCTGGGACGCATCGATACAATGGCGAAAGGACTACTCGCAGAGGACCCGTGGATGGCGCTCGAAAGGCTGGCGCTCTCCCTATCAAGATCAAGATGAGCCAAGACATTCAAACCATGATGACCCGGCTGGGCGAAAACGCTCGCCAGGCAGGTCGTCGCATGGCCGCAGCCAGCACCGCGCAGAAAAACCAGGCCCTGCTGTTGCTTGCCCAGGCCATTGATCAATCCAAAGAAGCACTCAAGCGCGCCAATGACCAGGACCTGCAAGCGGCCAAGGCGGCAGGGCATGACGCGGCCTTTGTGGATCGACTGGCCCTGTCAGACAAAGCCATTCAGACGATGGTCGCTGGTCTTCACCAGATCGCTGCACTAGCAGATCCGGTCGGTGAGATGAGCAACCTGCGTGTTCAGCCCACCGGTATTCAGGTGGGGCAGATGCGTGTGCCCCTGGGTGTGATTGGCATCATCTACGAGTCGCGGCCCAATGTGACCATCGATGCTGCTGCGCTGTGCCTCAAGTCGGGCAACGCCACGGTCTTGCGTGGCGGATCCGAGGCCTTTCATTCTAACCAATTCCTGGCCGGCCTGATCTCTGCGGCCCTGGTCCAGGCAGGCCTTCCCGAGGCAGGCGTTCAGGTCGTTCCCACCGCAGACCGCGCAGCCGTTGGCGCCATGATCACCATGCCGCAGTTCATCGACGTCATCGTCCCCCGAGGCGGCAAGTCGCTGGTCGAGCGCATCACCAACGAAGCCACCGTGCCCGTCATCAAACACCTCGATGGCATCTGCCATGTCTACATCGACAGCGATGCCTGTGTCGACAAGGCGATTCGAATCGCGGATAACGCCAAGACCCAGCGCTACGCGCCCTGCAACACCATGGAGACCCTCTTGGTGGCGCAGTCCATCGCGGACCAGGTGCTGCCCGATTTGTGCAAGATCTACCAGTCTAAAGGGGTTGAGCTGCGCGTCTGCGATCAGACTCGCGCCGTTTTGCTCGCCGCCGGCTTCAAGGACAGCGACCTGGTCTCTGCCACCCAGGAAGACTGGGCCACTGAATACCTGGCCCCCATTCTGGCGATCAAACTGGTCCAGGATGTGGATGAGGCCATGGACCACATTGCCCAATACGGTTCGGCCCACACCGACAGCATCGTCACCCAAAACCACAGCACCGCCATGCGCTTTCTGCGCGAAGTCGACTCGTCCTCGGTCATGATCAATGCCTCCACCCGCTTTGCAGACGGCTTTGAATACGGACTGGGGGCCGAGATTGGCATCTCGACCAACAAGCTGCATGCCCGCGGACCGGTTGGACTGGAAGGCCTGACCACCCTCAAGTGGATCGTCTTCGGTGACGGACACATTCGAAGCTAAACCCCAAGACGCGCTGACTGCGCGTGTTCACTGACAACGGAGATCTGACGCATGGCCATCCTCTGGGTAAAAGCCATTCACATTATTTTTGTCACCAGCTGGTTTGCCGGCCTGTTCTACCTGCCGCGCATCTTTGTGAACCTGGCCATGGTGCCCAGTGGCCCCGAGGGGCAGGCCGAGCGTGACCGCCTGTTGCTGATGAGTCGCAAGCTCTACCGCTTCATGATGCCGCTCATGATCGGGACCCTCTTCTTCGGTTTCTGGCTCTGGCTGGGTTTTGGCATTGGCCAAGGACCAGGCAACGGCTGGATGCATGCCAAGTTGGCCATCGTCTTGGCCTTGGTCGGTTACCACCATGTCTGCGGCGCCATGATTAAAAAGTTCCAAGCCGGCAGCATGACCAAGTCCCACATCTGGTTTCGTTGGTTTAACGAGGTCCCCGTGATCATGCTGCTTGGCGCAGTGGTCCTGGTGGTGGTCAAGCCCTTTTAATGACCCAGCTCTCTGCCTTCGCCGTTTGTCCATCCGGCCTTGAGGCCTGCCTGGTCCAGGAGCTCTCGGGCATTGAGGGCGTTGGAGAAGTGCAAGCGGGCAAGGCTGGCTGCTGGTTTCGAGCCGACGCGACAGCCATCGCCCGAGCCAATCTCTGGTGCCGCACGCCCACTCGAATTCTGCTCATGCTGGACCAACTGCGATTGCGATCAGCAGAGGACCTTTATGCAGCAGCCAAGCGGCTGCCCTGGGAAAAGTTTCTGCACCCAGCCCAAACGATTCGCATCGACGTCAACCAAGGCCGCCCCGCGCCCTTTGAGCTCGCCCTTCCCTTTGCAGGCTTCAAGGTCAAAGACGGACTCTGCGATCGGCTGCGTGATCTGACCGGCGAGCGTCCCTCCGTCGATACCCGAAACCCTGACATTCGAATCTGGGTCTACATCGATGGCGACAAGGCCACCCTGTCCATTGACACCAGTGGAGAGCCCTTGTTCAAGCGCGGCTGGCGGCTGGCCAAGGGCGAGGCACCCTTGCGTGAGAACCTGGCGGCAGCCCTGGTCCAGATGACGGGTCTTGAGCAGGTGGGGGCAACGACGCCAAGTCCTCAGGTGGTGATCGACCCCATGGCCGGCAGTGGCACGCTGCTGATCGAGGCGGCGAGCCTGCTCGCTGGTCTGGCCCCGGGTTTTCACCCGACCAACCCCAGGCGCTTCGCCTGCGAGGATTTCAACAAGGCCTCGCCCTTCGGTCGTGTGGATTTCATCGCCCTGCGGGCGGCCTGCGCCCAGGCCTGGGCCAACGCCACTGGATTGAACTTGCCCCAGATGGTCGGTCGAGACCTGGATGACCGACTGGTCCGCGTGGCAAAAGACAACGCAGCCAGGGCACTGCCACCTGCCGTCAGTCGGCAACTGGATTTTGAGCAGGCCGATTTCTTTCAGGCCGCCGCACCGAACTCAACCGAAGCACCAGAGCCCACCATCAGTCCCAACCTGCTCATCACCAACCTGCCTTACGGCAAGCGGGTTCAAATGACCGAGGACGAGCCGCGCAAACTCTCCGAGACCCTGAAGCGGCACTATGCCGGCTACCAGGCCTGGCTGCTGACCGACAACCTCAAACTGGACTCTGCGATTCGCCTCAAGGCGGGTCGTCGCATCCCCGTCTTCAACGGTGACATTGAGTGTCGCTGGATGCGGTTTGACATGGTGGCAGGCTCAGCCCGACGGGAGCGTCCGTCTGACCAGCGTCAGTCCGGGTCCTCATCTGATCAGCCGCAGCAGCCATGACCGACATTGCCCAGGCGCTTGATCAGGTCCAGGCCAGAATTCAGAAGGCCTGCCAGGCCCATGGACTGCCCAAACAGGCCGTTCGGCTCATGGCCGTGAGCAAAACCTTCGGAGCGGACGCTGTGCTGCAGGCCATCCAAGCGGGCCAATTCGACTTTGGTGAGAACTATGTCCAAGAGGGTGTCGAGAAGATTCAGGCTGTTGCGCTTGCGCTTGGCCAAGGCCCTACCAGTGCGACGGCGGCAGGCGCTCCCTGCTGGCACTTCATTGGGCCTCTTCAGAGCAATAAAACCAAAGATGTGGCTGAGCACTTCGACTGGGTCCACAGCATCGATCGTCTCAAGATTGCCCAGCGACTCATTGACCAACGACCCGCCCATCTCAAACCGCTGCAGGTCTGCCTCCAGGTGAACACCAGTGGCGAGGAGAGCAAATCCGGGGTACCCCCCTATCAGGCGAATGAACTGGCAGCACAGGTTGCCAAGTTGATCGTCGACCACCCCAGAGGCCAGTCGGCGATGGTGCTCAGAGGCCTGATGACCATCCCAGAGCCCAGCCAAGACCCAGCGATCACGGTTGGACGGTTCCAACGTCTGGTGCAGCTGAAAGACGAGATCAAGCAGATCCTGTCAGGAACAGGCCAAGATCAGTACTTCGATGTGCTGTCGATGGGTATGTCTGCTGATTTGGAACTGGCCATTGCGGCCAGCGTGGCAGAGGCAACAACCTGGGTCCGTGTGGGCACCGCCATCTTCGGTGCCCGACCCACTAAGACAACGACTTAAGCAGCGATTGCTTTAACAGCAGCAGCCAGACGGCTCTTGTGACGGGAAGCCTTGTTCTTGTGAACAATCTTCTTGTCGGCAATGCGGTCGATCACGCTGGAAGCAGCGCTGTAAGCGGTCGCAGCAGCCTTGGCGTCACCGGCAGCGACGGCCTTGCGGACAGACTTCACAGCGGTACGGTAAGACGAACGCAGGCCAGCATTGATCAGGCGGCGAGCAGCAGCTTGACGGGCACTCTTGCGTGCGGAGGCGGAGTTAGCCATAACAAATCCTAAAAAAAGGGTTCCGAAGCGGAAAAGCCCTACACTATAGCCGTTCTTATGAATCTGCTCAAGACCGCCGCCACTGTCAGTGGGCTGACCCTGCTGTCCCGCATCACCGGCCTGCTCAGAGAGGTCCTGACGGCGGGCCTGTTCGGCGCGGGAGCCCAGACAGACGCCTTTTTTGTCGCCTTCCGGCTGCCAAACCTGTTGCGACGCCTGTTTGCCGAGGGGGCCTTCACCCAGGCCTTTGTGCCGGTCCTGGGCCAAGTCAAAACCCAACAGTCCCCCGAGCAGGCTGCGAGCCTGGCGGCCCGGGTAGGGGTGTTGCTCTTCGCCGTCCTAGGCCTGATCACCCTGCTGGCCATGCTGGCGGCCCCGGCCCTGGTCTGGCTCATGACCGGCGGGTTCTCAGGCGATACCACCACCTTTGAGCTCACCACCGACATGACCCGCTGGATGTTCCCCTACATCCTGATGATCTCTTTGGTGGCCCTGGCCGCAGGGGTGCTCAACACCTGGTCCGAGTTCCGGCTTCCGGCCTTCACGCCCGTGCTACTCAACCTGTCCTTTATTGGCTGCGCCCTGCTGCTGGCACCCCAATTAGACGAGCCCATCTGGGCCCTGGTGGTCGCCGTTCTGGTCGGCGGTCTAGCCCAACTGGGTCTACAGGCTTGGGGGCTGGCCCGACTGGGGCTCCTCCAGGCACTGGGGCCCATGCTCCGCAGCCCACTGGCCAGCCTGCGCGAGAGCCTGGCCGATGCCCATGTCCGACGCATCCTGACGCTAATGCTGCCAGCCAGTCTGGCGGTCTCCGTGGCCCAGGTCAGCCTGATCATCAACACCCACATCGCCTCGCGGCTGCAGACCGGCAGCGTCTCCTGGCTGTCTTACGCGGATCGGCTCATGGAGTTTCCAACCGCCTTGTTGGGCGTGGCACTGGGCACGGTGCTGCTGCCCAGCCTGACCAAGGCCCACAACAGCAACGAGCAAGACCGAGTCTCCGCCCTCATCGACTGGGGTCTGCGCATGGTGATGGTCTTGGCCGTGCCCGCGTCGGTGGGCCTGGCCGTGCTGGCCATTCCACTGGCCTCTGCCCTCTTTCACTACGGGGCCTTTGACGACCAAGACCTGGTCATGACCGCCCAGGCGATGGTCGCCTACGCAGTGGGGCTCACCGGGCTGATCGCTGTCAAGGTGCTGGCTCCGGGCTTTTATGCCCGCCAAGACATCCGCACACCCGTCAAGATTGCCCTGCTGACCCTGGTCACCACGCAGCTGCTGAACCTGGTCCTCGTGCCGCTCTATCAGCACGCTGGCCTGGCCCTGGCCACCGGACTGGCCGCCTGCCTGAATGCCGGTCTTCTGTTCTGGAAACTCCGGTCCCGCGGAGCCTACGCACCGATGACCGGCTGGCTGTCGCTAATCATTCGAATCGTTCTGGCCGCCGCCGTGATGGGTGCCCTGCTCTACTGGCTCTCTGGACAACTCAACTGGCTGACACTTCGTCAAACACCTGGGCTGCGGATCGCTGCCCTCGCGGGGCTCATGGCCACAGCAGCGCTGTCATACTTTGGACTCCTCAGCCTGATGCGGGTGCGCTGGCTGACCATCCTGAAGGGACCGACATGACCTCATCAACGCTCAGCGGACTGCACGTTCTGTTTATCGGTGGCGGCAACATGGCCCAGGCCCTCATTGGAGGACTGGTCCAGGCTCAGCCCAGGATTGTGGATAGCCTGACGGTGATCGAGCCCTTCGAAGCCACCCGCAAAACCTTGGCCAATGGCCTTCAAATTAAAGCGCAGTCCAAGGGCATCGTCTTCAACCTCTTTGAGAGCCTGCAGGCTGCCCAGAAAACTACGGGCGTGAGCCTCGTCGTTCTCGCGGTCAAGCCACAACAGATCAACGAGGTCTTCGCCGAGCTGCATGGCAGCCTTCGAGATCAACTCTGCGGTGGCAGTGCGCAGGCTGCCTGGCTGTCGATTGCGGCCGGCATCAGCACAGCCAGCCTGCAGCAACAGATTGGCCACGGTCGGGTCATTCGCGCCATGCCCAACACGCCAGCGCTTATCCAAGAGGGCGTGACAGGGCTTTTCGCAGCAGCAGGCGTGAGCCCGGTCACCAAAGACCAGGCCCAGAGCATCATGCAGGCCGCTGGTCAGGTGGTCTGGATTGAGGATGAGAGCCTGATGGACGCCGTGACCGCCTTGTCGGGTTCTGGCCCTGCCTATGTCTTTCGATTCGTCGAGGCGTTGACAACTGCTGGACAGTCACTGGGACTGTCGGCCGATCAGGCCTTGGCGCTGGCCAAGCAGACCGTTAAAGGTGCGGCCTTGTTAATGGACCAGAGCACCGAGCAGCCCAGTGTCCTGCGCGAGCGGGTCACCTCTAAAGGCGGTACCACCGCCGCAGCCCTGGCCAGCCTGGATCAGAGCGGCTTTGATGAGGTGATCTCCAAGGCCCTCACCGCAGCCAGAGACCGTGGCGTCGAAATGGGCAAAGGCGCCTGATTTTCTAAAGTAGAAAATCCAGGGCCAGGCCCAGCCAAATGACGGCCCCCACCCAATGGCTCTGACGAAAAACCCAAAAGCTGTCTTCTCGACTGCGAGACCGCAGCCGCATCAAAAGCCGATACGACCAGACCACGGCCAGCACCCAGGCTGCTGAATAAGCCAAGCCCAAGGGCACCGCAAACGGCAAAGCCAGCAGGGCCAAGAGCACAAAGCCCTGGCAGAGACTCACCGCCAAGACATCAGCCCGTCCAAAGGTAATGGCACTGCTGCGCAGGCCCAACTTCACATCATCATCCCGATCAACCATGGCATAGGCCGTGTCATAGGCGATGGACCAGGCCACATTGGCCAGCCAGAGCCCCCAGGCATAGAGCGGCACCTGACCATGGGTATCGGCAAACGCCATGGGAATGCCAAAGCCAAAGGCAAGGCCCAAGATGGCCTGTGGCATGGGAAAGAACCGCTTGAAGTAGGGATAGGCGGCTGCCACAAAGACAGCAACATAAGCGTACTGACGGGCCAACTCATTCAAGAAGACCAAAAGACTGGCACTGGCCGCCAACAAGGCCAGCGCCAGCGCGACAGCCTGAGCAACACTGACCTCACCGGTGGCCAATCGACGCTGGGCCGTTCGAGCCACTGCGCCATCAAAGCGCCGATCCGCCAAATCATTGAGTACACAACCCGCTGCTCGCATGAGCACGGTGCCCAGCGTAAAGACCAGCAGCCGAGGCCAGTCTGGCAGACCTTCCGCAGCCAGCCAGAGGGCCCACCAGGTGGGCCAGAGCAACAGCAGAATGCCAACGGGTTTGTCAAAACGCGCCAGACACCAGAGCGCGTAAGCCTTGGCACGCCAGCCTGCGACGGGGGCCGCACTGGCGCGATGACTGGAAGAGTGCTTTGGGCCGGTGGTCATGGCCTCTATTTTCGCATCTTCGGCACACCCGCATCTGGTCCAGTCGGCGCAGGCGGCTTGGGCAAGACCGCTGTCGGAATCAAGAGCCCATTGGCCTTGAGTTTGGCCAGACGCTTCTCGCCAAGGCCTTTGACCCGCCGAGACAAATCGGCGGCGCTCTTAAACTCACCGCC
>VFQT010001119.1_pt1 | contig 34298 bp, 28 predicted proteins | sample 3512381 | NCBI WGS metagenome assembly VFQT01 (sample SAMN10412376, study PRJNA504923) | tailings metagenome | isolation source: Relicate 2 Philex TSF3 active mining site | place: Philippines: Tuba, Benguet | collected 2017-08-29 | reverse complement strand
CTCGCGCTCGATCTCAAAAGCCAGACGCGCCACATCGTATTGACCGAGAGGCAGGTCGAGCAGGACGCGGAATGCGTCGATCATCGAGACGACCAGTGCGGACGACGATCCGAGGCCGGATCCGCTGGGTGCGTCGACGGTCGTCGTGATCGTCATGGGGATCAAGCGGTCGTGATTGAACTCGCGCATGATCCGGAAATAGACGCCACGATGAAGATCGAGTTTCGAGGCGACGGCCGCCTCCGGCGTCGCGAACGTCTCCTCCGAAGCAAGATCTCGCGCACGAAACGACAAGGCGCCGTCCTGGCGCAATGCCAGGAAGGAGTATGCGTAGCGGTCGATCGTGCAATTCAGCACGGCGCCGCCATGCTGCTCGCTGAACGGCGAAAGATCGGTACCCCCACCCGCCAATCCGAGACGGAGTGGCGAGCGTGTTCTGGTGATCGTGGAATGGCGCATATGTGTTCCCGCTGGCCGCCCCTGCCGAGTGCGGAGCATTGCGAGAACCGTGCCGAGTATTTTTACGTGGATTACACTACCTATTGCCGGAATATGGGACGTTCCCGTTCCATTTCGAACAGCACCAGTTCTTCGGCCCTGCTGCGAACGGGCCGATCGATTTCGGCCCCGGTCTTGCATCACGGGGGACAGAAAGCCGCGACGACGTGAGGAATCTCAAGAATGCAAAGCAGAATCGAGCCCCGGCTCTCGATCGGTGTCCCCGTCTACAACGGGGAGCGCTTCCTCCCGTCACTTCTGGAGTGTCTCTCGCGCCAGACCTACGAAGATTTCGAAATCATCATCTCGGATAATGCGTCGACCGACGGTACCGCGGACATCTGCAGGGCGTGGATGGAGCGGGACCACCGCATCCAATACCATCGAAATGCCGAGAACATCGGGGCCTGCGGAAACTTCAACAAGGTTTTCGAGTTGAGCATGGCCCCACTCTTCAAGTGGGCCGCCTGCGACGACACTTACCACTCCGAGTATCTGGCCGAGTGTGTTCGCATCCTCGACGAGAATCCGGATGTCATTCTGGCCCAGACCGATGTCGTCTGCGTCGATGGGGGTGGTCAGCCCTTCCTGCGCGACGAGACGTCCGGTGCCTTCATAATTCCGGGCACCGATCTACTGTATTTCACGGATCCCATCGATATCGGAGAGTCGGCGTCTGCGACACGACGGTTCTACGATGCCCTGTTCCGCTGCCGAAGCAACGCACAGATTTTCGGCGTCATGCGACGCGAGGCACTCGCCATGACGGCACTGCTGCCGACATATCTGGGCTCGGAGAAGAGAACCGTCCTCGAGTTGGCTCTGGTCGGGCGGTTCCAGCAGTCGCGACGCCCGCTCTTCTTCCGCTGCTACCATCCCGACATTACCGAAGCCAAGACCGGCAGCGCTGGCGCCACCTACCTCGCCGGCCGGGAACTACGGCAATCCCGCGCCGTGACGATGCTGACCTCGTTCATGGGAGCGCCGGCCGGCAAGAACCTCGGCCTCGCGACGCGTATCGCCTGCTATGCGCTTCTGGCCGCGCGCGGCGTGCAATTCGCCAGTCGGGCATTGACGCGAAGCGATGCACGCTATTGGCCGTTCCACACGGCTTGGGGCGGGGGAGGCCCCGCACAGCACGTACACCAGGGGCAGCCTGCTGCCCCATTGCCGCCCTCGCAGCGTGCGATTCCGTCCGAATAATAGCCAACCGCCGCAATCGTCGAACTTCATGGCGATGCGGCGTTGGACTTGGCCTGCGCGCGCTATTCGCCGCGCTTCCGCCCTGCCCTGCAAAACGCATTCGCCATCGCGTCACGCGCCGGCTTGCCCTGCAAACGGTCATCGAACGGCAGCGGACGCGCTCGCCAGTCCGGCGGCAGATCCGGCATCACCGATCGATACCAATCGCTGCGATACCAACTCTTGCCGTCGGCCAGTTGCCACGTCGCCACAACGGTAACGGACGGTACTTCCAGAACGGCTGCCAGGAAGATCGCGTATTGGCGCGCCACCGCTGCGTCACGCGCCCGGATGTCGCGCGGCAAGGCGGTGTCCAACACGTCCAGTTCGGTGATGTAGATTTCCACGTTCCGCTCCGCCAGTTTGGCGAGGAAGGCGGTGAATGCGCCTGGATCGAAAGGCAGGGAAGGATCGAGATGGCCCTGCAGCCCGACCGCGTCCACTTTGCAGCCGGCATCCTGCATCCGTTCGACCAGTCGCAAAATGCTGACGCGGATACTGCGCCCGAGATCGTCGTCGCGCTCGCTCATGTCGCAATTGAGGACGAGACGTGCCGACGGGTCGGCGGCCGCCGCGCGCTTGAACGCGTGCATGACATAAGCCTCGCCCATCGCGTCGTACCAGGCGCCGCGGCGAAAGCCGCCCGGCTCTCCGAACCCCGGCCAGAAAGGCTCGTTGACGACGTCCCACGAGTGGATGCGTCCGCGATAGCGGTCCAAGATCGTGTCGACGATGCGGTCCATCTCGTACGCGCGGTCGCGGGGCGAAAGGCGTGTCACCCATTCGGGGTTCGCAAGATCCCAGAACAGCGTGTGGGCACGCAACGGGATCTCGTTGACCTGTGCGAAGGCCACCAAGCGGTCGGCTCTCGCGAAGTCGAAACGGCCACGGTCGGGATTGATGAACGGCAGCTTGAAGGCGAGATCGGTCGTGAGAATGCGGGCTTCCCGCTGGACAAGCGCCATATACGCCGGGTCGTCCAGCGCGTCGACGCCGATGGAGCAACCAAACGTCACGCCCGCTGAGGCGGCGTGAGCGCCGAGAGACATCTTCGGCGTACAGGCGGCGCGAGCCATCGCCGCTTTCGGGAGCGACAGCGCGGCCCCAATTCCCAATAGCGCCGCGCGCCGGTTCATCCCGATGGCCCGCGTCATGTCTGTGCAAGCCGGGCCTCGGCCGCGCGATACATCATGGCCACTCCGATGCCGAAACCGATCATGCACCAGAATGGGATGCCCATCATGGGGCCTGCCATTCCGATATCGAACGAGGACTCGATCACCACTGCCATCGCGTAGCCCCAGATGAACAAGAGAACATCGTTCCAGCGTCCCAGCCCCTGGCGACGCGCGCGCGCTCCCGTCGACAGAAGGAGCCACGTCCATGTGCCAAGTAGAGACAACCACATCATCAGGCCGGGCACGCCCGCGCGTGCCAAAAGTGTCAGATGGACGCTGTGCGGGTCCCGCAGGGGTGGTGCACCCGCCTCGTTCGGCTGCTGGAAGCCGTCGGCATCGGCGAGATTGATGCCGAAGCCCTTTCCGGTCCAGAAGTATGGCCCGTTGTTGAGGGTGTGCTCCTGAATGATCTCCCACCAGCGCAGCCGCCATTCCTTGGTCTGTACGAGTTGCGCCCCCGACTGGTCGAATATGCTGAAGACGCCGGATATGATCTGGCGCACACTGATCGGACGATCCCGGGAGTCGAGGGTGTCGACCTCGCGGAAGTCGGTGAGCAATGTCTCGGCGATGAGGGCGACAGTCATCACGACGAGACCCGCCACGGCAATACGCACGAGGAGGCGCGTCCGGCCCGAAATGACACCGACCAACCCGATGGGTACGACGATGGCGAGCATGGCGCCGCGACTCGTCGCCGACGCCATGGCTGCCGCAAGGACGAACCCGGCGACCCACACGAAATTGACGCGCATTAGCCCCAGCAGTGCGAACAATCCGGCTCCGGCAAGATGAACACCGAATTGACCCGGCCGGAACGACCACCAGGAAATCGGTTCACCGCTGGGAGCCGGGAACGTCGGGATGTATTCCGAGAAGAAGCGCGTAAAGACGAAAACGAACGGCCCGGTCACGACGAAAAGGCTGGCGGCGAAGGCATAGACGGCCAGGAAGCTGTCGATGCGGCTCCCTTTCTGCAGAATCAAAGCGATCACGATGAAGGTGTAGGCGCCGTAAAGCACGATGATGCTGTCACGGGGCGCATCCATGCCGTAGATCTCGATATAGGGCAGGGTGCGGATCAAGACCCACATCATCATCACGGCGAGAATTGCCGCCGGGGCGGTGCTGACCGACGGAACCGCGCCGCGTGAGAGCAGAAAGACCAGGCCACCGCAAAGCAGCGTGATCTCCCCGACAAACAGTGGCGGCAAGCCCTGGTAGGCGAATCCCTTGCCCACGAAGACGTAGCCGAGCAGGACGAATGTCAGAAGCAGGCAATACCAATCGCTGAGCGACCGGTTGCTGGCCCGCAAGCTCGGAAATGGCACGCTGATAAGTCGCATCGTAGTGTCGGTCTCCTCTCGACACACGTGCGAGCAAGATGCGTGCTGACGGGCGAGCCGCGTCTGCTCGATCATCGGCTATCGTTAATCGGACATCTCGTCGCGACTTTCCACGACAAGGCCCCCGGCCGGCGCACCGACAGGGAGGATCGGACGTGCCCCTTGCCCGCCGCGCGGATTTACTCTTTCAACGCATCATCCGAACGCGTTGGCTTGCGACATGGCATGCTCGTTGCTGCATTCGACTGGTCGTCGTCTCGAGGGGCGGGCCGGCGACACCTCGCAACGCGGCAGCACATGCCACGTCATTGACGGACACCATCACTCGACCGCTTCGGCATCGAGCCTCACATGAGGACATCTGTGCGCATCGCAGAACCCAAGTCGCCCCTCCGTAGCCTCGGTGACATCCAGGCGCACGATCAAACCTCGCGCGCGCCCCTGCGCCATAACAGTCGTTGCTGCAGGTCCCGAACGGCGCTGGCGGCCAGCGTCGATCTGGCGACGGCAAGCTTCGCGATGGTACTCGCTTCGGGATTGGCACAGCTTTTTGCCGATACGCTCGCGCCAGCCGTCGGCGTTTCGGAGAGGGTGGCGCTGGCAGCCCTCACGGTCGCCATTTTTTCCGCGCTCGGGCTTTATGCCTATCCCAGTCTCGGCCCCTGCGAGCGCTTCCGCCTGCGATTTTCGGGCTGCAGTATTCTGGCAGCCGCAGCTTGCGCCGGGTTGGGTCCCGTTCACGGATGGGGTTTCGCGCTGGCGTGGGGCATCATCACGGGGGGCGCGGCATTCTTCCTGGGATACGTCATTCATCTGCTGCTGCCGCTGATCAAGTTTCGAGCCGCCGCACACGCGCCGGTGGCTATCATAGGCACCGGCGACACGTCCCGGCGTGTCGCCAAGGCGCTCATGGCACACCCCGAGATCGGACTGAGGCCAATCGGCTTCGTCGCCATCGGCGATGCACCGACGGTCGGCGTCGAGCTACCGTTGCCCCTGTTGCAGCGTCTCGATGGAACGGTCAGCATGATACCCGCCGCGGACATCGCGATCGTCACTGGAGATCGCGCCGGCCAAGCGCTGCCGCCACTGCCATTCGCGCATGTGGTGACGCTTGCAGATGAAAAGGTCATAGATACGCTGCGTCTTCGTGCCTGGCGGTCACCGACTGGGCACCATGCCGACACCACCGGCCCGGCTTCCGACAGGCCCGCCCCCACCGAGCGCCTCCTAAAGCGCGCCATCGATCTCGTATTGACTGTGCCGTTCGCCCTGCTGACCTTGCCGATCACGCTGGCCGCAATCGCGGCTGTACGGGTGCTCGATCCCGGTCGTGCCATTTTCATACAGCAGCGCATTGGAAAGGACGGTCGGCCGTTCGGCGTCTACAAGATCCGCACGATGTACCAGGACGCAGGCGATCGGCTCGATCGCTGTCTGGCGGAGGATCCCGCCCTCGCTGAAGAATGGCGGACACACTTTAAGCTGAAGCAGGATCCGCGAATTCTGCCGGTCATCGGGCAAATCCTTCGCAAATACAGTATCGACGAGCTGCCTCAGCTCTGGAACGTGCTCAAGGGCGACATGAGCCTCGTGGGACCACGTCCGTTCCCGGCTTATCACCTCGAGAGTTTCGATCCGGACTTCCAGCATCTCAGACAGAGCGTCGTGCCGGGCTTGACCGGGCTGTGGCAGATCTCGTCGCGTAGCGACGGCGACCTCGAAAATCAAAAGCAGCAGGATACGCTCTACATCGAGAACTGGTCCCTCTGGCTCGACATGAAGATCCTGATCGACACGGTGCCTGCGGTGCTGCTCGCCAAGGGAGCGCGCTGATGGTCCATCACTCGCGAAAGCTCGACCGGTGACCAAGTTGGATAGATTGACCCGGGGATTGCCACGGCTTGCCGTGGTCATGGCGCTCGCCAATCAGGCGCTCGTCAGCGGCATGACCTTCTTGATCGGGATCGGCGTGGCCCGCACGATGGGACTGGCCGAATTCGGCAAACTGGCCATGGTGCTGATCCTGCAGATGTTCGCTCAGTCCCTGCAGGGCTGCTTCGTCGTGGCTCCGATGATGGCACTGTCGGGGCGACGCTCGAACCGTAGCGCATCCTATTTCGCGAGCGTTCTCGCCTTCACGATCGGCCTCTCCCTGATCGCCGGCCTCGCCGTTGCCGCGATGGTTCTCGCCATCCATGCCATGCGCGAAGGCAGTCTGCCGATCGCCCTTGCCTTGGCCGCAGGATCGTTCACGGCGACGCAGAACCTGCTTTATGTCGTACGTCGCATGTTGTTCGCGCGGCAGTCGAGCTGGCAGGCGACCCTGATGGACGCCTGTCGCTACGCGCTGTTCGTGGCGGTGATGGTATATCTCTGGTTCAGCGGCGGACCGCTCGACGTTGCCGTCACATTGTGGGTCCTCGCGGCGACGGGCCTGCTGGCACTGGTTCCCGCCTATCTGACGGTGCGCGGCGCGCGGCTCCCGCGCCGGCTCCTGCAATCCGTTTGGGGACGGCATTGGCCGTTCGCTCAATGGCTGGCGCTGATGCTGCTGCTGATCTTCGGACAGGAACAGGCCATCGCACTCGGCCTGGGCGCGACACTCGGCGACGAAGCCATCGGCGGTCTCAGGGCGGGACAGTATCTCATCGGTACGACACATTTCATCTGGGTCGCCCTGGAAAATTTCGTTCCGACGAGTGCTACGCGCGTGCATGCCGCCGGCGGCATTCCTGCCCTGACCGCGCTCTTGAAGCGGACGACGCTACTTTTCGGCGCACTTGTCTGGGGAGTGATCCTCCTCGTCTCGGTGCCGGCGGAGCTGTCGCTGCGGCTAGCGTTCGGGCCGGGCTACGAGCACTTCGCACCGATCCTCCGGATCTATGGGTTGATCTACGCCATCGCCTTCTCGCGGGAAGTCTGGGTGTATTTCTTCCATGCGACGGATCGGACGGCGGTCATCTTCCGCGCCTTCTCGGCGGGATTTCTCGTGGCGGCGATCGTGTTCTTGCCAGCGATCAAGAACTTCGGCGTACTTGGAGCGGCATTGACGGTGCTGGCCGCCAACATCACGTCGACGGCCTACGTCATGATCAGCGTGTGGCTAATTGCGCGCGGCGAACGCAAGGGGGATGCGGCCAGCGTGCCGGCCACCGCCAATGCACGACTCGGTCATGCTGCCGACCGCGCCTGATCCTTCCCGGCAGGCCGAGCCGCTCAGAACAGCCGCGCAGGGAAATAACGCAGCAACAGCTCCTCGTAGCGGCCACTGGCACGGACAGCTTTGAGCGCGCCGTTCAGGGCGATCCGCAACGCGATGTCCTGCTTGCGCACGACGATGGCCGCCCCATCCCCAAAGAACTTGGCCTCGTAGAAGGGGCCGCCCTTCAGCTCGCAACAGGCACGCGACAAAGTTCCACTAACCCAGAAGGCGAGAGCGACACCGTCGTCGAAGACGAGATCGATCTTGCCGGCGGCGAGCGCATCCTTGGCAAGCTCGGCATTCTCGAAAGGAACGATCGCGCTATTGCGAAAGAAGGCACGCAGATAGGCCTCGTGGGCGCTGCCGCGTGCGGCCCCGATACGCTGGCCCTCAAGTCCTTCCGGCGTGGCGGTGACCTGAGCCCCGCCCTTGCGACCTGCGAACCAAGCGGGCGCGTAGAAATAGCGATCGGTGAAACCGAACTTCGCAAGCGCAGCTGGTGTGATCGCATGCGAGGCGATGACAGCATCCGCCTCGCCGCGCGCGAGGGCCGGCAGCAGTTCGCCCCAGGGACGAACCTGGATATCGCAGACAGCCGACAATTCGAGGCAGATCGCGCGAGCCAAGTCGATGTTGAAGCCGGTGAGTACGCGCTCCTCGTCGTAATAGTGGAAGGGCGGGTAGTCGCTATCGGTCAAGAACCGGAGGACCGCACGGCGCCCAGCATCGCCGCCAGCCACCCCAGCCGGCTCAGTTTGCGCTGCCGCCGCGCCGGCTGCGAGCATCGACAACGCGAAGAGACTTGCACGGAGCAAACCAGGGAATATCCTTGATGGCATTGCCTTCAGGAGAATTCGCATGACGAGCCAATGTCCCACGTGCGTGCCGATCCTCGAACGCCCAGCCTGATTTCCGTTTAGCCCGTGGCCAAGCCCCCTGTCGAGCCAGGACCATTTGCAGCCACCGGAGCACAGAACACCGGCCGACCGGGATATATCGTCTCGTCGCACTCTATCGACGACCACGCTTTTTTGGCTTTCCTGCAGCAACGGTTCGTCGATGCGGCCACGGTCCGCCGCGCGGACGAGCTGGCGCGGCGATGGCGGGCGCCGATTTCGCGGATACTCGTCGATCTGGGCTGGCTCTCGCCGGACGATCATGCAACCGCGCTGGCTGCATATCTCGGTGTCGGGCGTTCGCGTGGCCGTCGGCTGGAGGTGAGGCCCGAACCCGAGGCGCGTCATGATTCGGGGCATTTGATCACGCATGAGAACGGCGCCCCCCGCATCGTCATAGATGCGACGGCTTACCGGCCTGCCGCGTTGCGCGCCGATCTCGATGCCGGGCGGTTGCGGCGTGACACGACACTCGTCGCCACGAGTTCCGAAATACTCGAGCTCAGGATAGCGCCCTTTGCGAGCGAACTCCTCGAAAGCGCCGTCAACGGTCTGGAGCGACAGGACCCGGCCCTGTCGGCACGCATCGCCTTGTTGCCCTGGCAGATCTGGGTGCTTGCGGCGTGTGTCGCCTTGATGACGGCCAGTGCCGTTCTCTGGCCGCGGCCGACAGCGACGCTCGCCCTTCTGGTGCTGACGCTGCCCTTTCTGGCCGCGTCAATCCTGAGGTTCGCGGCTTTGAAAGAAGTTCTCCGACGGGGCGCGCGGCCGGCGGGTGAGGGGGGGGCCACGCGGGCCATGCCGGACGGCGCGTTGCCCTTCTACTCCGTGCTGGTGCCGATGTACGACGAAGCGGACGTGTTGCCCGATCTGTTCCGCGCGCTCCTGGCCCTCGACTATCCGACATCACGGCATGAAATCTTCCTCGTCCTGGAAGAGCGCGATCGGGCAACACGAGCGGCTGCAGAGCGATTGGAGCTGCCTGGGCATGTGCGGGTCGTCGTCGTGCCGCCGGGCGGTCCGAAGACGAAGCCAAAGGCACTCAATTATGTCCTGGGTCTCGTCCGCGGTACCTTTGTGGTGGTCTATGACGCCGAAGACCGGCCCGAGCCCGGCCAGCTGAGGATCGCGGCTGCCAAGTTCCAGACGGGCGGCCCGCGACTTGCTTGCGTACAGGCCCGGCTCAACGTCTTCAATTCACGTGCCAGTTTCCTGTCCCGGCACTTCACCCTGGAATATACGGCACTTTTCGATGCGCTGCTGCCGTGCCTCGAGCGGCTCGGCATTCCCATTCCTCTCGGCGGAACATCCAATCATCTGCGAACCGACGTGCTGCGCCGGATCGGTGGATGGGACCCGTTCAACGTCACCGAGGATGCGGATCTCGGCATCCGTATCGCACGCTTCGGCATGCGGACCGCGACCATCGATTCCACAACTTGGGAAGAGGCGCCCGTCACATTCGGTAATTGGCTGCCTCAGCGAACGCGCTGGCTGAAGGGCTGGATGCAGACCTACCTGGTCCACATGCGAAAGCCGTGGAGACTCTACCGGGAGTTGGGGGGCTGGGGCTTCCTGGGCTTCCAAGTGCTGCTGTCGGCCATTCTGCTGTCCGTGTTGGTGCATCCTTGGGTCTATGTTGTCGCCGCCCTCGACCTGGCGTTTGCCGAGGTAATCCCGTCATGGGACAGCACCGCCGACGCCTTGATACTAGGCCTAGCCATCGTCAATTTCGTCATGGGGTTCGTCGCCACGATCTGGCTGAGTGCCGCTGCCGCCCGCAGACGCGGCTGGCCGGACTTGGCGCGAACCGTCTGGAGTATGCCGTTCTACTGGTTGCTGATCTCGTTCGCGGGCTACCGGGCATTGGCACAGGTCGTCACGCGACCGCACCATTGGGAAAAGACGCGCCACGGTGGAGCGACCGTGACGGAGGCCCCGGACCGGCCATCCTGACACGCGGCGCCCGCATACCGCTCCAAAGGGTTGCACCCGCCGGCCGAATTGCTATCAGGAGAACCAGAATGCCCGGGGGCGCACCTTGGATTTGCGATTCGACGAGACCAATCCGATACGATGGGTTCGACGTGGCGAAAGAAACAACCGAAAGTCTGAAAGGCACGATCAAGGGCGATACGGCCCGGAAGGATCGGCTGGCCGCACAGCTCAGGGAGAACCTGAAGCGACGGAAAGCGAAGGCACGCGCACAGGCTTACGAACCGCAGGCCGATGCGGTAGGCCAGCCCGCACGCAATGATTCCGACAGCTGATTTTCCCTCGGCGCCATAAACCGAGCCGCGTGATTTTGCAGCGCAGCAGGATTGTCGACGTGGCCGAATTCTGCCATGCAACCGGGCATAACCTGCTCTGCGGCCGGTCGAACCGGCGTCGGGCACGCGGCGCCCGGTCGGCGCACGCCCGGTTGCGGATGCACGGCAGCGGATGGAGGCATTTGTGGATCGCATCAAAATCGTGGGCGGATCCCGGCTCGAAGGCGTGATCCCGATTTCCGGGGCCAAGAACGCGGCCCTGCCGCTCATGATCGCGAGCCTTCTGACGTCCGACCGCCTGACGCTGAAGAACGTGCCGAACCTCGCCGACGTGGCTCTGCTGGCGCGCATCCTCCGCAATCACGGCGTCGACCATTCGATCGAGGGTAAACGCGCCGGTCCGGCGCTGCACCTGGGCGAGACATTCCATTTCACAGCGCGCGACATCGTCGATACGACGGCACCGTACGAGATGGTCTCGCGCATGCGCGCAAGTTTCTGGGTCCTGGGCCCGCTGATCGCCCGCATGGGGCAGGCACGCGTTTCACTTCCCGGTGGCTGCGCCATCGGCACCCGGCCGGTGGATCTGCATCTCCAGGGGCTGAAAGCGCTCGGAGCGGATATCGAGATCGACGCGGGCTATGTCGTTGCAAAAGCGCCGAAAGGTCTCCGGGGCGGCCGCATCACTTTTCCCAAGGTGTCGGTCGGCGCTACGCATAACGTCCTGTTGGCGGCGGCCCTCGCAAAGGGCGAGACGGTGATCGAAAATGCCGCACGCGAGCCGGAAGTCGGCGATGTGGCAGCCTGTCTCGTGAAGATGGGCGCGCTGATCGAAGGCGTCGGGACCTCGACATTGCGCATTCAGGGCCGCGACCGTCTCGAAGGGGCGACGCATACCGTCCTGCCAGACCGCATCGAGACCGGCACGTTCGCATTCGCCGTGGCGGCGACCGGCGGCAACGTCGTACTGGAGGGCACGCGTCGCGATCTGCTCGATACCGCACTCGCAGTCCTGGAAAAAACGGGAGCTCAGGTGATCGACGTTCCCGACGGCATCCGCGTGTCGCGCAGCGGCGACGTCATCGAGCCGGTATCGGTCGAAACGCAGCCGTTTCCCGGGTTCCCGACAGACCTGCAGGCGCAGCTCATGGCGCTGGTCACACGGGCGAAAGGGACGAGCGTCATTCGCGAGACGATCTTCGAAAACCGCTTCATGCACGTGCAGGAACTCGCGCGGCTCGGTGCAGACATCCAGCTCAATGGCGATCGCGCATCGATCCGTGGCGTTGCCCGCTTGCGGGGCGCTCCGGTCATGGCGACGGATCTGCGCGCTTCGGTGTCCCTGGTCATCGCCGCGCTGATGGCAGAAGGCGAGACGACGGTGAACCGCGTCTACCATCTGGATCGCGGTTTCGAACGGCTGGAAGAGAAGTTGTCGCGCTGCGGTGCGCAGATCGAGCGCATCAGCGCCTGACGCAGTCCAACCGGCTCGGATCGCAGGGGTCACACATGTCGCGCCCAAGGGAACCGCGCAGCCCGGTGCCGTATCTACTCGTGGCATTGTCGGCGCTGTGTTGGGCAGGCAATCACGTGGCCGGTCGCGCGATCGCGGGCCACGTTCCTCCGCTCGCCATCTCCACGATCCGCTGGGCGATCCCGACGCTGATCCTGTTGCCGTTCGCTTGGCGACACGTGAAGCACGACTGGCCGGCCATCCGCGCCCACTGGGTGGTGCTGGCGTTGCTGGCGGCGATCGGCGGCGGCCTTTTCGGCGCGCTCCAGTACATCGGGCTGCAGTACACGACAGCGATAAACGTCTCGGTGCTCAATTCACTGTCGCCGGTGCTGATCGCAGCGGCAGGCGCCGTGCTGTTCGGCGACCGGATGACTGCTGTGCAGTCGTTCGGCGTCGCCACGTCCCTGTCGGGCGTTCTCGTCGTGGTCACGAAGGGCGATCCCGCCGCAATCGGGTCTCTGGCCTTCAATTGGGGAGACCTGATCATCATATTCAACATGGCGATCTTCGGTGTCTATTCGACGTGCCTGCGCATCCGCCCGGGGCTGCATTGGCTCAGCTACATGCTGATCCTCTCGGTGGTCTCGACGCTGGTCAGCCTCCCCTTCATGATCTGGGAGCAGGCATCCGGATACGCGCTCACCGCGACGCCGTTGACGCTTCTGGCGATCGGCTACGCTTCGATCTTCCCGAGTCTCGTGGCGAACGTCGCCTGGAACCGCGGCATCGAGACGCTGGGTGCGAATCGGTCGGGCGCCATGTTGCATCTGGTCGCGGTTTTCAGCGCGGTTCTCTCCGGATTGCTCCTGGGGGAACAGTTGCAGGCCTATCACATGATGGGCTTCGGACTGATCGTCGGCGGCGTTTGGCTCGCGGCCCGCTGAGCGCAACCCATAATGTTAAGGTTCCGACATCCGCCACCCGTTGCGGCTCGTTTCCGAGGAATTTGCGGAACCGCAAGGAACACTCGCAACTCGATGATGCCAGTCTAGCTTTTTCGTCTGACATTGGGCTGCGAAGCCAGCCGCGAGCGGGGACCAAGTCAGATGCGCTCCACTAGGCGACGGCTTCACCCGGCGCATATGCGTTGACCGCCAAGGCGTGGATCGGACCGCGCATCAAATCGGCCAATTCGTCGGTCACCATGCGATGACGCTGGATGCGCGAGCGGCCGGCGAAGCGGGGGGAAACGATCAACACACGAAAATGGCTCTCGCCGGTACCCGGCGAAGACGCGTGTCCTGCGTGGTGATCGGATTCGTTCACGACATCGAGCCGCGTCGGCTCGAGCGCGATCATCAGCCGCTCGCGGATCGTCGTCTCGACAGACATAATTTCGAACCTCACCCATTGCGTGCCACGGTCGGACTGATCCATAAGCGAGAGCTTGGTCATGCGGCAAGAGTCGTACGCGCGCACGCTGCGACGAGAGCTAGAGGAGCCCCTCCGGATCTTGTCGCAAGGAGACAACTCGGACCATATTCGTCGGCGATGAAGCTCAACTCGAAATACTTCGACAGCATCCGTATCAAGTCGCGGCAACAGGAGACGCCGCGCGAGGAACGGCCGCAATGTCAGTGGAAAGGCTGCCGACGGCCCGCGAGCCATCGCGCGCCCGCGCGCAACGGCCGCGAAGGGGAGTACCTGCGCCTCTGCCTGGACCACGTGCGGGAATTCAATTCGTCGTACGACTACTTCAAGGGGATGAGCGACGCAGAGGTCGAGGCCTATCAGCGCGCATCGAGCACGGGGCACCGACCGACCTGGCGGCTCGGCGAACGCGGCATCGCCGACAAAGCCGGCACATCGCCGGGAGGTACACGCTACGCCCGTTTCGCGCCGCGGCCGGGCGTCGATCCTTATGGTCTGTTCGGCGAGGAGGCGGCCGCGGCCGCGCAGCCGGAGAAGGAGGCGAGCCGCCGCTTCCTGCGCCCCTTGGAGCGCAAGGCGCTGGAAACGCTGCTGTTGCCGGAAACCGCCAGCAAATCCGATATCAAGTCACGTTTCAAGGAACTCGTGAAGCGGCACCATCCGGACTCCAACGGCGGGGACAAGGCTTCCGAAGAGAAGTTGCGCGAAATCATCCAAGCCTATAACTATCTCAAACAGGCCGGTCTCGTCTGACCGGCTCCACCAAATCCAGCGAACTCGGCGCATCCTGCCCAATTCGAGCGGCAGCCGCCGGCAGGGCAACAGGATCGGGAACAGCAAGAGCAATGCGCGCCGAAACTCAGGCCGGAGTAGCCGGCATGCCGGACATCACCGTGTCCGTGCGGAAGGTTTTTGGGATCGACTCGGATCTGGAGGTCCCAGCCTACTCGAAGTCGGATCCTCACGTGCCTGACCTCGATCCGGATTACCTGTTCAACAAGGATGTGACACTCGCCATCCTCGCCGGGTTCAAGCACAACCGTCGCGTGATGGTTCAGGGCTACCACGGCACGGGCAAGTCGACGCATATCGAACAGGTGGCCGCCCGACTGAATTGGCCGTGCGTCCGCGTCAACCTGGACAGCCACGTCAGCCGTATCGATCTCGTCGGCAAGGACGCGATCGTGCTGAAGGATGGCAAGCAGATTACGGAGTTCCGCGAAGGCATCCTGCCCTGGGCTCTCCAGAACAACATCGCCCTGTGCTTCGACGAGTACGACGCGGGCCGGCCAGACGTCATGTTCGTCATTCAGCGCGTCCTTGAGGTGTCGGGCAAGCTGACGCTTCTGGACCAATCGAAGGTGATCCGTCCGCATCCCGCGTTCCGTCTCTTCTCGACGACGAACACGATCGGTCTGGGCGACACGTCGGGCCTCTATCACGGCACGCAGCAGCTCAACCAAGGCCAGATGGACCGCTGGTCCATCGTTGCGACGCTCAACTACCTGCCACACGACGACGAGGTCGGCATCATCCTCTCGAAGGTGAAGGCCTTCAGCAAGAGCGACGCCAAGAAGAAGGTGATCAACAACATGGTTCGCGTGGCGGACCTGACGCGCTCCGCCTTCATCAACGGCGATCTGTCGACCGTGATGAGCCCTCGTACCGTGATCACGTGGGCCGAGAACTCCGAGATCTTCGGGTCGGTGGGCTTTGCGTTCCGCCTGACCTTCCTCAACAAGTGCGACGAACTCGAGCGTCCGCTTGTCGCGGAGTTCTATCAGCGCTGCTTCGGCGAGGAGCTGCCGGAGTCGGCAGCCAACGTCGCGCTGAGCTGACAGCGTGAGAGCAGGACGTCGTTCGACGGGCGTGGTGTCTTGCTGCGGAAGTGCCGCAGCATTACCCGCCCGTAGCGCGCCGGCTGTCCGTCGCCGCCCTTCTACCGACCGAGGCTGACATGGCCACTCCTCCGAAGGCAAAGAAAGAGTCGCCGGCCGAGCCGTTCAAGCGCGTGCTCGGCCTCACAGTTCGTGCCATCGCCGGTGACGGCGAGATGCAGGTGAACTACGCGCCGGGCAAGCCGGAACTGGATGGCAAGGCCGTTCAGCTGCCCGAACCCTCGCGTGTGCCTTCGGCAAAGGAAATCGCAGTCATTCGCGGATGGGCGGACAGCTTCGCCCTGACGGCCGCGAAGCACGACAAGCGATTGCATAACAGGATTGCACCCAGCGCAGGGCCGGCACGCTCCGTTTTCGAAGCGGCGGAACGGGCCCGCGTGGAGGCGATCGGTGCCATGCGCATGCCGGGCATGGCCAGCAACCTGACGGCCAAGATCGAAGACCAGTACGCGCACGGTCGCTTCGCGGACGTGTCGGAACGCAGTGAGGCGCCGCTCGAAGATGCGCTGGCACTCATGGTGCGAGAACGGCTCACCGGGCTGCCCCCTCCGGCGACGGCGCAGGCGATGGTGGACGTCTGGCGTCCGTTCATCGAGGAACGGGCCGGCAAGGCGTTCGAGCGGATGGACGAGATCGCCAACAGCCAAGCCAAGTTCGGCCGGTTGATGCGCGACATGCTGAAAGCGCTGGATCTATCCGAAGAACTTTCCGACGGCGAGAAGCAGGAAGGCGACACGGACACCGAGGAGCAGCCAGACAGCGGCGAATCCGAGTCGCAGGAGACGGGTGATAATCCCGACGGCGAGGATCAATCCAGCGAAGAGATGCGCGCCGAAGGCGAGGAAGGCGAGACCGAGGAGTCGACCGAAGCTGGCGAGACGGATGACTTCGACGCCGACGCCGAAGGCGACGACATGGCCGACACCCGCGAGCCTTGGCGGCCGAACACCAACGTGCTCGATGATCCCGAGCGCTTCGGATACAAGGTCTTCTCCAAGGCCAATGACGAAGAGATCGAAGCCGAGGATCTGTCGACGCCGGACGAGCTGGAGAGGCTTCGCGCATTCCTCGACAAGGAGTTGCGCAATCTGTCCGGCGCCGTGTCGCGGCTCGCCAACCGGCTGCAACGCAAACTGCTCGCGCAGCAGAACCGTTCGTGGGACTTCGATCTCGAAGAGGGCGTCCTGGACGTCGCGCGCCTGCCGCGCGTGATCATCGACCCCATGCATCCGCTGTCGTTCAAGCACGAACGCGACATGAACTTCAAGGACACGGTGGTCACGCTGCTGCTGGACAACTCCGGCTCGATGCGCGGCCGTCCGATCATGGTGGCGGCGTGCTGCGCCGACATCCTGGCGCGCACCTTGGAGCGCTGCGGCGTGAAGGTGGAGATCCTGGGCTTCACGACGCGTGCGTGGAAGGGTGGCCAGTCGCGCGAAGCGTGGCTTGCGGCCGGAAAGCCATCGAGCCCAGGCCGCCTCAACGATCTGCGGCACATCATCTACAAGACGGCAGATGCTCCCTGGCGGCGGTCCAAGCGATCTCTGGCGTTGATGATGCGCGAGGGTCTGCTCAAGGAGAATATCGACGGCGAAGCATTGGCATGGGCCCACAACCGCATGCTGGGCCGTCCGGAGCAGCGGCGGATCCTCATGATGATCTCGGATGGCGCTCCGGTCGATGACTCGACCTTGTCCGTGAATTCGGGGTGCTACCTCGAACGACACCTGCGGCAAGTGATCGAGGAGATCGAAACGAAGTCACCCGTCGAGTTGATCGCAATCGGTATCGGTCACGATGTGACCCGCTACTATCGCCGTGCGGTGACGATCACCGATCCGAGCGAATTGGCGGGCGCCATGACGGACAAGTTGGTCGAACTCTTCGAGGAGAGCAACGGCCCGCCGACGGGAGGTGGTGGACGGGGGGCAGGTCGCCCAGGCGGGGGGCACCGCGCCCGGACACACTGATCGATCGCGTATCACCGGAGGGAGCCGGGCCCATAGGTCCGGCTCTTTTCCTTTTTGGAGTTCGCGTCTTAACCCGGCATTGGCCACGAAGGCGTATCGCCATTGGGGTGCCGTTTTCCCGCCCCATCTATGGTTCGAAACGCGGCATATCCCTCTTCTCCGGTTACTGCGCGGCAGCATCATGATCTTCGCCACTTGGCCTCGATTGCTCGTCTGTATGGCCCTCGTCCTGGGAGGCGCGGCGGCCGTGTCGCGTCCGATCGTTGCCCAAACGGTGCCCGAGCCGGCGCTCGACCGGGTTCGAACGGTCGTCATCAACACGCGGACAGTCAGCAACTTCTCGCGCACGGATCCGTCGCGTCGGATCTTCGGCAGCCTGGAGTTCCGGGGTGGCTTGGTGCTGACGTCCGCCGCGCGCGCTTTCGGTGGGCTCTCGGGCTTGACCATCGACAAGGCAGGCAGGCGGATCCTCGCCGTCTCGGACGAAGGCGCGTGGCTGTCAGCCGAGATCCTCTACAAGGACGGCGTACCGTCCGGGTTAGAGTCTCCGCGGCTCGGCCCCATACTCGGGCTCGGCAGCCGACAACTCGACCGCAAGAAGGATCTCGACGCCGAATCGATTGCTCTGCTCGAAGGTGATTTCGGTCAAGGCACGGTGCTGATCGGCTTCGAGCGCAATCACCGGATCGGTCGTTTTCCCGTGCGCGATGGCAACATCGGCGCGCCACTCGGCTACCTGAAATTGCCACCGGACGCGCGCCGCATGCGCCGAAACAAAGGGCTGGAGGCCATGACGCTGCTGTCCGGCGGGCGTTACAAGGGCGCGGTTATCGCATTCTCGGAGCGCTATCCCGGTCCTGAGGAGACCCATACGGGTTGGATCGGGATCGGTGGAGAGGCGCGTAAATTGACCCTCAAGGACATCGGCGGCTTCGAACTGACGGATGCCGCATCACTTCGCGACGGTTCCCTACTGCTTCTCGAGCGCCGGTTCCGTTGGTCGGAAGGCGTGAAGATGCGGATCCGGCAGATTGCACCGGAGTCCATTCGGCCGGGCCACGTCATGGACGGCAAGGTTCTGATCGAAGCAGACCTGACGAGCGAAATCGACAATATGGAAGGCCTGACAGTGCACTACGAGGCCGACGGCCACGCCATCCTGACGCTGATCTCGGACGACAACTTCAATCGATTCCTGCAGAAGACGATCCTCCTGCAGTTCAGGCTCGCCAGCGAGCCCCAGCGGGCATCGGCACGCTGAGCTCTTTCTCGCCGCCAGTTGCGGGCCGTATCATTCCATGCCTTCAGCCGATGTCGTCGACATGCGCGGAGCCGATCCGTGGTCGATGACGTACCCCTCGATATCCTCGCGGAAGCGATTGGTGACGGGGTAGCGGCGGTCGCGACCGAAGTTACGTGAGGAAATCTTGACGCCCGGTGCAGCCTGCCGGCGCTTGTACTCGGCCAGATAGAGCAATCGCTCGATCTTCTTGACGATGTCCGGCTCATGCCCGCGCGCGACAATCTCGGACAGCGGCATCTCGTTCTCGACGAGACACGTGAGGATGTCGTCCAACTGCTCGTAGGGCGGCAGGGAGTCCTGGTCCTTCTGGTTCTCACGCAGCTCGGCGCTCGGCGCCTTGGTGATGATATTCTCGGGGATGACGATCCCGGCGGCGCCCTTACCCGTTTTGGGCACATTGGCGTTGCGCCACCTGCAGAGCCGGTAGACCTCCATTTTGTAGAGATCCTTGATGGGATTGTAGCCGCCGTTCATGTCGCCGTAGATCGTCGCATATCCGACGGACATCTCGCTCTTGTTGCCGGTGGTCACCAACATGTTTCCGAACTTGTTGGAGATGGCCATCAGCGTCGTGCCGCGCACGCGGCTCTGGATATTCTCCTCGGCGAGGTCGCGCTGACGTCCGGCGAAAAGTGGCTCGAGCATGCCATACAGGCCCTCGACGGCGGGTGCGATGGGGACCGTGTCATAGCGCAGAGCGAGCGCCTGCGCGCAAGCCGCCGCGTCCGAGAGGCTTTCGTCGGAGGTGAACCGGTAGGGCAACATGACCGCGTGCACGCGGTCGGCGCCCAGCGCATCGGCCGAAAGCGCGGCGACGAGAGCCGAGTCCACACCTCCCGAGAGGCCGAGGACGACGCCGGGAAAGCCGTTCTTACCCACGTAGTCGCGCAAACCGATCATACAGGCGTGATAGGCGGCAGCATCGCCTTCTTCGATCGTGGCGCGAGGGCCGGTTTCGCACCGCCAGCCGTCGGCCGTGCGCGTCCAGGTCGTAACGACCAGCGATTCCTCCCAGGCGGGCATCTGGACGGCGAGGGTACAATCCGCGTTGAGCACGAAGGAGGCGCCGTCGAAGACCAGTTCATCCTGCCCGCCGAATTGATTCAGGTAGACCAGCGGTAAGCCGGTTTCGGTGACGCGCGCCACGGCGACGTTCAACCGGACATCGCTCTTGCGCCAATCGAACGGCGAGCCATTCGGTACCACCAGGATCTCGGCGCCGCACTCGGAGAGGCACTCGCAAACCTCTTCCTTCCAGATATCCTCGCAGATCGGCACGCCGATACGGATGCCGCGGAAACTCAGCGGGCCCGGCAACGGCCCTGCATCGAAGACGCGCTTCTCGTCGAAGACGCCGTAATTGGGCAAATCGACCTTGTAGCGCACGCCTGTGATCTTGCCGTCCTCGATCAACGCCACGGCGTTATAGACCTTGTCGTCCTCCGGCCAGACGGTGCCGACGAGCACGGCGGGGCCGCCGGTCAACTCCCGCGCGAGTTTTTCGATGGTCACGCGACAGGCAGCGGCGAAGGCCGGCTTGCGTACGAGATCTTCCGGCGGATAACCGCTTATGTAAAGCTCAGGAAAAACAACGAGATCGGCACCCTTGGCCGCAGCCTGCGCCCGAACGTGCTTCAGTTTTTCCGCATTGCCGGCGAGATCACCGAGCGTCGGGTTCATTTGCGCGAGCGCGATCTTGAGCGTGTCGGTCGGTGCAGTCATGTCGTGAGGACCCGTGGTGGCGCGGACGCGCCTAGTTTGCGCCGCAAGGCACAAGTCATAACGGTCCATCGGCAAGACGCAAGGGCGGGAGGCTCGATGTCATGCAAACCGTACGATGCGACTGGAGAGCCACCGCTGATTTCTCGTATCAACCGGTCGTAGGCCGCCGCCGTCTCATGGATACCGCAGCGCCTGTCGCCGAAGAACGCGGCGGCGACATGGGTGCTGACGATCGTGGCATGTCCGTCCATCGAAGCCGTCGGACGATCTGTTAAATGATATTCCTTCGGCGCCATTTTGACGAGCCTCAAGGTGACGCGAAAGGCATACCTTTAGGATTTCGTTTTCATTGGATAGCGACAGGAATTCCCCATGAACAAGACTTGGCTCGGCATGACGGTCACGGCCTTTGCTCTGGCGGTCAACGCTCCCGCTTTTGCGCAGCAGAAGACAATGGACGAAGGCAAGAAGGAATTCGAGCTTCGCTGCGCGGCCTGCCATGGTGTCGACGGGAAGGGTAACGGCATGGTCGGTGCCGCCCTGAAGGTCGCTCCGCCAGACATCACCATGCTGAGCAAGAGTAACGGCGGGGTCTTCCCGATCGAACGGATCACACAGATCATCGACGGCCGCGCGCAGATCGCCGCCCACGGCTCTCGCGACATGCCGGTGTGGGGGACCCGTCTCGCCGTGGAAGCGGCGGAGCATTACGTCGACATCCCCTACAATCAGGAGCAGTACATACGGGACAAGATCCTGAGGCTGACCGACTATATCCATCGCGTCCAGCAGAAATGAGGGTTGCTGCGGGGTGAAAAGGAAGCGGCCGTCACGCGGCGGTCGCCAGCGTTTCAGCGCGCGAACGCGGGCGTAGGGTCTGTCAGCGCTCGCTCTTGCCTTGCAGGGCCATGATGGTCTGCTGCATCACCGCGCACAGCACTTCCTTGTGGCCGTCGACTGCGAACACCTCGGCCTTGGTCACGATCAGCGTTCGGCCGGGGCGGATGGCCTCGCCTCGTGCGATCAGTCTCTCGCCGTCTGCGGGCGCCATCAGGTTCAGCTTGAACTCGACCGTCAGGACCGAGGCTCCGGGTGGCGTCAAAGTCATGGCCGCGTAGCCGCCTGCCGAATCGGCGATCATCCCAACCACGCCACCATGCACGAACCCGTGCTGTTGCTCGATTCCCTCCCAGTGCGGCACATGGATCTCTGTGCGGCCCTTCTCGATGATCGGCATTGTCGCTCGGATGAGTTGCATCGCGTTCTGCCGCTCGAAGCTGGCACGAACGCGCTGTGCAAAAGACTGATCGGATGTAGTGGTCACGCCGGCCCGCTTCTCACAGCCAGAGGACTGTTTCTCGATCTGGTATACAAGCCGGGCGCGAAGCACCATACCCAACGACCGTACAGCCATGTCGGCCTGTCATCGGCACGGCGCCGTGTCGTCGTCGGGAACGCGAAGTGCCGGATCGAATTGCAGAGGGCTACTTATGGGAATCCACGACGTCTGGCTCTTCGTGTTCGCGGGAGTGTTGCTGAACATCACGCCCGGCCCCGACATGGCGCTGATCATCGGGCGCAGCGCGCAATCTGGGACGCGCGCCGGTATTGCCGCGGCACTCGGTGTGGGAGCCGGTGCATTCCTCCATATCGCCGCTGCCGCAGTCGGCCTGTCAGCGCTCATTCTCACTTCGGCGGTCGCGTTCGCGGCTCTGAAGTGGCTTGGCGCGCTCTATCTGCTTTACATCGGAATCCAGATGCTTCGGGTGACGCTGACGTCCCCGGACGCAACAGGCTCGCCTGCGCCGCTGCCCCCAGCGAACCTCAAACAGGTCTTCCTGCAAGGCGCCCTGACCAATGCCCTCAACCCGAAGGTCGCCATGTTCTTTCTGGCGTTTCTCCCGCAATTCGTGGACGCGGATGCGCCTTCGAAGGCGGCGGCCTTCATTCTTCTCGGACTGATCTTCAACGTCGTGGGCACGTCGTGGAACGTGATCGTGGCTTGCTTCGCAGGCCGGCTTGCCGCGACCGACCGTTATGGCCGTGCGAGACTGTGGCTCGAACGCTTCATCGGCTTCGTGTTCATCGGCGTGGCCCTGAAGCTCGCCACGTCCGACGGTCAGCGCTGAGCCGGATTGGACGGCATGCCTCCTCAGTCCGCGCGCCGCGCATAGACGTCGCCGGAATTTGCCTCGTGAGGCAACCCACGGATGTGATCTTTCATCTCGGAGGCGGTGATCCATCGCTCGAACGTCAGGAGCTGGCTCTCGCCGATGGCGACGTCGAACCGGTAGGGACCGAGCGCCGCCAGCATGTCGATGCAGCGATAGGCGACGTCGCGCTGGATGGTCGTGAATTCGAAGGACAGCATCGGAAGCGGGCACGACAGGCCCGAGATCACGTCAGCCTCGAATCCTTCCACGTCGATCTTCACGAACCGAGGCGTGCCATGCTCTGCGATCAGGGCGTCAAGCGTCGTCACGGGAACCGTGATCTCACGATCCCAGGTCTGGCCCTCCCAGCCGCTCGCGCCATCGGCAGCCGCGACGAATTCAGGTGAGGCGGTCGTGACCGTGGGGTTCGCCGAGTTGATGTGGAGCGTGAGCGTGCCGGTCTTGGGTCCGCAGGCCGCCTCGACCAGCGTCACTCCGGGGTCGTCGGCATAGAGTGTGCGGATGACACCGGCGCATAGCGGTTGCGGCTCGAGAGCGATGCAACGTGCCCCGAGCCTGCGGAAGCCGCCGATGCGATCGCCGACATGCGAACCGATGTCGAAGGCGAGATCGCCGGCCTTCAGGAAGCGGCCGTAAAGCGCATCCATGGCGGCATCGCGTGGCGCGTCGCCATAGTAGACGTCGAGGGAACGGTAGAGGTCGCGGAGCGCCGGGTCGTTGCGCAGGATGCGCACGCGGTCGGCGATGGTGATCGACATGACGGAAGCATTCCGATGTGGCAGCTTGGGCGCTCTCCTGTGCGCGCCGATTGTGGCGCCGTCAAGCTCGCGCCGGCTCGCTCTGCGTATGGTAAGGTGTCCCGTCCACGGCCGTTGGCAGCAGCGGCACCGCTCCCTAACATCGCGCGCGTCGCCGTCTCCCACGGCACGCAACCATCACGCCTCTACCGATCCTCGAGGAACCCCATGACGGATAATCGCACAGCCGACGAGATTTTCGATTACGTCGTGGTCGGCGCCGGCTCGGCGGGCTGTGCCGTCGCGAGCCGGCTTTCGGAAGATGGCCGCAATACGGTCGCCCTGATCGAAGCGGGCGGGCGCGACACCAATCCGTGGATCCACATCCCCGCCGGATATTTCCGGACCATGTTCAATCCGGAGGTGACGTGGCAGTACGGAGCAGGGCCGGAACCGCATCTCGACGGCCGCGTCGTCGCCTGGCCTCGCGGGAAGGTGCTCGGCGGATCGAGCGCGATCAACGGGCTGCTCTACGTGCGAGGTCAAGCGCGCGACTACGACGTCTGGCGCCAGCTCGGCAACGAGGGCTGGGCCTTCAAGGACGTGCTGCCCTATTTCCGAAAATCCGAGAACCAGGAGCGGGGCGCGAACGAACTCCACGGCAGCGGCGGGCCGCTTTCCGTGTCGGACGTCCGCATGAAGAACCCGCTGTGCGATGCCTTCATCGACGCAGCGGCGGCGTCCGGCATTCCGCGCACGCGCGACTTCAACGGCGAGAGTCAGGAAGGCGTGGGCTACTATCAGCTCACCACGCTCGACGGGCGCCGCTCGTCCACGGCCATGGGCTATCTGAGACCGGCCCTGAAGCGTTCGAACATGAAGGTGATCACCGACGCGCTGGTCGAGGGCGTCGTGCTCGAGGGTACACGCGCCCGAAGCGTGAAGATCAGTGTGAACGGCAAGGCACGGCAGGTGCAGGCGCGACGCGAGATCGTGCTGTCGGCCGGCGCGATCGGCAGCCCGCAGATCCTCGAGCTGTCTGGCATCGGTCAACCGGAGGTCCTGAAGAAGGCGGGCCTCGAAGTGCGGCATGCGCTGCCGGGCGTCGGGGAGAACCTGCAGGACCACTATCAGGTGCGGTTCGTCTACGAGATCAACTCGCCCTCGAGCCTCAATTCGGTATGGAACAGCCCTTGGCTGCAGATGCGGACAGGCCTGGAATACGCGTTCAAACGGCGCGGCATCCTGACCATCGGGGCAGGCGTCGTGGGAATTTTCGCGAAGTCGCGACCGGAACTCGACGAGCCGGACATCCAGTTCCACTTCATGCCGTTGTCGGCGGAACGGCCAGGCCAGGGCCTGCATCCCTTCCCGGGCATCACGTCGTCGGTCTGTGTGTTGCGACCCGAGAGTCGCGGCTTCCAGCACATCGTCTCTCCCGATCCCACCGCGCATCCCCGGATCGTCGCGAACTATCTGGCGGAAGAGAGCGACCGTCGACTCACCATCGAAGGCATGAAGCTGCAGCGGCGCATCGCCGAGCAGCCGGCGTTCAAGCAGCACGTCGTTCGCGAGTACGTACCTGGGCCCCAGATGCAGAGCGACGAGGAGATGCTCGCCGTGGCGAAGGAGAAGGGCACGACCATTTTCCATCCCTGCGGCACATGTAAGATGGGTTCGGACGCGAATGCGGTGGTCGATCACAGGCTCCGGGTGCGCGGCATCGATGGACTGCGTGTGGCGGATGCCTCGATCATGCCGACGCTCGTATCGGGCAACACCAACGCTCCGACGGTCATGATCGGCGAAAAGGCCGCCGACATGATACGCGAAGATGCCCGCCTGGGCCGCTGAGCCCCCTTCACGATCAAACGCAATGCCGAAAGGACATGACCATGGCCGCACTCGACATGGAGAAGGAATACAACAACCGCATGCGGGTTCCCGAGAACGGGGAGATCAATGCCCGCTGGACGAAGGCGTCCGAGGCCTATCGCAAAGAGGCGCGCTGCGAACTCGACAAACCCTATGGTAAGGGCGAGCGCCAGCGCTACGATCTATTCCACCCCAAAGCAGGGGGGCAGGGCGCGCCGCTCGTGGTCTATATCCACGGAGGGTACTGGCAGCGCGGCGAGCGCGCCATGTACAGCTTCATCGCAAAGGAGCTGAATGCGCTCGGCGTCAGTGTCGCGATCCCGTCCTATACGCTTTGCCCGGCGGTTTCGGTGATGGACATCGTCACCGACCTCCGCCAATGCCTCAAAACCATCCATGAGCACACGAAGGTTCATCCGGTCGTGGCGGGTCATTCCGCCGGAGGTCATCTGACGGCCGCCATGCTGGCCACGGATTGGAGCAAGGTTACGGGTGCCCCAAAGGATCTGGTGCGTGCTGGTTATGCGATTTCCGGCGTGTTCGATGTGCCGCCTCTGGTGGGAACCTCGATCAACGACGCACTCAAGCTGGACGCAGCAAAGGCGCGCGAGGCAAGTCCGCTGTTCTGGCCGAGCCCGGGCAAGGGGAAGACGCTGGTGGCCGCCGTTGGCGGTGCGGAGAGCCAGGAATTCATCCGCCAGAGTCTCGCCATCGCGGATGCGTGGAGCAAGACGGGAGTCACGGCGGAGTGCGTCGTGGTTCCGGGCGCCAATCACTTCACGATCCTCGACGAACTGGGCCGGGCTGAGAGCGCCATGGTGGCGCGACTGGCAGGACTGGCAGGACTGGCCAAAGCGTGACATGCGGCGAGGCACGGTTAACCAACATCACTGTTGTTAATGTAGAATTCCGTCGCACACGGGCTGTCCTGCCGCTCGTTTAACGGGTGCTTGAGGCAGCTGCGGCAGGGTCGGGCACAGACGAGCCCGGCCTTTGCGACGGAAGAGCCTCATGACGACGACACGCATCGACATTCCAGCGGTGGACCCCGCCACCGCCGCTGAAACCCTGTCCACTGGAAGCTATGCCGGGTCCGGCGTTCCGGTCCGTGCGGGCGTATTCCGGCGTGCGCTGTCGGCGCTGTATACCGACCGTCGGGCCAACGTCTCGCGCCCCAAGCTTCTGTTCACGGTAACGGCACTCGACATCGCCGCCGTAATCGGAACGAGCCTCCTGGCCCGCGTCATCACGGGGGCGCCCTCAACATCCTTGATGGCCAGCCTGACGATCGCGCTCATCGTCGCGCTCAGTCTCGTGACGATGCTGCATGCGGACTGGTCCTATACCATTCCAGGCCTGAGGCGCGTTCCCGCGCAGAGCATGAAGATCGTGCGCGCCACCCTCGCCGTCATGTGCCTCGTCGCCGGCGCCTCGTTTCTCGCGGGCCTGACGATCCTGACCCCTGCATTCGCCGCGGTTTGGATGGCGGGCATCATGCTCGCACTCATCGGCTGCCGCGTCGCCGCTGCCCGGGTCGTGGAGGCTCTGTCGCGTGCCGGCATGCTCGTGCGGCGAACCCTGATCGTCGGCGGCGGCCGGGAGGCCGAAACGCTGATCGATACGCTCAAGAAGGAGCAGGCGCAGTCGATCGAAATCCTCGGCGTATTCGACGACCGGCAGGACGAGCGCTCGGCCGATACGTTCGCCGGCTATCCGAAACTCGGCACCTTCGACCAGCTCACCGCGTTCTGTCGCAACGCAGGCGTCGATCTGCTCATCGTCACGGTGCCCATGCGGGCCGAGGATCGCCTGCTGCAGATCCTGAAGCGTCTCTTCACGATCCCCGTCGACATCCGCGTCTCGGCGCAGAGTTCGAAGTTGCGACTTGCGTCCAAGGCCTACTCATACATCGGCAGCGTACCGATGCTGGCCATCATGGACCGCCCCCTTTCGGACTGGGACCGCGCGATCAAGAACCTGGAAGACCGTATCCTCGGTGCGCTTCTCATCGCCATGGCGGCACCCGTGATGGCGATCTGCGCGCTTGCGGTGCGGCTCGACAGCAAAGGCCCGGTCCTCTTCAAGCAGCGTCGTTACGGCTTCAACAACGAGCTGATCGAGGTCTACAAGTTCCGTTCGATGTACACGGAGATGACCGACGCGAACGCCAACAAGTTGGCCACGCGTGACGACCCCCGCATCACGCCGGTCGGCCGTTTCCTGCGCCGCTCGAGCCTCGACGAACTGCCGCAACTCATCAACGTCGTGAAGGGCGAGATGTCGATCGTGGGGCCGCGCCCGCATGCGACCGGCGCCAAGGCCGCCGACGATCTCTATCAGGCCGTGGTCGACGGCTATTTCGCACGCCATCGCATGAAGCCGGGCGTCACGGGCTGGGCGCAGGTCAACGGCTGGCGCGGCGAGACGGATACGCACGAAAAGATCCAGAAACGCGTCGAGCACGATCTCTATTACATCGACAACTGGTCGGTGCTGTTCGACCTCTACATCATCGCCTTGACGCCGATCTCGCTTCTGACGGGGAAGAATGCCTACTGAGAGCACAATCGACCGCCTCGAGCCGCGCCGATTGTCGGTGAGCGCCAGCGCGCTCGCCGGCCTCGCGGTTGCACTCGCCGTCGGCTCGAGCACGATCGTCTTCTCGGAACCGGCACCGACCGACGTTCTAATGATGGGCGTCATCATCGGTGTGCCGGTGCTTGGCGTCGGACGCTCCGGCACCATCACGCTCGTCAACTACGGGATATGGCTGGCGATCGTCGCACTCGGCATACTCGGCACGTCTTTTTCGGCGACGTTCGATACGGCGATCAAGCATCAACTCGTGACCCTCTACCTGGCAACGGGCGCGTTCGCGCTCGCCCGGTACATCGCGAGCGATCCGGAGCCGCGCATCAAGCTCGTGCTCTATTGCTACGTTGCGGCGGCGTTGTTGGCGACGCTCGCCGGCGTGATCGGATATTTCCGCCTCCTTCCGGGCGCCTTCGAGCTCTTCACCAACTTCGGACGCGCGCGCGGCACCTTCAAGGACCCCAACGTGTTCGGCGCCGCCGTGGCGCCGGCGGTGGTCGCCTGCGTCTGGGTCATGCTGCGGGAGAAGCCGCGCCGGGCCATTCTTGCCGGCGCAGCCTGCCTGCCGATGGTCATCGGCGTATTGATCAGCTTCTCGCGCGGCGCGTGGATCTCTCTCGGGATTTCGGTGGTGATCCTGGCCGCAATCGCGCTCCTCACATCTCGCCGCAAAACCGATTTCTCCCGGCTCGGCAAATTCACGGCACTCGGTACGGGAGCGATCATCCTTGCCATCGTTGGTGTCCTCCAGATCGAACAGGTGCGGACGCTGCTCACCGAGCGCGCCAGTTTCGATCAGAGCTATGACCTGGGACCGGAAGGACGGTTCGGGGGGCAGGAGAAGGCCCGCGCTCTCATCGCAGAGAACCCGCTCGGCATCGGCACGCACACCTTCCGCGACATCCACCACAAAGAAGAGCCGCACAACGTCTATCTGAGCATGTTCCTGAACGCCGGGTGGCTCGGCGGGTTTCTCTATATCGCCACCGTCGTCGCCACCCTGGCGATCGGCTTGTCGCGCTCCCTCGAGCGCTCGGCACTGCAAGGGCCGTTGCTCATCGTGTCGGCCGCCTTCGCTGGCGTGGCTTTCGAAGGCTACGTGATCGATTCCGACCACTGGCGCAGCTTCTTCATCTTACTCGGTTGCATTTGGGGATTGTGCGACGGAGATCCGCGTCCCGTGGACGTCACCCGGCGCAAAGACGACTGACATCGCGCCCCTCGGACGGACAGCGACATCGGGTGTAAGCGAGAAAGTCGATGGTGGAGAGGGCTGGATTCGAACCAGCGTAGACCGAAGCCAGCAGATTTACAGTCTGCCCCCTTTAGCCACTCGGGCACCTCTCCATATTCGATCTTTTTGCATCCGGCAGGTTCACCCAGGCGGGCTCCCGTGGAAGCAGGATCGATCGGCCGATGGCGCTCTGGACGCCGTTCGAACCGGGCAGGGAGCCCTCCTTATGTTGATGGAGCCGCCCGGTGTCAACACCAAACCTGTGACGGTGCACCGCGACTGGTTTCCGTGCCGCATCGCACGGCTAGCCCAGTAGCGTTTTGGGCCCGGTGTCGGCTAATCTCCCTCGCGTTGGCGCCTCCGGCGACAGCACGTTCCCTCCCAGGAGACACAAAAATGAAGCCTAAGGTCATCCTCGTGCCGCCCTCGGAGGCGACCGGCCAGCTTGCACGCGAGCTGGCGCCGTCAAGCATCGACCTCGTCCTCGCCCAGCCGGATACGGATGCGTTCGCGGCAGCGCTTCCCGACGCCCAGTTCATGATCTGCTATCCGCACGTGAAGATGCCGGACAGCTTCTATCGCGCAGCCCCCAAAATGCAGCTCGTGCAGCTCTTGTCCGCCGGCTACGACGCCGTGGACATCGAGGCGGCGCGCCGCGCGAAAGTCCCTGTAGCAAACAACGGCGGCGCCAACGCGATTTCTGTGGCCGAACACGCCGTCATGCTGATGCTCACCGTCTCGCGGCGCGTGGTTTGGCAGCACGCGAGTGTCTCGGGCGGACGCTGGCGCGGCAACGGCCCTCCGCCGGCCATGTACGAACTCTACAACAAGACGCTGGGTATCGTCGGGCTCGGCAACATTGGCAAGAAGGTGGCGCGCCGGGCGAAGGCGTTCGGCATGAACATCGAGTACTACGACATCAAGCGCCTGACCGAGGACGAGGAGGACGCGCTCGGCGTGAAGTTCCGGTTGCTGCGCGAGTTGATGCGGCGCTCCGACTTCATCTCGCTGCACGTGCCGCTGAACGAGTCGACCCGTCACATAATCGGCGCTGGGGAGCTGGCGCTGATGAAGCCCTCAGCGATCATCGTGAACACGGCACGCGGCCCCGTCATCGACGAGACGGCACTGCACGACACGCTGGCGGCGGGCAAGATCTTCGGCGCCGGACTCGACGTCTTCGACGAGGAACCGCCGCCGGCGGACAATCCGCTGTTCAAATTGGACAATGTCGTACTCACGGCACATTTCGCCGGACCGACGTCCGACAATCACGTCGCGCGCTTCCGTAATGCCTTCGACAATGTCGAGCGCGTGATGCGTGGCGATCGGCCGTTCTGGGTGGTTCCGGAGTTGGAATAAAGTGTTCTCGGCGACGTATGAAGTAACTGAAGGGCGGCACGAATGGTGCCGCCCTTTTTCGTCACACCCTGCGGTCGATACGCTCGCTCAGTTCGTAACCTTCTTGCCCCAGATCTGCTCCACGCGCGCATCGCGGCCGCAGCCCTGGCGGTAGAAGGCGTAGTGGAACGGGCTCTTCTTGTAGTAGTCCTGATGGTACTCCTCGGCGGGCGTGAAGGTCGACGCATCGCGCACGACAGTCGCGACGGGCTCCTTCGAAGGTCCGTTCTGCTTCAAATTCTCCAAAGATTCCGTCGCAACCTTTTTCTGCTCTGGCGTGTGCGTGAAGATGGCCGTCTTGTAGCTATCTCCCTTGTCGCAGAACTGGCCCCTTGCATCGTAGGGATCGATGCTATGCCAGAACTTGTCCACGAGCCGCCGGTAGGAAACCTTGGCCGGGTCGAACACCACTTGCACAACCTCGAGATGCCCCGTACCGCCAGCGGTAACCTGCTTGTAGGTGGGGTTCTTCGTCGTGCCGCCCATGAAGCCCGAGGTCGTGGAGATCACACCATCGACCTTGTCCATATCGGCCTCGACACACCAGAAGCAGCCTCCCGCAAACGTCGCGATCTCTGTTCTGGTGTTGCCGCCTTGTGTCGCCGGCTGCGCCGCGACGCCGCCGGTCATCAGCCAGAGTGCGGACAACGCCGTTAGGATCTTGCGAAGCATGACACTCCTCCACTGACAGAATCGACGATCAGCACGCCACCTCAGGACTTTGAGGCATCCAGCTTGGCGGCGGCCGGCTCGAACGTCATGGCGACCCCGTTCATGCAGTAGCGCAGCCCGGTCGGTTTGGGACCATCCTCGAAGACATGACCGAGGTGGCCACCGCAGGTCGCACAGTGGACCTCGGTTCGCACCATGAAGAAGGAACGGTCGCTCCGTGTGCCGACAGCACCGTCAACGGGCTTCCAGAAGCTTGGCCAGCCCGTCCCGCTGTCGAACTTGGTATCGGACGTGAACAGCAGCGAACCGCACCCCGCGCAATGGTAATTGCCAGGCGCATAGGTTTTGTCGAGCGGGCTGGTAAAGGCGCGCTCCGTCCCGTGCTTGCGCAGCACATAGTACTGCTCGGGCGTGAGGATCTTCTTCCACTCCTCGTCGGTCTTCGTCACGGGGAATACTCCCTCCTTATTTGCCTCGTCTGCGGCGAACGCCACGCGTGTGGATGAAAGCAGGCCAGCGGTCGCCATGGCAAGGCCGGCAACTCCAAAGGCGCGTCGTGTGAGCATGATCACATCCATTCGGCAGAATTCGTGTTCTCGTCATTGCGCGTGACTACCGTGAGCCGCCGCGTGACGCCGCTCGAAAGAGTAGGTGTTCGATATACCGACGCTCGCCCGTCGATCACAAATCACGTCTGATCACGACTATTCGATCTGGAGCGCGCAACCGCGATGGCCCGTTGCTGACCCTTTCGGGCGCCGACGAGTGCCGGATGGCCGTCCGCCGCCATACGCTCCAGCTCCGTCGTGCACCAACGATAGGCGGACCGCATCAGCTCCGCGTGCCGCCCCCAATCGAGAATACCCATGTCGTCGGGCAGTGGCGGAACGATCAGCAAATCGTCATGTCGCAAATGACGCTCGAAATTCTGCCGGTTCGCCATGAGACTTCGCAGGAGGACCGATCCCAGACTCGGCGCCTCGGGAAGCGGCTTGCGCGCAAAAGGACGAAGCAGGCTGGCGAAGAGCTCGCCGCGCGAGGGCAACGACTTGTACTGGACGGAGAAGCGCTCGAGTTGCGGCACCTCGAACGCGATGACGACGTTGGGTCCACGTTTGATCTGATGCATGATACGGATCGGCACGTTATCGAGCAGACAACCGTCCACGAGCATCTGCCCATCCTCGGTGTAGAAGGGAGGCAGGAGCGCAGGTATGGAGCCCGACGCGCGGATCGCCGCCCACATATCGCCAGCGCGGTGCTGGTGCAGCGAGTAGCGCGACAAGTTGGTCGAAATAGCGAAGAACGGGATCCATAGGTCCTCGATGTCGATGCCGGCGTACTGCTGGGCCAGCAACCGGTCGAAGCGCGTATGATCGAGAATGCTGTAAAGGGGCCACGTGTAGCGGCGGAGCGCTCGATTCGTGACGAAGATGTCGTGTGTCGAGCGGTCGATATCGTCGGGATCGTGGCCCATGGCAAAGGCACCGGCCATGGCGCTGCCGCCGGACGTGCCGCCCATGATATCGAAGACGACGCCGGCCTCCAGGAAGGCCTTGTAGAGGCCCGTATGTGCCGCGCAGAAGGCACCTCCACCGCAGGCGACGAGGCCAAGCGCCTTGCCTCGAATGAAGCGTACCAGCCGGTCCACGTCCGCACGATCGCCGAGAGACACGTGATGGTGCATCTGCACCAGCCGGCTCTGCAGCCAGTAGCGCGTGCCCACGGGGGCACGGCGGCGCTCATGCAGAAGGACGAGACGCTGCGCGCGCGAACCGACAAGACCGTCTGCAAATCGCTCCAACGCGTTCTGGGCGACGGGCCGCTGCGTCTCGGGCTGCGCCACCCCCACCCTCAAGACGAGATCGGCTTGACGGATGGCCTTCTCCGACCAGGCCGTGAGTTCAGCGTCGGCGACGTAAAGCAGGGTATCGAAACGGCTTTCGAGCGCGTTCAGGCGGTGGGTCGCCGCATCGCTCGCGGGATCGACGCCCTCGCCCAGATACGCGCCGAGGGTCGACGAACGAAGCACGCCGATGCGCTGTTCGGCGCCAAACGATGCTTGCAACAGCTCGATGAACCGCTCGGGAATTTGGCTGGGCCCTGCCGGAATGACCGTGACGGTCCGGGGAACTGGCGTCTCGATCGTGCGAGCGCCGGCATTCGTCTCCGCAAGGCGCTTCGCGAGCGTGGCCGTGAGGGCGCGCCAGATATCCGGCATACGCGCGCACAGCCGATCGAACTCGGCCTTGCCGAGGCGTAGGACCAAGCTGTCGCGCGCCGCGATCACGGTCGCGGTCCGCTCACCCCCGGCAAGGAACGCGATCTCGCCGATCGGAGACCCTGGACCGATCTCGGCGATCGCACCATCGCGGCCCCTGACGTGGACCTCGAAACGGCCCGACACTACGAAATAAAGATCGCTGGAGGCGTCACCCTGTTTGACCAGCACCGCGCCGCGCCGCAATGGCACGGTCTCGAACTCGGCCTCGATCGCCCGCCGGTCCTCCGGCGGGAGGTTCTGGAAGATCCCGAGATCGAGTAGCGCTGCATTCACGTCGTCGAGCGGCGGCATCGGCGATGGGATGTCCTGGGTCAGACGATTTCTCCAAGTCGGCGGTTGCCCGGTTTTGTCAGCATAACAGCTTACGAGCGGGCTTTGCGCACGCTGACGCGGGCCTAGTCCACAGCATCGCATCGCAGGCGGTCGCCCGGTGCGCGTCGGGCCGCTGCCGTTCCTCGAACGAAACAGGGGACCGGCGCTGCCGATCCCCCGAAGTCGACGTCGAGCTACCCAGGCGCGCTTACTTCGCCTTTTCGACCATGGCCTCGACGTAGTCCCAGTTCACGAGGCTATCGACGAAGGCCTCGAGGTACTTCGGACGCAGGTTGCGATAGTCGATGTAGTAGCTGTGCTCCCACACGTCGCAGCCGAGGATCGGCTGGGCGCCGTGCATCAGCGGGTTCTCACCATTGGGGGTCTTCATGACCTCGAGCTTGCCGCCCTTCACCGCCAGCCAGCACCAGCCCGAGCCGAACTGCGTCACACCGGCCTGGATGAAGTCGGCCTTCATCTTGTCGTACCCGCCGTAGGCCGTGACCAGCGCCTCGACCTTGCCCGGCAGCTTGGTGCCGCCGCCGCCCTGCTTCATCCAGTTCCAGAAGTGGATATGGTTGTAGTGCTGGCCGATCTGGTTG
>VFQT010001118.1_pt1 | contig 34318 bp, 34 predicted proteins | sample 3512381 | NCBI WGS metagenome assembly VFQT01 (sample SAMN10412376, study PRJNA504923) | tailings metagenome | isolation source: Relicate 2 Philex TSF3 active mining site | place: Philippines: Tuba, Benguet | collected 2017-08-29 | reverse complement strand
CATGGTTAAAGATTAGACTTACGCGGATGAATCGGCCAAAGGTAGTGATTTTGGGGGCTGGCTTTGGTGGTCTAGCTGCCGCTCGCGCGCTTGATCGAATAGCCGACGTGACTTTAGTCGATCGCCATAATTTTCAAACTTTTCTACCACTTCTTTATCAAGTTTCCACCGCCGGTTTAGCGGCCGATCATATTGCTCATCCAATTCGGGGCGCCCTTCGCAAAACTAAAATAAAGTTTCGGATGGGTTCACCTCTAACAATTGATCAACGAAATAAATCAGTTAAATTAGATTCCAGTGAGAGTTTGGATTTCGATTATTTAATCATCGCAATGGGTTCTGCAACTAATGATTTTGGCGTGAAGGGAGTCTCTGAACACGCACTGGGAATGAAGAGCGTTACAGAAGCGCTAGAGATTAGATCATCAATCCTGAGACGCTTCGAAGACTTATGTCGATTTGAGGATGATACGCAGTTATCGATTACCGTAGTCGGTGGCGGTCCAACCGGAGTTGAAATGGCCGGTGCAATCGCGGAACTTAAAAAGGGTCCACTTAATTCAGATGAAGCAAGAGCGGCTGCAAATATCAAAGTGAATATTGTGGAGGCTGGACCTCATCTCTTACCTTCTTTCTCCCCCAAATTATCAGAACGAACTAAGAAGGATTTGGAAAAACTTGGTGTAAATGTCTTTACCAATACTTCAGTTAAAGAGATTAAACCCCGCGAAATTTTACTTGGTGATAAAAAGAAATTACCTTCTGAGGTAACTATTTGGGCAGCTGGTGTTACCGGGGAACCTGTTATGAAAAAACTTGGGTTACCAAATGCAAATGGTCGAATAACAGTAGAACCAACTTTGCAGGTCTCAAACTATCCCGATATTTTCGCAATCGGTGATATTGCCGGAGCAAAAGGAAAGGATGGTCGTTTCTTGCCCATGGTGGCGCCAGTTGCCATGCAGCAAGGTCGATTCGTTGCAAAACAGATTGCTAGCGCAATTAAAAATCAGCCACTCTCCACTTTTGTTTATCGCGATAAAGGTTCGATGGCGACAATTGGCCGTCATAAAGCTGTTGTAGAAGTTGGTCCGATTCGATTAAGCGGAGTTATCGCTTGGTATGCCTGGCTCTGGCTCCACCTCTTCTACTTAATAGGTGGCAGGAACAAGATTGGCACGATGGCTGATTGGACTTGGAACTACCTAACTTTTGATCGCGGCAATCGCCACATCATGGATATTAATTAACTCTTAATTCTCCATAAGCACCAGCAGGAACAAAAGGCGAATTTGGCTTAATCCAATTAATTCTTTGATAGCTACTTCCTTGCGCGGGCCGTGGATCACTCTCTCCTTTATTTGGCCAGAAAGAAAAAGCACGTTCTGCTTGCGCTGTAATGGTTAGTGATGGATTTACTCCAAGATTTGCCGTCAAGCTCGAGCCATCTACGACATGCAAGGTTGGATAGTTCCAAACCCGATGATACGGATCAATTACTCCGCTTTCTGGCTTATCACTAATTACGCAACCGCCAACAAAATGCGCAGTGAATGGCGCGCTTATCAAATCCCCAATATGTCCACCTGGAGTTCCGCCATATTTATTGGCTATTCGGCGTACAACTTCATTAGCAGCTGGAATGTAAGTTGCATTGGGATTTTCGCTATCATTCTTTGAAGTTAATCGCCAACCAAATATCCCCCGCTTTCCTCTTACTGAAATTGCTGAATCAACATTTTGCATCACTAGTGCAATAACCGTTCGCTCGCTCCATTTTCTAACATCAAATATCTTTGCAATCAAACCTGGACGTAAAATAAGAGTCGCAAGCCATTGTCGACGCCGCGCTTTAGCAGAATTTCCATCAGTCATAACTGTCTGCAGCAACCCCATGAAATTAGAACCTTTTCCATATCGAACTGGTTCGACATGGGTATGTTCATCGGGGAAAAATGATGAGGTAATTGCAGCGCCTTTAGAGAAATCAATAGCACCGTCTTTAGGCATAATCGCACCTGTTAACGCCTCTGAATTCGTTCTAGATAATTTCCCTAAAGCTTTAGATAACTTCGGTAGATTTCCGTTGCTCTTCATTCGATGTAATAACTTCTGCGTGTTATAAGTTCCTGCTGCAACAACTACTTGGCCCGCAGTAAAAGTTCTCTTACCGCCAAACCAGGCGCTGCTCTTTCTAGCCTCAATCTGCCAACCACCTTTAACTTCCTTAATTGCCGTAACAGTATGTTCTGGAAAGACTTGTGCTCCAGCGCTCTCTGCTAATCCGAGATAATTCTTTGGCAAGGTATTTTTTGCGTTATATCGACATCCCGTCATACATCCACCGCATTGTCTACAACCATGACGATCTGGACCAACGCCACCAAAATATGGATCTTTGCTTAGTACTCCTGAACCGTCACCGAAATGAACTCCGAGTGGTGCCATTTTAAAAGTGTGACCAACGCCCATTTCATCTGCAACATCTTTCATCGCTTGATCAGATGGTGAGAAATATGGATTATCTGCAACACCCAACATTCGAGATGCTTGGTCATACCAAGGCAATAACTCAGATTTCCAATCAGTTATATGTCGCCATTGTTTATCTTCAAAATATGAATCAGGTGGTTGATACAAAGTGTTCGCATACACCAGTGATCCACCACCTACGCCTGCACCTGCTAAAACCAATACATCTGGTAGGGCATGAATTCTTTGTATGCCGCGTAGACCTAAACGAGGCATAAATAGGAATTTTGATAACCGCCAAGAAGTCTTTGGGAAATCTTTATCTTTAAATCGTCGACCCGCCTCTAAAACCGCGACTCGATATCCCTTTTCAGTTAACCGAAGTGCGGCAACAGAACCACCAAACCCTGAACCAATTACCAGAACATCAAAATCGCGGTTCATAGCAATAATCTACAGAGGCAACTCTGCTATTTCTACAACTTCAGTTATCCTCACGCTATGGCAGAGAATAAACGCGAACTGGGCAGAAAACCGCAACGCGGGGTATCTGATAAATCAGAAATCTATTCAATTCTTGATGAAGGAATCATCGCTCATATTGGATTTAATGATCCTGATACCAATGAACCTATGGTGATCCCGGTTGCTTACGGTAGAGATGGCGATCGAATTCTCTTTCACGGTTCAACTGGTTCTCGAATGTTTATGGCCCTTAAGAAAGGCTCACCGATCTGCGCCACGGTCACTTTGCTTGATGGCATCGTTTCAGCCCGAAGCCCATTTAACTCTTCGATGAACTATCGATCGGTGATGGCTTTTGGCACCACCCGAGTCCTAGAAGGTGATGAAAAAGAGAAAGCTCTCTATGCCGTTACTGAAAGATTAGTTCCGGGGCTGTGGGATGCGGGACGCGAGCAAACCGCAAAAGAGTTTGCGCAGACCATGATTGTTGAATTAAAACTTGATGACGTAACCGCCAAAAAACGAACTGGCGGCGCTATGGATCCAGAAGATTCCGAACTTCCGATCTGGGCCGGTGTAATTCCGATGGAGACAAAGTTTGGTGAGCCAATCACAAACGAAGACTCTAAACACGTCCCTGTTCCTGATTACATTAGGAATATCGAAAAACTTCGCAAGAAATAGAAATCCATAAATGGAGCCCCCCGTCAGGATTGAACTGACGACCTTCCGCTTACAAGGCGGATGCTCTACCACTGAGCTAGGGAGGCGTAAGGCGATAATTATGACAGGCGAATGGATATTTTCTGAACGAGGGTAGATTTGCCCTTCAATGAAAACTCCAGTTTGGCTTAGCCCCGAGACCACTTCGGTAAACCGCTTGCCGATGCTCAATATCGGACATCTAATGACAATCTCTTTAGATGGAGAATGGAATTTTCAATTACTTGATAACCCAGATCAAGATCCTAGTAAACGCTGGCAATCGATCCCAGTACCGGGCCTTTGGACGATGATTAATGGCGAGCAACCTTTTGGCGATAAGCCAATTTATACAAATGTGCAGATGCCATTTTCAGAGTTACCACCACTTGTTCCAACGGAAAATCCAACTGGAGTTTATGAACGTGAATTTGTATTGCCAACTTCATGGGAAGGTAAACGAATCGTTCTTTCGATTGGCGGATTTGAATCGGTCGCAATTCTCTATATAAACGGTGAAGAGGTTGGCGTAGCAAAAGATTCACGCCTCGCGTCAGAATTTGATGTTACGGATTATGTGCACACTGGTTCCAATGAAATCCGAATTAAGGTGATTAAGTGGTCCGATGCTACATTTATTGAAGACCAAGATCAGTGGTGGCATGGCGGAATCACAAGATCGGTAAAACTTTATGCGACAGAGGAAGTTTTTATTGAACGTCTGTACACAACGACAGGATTACAGAGCGATAATCGAACTGGAACGTTAAATATCCGTGCCCATATAAATTCAATAAAGAATGCTGAAATTACTAACCATAAATTACGTATCAAAGTTGTAGGCGTTAAAGGTGCTAGCAAGAACGTCTCCGTAATAGCTAAAGCGGCGCCACAATGGACTGAAAAATCAGCAGATGAGCAATTGGCGGGAAGCGATTATTTCCACGGAACTTACTGGCAGGGCAACATGCCAAAGGCAAAATATGAAGCATTTTTGGCAACTGAACCAATTATTCCTGGTCCCCTTGAAGTTGAACTTAAAGTTCCAAATATTTCGCCGTGGAGCGCCGAATCGCCAAAACTTTATGATCTAGAAATTGAACTTGTTGATCCAACCGGCCAAGTCTTAGAGATTACAAGCCAGAAAATTGGCTTCCGCCGCACAGAAGTAATTGATAATCAATTCTTAGTAAACGGTCAGCCAATAATCTTCTATGGAATTAATCGCCATGATTTCCACCCAGAAACCGGACGAGTTCTGGACCGCGATTACATGCGTCAAGACTTACTTGAATTAAAGCGCTGGAACTTTAATGCGGTGCGCACATCGCATTATCCAAATGATCCAGCCTTTTTAGATTTATGCGACGAGCTTGGCTTTTATGTAATTGGTGAAGCAAATATCGAGTCGCATGCCTTCCAAAATACTCTCTGTAATGATCAGAAATATCTAAATGCCTGGGTTGATCGAGTTGCGCGGATGATTCAGCGGGATATCCATCATCCATCTGTTGTTATGTGGTCTCTCGGCAACGAATCCGGCGCCGGTTTAAATCATCGCGCTGCTGCTGCTTACGCTAGAAACTTTGATTCAAGTAGGCCACTTCACTACGAAGGTGCCATCCGTGGCAATTGGACAATTAATCACGACTTAACTGATGTGGTCTGTCCGATGTATCCAGATATTTCAGCGATTATTTCTTATGCAAAATCTAAGAAGATGGATCGCCCATTAATAATGTGCGAGTACTCGCACGCGATGGGAAATAGCAATGGAACTATCTCCGAATATTGGGAAGCTATTCATTCTTTAGATGGCTTGCAAGGTGGCTTTATCTGGGAGATGTGGGATCACGGTTTAAATCAAACTCTGGAAGATGAAACAGTTCGCTCTGCTTATGGCGGAGATTATGGTGAAGAAAAGCATGATGGAAACTTTGTTTGTGATGGCATGTTCTTTGCAAATCGCGCTCCAAAACCTGCACTACAGGAATTTCGCCAGATTGCATCGCCTATTTTAATTAAGGCAAAGAACTCTAAAACTGGTCGCTTTGAAATATTTAATAAACAGTTCTTTAACGATACCCGTGGTTTAAAGATTCGCTTTGAAATAACTGTAAATGGCAAAGTTGTAGTCAGTTCTGATTTAAAGCTTCCCAATATCAAAGCAAGAAAAGCAGTAATAGTTCAAGTTCCAAGCAAACTTCTCAAATCTGGAACAGGTACCGGCGAACGCTTTATTAATTTCACTATCGAATATTCATTGAGCACAGCATGGGCACATACCGGAAATGAAATCTCAAACTTCCAATTTGCCCTGCCCGCAAAACCACTGCTGAAGGCAAAAACAGTAAAGATGAAAAATGAGTTTGTCTCAACAGATGGCCTTATTCTGGTTCCAAATTCTGTTGTTCCGCCAAAACTAACTCTCTGGCGCGCACCAACCGATAACGACTTAATCGGCCATATCTCAGAGAAATGGGATAACTGGGGACTTCGCGACCTCACAAGAGCCAATGTCCAAGTAACACGTCGGGCCACAAATACGAAAATTGTAAATACTTGGAAAACAAGTTCCGGTATCAAGATTAAGCACGAACAGATAATCGAAACCGTCGTCGATGGAATTCGCGTTACCGAATCAGTAGTTCTCCCTAAAGTGCTATCTGATGTTGCTCGTGTTGGTACAAATTTTGAACTCTCCGGCGAACTCGATCAATATATTTATTTTGGAACTGGACCTGCTGAAACAATGCCAGATCGCGCTATTGGAAAAATCCATCGCTGGAGCTCAACAGTTGCAGAGCAATATGTTCCGTATGTGAAACCACAAGAAAATGGCGGACATGTTGGTGTTCGCTGGTTTACCCTCTCAAATCGAAGTAATCACGGTTTATATTTCCAATTAGATAAACCCCGCATGGTTACCGTAACACCAATGCGCTCTACTGATATCGCAGATGCAACCCATGACGTCTTTTTGCAACCTTCAGGTAATACCGTCGTAACTATTGACGCAATTCAACGCGGTGTTGGTACCGCCTCATGCGGTCCAGATACTTTGCCTAAATACAAGATTAAGCCAGGCACTTATAAATGGAGTTGGACTTTAATTACTTTCTAAAAGTAATTGGCTCTGGGTACTTACAACTTCGCCCATCGCCGGAAGATCTTCCGCGCAAGCGCCGAATCATCCAAGGAATTGCAAACGTAATAAACCACTTTAGATTTATCCAGATTTTCTTAAGTATCGAATCTGGCTTTACCGGTGGAAGTTTGGTTCGCCAATTTGAATCATGCGGAAGGTCAAACTTTGCCAAAACGGCTTGAGCGACTCTTCTGTGACCCTCATGGTTTAGATGCAGTCGATCTGAATCAATAAAGCGAGTGTCTCGCCAGAAATCATCTTGATTTGGATCAAAGAGGATCGCATTAACTTCTTTCGCTTTCTTTCGAACGTTCTCGTTGAAGATGGCAAATCTTTCTTGCCAAATCTTGGCAGCTTTAGTTTTGGCCCCAGAATCTTCTAGAACACAGAAGAGCATCAAAGTTGCACCTGATTTTGTTAACCGGTCCACACCCTCGTTGTATCTGGAGATTGTTTTATCAGGATCATATTTAGGACGAATTACATCATTAGCCCCTGCATGGAATGAGACCAGAGTTGTTGGGCCTTCGATAAAGCGCAGCGCCATTGGTATCTGATCGTCGACAACTTGACCGACTAACTTTCCTCGAACTGCAAAATTTGCATAAGTGAAATCTTGCCAATTAGCAGCCATTACTTCAGCTGTTCGATCGGCCCACCCACGATACTTACCGTTAATTATTTCATCTGACATGCCCTCAGTCATTGAATCGCCGAGAGCTAGAAAACGCTTATATGCCATTGCGCTTCCTGTCGATTGCATAAAGAGCAATCGACATCGCCACACTTGCATTAAGTGATTCAACGGTATTGCTCATTGGGATTGAGATTAACAAATCACAATTTTCTCTAACTAAACGAGAGAGTCCTCGTCCTTCACTGCCAACCACGACGTAAAGAGGTTGATCAGCTATTTCAATTTCCTCAACGCTGGTATCAGCATCGCCATCTAGGCCCACTACAAAGCAACCAAACTCTTTAGCATCTTGCATCGAGCGAACCAGGTTAGTTACCTGTGCGATCGGTAAGCGCGCTGCAGCTCCTGCTGATGATTTCCAAGCAGCCGCAGTTATTGGCGCATTCCGGCGCTCTGGAATCAATAAGCCATCTGCGCTAAATGCAGCAGCGCTTCTGGCAATTGCACCGATATTTCTCGGATCGGTTACGCCATCAACTGCTACGAATAATGCAGGGGATTTTGCGCGCGCAAATATTTCTTTCTGGGATGAATATTGGAATGGCTTTGCAACTAGGGCAATACCTTGGTGATTTGCAATTCCGGTCATATTTTCAATCTGTCGACGTTCAACTTCTCTAATACTTAAACCAGATTTCTGAGCTAAGCGAACGCTCTCTTCTAGCCGTTCATCAATATCAACGCCGGTTGCAACAATTAATTCACGTGCTGGAATACCGGCACGAAGCGCTTCCACAACTGCGTTCCGTCCAGCAATAGTGTCTAAGTGTTCTTTAGGTTCACGGCGAAAATCGCGACGCTTGCTATCAATTCGTTTACGTTCATTACGCTTTCGTTCGATCTGCTTACGAGAGGGTTCATCGCCGCGATACTTCTTATGTTGAGGTCTATCTTCAGCTTTCGGTGTTGGGCCCTTGCCTCTTAAACCGCGTCGCTTTGGTGGCTTAGCCATTGATGCTCCATCTTGGTCCGCTCGGGGTATCTTCGATGGTAATTCCCATCGAGATTATTCGATCACGGATCGCATCTGCGGCCGCGAAATCTTTTCGCACTCTTGCAGCTTCTCGCTGTTCTAAAAGCAGCGCAATCAAGCCATCAACTGCAGCATCTAATTTCTTATTGTTGCTCTGACCATACGCCGCATCAAATGGATCACAACCCAAAATATCTAGCGCGCCCCGAATTTTGCTTGCCAGTTCAATTGGTGAATTACCTGCACTTAACTCTGTATTTCCAGCGCGTAGCCACTCTGAAATCAAGGCAAGTGCTTGTGGGACAGCTAGATCATCGTTCATCAGAGCGGCAAATTCAGGTGCAATTACCTTTGCGATCTCGCCATTTTCTTTGACTCGAGTTAAGAAATTCTCGATTCGACGGAATGAAACTGCGGCTTCTTCTAGCGCCTCAAAAGAGAATTCCAACATTGATCGATAATGAGCACTGCCAAGATACCAACGCAATTCAATTCCGCGAACGCGTTTTAAAACTTCCATTACTTGTAGTGAATTACCAAGTGATTTACTCATCTTCTCACCACTTGTCGTAACCCAGGCGTTATGCATCCAGTAACGAGCGAATTTCTGGCCAGCTGCTTCTGATTGGGCAATTTCATTTTCATGATGCGGGAAGATCAAATCAAGTCCACCACCATGAATATCAAATTCATTTCCTAAATATGCATGCGCCATCGCAGAACATTCGAGATGCCAGCCAGGTCGTCCTGCACCCCAAGGTGTTGGCCATGATGGCTCTCCTGGTTTTGATGCTTTCCATAGCGCAAAATCTCTAACATCTTTCTTATAAGTTTCTTCGGCGTCACCAGCGCTCTGTAGGTCATCCAATTTTTGATTAGAAAGAGTTAAGTATCGTTTTAATTTTCTTACCTCTAAATAAACATCGCCATTGCCTGGCGCATAGGCGCTGTCGTTTGCAATTAATTTTTCCATCAACTCAATCATCTGAGTTACATGGCCAGTAGCTCGTGGTTCATACGTTGGCGGCAATACATTTAAGGCGTTGTATGCGTCAGCAAAAGCGCGTTCGTATTTCATGGCTACTGCCCACCACGGAATCTCTTCATGAATTGCTTTATGCAAAATCTTGTCATCGATATCAGTGACATTTCGAATAAAGGTGACATCTAATCCGGAGGCAATTAACCAACGGCGCAAGATGTCGAAGTTAACTCCACTTCTAATATGGCCGACATGAGGTGCGGCTTGCACTGTTGCACCGCAAACATAGATTGAAACAGCTCCGGCTTTGAGCGGTTTAAAATCAACAACTTCGCGGCGCGCTGTGTCATATAACTTTATTGCGCTCATTAGCTAATCCTATTTCGATTAAGGAGAGCAGTTGCCAGCGCTGAAATCCCCTTACCTTCGCCAGTGAATCCCAATCCATCTGTCGAAGTTGCAGATACTGAAACAGGTGCGCCACCTAAAGCAGCAGATAGCGCTTTGATAATTTCATTTCGGCGCGCACCAATCTTAGGTCGATTGCAGACAATCTGTACGGAAATATTCTCAATGGTAAAGCCGGCTTTTGTTATGCGATTTAAGGTCTCCGCAAGTAAAGATTGGCCAGAAGCATTCTTGTACTTTGGATCATCCACCCCAAAGTTAGAGCCAAGATCACCAATTGAAGCTGCTGCAAATAGCGCATCACAGATTGCATGAGCAGCAACATCACCATCGGAATGTCCTGCCACACCAACTTCCCCAGGCCACTCGATCGCACCAAGCCAAAGGGTTCGACCTTCTTCAAAAGCGTGAGCATCAACACCAAAGCCAGTTCTTAATTCACGAAGTTCTGGATTTAGTAGCGATACTGCAATTGCAATATCTTCTGGATTTGTAATTTTAAGTGCCAGCGCTTCACCAGAAATTGTTTTGACTTTAATGCCAAGTGCTTCCACAAGAGCTGCATCATCGGTGGCATCTTCACTTGCTTCATGTGCTCGTAATAAGACAGATTTAGCGAATCCTTGTGGTGTCTGCACGGCTCGAAGTTGGTTGCGATCTGGCGTATTTCGAACATAACCCGCAGCATCGACTTCTTTGACGGTATCAATGACTGGCAAGACTGGAATTACTGCTTCTTCACTTTCAAGTTCCTTAAGAACTCGTGACGCTAAGTCAGATGTTGCTAATCCACGTGCTGCATCATGAACCAGAATCTTCTCTACACTTGAGGAAATTGCGGCGACCGCTAGTTTTACCGAATCGCTGCGTAGTACGCCACCGGTTATTACTTTTGCGGAGTCTCCAACAATCTTTCTGAACTCATCCTCAAAACCAATTGGCGCAGTAATCACAATTTCATCCACTACTTTTGAGAGCGCAGAAAATGCGCGTTCTATCAGAGATATTCCTTCAATTTGAATCAGCGCTTTAGGAAGTTTTGCGCCAAGTCGATTACCAAGGCCGGCACCAGCAATGATTGCAGCGGTCTTTGGTTGGCTCATAGTGCGAGCCGATTAGGAGGCGAGCACCTCGTCGAGAATCGATTCTGCCTTTGATTCATCGGTGTTCTCAGCGAGTGCAAGTTCGGAAATTAAAATTGCACGAGCTTTAGCAAGCATTCGCTTCTCACCGGCAGAAAGTCCACGATCAAGATCGCGACGATAAAGATCGCGAACTACTTCAGCGACTTTAATTACATCGCCTGATGCAAGTTTTTCAAGATTAGCTTTATAGCGACGTGACCAGTTTGTTGGTTCTTCTGTGTAAGGCTGGCGTAGTACGCCAAATACGCGATCCAATCCCTTTGAATCGACAACATCGCGAACTCCGACAAGATCAACATTTTCGGCTGGAACTCTTACTGTTAAATCACCTTGCGCGACCTTAAGGACCAGATACATCTTCTCTTCGCCTTTGATGGTCCGCGTCTCAATCGCTTCGATTAGAGCCGCTCCGTGATGGGGATAAACAACGGTTTCGCCGACTTTAAATGTCATCGTGGGGATTTTGCCTTTCGCTAGAGCCCAATTTTAACAGAGGTCACCGTCATATAAAAATCGTGCTTTCTGCCATTATTTGCCCATGAAATTTCGCGAAACTACGGCAGCTCTTCTCTTGACTTCACTTGGCTTGACAGGTTTAACAGGTTGCGCTGCTGGTGGCAATGCGGAGACTCGAAATATTCGCCAAGTAACAGATGGTGTAGAGAAAGATTTATCTGCAATCAAATTGCGAAATGTAAAAATTGTTGCACTTCCTGATGGCAGTGGCACATTGGTTGGCTTTGTAGTTTCACATGATGACAAAGCAGATCAACTCGTTGGCATTTCCATTAATAACCAGATGGCGCAATTAGAAGGCGCAACAATCCTTAATAAGAATCTCCCAGTAATTTTTGAAGGCGATATCGCAACCGCGAAGGCAAAAGTTCTAGTTCTTGGTGAAAAAGCTGGTTACCGGGTACCAGTAGTTTTCTATTTTGCTAATGCTGGCAAGATTGAACTTGATGCACTGATTGTTACAAATACCGGAATCTATAGCTCCATCTTGTAACCAAGACCGCGAACGGTCTGAATAATCTTTGGATTAGCTGGATCAGTTTCTATTTTCGCGCGAATTCGTTTGATATGTACATCTAAAGTCTTAGTATCGCCGACATAATCGCTACCCCAAACTCGATCAATTAATTGAATTCGAGTAAGGACTCGACCGGCATTACGCATCAGGAACTCTAACAATTCAAACTCTTTTAATGGTAGCGAAACTGGTATTCCATTAACCGATACTTGGTGGCGATCAACATCCATTCGGATTCCCTGCACAACCATTGTTCCCGTATCAGAATTAACGCCTTCACCGCTATGCCTGCGCAGTACAGCATTAATTCGCGCAACTAACTCACGAGCTGAATATGGTTTTGTAACGTAATCATCAGCGCCAATTTCTAAGCCGACGACTTTATCTACCTCGGAATCCTTAGCAGTCAACATAATGATTGGCACTTTAGATTTACTTCGAATCTGTCGGCAGACCTCTGTGCCAGAAATTTCCGGAATCATCAGGTCTAGCAGGATTAAATCAATTCCACCTTGATCAAATTTCTTAAGTGCCTCAGTACCCGTTGCTGCGGTAATTACGGTGAATCCCTCTTTGCCAAGTAAGAATTCGAGCGCTTCAGAGAAAGAGCTCTCATCTTCAACAACAAGTATCCGAGTCATTATTCTCCATCCTCATTCTTTCCAATTGGCAAGATGATCGAGAAAGTACTTCCGACACCTTCTTTACTCCAAACTTTCACATCTCCACCATGATTTAACGCCACATGTTTCACAATTGATAATCCCAATCCAGTCCCACCAGTCTGTCTTGAACGTGCTGGATCTACTCGATAAAAGCGTTCGAAAATACGTCCTAACTCTGATTCTGCAATTCCGATTCCTTGATCAGTTATCGCAATCTCCACTAGCCCATCCTTTATAGATGATGTAACTGAAACTTTTGTATTCTCTGGAGAATAATTGATTGCATTCTCAATCAGATTATGAATTGCCGCAATAAGTTGGTCACGATCGCCAATTACCGTGGCATTTTCGATTCCACCTAACTCAATTGCTATTCCACGAGATTCTGCGTGTATTTGGGCTTGATTTACTGCTTCCCGAATTAAATCTTCGACTTCAACCGGGAATGCTTGATGCAAAGGATCGCTACTTTGCAATCTAGATAGGTCGATGATTTCCTGCACTAGATCGGTTAAACGTTTCGCTTCATTCTGCATCTTTGTTGCAAATCTAACGATCTCATCTGGCTGATTCTTAGCTCCAAGAATTGCTTCGCTTAATAGGCCCAAGGCTCCAATTGGAGTTTTGAGTTCATGAGAAACATTGGCGACAAAATCTCTTCGCACCGCATCAATTCGTCGCGCTTCACTCTCGTCCGAAATCAGTACTAAAATCAATCCGTCTTCGGTCAATGGCGCCACCGATACACGAACTTCTCGTTTTCCTTCACCAATTGGACCTCTTGCTAACTCAATTGAACCTCGACGGGTTTCATTAGTTCTACGAACCACGCGAATTAGCGCAATTAGCTCTTCACTTGCTACTCGGCCATCCCTTACTAATCCAAAATTAGATAGACCATCACTCTCGTAAACAATTACTTCACCAGGAAGCACTAAAAGCGATTCTGATTCTAAAGATTCCAAAGCTTTAATAAGTAAGTCAGGAATTTCAATACGATCTTCGAGATCATTAGAATCCCTACGGAATAACATGTCTTAATGGTACGAAAATCCTCATCACCGGTCACTTTTCCTTGGTTTACCCGCTGTTCACGGCATATCTATCTGCCGTTTACGCATAGAAAAGCGCCTCTGCTTAATAACCATTATCTTTAGCCCATGACTTGGCTAAGAGCAGCATTCCAAGATGAGCTAGATGGTGTTACCGATACCCTGGTTGAACTTTCCTCGATTGTCTCTAGCGCTATTGATAAAGCAACTCATGCGATTCTGACTGCAAATCTTGCTGAAGCAGAAGAAGTTATCTCGGCAGATGATCGCGTCGACAATCTTCAACACGAACTAGATGCGCGAATCATTGACATTATTGCAAGACAACAACCAGTTGCATCTGATTTACGAGCCCTTGTCACCGCTTTACGTATGAGCGCTGATCTCGAGCGAATGGGCGATATGGCTCACCACGTTGCAAAAATAACTCGTCTCCGCCATCCGAATGCAGCAGTGCCTTCCGAATTACTTCTAACCATTGAAGAGATGGGCAAAGTTGCAAAAGTAATTGCCGATAAGGCCGGCGAAGTTATCAGTTCAAGAGATATTGATAAAGCTCTTGAAGTCGAACGCGACGATGATGAGATGGATAAATTACATCGCAAACTATTTACCACTCTGCTTGATCCAAACTGGAAGCATGGAACTGAAACCGCTATTGATATCACCTTGATCGGCCGTTATTACGAACGTTTCGCTGACCATGCAGTGTCGGTCGCTCGTCGTGTTTACTACTTAGTTACCGGAAAATTCGCAAGTAATTAATTTTTACCTTGATTGGCAACTGCGGTAATCGCTGCAGCAGCCGCAGTAGGATCTAAATAAACTCCTGGAGCCTTTGGCCGTAAATCCTTATCCAATACATAATGGAATGGAATACCGGTTGGAATATTTAACTCGGCAATTTCACCATCCGATATCCCATCTAAATGTTTAACCATCGCTCGTAAGGAATTCCCATGGGCTGCAACTAAAACTGTCGCGCCTCCTTGTAAATCAGGAACTATTGAACTCTGCCAGTATGGAAGCATCCTGGTAACAACATCTTTCAAACATTCTGATTTCGGCATCTCGTTACCTAAATCTGCATAACGAGGATCTTGCGATTGGCTATATGGATCTGCATCCTCAATTGGTGGCGGTGGCACATCAAAAGATCGACGCCATAATTTAAATTGTTCTTCACCATATTGCGCAAGGGTCTGGGCTTTATCTTTACCTTGTAACGCACCATAGTGGCGTTCATTAAGGCGCCAAGTCCTCTTGGCCGGAATCCAATGGCGATCACAGTTATCAAGAGCTAAATTTGCAGTTTGAATTGCCCTGCGAAGTAAAGAGGTGTGTACAACATCAGGTAGCAAATTATGTTGGCGTAAAAGTTCGCCACCGCGGATTGCTTCAGATTCACCTTTTGCCGACAATTTCACATCTACCCAGCCAGTGAAAAGGTTCTTTGCATTCCATTCACTCTCTCCATGGCGAAGTAGAATTAAATTGAACATGTCTTAATCTTAATCTAAATTAAATGCTCAAAGGCTTTTAGATTAGCTAGCGATTCACCACGCGAAACTCGCCAAGCCCACTCACGTCTGATGGCGCTAGAAAAACCGAGCTCCAATAGCGGATTAAATGAAGAATCCGAATACTGCAATACCGCGCCAATCACTCGGTCCAATTCTTGTTCAGTTATCGAATTAAATGGCAATCGGCCCACTAGGTAAATATCACCCATCTCGTTGATTGCAAAAGCTACGCAATACATCGAAGCATTCTTCTTTAATAACCATTCGTGAACCGCTTCCGCATTCTCATCAGGCTTTCTTATGACAAAAGCATTGATACTTACTGAATGATCGCCAACCACAATGGCGCAATGAGTCTGTAATTTCCGCTCGCCGGGAAGAGTTAAAAAGTAATTGTTATCGCTCTTTTCAAAATCGATATCGTGCGATTCTAAAAATTCATCGATTGTGGCAATTGCCATGGCGCGGTTCATTAGACCACGCTTAATTTGGCGCCAGCACCACGCGATAAGACTGTGTCATAGACATCAAGGATCCCGCGCGCTGTTGTATCCCAACCAAATCGTGATGCATGTTCAACTGCGCCCATTGAAAGCAACAATCGATGTTGTGGCTCCATTAGTAATCTCTGAATTGTTGCTGACCAAGCCTTTGGATTATGACCATCAACAAGAACGCCAGAAATACCATCGGCAACCGCGGCACGTAAGCCACCAACAGCAGTTGCGACAACTGGAGTTCCACAAGCTTGTGCTTCTAGAGCCACTAAACCAAAAGATTCTGAATATGAAGGAACGCAAACCAAATCAGCGGCGCGATACCAATCAGAGAGCTCCTCATGCGCAACTGGTGGAACAAATTGCACGATATCGCTAACGTTTAAGAATCTAGCCAAACCAGCAAGGCGTTCTGGTTCTTGTGAACCGTTTCCAGATGGGCCTCCCATAATCACGGCACGCAACTTGCTACGTAACGCAGGAGTATGGGAAATCATCTCTGCTACTGCACGAATCAAAACTTCTGGACCTTTATGCGGCTGGATTCGGCCAACAAATAACAACATTAATTGATCTTGGCTGATTTTTAATTTATCTCTAGATGTTTTCTTACCACCATTTACTTTATAGGTACGAAGGTCAACACCTGGCGAAACTACAAATACATTGTCGGGACATGCTTCATAAAGAGAAACCAGGCTGGCAGCTTCTGAAGCGGTGTTAGCAATTAAGGCAGAGGCGGCCGAAACAACTTGTTCTTCACCGATGGCACGTGTCTGTGGCTCGGGTGATTCGCCGTCGGCAAGTGATTGATTCTTAACTTTCGCCATGGTGTGCATCGTGTGAATTAGTGGCAGTCCATAACGCTCTGAAACAAGCCAACCTAATTGGCCAGAGATCCAATAATGGGAGTGAATTAGATCGTAATAGCCAGCAGGTCGCTGTAATTCATAACGTAGATAAGAAGACATTAGCGCACAAATTTGTGACGGTAATTCATCTTTTGAAACAGATCCATAAGGGCCTGCTTCTAAGTGCACAACTTTTACGCCATCTGCAATCTCAACCGTCTCTGGCAGATTTGGTTTATTGGCGCGAGTAAAAATATCTACCTGCACACCTGATTCAGCAATTCGCTTTGCACTTTCCACAACATAAACATTCATCCCGCCAGCATCACCAGTACCCGCTTGTTCTAGCGGTGAGGTATGCAGCATCAATGATGCGACTCGGTGTGCGCGCTTAGCCATGAGTTACAAGTTTACTCACGGTAATTCCACCGACAACTTGGCCTCCGCCAAGGATCGATTCCCGCGGTAAATCAACCAAAATCCCTAATTGCGAAAGAGTTGCAATAGCCAATTCATTAGCTCCGCGTTGCGAACCATCGCTCATCTTCCAGACCACTACTCCATCTTTATTGCCAATAATCATCACGCCTTCTGCGCCATCTTTGGCAAATAAACCTTTTCCTAAGAGCATTGTTGGTAATCGTTTGGGACCAGAAACCATATTTGGATTGCTTAGACAGGCGCTTACAACTTCTTGATGAATTGGGTCCGTTGATTGCAAAAGTTTTTGAACTGCTTTAGCTAGCTGGCGTAACGTCAGCGCAAATAGCGGCGCCCCACATCCATCAATGCCAGTTTGTGTAATTTTTGCACCAGTTAATTCTTCAAACTCCTTAATTATTGCCTTTTGTAACGGATGAGAAATCTCTTTATAGCTCTTGATATCCCAACCATTGATAACGCAGGTAGCCAACATTCCAGAATGCTTTCCGCTGCAATTTGCTGATAAAGATGTCCCAGGTTTATCTCCCCAGGAAATTCGCTCAGCGCTACCTAGAGGTTTATCTGGCGTATTCAATAAATCTTTCTCTGATAATCCCGCAGCTTTTAAAATTCCAGTTGCAACTTCCATATGTTCGGCGCTGCCCGCATGGCTAGCGCAAACTAGCGCCAACTCTTTTGGCGAAACTTTTAACCCAGCTCGAACCATCGCACTTGCTTGAATCGATTTCACTGCAGATCTTGGATAAATCAACGAATCTAAATCGCCAAGTTCTAACTGCGCCTTACCAGAATTACCAATTACTAATAGATGACCGCAATGAACTGATTCGACCATTCCATTTCGACTTACCTCAAGTAAGACTGGACCTGGATTCATTTAAGAGACTCTTGGCAGCGTTGACCAGATATGTGCCTGTAATTTATTTGTGCCATATGCCATGTCATAGGCAAAGAAGAGTTCACCTTCAACTAATCCATATAAACGTTGTCCCTCAGTAACGCTCTTTGCAGTTGGTGCGGCATAACCTTGATCCATTACCAACTGAATCTTTGGTCCATCAAATCTTCCTACCCAACCTTCTGCAATACCTGTTGAATGCGCAAGGACTACCTCTAATTGATTATCAGGTTTGATCCGCCAGAATCCGGTTTCGGATGCAGCAGTCTTAATAATTTCATTATTGTCATCAATTAACCAAGAGCGGGAGAAGTAAGTTAAAAATGGCCGGCCATCGTGGCTAAAAGTTATTTCTTGGGCAAATTGAAATGAAGCTGAACCTGGATAATCGCCATGGCCTTTGCCGCGCCAGGTTCCGACCATCCAAGCAAGTGGATTTAGATCAGGATGAAGCCCCTCTGGAATTTGAAATGCCACTAGTTGCCTTTCTTCAATTTACGCCACTGTCTTGCTGCAAACCCTAGCAACGCTAATCCAAAAAGTGCGGTGGCGATAATCAAAAGTACCGTTGTAATAATCTCCATCTATTCCACCGGAACCAGGATCTCTTGAGTTGCTGAGATTCCATCTATTAAAAGCGTGGCATCAGGTGATGTCATCCGCTTAATCATTGCAAGCGCAATCGGCCCCAACTCATGATGACGTGCCACCGTCCCGATCAAACCAATCTCTTTGCCATTTAACATAACTGGAGAACCAGTCTTTGGTAGATCAACTGAGCTGCCATCTAAGTGCAACAAAACTAACCTTCGTGGTGGATGACCTAAATTAAATACTTTGGCCACTGTCTCTTGGCCACGATAACAACCTTTTGCCATATGAACAGATTTATTTAGCGCACCAATCTCATTTGGAATTGTTTTATGATCGGTATCCAATCCAAGACGTGCTCGACCTTGTGATACTCGCTCTGCTTCCAACGCCCAGATCCCTACCTGAAGATTTGCACTATTAAATGCAGCAATTGTTGCTGCAAGTTCAGAACGTGGCACCAACGCAAATGGTCCGCCTAGCTCATCACTCTTTCCCGGTGCACGCAAAATCGCATAATCTGATGAAACATCTTTCACTGAAACTCGAAGCATAAATTTCATCTTCTCTAAGTAATCAATTAAAGAATCCCGCTTCGCTACATCTAAATGTAGGAAAGTTGTGATTCCATCATCAACTAAAAAGAATTGCTGTTCGATATGTCCTTGCGGATCTAAAATCAGCGCTTCGCGCCACTGGCCAGCTGGCAAATTCTCAAGATGTTGTGTAGTTAAGGAATGTAACCAGGTAAGTCGATCTTCACCGCTAATTGCTATTACTGTACGGTGCGATAAATCTGCCCAAGCAGTCCCTGCTTCTAGTGCGCGTTGCTCTTTAGCAACTTCTCCGAAATGCCAGATCGCGCCTTTATCTAGCCCATCTTCGACATAGACGGCGGTCATTTCTTCTGACAAGCCTCGCAAGTTCCATAAATCGCAAAGTGGGTGACATCTGTCTTAAATCCATAATCATCTACTAAGGAATTAACAAAAGGTGCTGCTACTTCGATTGGCGCATCGCCAACCGAACCGCATTTGCCACAGACTAAATGGAGATGGGTCATCTCTTCGGCGGCGTGATAAGTCGCACCGCCATGGCCAAGATGTGTATGTTGAACTAAGCCAACATTTTCTAACGTCTCTAGATTTCGATAAACCGTTGAAAGATTAATTCCCGGATGAGTTTTCTTTACTTGCTCGGCAACTTCTTCTGGGGTGGCATGGCCAAGCTGACGAACTGCATTAAGTACTAGTTCGCGTTGTGGAGTTAGGCGCAGGCCCTTCTCGCGTAATTCATGTTTCTCTGCCACTCGCTAAGTCTAGAGGCTTGGCAAGTTATATGAATCTTCCTTATCTTTACGCGAAGCAATCGCTGCCTTTGCACGGGCAATCAGTAGATAAACCTCGCAGCCAAGGCAGAAATTAAAAGCTGCATTCAAAAATGCTGCCGCCAAGGCAAATCCGACGACAATCATCCCAATAGTCGATAGCCCCAAGTCATAAAGAATCGTTGCTGTGATTGCAAATAAGAAACCAACTAGTTGTGCAAATTGTGGTGGCCGAACATCTTCAGTTGGAACTTTGCCACGAAGTCTTGGCCGAATCACTTTGGAGTAAATAAATGCATAAGGCGATGTCTTTAAACCAAAGAATGCACCAAGTGCAAAGACTGCAAGTTGCCAATGTAGTAAGAACAAATACTCGGTCGCCAGAAATGTAGTTAAAACAATTGTGGTAATAACCGCGCCAAATCGTGGTCCGCGCGCATCAATTAATTCCAGATCTGTTGTCTTAAAAGAAAGTACATTGGTAATTGACATTGACGCAGAATAACTAAGGTCAAGCAATCTCGCGAGTTGCGAATAATTTGCAATTAACGGATATTTGCAAGTGTTTCTAAGATTTCAGCGCGTTTTGGCGCACCGATTGCGCGGCCAATCTCAAGGCCATTTTTATCCAGTACCAAAGTCGTAGGAGTAGACCGAATATCGAGCTTTCTAACCAGTTCCAGGTTCTTCTCAGCATCAATCTCGATATGTTTTACATCAGATAAATCCGAGGTGATATCAGTAAGCAAAACTCGAGTCGCCCGACATGGCGTACAGAAGGCTGAAGAAAATTGCACAAATGTTGCCCGCGATCCAAGTTCGCCGCCAATCTCATTTCCTACTAATGGTTTATCGCTAGCGCGTTTTGCCTTCGCCTTCACTTTGCCACGACTGCGCTGGTACCAGATTCCGTAAGCAGTCGCGAGCGTGAAAATGATAATTATTGGTAGGTAATTCGACACGCGAGTATTCTTACACTCTTATGGCACGGATTCTACTTTTAACGAACTCGCAAGGAGCGAGTGCAGAAGTTCTTCCTGCACTCTCTTTGCTTTCGCATCAAGTTCGCATCTTGCCTGCAATTGGTTCGGTATTAGTAGATCTTCCAGATGCTGATTGTTTATTTTTAGATGCACGACGAGATTTAACGGCAGCTAAATCACTTTCAAAATTGATTGCAACGACCGGCGCTGGTTGTCCGGTAATCCTGATTGCAACTGAAGGTGGCATGTCAGCGATGACCTCCGAATGGGGATATGACGATCTAATTCTCGATAGCGCGGGCCCAGCAGAACTCGATGCCAGAATCCGCGTTGCTATTCAAAAACTCGCAGCCACCAGAATCTCTACCGATCCATCATCAGGTGAAATTAAGAGCGGTGAAGTTGTAATTGACGAGAAGAGTTACACCGCAAAGATAAAAGGCAAATCACTTGATTTAACCTTTAAAGAATTTGAATTACTTAAATACCTAGCCCAACATCCTGGACGGGTTTTTACCCGCGCGCAATTGCTGCAAGAGATCTGGGGTTACGATTATTTTGGCGGTACCCGTACCGTTGATGTTCATATCCGACGCTTGCGTTCTAAATTAGGCGCCGAATTTGAAGCGATTATCGGCACCGTTCGTAATGTTGGTTATCGCTTTAACTCTAACCGCGAATCATTCCAAGATCAGAACTCTTGATCACGCGTCACCAGCATCTCGATTCGGAGCTGCAAAATAAAGTCCTAGAACTAATTGCATCTGCAACCGACGCCGATGGCATCCCTCCGGTAGCAGAACACGTATTGCTGCACCTGCGTCACGGCGGTGATAAATCAGATTTTCACTTAATTGCGATGAAAGATAACCAATTAGCAGGTTACGCTCATCTAGACCTTACTGATCAAGTTGAAGGACCGAGCGCCGAATTAGTTATTGCACCAAAATTTCGCAACCAAGGAATCGGTAAAGAATTAGTAAAAGAGTTAAAAGCTCAAGCCGGTGGAAAGTTACGCCTCTGGTCACATGGCGATCTGCCTGGTGCAAAAAATATTGCAGCTGCAAATGGCTTTTCCCATACCCGTACCGTTATTCAGATGCGCAGATCCCTAACTGATGCAATCCCAGAAATCGACAACCAGATTCCGATCAGAACTTTTCTACCAACAATTGATAACGAAGAGTGGATAAAAGTAAATAACCTCGCATTTGCAGACCATCCAGAACAATCGGATTGGACACTTACCGATCTTGAACTTCGTACTAAAGAAGACTGGTTTGATCCGAATGGTTTTTTGATTGCTGAACTCAATAACGAGATTGCTGGTTTTTGTTGGACCAAGATCCACGGCGGTCACACACATAAACACTCTGAATCCGAAGCAGAACACGATCACGACCCAATCGGCGAGATCTACATAATGGGCGTAAACCCGAAATATCAAAGCAAAGGAATCGGCCGCGCCGTCACAATCGCCGGCCTAAAGCACCTTCGTTATCAAGGAATCTTTAGCGCAATGCTCTATGTTGATGCCGAAAATAAGAGCGCAATCAAGCTTTATCAAAGCCTTGGCTTTAAAGAGTGGGGCCGTGATCTTTTATATCAATTAGCCAACTAGTTCGCGGCACATCTCACGAAATGCTCGAGTGTGCGCATCAACATCAGCCTCAGTTGTATCTGGTGACATCAAAGCCATGTTGTGAAATGGCGTAAGCAAGAATCCATCATTAAGTAATCGCAGATGAATATATTGTTCTAATTCAAAATCACCGGCAGCAGCTGCTTCTCTTCCAGTCTTTGCTGCTTTCCCTTGGAACAGATATTCACCACGTGCTCCTAGTCGATTGCAATACCAAGGCAGATTAAATTCAGCGATCGCCGCATCAACGCCATCGCACCAGCGATTACCAAGGGCAATCATCTTCTTAAAGTTTGCTTCCGTAAGAACTTCAGTCAGCGTTGCTCGCATCGCCGCTAATGACAAGGCATTTCCCGCAAGAGTGCCACCAATTCCGCCGGTATCAATAACTTCTCTACTTGTTTTCTTCGCGATTTCGATTGCAATCTCACGAGTCATTCCAAATGTTCCCGTCGGTATTCCACCGCCAATTGCTTTACCTATGGTCAACATATCTGGCTTTAGACCAAGATCTTTAGTCATTCCCCCAGGCCCAACCGAGATCGTATGAGTCTCATCAATAATCCAGACCGCGCCATACTTTTTAGCTAATTCACCAACTGCACCCAAATAACCATCCTCTGGCATCACAATTCCCACATTTGTCATCGCAGGTTCCATCAAGATTGCCGCAACATCGCCGGCCTTAAGCGCCGCCTCCATTCCCGCTAAATCATTAAATTCCACAACCCGGGTTGTTTCATCCAATGGAACCGGTGCGCCAATATTTCCTTCACGCATCACTGTTTTTCCAGCAGCATCTAAAGTCGCAAAAGTTTCATCAACTGAGCCGTGATAGCAACGATCAATCACAATTATTTTGGATTTTCCAGTAATTAATCTGGAGTAACGAATCGCATGGCGATTGGCATCTGTTGCCGAAACTGTAAATTGCCAGAGCGGCAGACCAAATCGCTTTGCCAACTCACCTGAAACAGTTACTGCATCATCGGTTGGCAACATCGCAGTCATGCCGCGCTCAAGTTGCGCTTTTATCGCCGCAACAGTTGCCGCCGGTGAATGCCCGGTCATCGATCCGGTATCACCTAAACAGAGATCGATATATTCATTGCCATCAACATCGGTGAAGTGTGCGCCTTTTGCGGTTGCAACAAATAATGGATATTTCCCGGGCCATTTAGCCATCCAGGACATCGGAACGCCGCCAGGCATAACTTCTGAAGCCGCAGCGAAACGTTCGCAACTCTTTGGTGTGCTCGCGAGGAAACGTTCTTCCTCTTTTTTATGTAACTCTTTTAGCCGGGCGCGATCAATCACCCGGCGAAAATACCACTACTTCAAATCGCCGATGTAATAGCTATCTAAAGTGAAGTTTGGCTTTCCAGAACTACCATGCTGGTTCTTAAAACGACTAGTGCCATCGATTCCACAGAGGGATGCAATCGAGCTAGAACCACCAGGATGACGTGATACCCAATTGCTTAAGTCATAAACCTTATTTCCAATAATGGTCCAGCAATTTGCAGCAGTATCTCGTTTCGCTACATCAGCCTTGGTATAGCCAGTAGAAGAAGTTTCTTGCGTTGGAGTTGCGCTAGTTGAAGGAGTTGGTTGCTTATCAGCAACGATAGTCCAAACTCGCTTCTTACCATTCTTCTTACAAACTAAAGTCTGACCATCATCCATTGCTCGCTGACCAATCTTTTTACATCTCTTTCCGGCATCAGCATCTGATGCGCTCGCCATTGGCGAAACCAAAGAAATTGAAAGAACTATTGAAATCGCAATCGATATTTTTCTCATCTGCATATTCTAAATCTCTTCGAAGATAAAAAGTGCTTCGATATAAGAATCACCGACAATTCCCAGGTTTTGCGCATCTGGCGGAGCGGTCTGTGGTTCAACACACACTCCTTCTGGATCTTGGTCATAAACAACCCAGTAAGGAGTATCACTTTCAATCTTTATCGAAATCGCATCTTCCCAATAAACGGTGGGAACTCCACGAACTTCAGTGAATGCATCATCCCAAGGACCAGCACTTGGGGTAATTAATTTTCCATTTGGCAAATAATCAGAACCACGTTCAAACATCTTTCCTGCGGAAAACTCAATCTCTGCAGATCCGCCTCTACCTAATTCACGGGGAAACCATGGATGAAAACCAATCCAAAACGGTAGATCACAATCGCCACTTTCATATTCCAATGACCAACGAAGCGCGTTATCTAAAATCTCAAATCGTTGTTCCATTCGCGCACCGCGATATGGTTCTGGAAAATCAATTCCAAAATATCCAGTACCCAATTCCTGCCAAGGCGCAGTCAGAGTAAATCCATGAATCGCATGTGGTGGGGTGAGATTGGTTGGCAATTGGTAACTCTTGCCACCCTGATCAAAAACCAGACCATTCTTTATTCGCCCGGCCCAAGGAGCCATCGCATACCAACCCCAGGTCAGTAATTCACCGCGAAACGGGACTACACATTCATTTCCTCTAAACAACAGAGATGAGACTCGAGCTCCTTGATCGATATCAATCTCCATCGAGATTTCATCGCTATCAATCGTATGTAAAAGGCTCACTTGGGCATCTTATGGCTATAACCGGTCATGACTAATTCTCACTTAACTTGTCGGTAACTTTAAATACACTCTTCTTATCAGTCATACCGGCTATGTCTATACATCTAATAACAATGTATAGATAAAAACGAAGAAGGGCGTGAGAACTTTCCCATGATCGATAATGATGCGATCAAATTGGTCTCAGAACTTTCTAAAACAGTTCTAGATGAACCAACTCCAGAAATTCTTGCCTCTCATATCGCACTAAAAATCTTTGCCGAGCTTGATTGCCGCGGCGTAATTCTTGGCGTCGTCCAACGCGAAGGCTTCCTAGACTTAATTGGCACTTATGGATACCCAAGCAATACGACAGAGCCATTCCTTCGAATGCCGCTCTGGAACCCGATGCCAATCACCGATGCAGTTCGAACCGGCGAGATGAGCATCTTTAATACTCCAAAAGAGCTCGTGGAAAAGTATCCACACCTTTCCGAAGTAACGACCGCCGAACGAGCAATCACAGTTGCAGCTCCTGTTAAATTTAGAAATACCGTTATTGGCGCGGTTGGTTTCACCTCGATGAATCCACCCATAAATGGCTTTCATAATCACCCAACAACTGATGCCATCTTGGCGATCTGTGGCATTTACTTGAAAAACTTCTTAAATAAAAAGAACGATAACGAGCGTGATTATTCACATGCAACAAAATCTCTAACAGAACGCCAACGCCAAATCATTTCTCTATTTAAAGAAGATTTAACAACTGATCAGATGGCAGATCGACTCAAATATTCCTCATCAACTATTAAGCAAGATATCATCAAGATTTACAGCATCTTTGGGGTTAACTCCCGCCAAGCCGTCCTTGAGCTAGCTAGAAAAGCTGGCCTTGCTGATCTAGCTTAACTCCGCCAGCGTCGGCGGCTTTGCCCCTGCTCTTGAACAAGTAATCGCCGCCGCTTTCGCCGCACGTTCCAAAACCAATTTCAAATTCTCGCCAATCAATTCACCATACTTAACTAAACCTTCAACCAGAACTGCACCAACCGTATCTCCAGCACCCACCGTATCCACCACATCAACTACAACGCCATCTACAAAATAACTCTCGCCATTTCTATACCCACGCAATCCCTTTGCGCCATGGGTCACCACAACTAAATCAATCCCAAACTCCAAAACCTCTTCCACTGAATAACCCAACCAAGATAAATCCTCATCAGACATTTTCACTACATCAGAGATCTTCGCCCACTTCTCAAAATATGCCCGATAAACATCGCGCTCATTTAAAACACTACTTCTTACATTCGGATCAAAAACAATTACTGAATCCAACCCACTTGCCCACTTAAACAACGCACTCGCTCCCGGCTCCACAATCGTCGCCAACGTGCCCACATGCAAAACCGTCGGTGAACCGCTTGGTAACCAACCACCAAAATTAAATGTCGCACTTCCAGCCAACTGAAACGAATAATTTGCCGATCCATCAGAATCCAAACTAACCACTGCAAGCGCTGTTGCCAATTCACTTCTTGAACCCAAACCCAAATCCACACCATAAGAAGACAGCTCAGCTTCAATCAAGACTCCATATTGATCAGATGAAATCCCGCCGATTAAAGAAACCGGCAAACCTAAATTTGCCAACGCCTTTGCAGTATTTGCCGGGCCCCCACCAACAACTGGATAACTGGAATCACCCTCTGGCAAGAGGTCAATTAACGCCTCGCCCGCCACCCAGATCTTCGACATTTTTTGGCCCTCCACACCAAAAGCCTAGACTTTGCAAATGCGCGTTGCCATCGTCGGTCAAGGCTACGTAGGCACCGCTATCGGAACAGCCGCAAAGAAAGCCGGCCATCAAGTACTTGGGATTGAAACAAATCAAAAGAAAATTGAAGAATTAACAGATATTGGCTACCCCGTTACATCTGATTATTCAACGATAAAAGATTCTGAAGTAGTCATCCTTGCCGTCCCAACTCCACTTAACCAAAACCGCGAACCAGATCTCTCATTTATTGAATCTGCCTGTAATTCCATAAAGCCACATATCCAAAAAGAGACCCTAATAATCAACGAATCCACATCATTTCCTGGAACGCTTCGCAATGTGATTGCTCCTATCCTTGGCGACCAATATCAATATGCATCCGCACCAGAGCGCGTCGATCCCGCCAACGAAAAATGGGATGTCACAAATACCCCACGACTTATCGGTGGCTTAACAAAAGCAGCGACAGCGAAAGCAAAAGAGTTTTACAAGACCATCTCAAAAGAAATCATCGAAGTCTCATCCCCAGAAGTCGCCGAAGCCGCAAAGTTATTTGAGAACACCTTCCGCCAAGTAAATATCGCCCTAGTAAATGAATTTGCCCAGATCGCAAATGCACTAGGTATTCCAACTTACGAAACTCTCGCCGCAGCCGAAACCAAACCATATGGCTTTATGAAATTCCTTCCCAGCATCGGTGTGGGCGGACATTGCATCCCAGTGGATCCCAGCTACTTAAGTTACAAAGCCGCCCAAGCTGGTCTTGAAGCCAAATTTATTAACCTCGCCAATCAAGTAAACCTCGGTATGCCGGAATACGTTGCAAATAGAATCGAAAGCGAACATGGCATCAAAAACAAAACCATCCAGATCGCTGGCATCGCATATAAACCAAATGTTTCTGACACTCGTGAATCCCCAGCACTTTCCCTAATCCAAATCCTTCGCAACAAGGGCGCCCATGTAACTTGGCACGATAACTACGTAAAAGAATTCAATAATGAAACTTCCACTCCAATCTCCAGCGTTGATATCGCCATTATCTGCACCGCCCACGATGGTGTGGATTACAGCCCATGGCAGAACACCTTGGTATTTGATGTAAGCACCGCAACTAATTTAGGCTGGCCAAAGTTCCTATGAGCATTGAGAAAAATAAGAATATTCTTATTGTGATTGCCCGCCTAAACAAAGGCGGAACCGCCCAATATATCGGCCAGCTCGCCAAAGAATTGCCAAAACATAAATATAAAGTCCTAGTCGCCACCGGCCATGTTCAAGGCTCTGAAATCGAGGATGACATTGTTAGAGAGATTCCAATCGCTAGAATCAAACACCTAGGTAGAAAAGTTAGCCTAATCAATGACTTAAAAGCACGTCAAGAAATAACAAAAGTAATAGAAACCTACAAGCCTGACATTATCTATTCCCACACCTTTAAAGCTGGCGCTCTAACTCGAACTATCAAGACTGATGTCCCGATAATCCATGCATTTCATGGCCATTTAATTGATGAACCAGAACTAAAAGGCATAAAGATCAAAGTTGCCATGGCTATCGAAAGAAAACTTGCACCAAAAGCCGATTTTCTAGTGACTGTCGGTGACAACGTTGCTACCGAACTGATCAACGCCAAAGTTGGTCAAAAATCTCAATACATATCAATTGCCCCTGGTGTTAAACCTCTTAAACTTCAAAATAAGAAAAAATCCTTATCGGAACTAAAACTCACAAAAGAGAAAAGGCCGCTAATAGTCTGGCTCGCCCGCATAGTTGCTGTCAAAGGTCCAGAAAAAGTAATTCAAATTGCCAGAGCAATTCCAGAAGCAAGATTCCTCATGGCTGGTGGCGGTAATTTAATTAATCAAATCATAAACAACGCACCTGAAAACCTAACAGTCCTTGGTTGGAAATCAGCGGATCAAATGTGGGCCGTCGCCGATATCGCGATCAGCACCTCTAAAAATGAAGGAATGCCAATCGCATTAATTGAAGCACAGCTAGCAGGAATTCCAGTAGTCGCCCTAAATGTTGGATCAGTGGCTGAAGTTATAAAAGATAAAGAAACGGGGTACATATTTAACAAGTTCGATCAAAACTATATCGATGCCGTAAAGTATCTAGCAAAAAATAAAAAACTAAGACATAAACTAGGTAAATCTGCTGCAAAAAAGGCTAAGAAGGAGTTTGATTCTGAACGTTTCGTCCAGGATCATTTAAAACTCTTTAGAATGGCTCTTTAAGCTCCGCGCTTGCAGGCAACTTCCTTCATTGTTGCCTCAAGATCCGTGATTGATGCTTGTAATTCATCCATCGTCTTCTGACCTTCAGCTCCAGCAAGCTTTGCAAGGTCAACCCAGTCTGCATATTGCTCCTTCGCATCCTTCCACATCGCATAAGCTGTTAAGCACCCACGTAATGTCCAGGTGTTTCGAGAGGGTTTTACATAAGGATTCTTAGCACAACGGTAGACCTTAGTTCCTACTTTTGTTGTCGCGCCTGCCTTCGAACAGTTCACACCATTCTTTACAGTCGCTGCATTTGAAGGAGTCGCATATATTCCAGTGGTAAGTAGAACTCCAATTGAAGCAGCTACCAAAGATTTTTTCATTTTGAATCCCTCCAGTTAAGCCCTTAGGCTATCGTTTAACCCGAGTCATTGTCTATATTTTGCCTTAGAGTACTGTGTGAAATCAGTTAGGCATGAGCCTTAAATATTCTTCAATTTGACTTATTTCCGGATTATCCGGGTAATATTTCTTGATCAAGTCAAGTGCACTTAAAGTGGCGCTACGATTGGCAGAGGCCAGCCCTAATTTGGCTTTAGCGACTAAATAAACAGGATTGATGGGATCAAATTCTAATGCTCTGTCCATCGATTTGAGAGCCCCCGAATAATCTTGTTTTACATTAAAGCAGATTGCTCTTAAATACCACCCTTGCGCACTTCGTTCATCCAACTCAATCATTCGCTCTGAAATATCTTTCAAAATTACACAGTTTGGGTCAGCTCCTGAAGCTGCTACAGCAATCAGTTCAGTCGTTTTGGGTGCCGGCCACCCGCCAATCGCAGCTAGAATCTCTTTCTTATCTAAATTTTCTTTAGTGAGGATCTCTTTTGCCCGCATATCCGATCGCATTGCCTGAAACCACACAATTGAAGAGAAAACGAGAACAGTAGAAACAAGTAATTTTATCATAGTCGGGTCAAATTCTCTAGAAAATCTTCGGACTTTCGAATAGTTTTCTATTTTTGTACCGTTAAATACATTAATTATTAATCCGGCGCAAATAAAACCGATTACCGCTAGAACTAATTGATCGGGACTTATCAGTGCTTGAAATACATAACCGGACCAAACACCACCTAAAATTGCAATATCTCTTCTCAATTCACTTGATAATGCCTTTTTAGAGACCTGAAATAATCTCCGGTAAATCACTAGAACAAAGAGTAGCCAGACTGTACCCGCAAGCAAACCACCGTTAGCGAATAAATCAATTGGAACACTGTGAGCTTTGTCTGGGATACTAAAAGAACCATCCCTTGTTACTTGATTACTGGTTCTATATAGTGCTGCATATTTTTGAAATTGATCCGGACCAACTCCAATTAGTGGATTGTCTTTAAAAATCGATATTCCGGTGCGCCAGAAATCTAATCTTTGCGAGACGCTCCCTTGATAAAAAAACTTTTCTCGAATTGAAGATAAAAACTCTACTCCAGGTACTAGCATTAAAGCGAAGAAAAAGCCGAGAATTGAAATGGAAGTTATCGAAATATAATTCAAAATTCTTAACAACCTTTTTTCACTTTTGAGAGTCAATAAGACCATAAACATCCCGATAGAAATAAACGTTACAACGTATGCCTGAATTGAATTTGTCCCGCGTGCAACAATCAAAAGAGAGCCAAGACTCAAAAAGGCAATAATTCGTCTATAAAAGTTACTTCCAAAAATGAAAGATGCAAAAACAATTACGGAAATCATGCCAACAAGCGCGCCGGCAAAATTCGGATTTCCTAGAGTCAATTGCACAGATCTAAATGGATTTGACCAAGGAATTGGATCTTTATCTAAATATTGAATTACACCATAGATGATAGAAACCCCTGCCAATATCAATAAAGAACGATTTAGAAAAACATTTCTATCAATTTTCCCCGATGTAGCTGAAGCAAATAGTAACCATATTGATAACCAGAAGAAAATACCAAAATTTCTTTGATAATTTCCCTGAAGCGCTAACGCAAAATTCTCACCATTCAGAATAGCTGAAAAAGAAAGGGTGAGGAAAAGAAAAAGTAATAGTAATTGTTCCTTGCCAACGAGAAACCTAATATTTTTCTGAAAGGTTATGTATGTAAGCATCGTGACGGTAAAGATTGAAGAACTCAAAAGTGTTACAGGATCATGTAAAAACCAGCCCAGAGAAACAAATAACAAAACTGGTAGGTATGCAAGCATAAGAACATTATAGAAGCCAGAAGGGCCGGATCCCTTAGGAGCCGACCCTTCTGTTTAGAAGTTACGCGTGATTAACGGCGTAGTGACTTCTGTAGAGCCTTGATTTGCTTATTGATTGAAGCAATCAACTTAACAATCGCAGCTAGTACTTCAGCGTTTGATACAGAACCATCACCCTTGATTGAGAATGGAACTGTAACAGCAGCCTGAGGCACTGTTGAGTCGTTATATGCAGCTAGTGAAACTACGCAGTTGTAGTTACCTGCGGTTGTGCCAGCTGTAAATGTGTACTTCTTAACACCATTGGTGAAAGTGTCACCAGATGATGGAGCAGTTACTGCTGTTAGTTGTGATCCGCAAGAAACTGACTGACCTGCACCAAGCGTTGCATAGTCATGAACAGGATTTCCCTGTGAATCCTTAGCAGTAATTGTCAAAGTAGCAACGCCACCTTGTGCTATAGCTGCAGCATCAAGTGATGCTGTGTATGTGTATACACCACCTGCGCAAACAACTGGAAGTACGTTTGACAAAATGGTTTGTCCGCGTGAATTAGTGAAGGAATATTGAATGTTTCCTTTACCGCGTGTTGCTGAACAGGCAAAAGCCTGAGCTGTTGGAAGTGTATAAGAATCAGAAGCAGCCACAGTTACGGCAGAAACAACATCAGAAGTTGAATTTGCAGTCGCTGTTGGAGTCTTGCCTGAAACTAAATTTCCAGCACTATCAAGCATGTACAGATAGAAAGCTGCAGCATTATCTGTTGAACGTGCGCCGATTGACTGGTCACCAAGAGTTATCTTGTCAACGTCACCAACAATCTTAATTGTGCGAGTAGCAAATACAACGCCGTTTACAGACACAGTCACCACACCTGCAGTTACAGGAGTGTTAGCTACGGCCTGGGCAACAATCACATTGAAGTAACCGTTTGATCCATATGAAGCTGAAGCTGCTGTTGCGTAAGTTGATCCACCGTCAAGTGAAACAACCGCTCCGCCTGTTGCGGTTGCAGATACCAAAGTAGTTGATGGCATTGCAGTGTTGGTTTCGTCTTTCAAGGTCATGACGATATAACCTGCGGAGCCATTTGCAACTGTTCGGTGCGTTGCATTTTCGTTATTGTCCGTTACAGCAGAGTTAGTGCTGTTGTTTGAGACCTTAACAAAACTCAAAGATGGTGCAAATTTACCAACAGAAGTTGCATCGGTAACGGTTACGACCAGAGTCGCAACAAGTGTTCCGCCAGTGCTTGCTGTAGCAGCTGTAGCTGCGTCGTACAACTTGATGGTAATGGATGTTGAACCTGCGTTAGGAACAACTTGATACTGGCCAACCGCAGTGGATGCAGTTCCAGCAACGGTACCTGAAGTATTAACAGTTATCGCAGTAGCGGTAGTAGCACCTGAAGATGCAACAATTCGACCACCAGAAACAGTTAGTACTGAGATTCCGTCACCAGCCGTTGAATGTAAGCCCAAAGTTCCTGAACTTAACATTGTTGCCGTATCCGTTGCGGAAATATCGCCATCGCCTGCAATTAGGCCATAGCTTGTGTTGCTAGCTTTAGTTGCACTCATGGTGGCACCTAGAGAACTGTTCGCACCAAGGTAAAGAGCTGTATCAGCAGCATTTGCTGATGGAACAGCAATTACCGACATCAAGCCAGCGCCTAGAGCAGATACTGCAACAAGCGCAATGCGCTTGCGTAGTGTCTTTATAGACATTTTTTTCCTTTCATTAAGTCAGATCAGGCCTTTCCTGATCTGGCTCGAAGAAGTCGTTTGACTTCTTCTAATTCCATTTCCCTATGTGAAGCACGTGCGATCACATAAGAAGATGGAAACCTGTTAGTTCTTCCCTTCAATCAGTTGAAGGGTTTCAAGCATCACCGCAGCTGATTCGAGCTGCGCGTTATAGAAAGCAAGCTCTGCAGCAGCATCTTCGATGCTGATTGCAGGGGTGCTTGCTGTTGAAACTTCTTTAGTTACTACTTCTTCAGTAGCTGTGTTCTCTGCCTTTGCTCCTGAGTTCTCAGATACTGGAGATGAGATGACGGTCTGAATTGGTTCAGTACCAGTCATTGAGTTAAAGCCAAGGAAAGCGGTAACTAGAAGGACTAGTGACATAGCAACTCGACCGCTCTTATGAGCAAGCTCTGATGCCTTCTTATATGAGGTGCTTAGAAGATCAAGGGCGGTAAGGCCACGCTTCTCATCAATAACAAGAGTTGATAGGACTTTACGTAAAGATGCACGAGCTCGAGAGACTGTGTGACGAACAGCAGATTCTTTAATGCCAAGTTCTTTAGCAATCTCTTGGGTAGAACGGCCTTCCATCTCCCACATAACAAGGGCAGCGCGTTCTGCTGGGGAGAGAAGTGAAAGTGCTTGACGAACGATTGCTGCGTCTTCAGCAGCGGAAATCACGTCAGAGTGATCACCATTAACTTGCCAGTTCGCTTCTACTTCAGCGGAAGCATCATCAAGTGCTACAAGATTTGGTCTGCGGTTTTCTGCACGGAATAAATCAATGCAAAGATTTTCAATTGTTCTATGTAAATAAGAAAGCGCATGCTCTTGGCTCTCTAATTCAGGAGCCGCCAACATGAACTTGATTAGCGCTTCCTGGCTAACTTCCTCAGCTCGAGCACGATCCTTCAGAATTCGATTTGCGTGACTTACAAGTTCGGTACGGTTCTGGGCATAGAAGTTGGAGAGCTGGGCAACGCTCCATGAAGCAGGAGTTGATTCCTCGACTGCCTTGGTCTTCTTGGCTGTAATCGCCACTTTGAGTGCCCCTTAACCGGTTTTGAATTGCAGAGCCAGCCGTCGCCGCCTCTACTCCCCACTACGAATCTGGCGTTGAATTGTCGCGAAGTATGGACAAATCGGACATTTTCCTACCCTTGAGTCTACAGGAGAATGTGGGCCCACTCGGGATCGAACCGAGGACCCACGGATTAAAAGTCCGTTGCTCTACCGACTGAGCTATAGGCCC
>VFQT010001116.1_pt1 | contig 34398 bp, 29 predicted proteins | sample 3512381 | NCBI WGS metagenome assembly VFQT01 (sample SAMN10412376, study PRJNA504923) | tailings metagenome | isolation source: Relicate 2 Philex TSF3 active mining site | place: Philippines: Tuba, Benguet | collected 2017-08-29 | reverse complement strand
TCGAGGGTGAGCGTCGTGCCGATCGGTGTGGAGGACGTCTCCACCATTCCGAGTCCGACGTTGCACTCGAGTCGAGGCGACCAGGTGATCGAGGTGATCGACCCGACGACTCGGTCGCCGTTGCGAATCGGCCACGGGTCTCGTTGACCTGGCACGCGGTCTCCGCTCGCCATCACTCCGATGATCTTGCGGGTGACGCCCGCTGCGCGCTGGGCACGGAGTGCGTTCATGCCGATCGCATCGATCGTTGAATCGAGCGAGCAGTACTTCTCCATGCCGCCTTCGAGCGGGGTGTGTTCACGGGTGATGTCGGTGCCGTACGTCATGAGCCCGGCTTCGATTCGTTCGATCAAGTTCGGACATCCCGGGCCGATGTCGTACGGCGCGCCTGCTTCGCAGATCGCGTCATAGAGTTGCGCGCCGATCTCCCAGTCGTCGACGAAGATCTCGAATCCACCTTGGGCGCTCCAGCCGCTGCGGGCGATGCGCAGGGGGTGGCCCTTGAAGTGGTGAATGGCGAAGCGGAAGAACTTCGTCTCGCGAATCGCATCGCCGAACACCTTGGCGAGTACGTCGTCGGAGTGTCGGCCCTGCACGGCGAGGGGGTTGACGTCGGGTTCGCTGACCTCGACGTCGAGGCCCATGCCGAGGGCGAGTCCACCGGCCCACAAGGCGACGTCGGAGTCGGAGATGGAGAACCAGTAACAGTCCTCGGCGACGCGAAACACCACGGGGTCGTTGATCAAGCGTCCTTGGTGGTCACACACGGGAACGAGACCGCCACGACCGACTTCGAAGTTGCTGATGTCGCGAACGGTGAGGAGTTGGGCGAGTCGAGCAGCGTCGGGGCCCTCGAGTTGTACCTGGCGTTCGCAGGCCACGTCCCAGATCTGCACGGCGTTGCGCAGGTGCCAGTAGTCCTCCTCGAGTCCGCGAAAGCGGGAGGGAAGGAGCATGTGGTTGTACACGGTGTAGGCCTGCACGGGGAACTGCTCGATTCGCGACGTGAAGGGTGTGTTGCGCAGTCGGCGTGACAACGCAAGCAGCGGTGCGCTCATGGACCAACCCAGGAAATGTCGCAGATCTCTGCGCTACGACCTTCGAAGTTCCACACGCGGCCGAAGGCGCGCACGCGTCCGAGTGACGCCTCGGCGACGGTGACTTCCGGGCCCATCCAGTACTGGGTGTTGACGATCATCACCGGTTCGCCATTGCGTTGTCCCTTGATCGGCGTCACTGCGCCATTGATGATCTTGCCCGCCGAGAACGTACGGGTGTCTCCCTCGCGGGCGAAAGTGATCGGGGCGCGTTCGGCGCCGAGGTATTTGCCAACGAGCAGCTTGAACAACCCCGTCGTTCCCTTGCGCGAGCCTGAGAAGATCGACTCGAGTACAGCGAACTGTTCTTCGGTCGCACGATCGTCGATCCAGAGTGCGAGCGTCCAGTTGCCGCGCTCCATCTTTCCAGGGATGTCGAGCAGCATCGCCACGTTGAGACCCGAGAGGTCGACGCCACCACAGGATCCCTTGTCAATGCGCACGCCTGACCACGCCTGGCAGTAGCCCTCGGTCGGCGGGTGCTTACCGAGCGATGCGACGCACGGGCAGAACACCGTGCAATTGCAATTGAGGATGAGTTCCCCGGTGATCGTCCAGGTCTCCGTCAATGCGGGAATGGTGGTGGTCATGGCAGTGTCCCTTCGTTGTGAGTGAGGTGAGAAGCGAATTCGAGTGGCTGGGTGATCATGACGAGTGCGCCGGCGACGAGGAGCACAATGCCGAGTGGCATCGACACCTTGCGCCCGAGCGACGGCCACTTTTCGACCACCATGATCGCGGTGGCGAGAGCCATGAATCCCCAGTTGGCCATCCCGCCGACGAAGGCAAGCAGCATCAGTGCGACGCAACAGCCGAGGCAAGCGAGACCGTGTCGCACGCCCATGCGCACCGCGCCGAGCGATCCCGCTCGCCAGTGCACCATGAAGAATTTCATCGGACGCATGCAGGCCTCTCGGCAACGATCCTTCACGTGACTGAATTGGTAGACACCCGCACCGAGGAGGGCGATGCCAACCCAGTTGTTCGATCCCAGCACTCCATGGGTGTTCACGACACCGAGTTGCATGAGTGCGAGCTGAAACTGTGCGACGACGATTGAAAACCCGGCCCAGACGCTGAGATAGCCGCCGAGGAACAGCCACCACGTGCGCGGCTCACGGCGCCCGACGACGTCGGCGAGCGCAGACAACATCGGCACGGTGGTCGGGGTCATCATCGCTGCGGACATCACGAGCCACGAGATGGAAAGTGTCACCATCGAGTCGTGTGCGACACCTTGGCGATGCCAGGCGATGTCGACGATCCACGTCGCTGTGATGAACATTGCGAAATAGGGCCATGGGGATGAGCCGAGGCGTGGCGCATCTGCGCGCAACTCGCGTTCCGTGACCCCCATCGGTGAACACTATAGTTATCACCACCGATGGCTTCCAAGACTCCACACCGCCGCCCGCTCGAATTCGACGCACGTCGATTCGCCGACTGGTTGTGGAGGTCGCGCAGTGAACACAACTGGTCAACTCGTGAGCTCGCGCTTCGAGCAGGAATTTCCCAGCCCTATGTCGTGGCTCTCGAACGTGCGCGACTTGCTCACGATGCGGGGTCGCCGACACCGACGGTGAACGTCGTTGCTTCGCTTGCAGCGGCCTTCGACGTTGATCCGATCGCACTCATTCGCAAGACCCTTCGACCGGCACCGCGCCACGTACTGCTCGTCGTCGACGGTGCGAGCGCTCCGCCGATCGACGTCATCCGCGAAGAGACGGGCGGGACTGCCGACGTGTGGGTGTGTGGCCGGGGTCAGCACGCGCCCAAGCAGTCCAAGCCGTGCACGCACGACATCCGTCTCCACCGCGAGTCGATGAAGGAGTACGACCCAGACAAGATCTCGGCGTTGCTCGATCGCGAACTGAATCGCATCGTCGGTGACATCGAGGGCAAGAACATCGGTCTCGTGTTCGGAGAGACCTCGAGCGTGATGTCGTATGTGTCCAACCCGGATTCGTTGATCGAATTTGAAACTCGGTGGAAGGACATCGTCTCTGAGTCTGCGGCAACCGTCGGCGCCCACGCCGCTTGGAACGTGTGCGTCTACGAGGCGCACATCCTGCGAGGCCGTCGCGATCTGGACGAGACCATGGAATTCCTCTTTACACATCACGATGAGCACTGGTATGCCAAGGGCTCGCGGGTGCACACCGGAGACAACGCCAAAGACAAGATCCTGAAGGCCGTCGCCTGAGGCGACGCCACGACACGAAAGGCAACACCATGACTTCGACCGCCCGCGCACTCCTCGTCGGCAAGGTGAATGACGTGTGGACTCGTCGCATCGACGACGTTTCACTCGACGCTCTCGGTGATGGTGACGTCCTCGTCAAGGTCGACTGGTCGTGTATCAACTACAAGGACGGTCTCGCCTCGAGCGAAAAGGGTCGCGTCGCACGTATCGATCCGTTGATCCCCGGCGTCGATCTCGCGGGGACGATCGTCGAGGCGGGGGAGTCGGGACTCGCCATCGGATCTCCAGTGATCGTCCATGGCTATGACGTCGGCGTGGCGCACCACGGCGGTCATGCAACATATGCGCGAGTGTCATCCAAGTGGGTGGTACCGATGCCGAATGGACTGACCACGAAGACCGCAATGATGGTCGGTACGGCTGGCTTCACCGCAGCACTCTCGGTTGATGCTCTCGAGCGAGCGGGACTGCGCCCCGGAACGGGTCCCGTGCTCGTGACGGGCTCGACCGGTGGCGTCGGGTCGTATGCGGTCGGCATGTTGGCGGCGCGCGGCTACGAAGTCGTGGCCAGCACGGGCAAGGCGTCCGCAGCGAGTTGGTTGCGTTCGATCGGTGCGAGCGACGTGATCGATCGCGCAGAGACGTCCGCCGAACAGGCCAAGCCACTCGAAAAGGAACGATGGGCGGGAGTCGTGGACTGCGTCGGTGGGTCGACGCTTGCCTATGCGCTGCGCACGACGCGCTACGGCGGATCGGTTGCGGCCAGTGGGCTCACCGGCGGGAGTGATCTGCACACGACGGTGATGCCGTTCATCCTTCGTGGCGTCAATTTGCTTGGGATCGACAGCGTGCAGGTGGATCTTGTTTCACGCATCGCGATGTGGGCCCGCATCGGGTCGGACCTGAAGCCGAACTGGCTCGATTCGCAGGAGTCGACCGTGCTCGGTCTCGGAGACCTCGGGCCGAAGTTGGACTCGATTCTGAAGGGTGACGTGCAGGGTCGACTGCTCGTCGACCCGAATCGCTAACCCGCGTCGCCGACGAGACCGGCCGCAGCGATGCCGGCAAGTGCGGCCGCTTCATCGTTGTCGCTCGTGTCACCGCTGATGCCAACCGCGCCGATCGTGCGGCCGCTGGAGTCCTTCACCAACACGCCACCTGGCACCGGCACCAGTGAACCACCGATGGCCGACGTGGCCGCTGCGATGAAGTAAGCCTGTGACTCTGCGCGAGCCATCAGCGCGCGTGATCCCATGCCGAGTGAGATCGCACCATGTGCCTTGCCGAAGGCGATGTCGAATCTGCGATTGGACGACCCGTCCTGGCGCTCGAAGGCGGTGACGTGACCACCTGCGTCGAGGACGACGACGGAGAGCGGCTTGTATCCGGCTGATGCTGCAGCATCGAAGGCACCCTTGATGATGGCGCGGGCAGTCGAGAGGGTGATGGTCATGTGGTTGTCCTTTGTTCGTGTTTGCGGAGGAGCCTGCGGGAATGCAGGATCGGCTCGGTGTAGCCACTCGGTTGTTCGCAGCCCATGGTGATGAGGTCGCGCGCTGCCGACATCGCCTGGCCGTTCAGATTCGACGACAGTGCGACGTAGGTCGGATCGGAGGAGTTCTGTTCGTCGACGACACGCGCCATGCGCACGAGGGAATCCTCGACTTGGTCGCGTGTGATCACCCCGTGGCGGATCCAGTTGGCGAGTTGCTGGGAAGAGATGCGGCACGTCGCGCGGTCTTCCATCAGACCGACGTTGTTGATGTCGGGAACCTTTGAGCAGCCAATTCCGTGGTCGATCCAGCGCACCACGTACCCGAGGATGCTCTGGGTGTTGTTGTCAATCTCGCGGAGTCGATCCTCCTGCGTCAGTGATGCGGGGTCGGTGATCGGAATCGTCAGCAGGTCGCGAAGCGTTCCGCGCGTCTGGCCACGGAGCTCGTCCTGTCGAGCGAACACCGAGACTCGGTGGTAATGGGTTGCATGCAGGGTTGCAGCGGTCGGGGACGGCACCCATGCACAATTTGCACCGGCCTGCACGTGACCGATCTTTTGTGTGAGCATGTCGCCCATCAAGTCCGGAGCCGCCCACATGCCCTTGCCGATTTGGGCCCGGTGGGTGAACCCGCAGGCCAGACCGATGTCGACGTTGCGATCTTCGTAGCTCTTCAGCCATGCAAGTGTCTTCATCTGGGCCTTGGGCACGACTGGTCCGGCTTCCATCGACGTGTGGATCTCATCGCCCGTGCGGTCGAGGAAACCGGTGTTGATGAACGCGACTCGGTGGCGCGCGGCGCGGATGCATTCGCCGAGGTTGACCGACGTCCTGCGCTCTTCGTCCATGATCCCGATCTTGACGGTGTTGCGGGGGAGACCGAGTGCGTCCTCCACGAAGTCGAACACCTCGACGGCGAAGCGAACCTCCTCGGGGCCGTGCATCTTGGGCTTGACGACGTAGATCGAACGCTCGGTCGAGTTGCGCGACGATGCTTTCGATGACACGTCATGCATCGCACACGTCGCCGTCACCATTGCATCGAGCAAGCCTTCGAATGCATCATTGCCGTCACCCGTTCGAATAGCCGGGGTAGTCATCAGGTGTCCGACGTTGCGCGCGAGCATGAGCGACGTTCCTCGCAGCTTCGTCGAGGTCCCCGTCGGTGTGGTGATCGCGAGATCGTCGTTCAATTCGCGCGTAAACGTCGAGCCACCTTTGGTCACGCTCTCCGTGAGGGTGCGCTTCATCAGTCCGAGCCAGTTGCGATAGACGATGACTTTGTCTGGAGCGTCCACCGCGGCGACTGAGTCCTCGAAGTCCATGATCGCCGTCAAGGCCGATTCGAGATAGACGTCTGCGACGCCCGCAGGGTCGTCCTTGCCGATGTGGTGGGATCGGTCGATGGCGATTCGAACGTGGAGGTCGTGGTGGCGTACGACGACGCTCGTCGGAGCGGACGGCTCTCCTTGATGGCCGACGAACTGCGCGGTCGTGGCGAGACTAGTCGTGCCGGTCGTCGTCGCGACGACGAGTTCGCCATCGAGGATCGAGTAGTTCGTTGCCTGTGCATGCGAGGAGTCGACGAGCGGTGCGGCAACGTCGAGGAACGACTTCGACCAGTCGATCACCTGCTGGCCGCGTGCGGGGTCGTACGGTCCGGTGGGAGCCGTCGTGCCGAGCGCATCGGTTCCATACAGCGCGTCGTACAGCGAACCCCAGCGAGCGTTCGCTGCGTTCAGGGCATAGCGGGCATTCATCACCGGGACGACGAGCTGTGGTCCTGCAATGTGTGCGATCTCTGGGTCGACGTTGGATGTGGCGATCTCGAACGGCTCGCCTTGGTCCACGATGTAGTCGATCGAACGGAGGAACGACTCGTACTCGAGGACGTCGAAGGGGGTCCCCACGCGGTCACGGTGCCAGTCGTCGATACGTCGTTGAAGCTCGGCGCGTACGTGCAGCAACTCCCGATTGCGCGGGCCGAACGTAGCGAAGAGTTCGGCCAGCTTTGACCACCAAGCGGTCGGCTCGATTCCCGTGCCGGGCAGGACTTCGTCGTCGATGAAACGATGCAACGACTGTGCCACCACGAGACCAGCAACGTGATCCATCGCGCCTGTTTCACTCATGCGAGCCCCCTCAGTCGCGATAACTATAGTTATCGCGCTGTGCTCGTGGAAAATGACTCGGTTAGAACCGAGCGGGCAGTCGCTTGATGCCGTTGATGAAGTTGCTCTGCAAGTAAGCCGGCTCGCCCGTGATCTCGAGGTTCGGCAGTCGCCTGCGGATCTCGTCGAACATCACGGCGATCTCACGGCGGGCGAGGTTTGCGCCGAGGCAGAAGTGTGGTCCACCTGCGCCGAAGCCGATCTGGGCCGGGTGCGGATCGCGGGTCACGTCGAAGCGGTAGGGGTCGTTGAAGACCTCTTCGTCGCGGTTGCCCGAGTTGTACCACATCACGACTTTTTCGCCCGCGGCGATCTTCTGGCCACGGATCTCGGTGTCGCGCGTGGCGGTACGACGGAAGTGGATGACCGGCGAGGCGTAGCGCACGATTTCCTCGACGGCATTCTTCGTACCCGTTTCAAAGTTGTCGAACCAGTGCTTCTTTTGGTCTGGGTTCTTCGTGAGCTGCATCATGCCGTGGCTGATCGCGTTGCGCGTGGTCTCGTTGCCCGCGACGACGAGGAGGATGAAGAAACTGCCGAATTCCTGCGGACTCATTCGTTCGCCGTCCACGGTGGCGTGCATCATGATGCTGGTGAGGTCGTCCTGCGGGTTCTTCAAGCGGTCCTCGCCGAGCGCTTGTGCGTAGGCGTAGATCTCGAGTGCGACGCGCATCAGGTTCTCGAGCGTGCCACCGAAGTCGGGGTCACCCGCGCCCAAGATCACGTTCGTCCACTCGAGGATCTGGCGGTCGTCGGAGCCCGGGATTCCCATCATCTCGCAGATGATCTGCAGCGGGAAGGGGGCAGCGATCGCGTCCACGAAGTCGAATTCTTTGCCCGCGTGTTCCTCGATGACACGGTCGACGATCGTGCGAGCCTTCACGCGAACATATTCCTCGACGCGGCCGATCTCCTTGGGCGTGAACCCCTTGGAAACGATGGTGCGCAGACGCACGTGCTTCGGGTCGTCCATCGAGATCATCGAGCCGAAGAACTCGTTTAATTCGACGGTGAGGTCGGGGATGTTGGTGCCGCGACCCGAGCAGAACAGGTCTGGGTTGCGACTCACGTGCCAGATGTCGTCGTGCTTCGTGAGCGCCCAATAGCCGGGACCGACGGGGAAGTTCTGGAGGGGAATCTCGGGAAAGAACTTGATGGGGGCCTCACGACGCAGGGTCGCAAAGGTGGACTCGCGAAGCTCGCGGGAGGCCTTCCAGAACTCGGGGTCGGAGATGTTGATGGAGTCCAGGTCCACTGGGGAGGGCTGCATGGCCAAATGGTACCGTTCTCTGAGCAATCGCCCGAGATCGAACGGAGAGTGAAATGACCGAAGCAGTGATCGTCGCAACCGCGCGCAGCCCGATCGGCCGAGCCAACAAGGGCTCGCTCGTGGAGATGCGTCCCGACGACATGACGGCCCAGATCGTGAAGGCCCTGATGGACAAGGTTCCACAGGTCAAGTCCAACGACGTCGAAGACCTCATGCTCGGCATCGGCCAGCCAGCCGGCGAAGGCGGTTTCAACATCGCGCGCGTCGTGGCGATCCTCGCGGGTCTCGACGACGTGCCGGGCGTGACCGTCAACCGCTACTGCTCATCGAGCTTGCAGACCATTCGCATGGCAGCACACGCGATCAAGGCGGGCGAAGGTGACTGCTTCATCGCTGCCGGTGTGGAGACCGTGAGCCGCTACATGAGTGGCGCGAGCGATACCGCGCCGAACCCAGTGTTCAAGACCCCGGGTGAGCGCACGAAGTTGCGTGCAGGTGGCGGCCAGCCAAGTTGGACCGCACCGCAAGGACTGCCTGACTACTACATCGCGATGGGCCAGACGGCAGAAAACGTCCGCGAGATCGAGGGCGTCACGCGCCAGGAGATGGATGAGTGGGGTGCTCGTTCGCAGCAGCGTGCGGTCGCCAACCAGCAGAACGGATTCTTCGAGCGCGAGATCACTCCGCTCACGTTGCCCAACGGCACCGTCGTGTCCAAGGATGACGGCCCGCGCGACGGCACCACCGTCGAGGCGCTCGCCGGACTGAAGCCCGCGTTTCGGCCTGACGGTCAGATCACGGCAGGCAATGCGTGTCCGTTGAACGACGGCGCAGCGGCGGTGATGGTGATGAGTGATGCGAAGGCCAAGCAGCTCGGCATCACGCCGCTTGCTCGCATCGTGTCGTCGGGCGTGTCGGGCCTCAACCCGGAGATCATGGGCCTCGGTCCGATCGAGGCATGCCGCCAGGCGATGAAGCGCGCGGGCATGACGATCAACGACATCGACCTGGTCGAGATCAACGAGGCGTTCGCCGCCCAGGTGATTCCATCGGCCAAGCACCTCGGTATCGACTACGACAAGTTGAACGTGCACGGCGGTGCGATCGCACTCGGCCACCCGTTCGGCATGACCGGCGCACGCATCATGACGACGCTCATCAACGGTCTGCAGCACACCGGCAAGACGATCGGCATGGAGTCGATGTGCGTCGGTGGTGGCCAGGGCATGGCGATGATCGTGGAGCGCCTGAGCTAACAACTCGGCGCGCGGCGTCATGCAGCACGGGGAAACACAGGGGGGCGTTCGGCTCGAAGGGTTGAACAAGCTCTTTGGTGAGCGCCTCGTCGTCAACGACGTCAATCTCGACATCCGACCAGGAGAGTTCTTCTCCCTCCTCGGACCTTCGGGCTGCGGCAAGACCACCACGCTTCGCATGATCGGTGGGTTTGAAATGCCGGACTCGGGTCGGATCTTGATCGACGGTCGTGACGTCACGAATGACCAACCTGAGGCTCGTCCGCTCAACACGGTGTTCCAGAATTACGCACTCTTTCCGCACCTCAACGTTTTCGACAACGTGGCTTTTGGATTGCGCTTCGAAACTCCGAACCCCGGCCAGGAATCTGTCCGCGAGCGGGTTGGTCGGGCGCTCGAACTCGTTGCGCTCGGGTCGTTTGCCGAACGCAAGGTTCCGCAGTTGTCGGGTGGCGAGCAGCAGCGTGTGGCGCTTGCGCGAGCGCTCGTGCTCGAGCCCCGGGTGCTCCTGCTCGACGAGCCACTCGGCGCACTGGATGCGCAGTTGCGCGCGAGGTTGCAGGTCGACCTCGCCACGCTTCAGCGTCGTATCGGCATCACCTTCATCTACGTCACCCACGACCAGCACGAGGCGTTCACCATGAGCGATCGAATCGGGGTCATGCGCGAGGGGCGACTGGTGCAAGTGGGGACACCACGTGAGATCTACGAGACCCCCGCGACGGTCGACGTCGCGAAGTTCGTCGGCGCGGCGAACCTGCTCGACGCGAGCGTGGTCGCGCCAGGGTTCGTCGATGTCGGGGGCGTGCGCTTTGCCGCGCCAGAGGCGAACCATGCGGGGACAACCACGGTGATGATTCGACCGGAGCGCATTCACGTGGGCACCGGTTCCACGCCGGCGACGATTGGTCGCGTCACGTTCGCTGGATCGACATTGCGTGTGACGCTGAGCGTTGGATCTGCGACGCTCGTGGCCGAGGTGCCGAACGACGAGCGTTCTCGTGCACTGAGCGATGGTCAGGTGACGACGATCGAAGTGCTTCCTGACGCCGTGCGCGTCGTGGCCAAGAACTAGTCACCCATTCGGGTGATGTCGGCGAGTGCGTTGCGCATGCCGCCTGGTTCGCCGTGGCGCTTCTTCCAGACCGACATGCCCGCGAGTCCGAGGGTGAGCGCACCGAGCGTCGTAAGGATGAGGAGCGTCGCCAAGGCGTTCAGGGCGGGTGTCGCACCGCCTCGAACCGAGGAGTAGATCCGCAGCGGGACGGTTTGTGAGTCCACGCCAGCGGAAAGGAAGCTCGTGATCACGAAGTCGTCGATGACGGTGGCGAAGACCACGACGAGACTCGCCATGATCGATGGCCACAGCATCGGCATGAGCACGAAGCGCACAGCCTGCAAACGCGTGGCACCGAGATCCCGCGCAGCGTCCTCGAAGCTTGATCCGATCGAGACCAGTCGCGCGCGCACGATGACGACGACGCTCGCCACTGAGAACGTGACGTTGCCGAGGACCTGCGCTGGGTAGCCGAGGGGGATTCCGCTCAGCAGCCGCGTGAAGGTGATGAGGAGTGCAGCACCGACGACGATCTCCGGTGTCACGAGCGGCACGGACGTGAGTCCCTGCACGGCGGTCGAACTCTTGCCACGAATGCGGTGCGCCCCGATCGCGAGGGTGATGCCGAGAGGAACGACGATGACCATCGTCGAGATTGCAAGGACGAGTGAGTTCACGATGCTCTGGCGCATCGCATCATCGTGGAACACCGAGCCGTACGGATCGCCGAACCACCAGCGGAACGAGAACCCCTGCCACACCGAGCGGCTGCGGCCGTCGTTGAAGGAGAAGGCGACCGCAATGACGACGGGGAGCAAACTCCAGATCACATATCCCCACACGAGTGCCGGCAAGAGGCGAATCTTTCGCTTCATCACCGCACCCGCTCGCGTCCGATTCGTGCGGTGTTGCGCAGGTACCACGACAGACCGATGAGCAACATTCCCGAGAGGAACATCACGAGCACGGCGCCGTTCTGTGGTTCGCTCGAATTGTTGATGTAAAAGTCGATCTGATTGCCAAGCATTTCGGTGTTCGGGGAGCGCGAGAGGAGATCGTTCGTGTAATAGTCACCGAACATCGGGAGAGCGATCAGGATGCCAGCCGCAACGAGTCCGGCAGAGGCAAGCGGGACGGTGACGAGGCGGAATGCCTGTCGAGACGTGGCGCCCAGGTCACGTGCGGCATCCACGAGTCTCCAGTCGATTCGTTCGAGAGTGGCGTAAAGAGGCAAGATCAGGAAGGGCACGTATCCGTAGACAAGACCGAGGATGACGGTGATCGGGGAGCCGTCGAGCCAGTTGTAGTTGACGCCGAAGATCGAGAGTGCTCGTTGGGCGAATCCACTTGGGCTGAGCAAGTTCACCCACGCCAACATCCGCATCAGGTAATTGACCCAAAACGGTAAGACGATGAGGGTGAGGAGCATGAGTCGTCGCTTGCCGGCGTGGCGAGCGAGGTAGTACGCGATCGGAAAGCCGATGGCAAACGACGTGGCCATGGCGATCAACACGTAGATGAAAGTTCGCACGACGACGCCTCGGAGCGGTCCGGACGCGATGCTGTCGAGCACGCTGGAGGCTTGGGTGAAGTCCCAGTTGAGCGGATTCCATTGCGGCACGGCATCGCGGAAGATCGGGTCGATCGATCCGAATGCGACACAGGCGACGGCGTAGAACGGGAGAGCAAAGAAGAATGCGAGCCAGGCGACTCCTGGCGCGGTGAGTGCAACCCAGAGTCGGTTGCGGGAGTTCATCGAATCAGCCGGCGGTGAACGTGGTCCACACGTCGTTCCACAGCGCATCGACCTCTGGTTCGAGGCTGACGAGTCGCGCTCCCGCTTCGTATCGCTCTTGAGTGACGACAGCATCGGCGACGCTTTCAACGATGCCGCCCGACGAGAGCATCGCATCGACGGTCACCTCGGTGAGTGCGGGCTGGTAGCCGACATAGGTCTGGTTCTTGATCGCCACCTCTACGTCAAGCAGGTAGTTGATGAATTGGTGTGCGGCGACCGGCGTGGCGGATGTCTTCGGGATGCAGAAGAAATCATTCGCGGTGATCGTGTTCTGCGGGTACCAGAAGCCGAGCACGTCGGCGGACGTTCCTTCGGCGAGGAAGAACGGCATCGCCAGTGCATCTCCACCCCACATGTAGGCGATATCGCGGTTGCCCGCAGGGATCTCGGTGTAACTCACGATGTCGACCTTCGGGCTCGTTGCCTCGCGCAGGCGAATGAGATTTTCCTGTGCCGCAGCAAGGACGTCGGCATCGGAGGTGTTCACATCGGTGACGCCGGCTTGGAGGAGAGCAAGCGAGATCGTGTCGCGATACGAATCAATCACCGCGAGCTTGCCCTTGTACGTCGAGTTCCACATCGAGTCGTACCCCTCGGCTGAAATCTGTGCGGGATCGATGCGATCGGACCTGAATCCGATGCCATTGCCATAAATGAACTGGGCCATCGTGTACTGCGAGCCCTGGTCGTAATACGGGTTCTGCAATCCGGAGAGCAAGTTGGTTCGATTCGGAATGTACGTCTGGTTGAGTGGCTGGATGAGATCGCCCGCGACGAGTCGGGCAAGTGCGGTGTCCGTCATTCCGATGATCAGGTCCGGCTTGAGCGTGCCATTGCGCAATTTGGCGATGGCGGCATCTTCATTGTCGTAGATGGTCTGCTTGATCGTGACACCGAAGGCCTTTTCGAAATCTGCGATGACCTCGGGATTCGTGTAGTCGGCCCAGTTGAGGATTTCCATCGTTCCACCCTCGTTTGCGAGACCGTCAGCGATTGCCTCGCCCGTTGATGGGAGCGTTACCGGGTTCTGTGGCGTTCCAATGACGAGCGCGCCACTGGAACTTGACGAAGAACCGCATGCGGCGAGCACGCTCGGCGCAATTGCCAGTCCGCCGGTGGTCGCTAACAGGGTGCGAAGAAAGTCACGTCGTTGCATGGGTGTACCTTATTCCTGGTGAACGAACTGGACAAACGAATCGCGAGCGAAGAGGCGGCACTGCTTGCTCGAATTCCCGGGTCCGTGAAACACCACGCCAGGGCCTCGGAATACATCCCGGGCGGCGTCGCCTCCAGTTGGGCGAGTTCTCGACCCGTGCCCATCTGGGTCGAACGAGGTGAAGGCGCCTACGTCTGGGATGTGGACGGCAATCGGTACATCGACTTCCACGCCGGGTATGGGGCCAACATCGTGGGCCATGCGAATCCCGCGATCGTTCGGGCAGTGCAGGATCGCGTCACCAAGGGGACGCACTTCGCACAACCGTCACCCGACATCGTCACGGTGGCTGAACTGCTCGCACAGCGATTCGGGCTTCCGAAGTGGCGCTTCAACAACTCAGGGTCCGAAGCCACTATGGATGCGATTCATCTCATGCGCGCTGCGACTGGTCGCGATCTCATCGTCAAGATCGAGGGCGGCTACAACGGACATCACGACTCCGTGCTGGTGTCGATCTTCCGTTCCGTCGACCAGCTCGGGCCGTCACACAACCCGACTCGAACGCCTGGCGAAGGAGTACCGCAGGCGGTGGCCGACCTCGTGAGAATCGTGCCGTTCAACGATCTCGCAGCACTCGAGCGTGTGTTTGCTGAACATCCGGGACAGATTGCGGGAATGATCATGGAGCCGATGATGATGAACGCGGGCATCATCGTTCCCGACGCCGGCTATCTCGAGGGTGTCCGCGACATCGTGCATCGACACGGGGCATTGCTCACGTTTGATGAGGTGAAGACGGGCCTCGTCGTGCATCGCGGCGGAGCAACACGACTCTTCGGCGTCACGCCTGATCTCGTGTGTCTCGCCAAGGCCCTCGGCGGCGGCGTGCCATGCGGAGCGATCGGTGGAACCGAAGAGGTGATGGGTTTGATCGAGGACGGTCGCTACAACCAAATCGGCACGTTCAATGGCAATCCAATGACGATGGCGGCCGCGGTAGCAACGCTGACCGAAGTGCTCACCGAGGATGCCTACGCTCATGCCGAAGATGTCGGCTCATACGTCCTGCAACAATCCCTCGAGGTGTTGCGCTCTCACGGGCATCAGGCTTATGGCTACCACTACGGGTTCAAGGTCTGTGTCGTATTCAGCGGTGAGGTCGCGACGAACTACCGACAATTCCTTGGCTTCAATACCGCCGTGTCGCACCTGCACTTCCTCACCCAGTTCAACGGTGGTGTGTTCCTCCCACCGTGGGGGAAGAGCGAGTCGATCACGATGTCGGTGGCACACGATCGCACGCATGCCGACCAATGGATCGACAACATGGATCGTTTTGGTCGGGTACTCGCCGAAGTGAGCGATCGTACGTCCGCCGACTTCGCCGTCGGCAGCTACAACTAGCGGATATCGGCGCGATAGCGCTTGACGAACTGCTGCGCGTACTTCTCCATGCCAGTGTGGTGGGCCCTGACGAAGGACTTGGAGTTGACGCCGCGCTGAACACGCTCGGAAACCGCGATGTCCTGCTGGTTCACAAGGTCGTTGAACGACAGCGTGGGCGTGAGGTCGATCGAGGAGTCCTCAAGTGTTTCCTTGGGGAAGAGATAGTCGGTGAACACGGTGGTGTGCGACGCTGAGCGCGGCACGTAGCGGGTTAGTGCAACACAGGTGGGCATCACGTCGATCAGCATGTTGGGATACACGAACGCGCCATAGACGAGTGGTTCGGTCATGCTCGGAATCATCGGCAGCGACGATGTGGCATCGAAGGAGATCGCCGTGGCTCCGGTCTTCAGTCGTGCAGCCCAGTCGTCGCGGTCACTTTCGATCGTACGTCCCGTCTTGTACACGGGGACGAGGTCACAGAACTCGGGATGGACGACGGAGCAGTGGAGGCACTCCGAGTAGTTCTCGACCAGGACCTTCCAGTTGCACTGGGCTTCGTCGACGGCGTGGTGGCCTCTGACCAGCGAGCCAATGTCAAAGCGTTCGAGTGAGCGGGGATCGGAATACAACTGGCTGAGAGATTCGATGAGCGTTGGGGATTCCGAATTCAAGGTTGCAAAAATGCATCCTTGCCATTCTTCGACGCGGACGCTCGTGAGGGAAATGCATTCTCTGTCGAAGTCTTCCTTGTCGTGGTGGATCGCGGAGACCAAATTGCCGTCGAGCGAGTAACTCCACGCGTGATAGGGGCAGGTAATTGCGGCGCCATATCCCGTGCCACTCTCGTCGCAGAGTTGTGATCCCCGGTGCTGACATACGTTGTAATAGGCGCGGAGAGATCCTTCACGATTGCGCACGACGAGGATGCTTTCATCACCTACTTCGGCGACGAGGCGATCGCCGACATGTGTGAGATCTTGGCTGAGGCCAACGAAGCACCAATTCGAGGCATAGACGAGGTCCATCTCCTGAGTGAAATGAGCGGTTGAGACGTACTCCTCGCGCGTGAAACTCGTGCGCAGGCCACGGATGTCGCTTGTCGTCATGATGATTCCCCTTTGTTCCAGTCAAGTGCGACAGGAATGTCTTCGTAGTCGAGCGTCCACAATCGAGCCGCCGCCATGTCGCCGTCGTAGCAGCGCCAGCCGAGCAGTTGTTGTTGGAGAGGTGTGAGTGTGCGCGCAACGTCCTCGGGTATGCCGAGGCAGCCCGCTTCTTCCGGAGTCAACCAACCCACGAGGTACGACAAGTGCATGCCTTCGCGCCACACTTCCGTGGTGGTGTTCTCACCTCCTCCATGGAGGACCGTCCCTGAATAAATCAGCGCGCTCCCTGCTGACATGACTGCTTGTATGACCTCGTCGGGATTCGGCTCTCGAGAGAAGTCATCCCAACGATGGCTCCCTGGAACCACTCTCGTCGCGCCAGCTTCAGCGGTGAAGTCGGTCAGTGCGAACATGCACGAGACTGTGACGGGTCGCTCATGTGGTCCGAGAACGAGTGGCCAATTGTCCGCGTCGCGATGCAACCATTGCGCGGACTGGCCGGGCCCGATGATCATTACTTGCCCGGTGTTCATCCAATACGCCGCGCAGTGAGGAAGGATTTCGCGGTCAGCTACTTGTCGAAGGATCGGATGGACGAGGACTTCGTCACGGAACGTCTTTGACCGCGACGCAAGTCGGGTGAACCGCTTTGTCTGGGATCCCCAGAATTTCTGCACCATGGAGTCCGTCGACTTGGTCCCTGGGGACGTTGAGCGCGTCGTGGCGGCGAGCTCTTCGCGGAGCCGAGCAACCGTCTCCGATTCCAACATGTGGTGGACGATTGCGGCACCGTCGCGTGAAAAAGCGTCCCAGATGTCGTCGAACGAGTCGGTCCGCGCATCGAAATGAGCTAGGACTGGACGCTGTCCGACGCTCATGACTTCAGTCTAGGAACTCACCCTCATGCGCGGGAGCGCCGAGTTATTCAGATTGATTGATGATTCGACGGTGTTGAAGGGCGGCCAGTCCGGTGCACGTGAGCATGAGGAGTGCCACGATCGTGAAAGTCGTGCCTGCGCCAAACGCACCATAGACGGGTGGCATCGCGACCGACATCGTGAGTGCGACCAGCAACCCCGATGCGCCGGCAAGTCCTTGCACCGCGGCCGCGCGTCCAGGCGGGGCCGAGTTCGCGATCGTCGAGTTCACCGCGGGGTAGGTCATTGCTTGCACGATGCCTTCGGCAAAGTTCAACCACACGACGAACCACAACACCTCGACGAGTCCATACAGCGCGAGGAACGGTGACACGATCACGAGTGCTGCCATCGCAATCTTTACTGAGTCGCGCTTGTCGGTGAACCGACCGGCGCGTGAGGCGAGTGCGATATACGGCAGGCCAAAGAGTGCGAACGACAACCCGACGGTGATGTTCGTGCCTCCGAGATCCGTCAAATATCGATCCCACAGTGCATCGAACACGCCGATCGGTGCCTGCGTGGCCATGAACAACAACACTGCAACGCGCACTTTCGGTTCGCGCAGGAGCGTGAGGCTCAGGCGTTGGCTCGCTTCCGTCGTTGGGAGTCGGGGGAAACTGCGACCCGCCACGACGGCGAGGGTGACCAAATTGAGTGCACCAAAGAGGGCGAACGTTTCGCCGAGGCCGACCGGGTCGATAAGGAATCCGCCAATGAGGGGGCCGGCGACGAACCCGAGCAATTCAACAGCGCCGAGTCGTCCGAGTCGTTCGCCGCGACGTTCGGGGTCAACATGGGCGATGAGTGCGCGCACTGCAGGGAACACGAAGCCGAAGGCACTGCCGATGATCCCGCGTGCGATCACGAACGTCGGCAGATTCGATCCCGTCGCGAACAGCAGGGAGCCGAGCGCGCCGAGGAGGAGTCCGGCCATGATCAGTCGCTTCGAGTGCCCACGGTCGCCGAGTGGTGCGACGAACATCTGCACCATCAACCCCGAGAGGAATCCCATTCCCGCGATTGCTCCCAGACCAGTCGAGGAGAACCCGTAGGTGTCTTGTAGGTCGCCGATGGCGGCGAAGATCAGGCTGTTCGACGTCGCAGTGCCGAACGAGCAGAACATGAGCAAGGTCGCGTCCGCGCGGTGGTTGCGCTCGATATTCATTTAGCGGCGTCCAAGTTCGTCGAGTATCGCATCCGAGAACGTCGGCCAGCACTCCATCGCCCATTCGTCGAATTCGCGATTGGCGAGTGAGAACGCGGCGACGTCGGCGACTGGATCGAACCATACGAAGGTGCCCGAGCCGCCGAAGTGGCCGAAGGTCGACGATGAATTGCGCGAACCAGTCCAGTGAGGCCACTTGTGACCGCGAATCTCGGGACCGAGTCCCCAGTTGCACGGTGAGAACTTGCCGATTCCCGGCACGACGCCTTCGACGTCGCCGAACTGATTCGTGGTTGCCTCGCGTGCGGTCGATGTGTCGATGAGTCGTGGGGTGCGTAACTCTGCAGCGAACTTGGCGAGGTCCTCGATTGTGCAGTGCACGTCCTTGGCGGGAGAGCCAAGGAGGTCTGCGCCGTCCATCTCGAGCGGGCCAAACACCGCTTCGGCGAGGTATTCGTCGAAGTCCATCTCGACGTGTTCGGCAACGTACGCGCCAATCATGTCGTAACCGGTGTTGGAATAGATCCGCTTCTTGCCGGGCGAGACGATTGCTTCACGTGTGTCGAAGCCATATCCGCCGGTGTGGGCGAGGAGGTGTCGAAGCGTGCAGCCGTCCGTTCCTACGGGGTCATCGAGGGAAACGGAACCGTCCTCTACGGCGATGAGTGTCGCCCATGCGGTCATCACCTTGCTCACCGAGGCGATGCGGAACGTGCCGCGGTCACCGGTGAGATGAAGGGTGCCGTTGCGGTCGATTGCTCCCGCCGCAACCCGTTCGACGGGCCACGACGAGATGAGGTCGAAGGCCGCGAGGTCCGTGGAAGCCACGGATCAATTCTTGCTGCGGATCAGTTCTGCGACGCGGAATGCGAGGTCGAGAGACTGGCGAGCGTTCAAGCGCGGGTCGCACACGGTCTCGTACCGCGTGTCGAGGTCGTCGTTGGACAAACCTTCGCCGCCTCCGAGGCATTCGGTGACGTTCTCGCCGGTGAGCTCGATGTGGATGCCGCCCGGCCACGTTCCTTCGGTGCGGTGTGCGCGCACAAAGCCCGTGATCTCGCTCACGATGTCTTCGAAGTGTCGCGTCTTGCGACCATTCGGTGCAGTGAACGTGTTGGCATGCATCGGGTCACAGGCCCACACGACTGGATGGCCTGCGTCGCGCACGGCACGAAGGAGTGGTCGGAGTGCTTCTTCGACGTCGGAAGCACCCATGCGGGTGATCAGCGTCAGGCGACCTGGGATGCGGGCAGGGTTCAGGGCTTCGCACAACTCGAGCACGTAGTCGACGGTCGTGGTCTTGCCGATCTTGCACCCGATCGGATTGCCGACGCCGCGCAGGAACTCGACGTGCGCGCCGTCCAGTTGACGGGTGCGCTCACCGATCCACAGCATGTGCGCGCTGCAGTCGTACCAGTCGCCAGTTAGGGAGTCCTGACGGGTGAGGGCCTCTTCGTAGCCGAGGATGAGCGCCTCGTGGCTCGTGTACACGTCGACTTGGTGCAGTGCCGTGTTGGTCTCGGTGTCGATACCGCATGCGCGCATGAAGGCAAGTGCGCGCTCGACCTCGGAGGCGACCTGCTCGTATCGCTGACCTTCGGCGCTCGAGGCAACGAACTCCTGGTTCCACGCATGCACGCGATTGAGGTCTGCAAATCCACCTTTGGTGAAGGCGCGCACGAGGTTCAGCGTGCTCGCCGCCTGGTGGTATGCCTGCACCAATCGCTCGGGGTTCGGCACTCGCGACTCGAGATGTGGTGTCGGGTCGTTGACCATGTGGCCACGGAACACCGGAAGCTCGACGCCACCGACGGTCTCGGTTGCATTCGAGCGTGGCTTGGCGAACTGGCCGGCGATGCGACCCACCTTGACGACCGGAACACCCATCGAATAGGTGAGCATCACGGCCATCTGCAGGATGACGCGCAGTTTCTCGCGGATGTTCACTGCGGTGAATTCCTCAAAGCTTTCGGCGCAGTCACCTGCTTGGAGGAGGAAGGCATTGCCGCTCGCTACTTGACCGAGCGCGCTACGGAGCGAGCGAGCCTCGCCTGCGAACACGAGCGGTGGCAGCGCGGCGATCTGCTTCAGGACGCGATCGAGTTCACCCGTGTCCGGCCAGTCTGGCTGCTGCACGGCAGGGAACGTCTGCCATGTCGAGGGTGTCCACGTACGGCTCATAGGAATCGCCTCTCAGTGTACGAATGCAAGGTCGGCGAAACCCGCCGAATTATCGGTTCGCTCAGACGGTCAGGAAGTCGCCCGCGTCGTCGCGCAGCGAATCCACTGCGCGGCTCACGAGACGACGTGCGGCCTCGGCGGTGACGCCGAGTTCCTCGCCGACCTGGCGGAAGCTCTTGCGCTCGCCGTCGTGCATGCCGAAGCGTGCTTCGACTGCATAGCGGGCACGCTCGTCGAGCGTGGAGAGCAGGTTGTCCAAGAGGTCGGTGTCGACGAGCGACATCACGGCTTCTTCCGGGCTGATGTCGTCGTTCGGCACGAGGTCTCCGAGGGTTGCATCACCGTCGTCGCCGATGGTCTTGTCGAGCGAGACCGGGGTGGTGAGGCGATGCAGTTCGGCGTTCATCGAATCCAGACCCTCTGCATCACCCGAGCCCTGGCGGAGCGCTGCACGGAGGGTTGCGGAACGATCACCGGGGATACGAATGAGCGAAGCCTTCTGGTCGAGTGCGCGACCGATGGCCTGGCGGATCCAGAACGTTGCATAGGTGGAGAACTTGAATCCACGGCGCCAGTCAAACTTGTCGACGGCGTGCTCGAGACCGAGGTTGCCTTCCTGGATCAGGTCCAAGAGATCCATGCCCTGTGGCAATGGATAGCGGCGGGCGATCGACACGACCAGTCGGAGGTTCGAGCGAATGAAGTGGTCCTTCGCCTTGGCGGCAGCACGCAAGTCGGCGCGCAACTGCGCACCGCGCTCGCCGGCCTCGAGCTTCTTCTGGGCATCACGGCCCTTTTCGATGGCCTTGGACAGGTTGCGCTCATCCTCTGCGTTGAGGAGGGGAACCTTGCCGATTTCGTTCAAGTAGAGGCCGATGGCGTCAGACATGTCAGGTGCTTTCTGTTTCGTGTTCGTATGGGGGGTCAGTGACGAAAGACACGGATGCCAAGGTCACTGGCTGAATTGGTGGGGGATTGGGGGTCTTACTGGGGGTATTACAAGTGGGTTACCGACAGTAGTTCATCGGCACGAAAAATGGAAGAGCCCAGCACTTTTTTCTTCTTTTTTCAAAAGCCTTATTTCACGTGGGTTTGCGGACTTTTCGTGAGCCTCATGAGAAGGGGACGGGTGTGAACAGATGCCGATCTCGGTAGAAGGGCCCCGTTCCTAGACTGCAGGGGTGTATTTGGCCCCTGCGGGACGACTGAACCCGTGACCCTCACCCGCATCGGCCTCTTCGGGGGCACCTTCGACCCGCCACACGTTGGGCACCTCGTGACCGCCGTCAACGTGCGCCATGCACTCGATCTCGACGTCGTCATCTTGATGGTGGCCAACGACCCATGGCAGAAATCCGGCGCACGTGACGTCACGAGTGCTGAAGATCGCTTTGCGATGGTCGAGGCCGCCGTTCGCGACGTCGAGGGGCTCGAGGCCGGACGTCTCGAAATCGATCGTGGTGGTCCGAGCTACACGGCCGACACGCTCGCAGCACTTGCACTCGAGCATCCTCGGGCGACGCTCTTCACGATCGTCGGCGATGACGCAGCGAGTGGATTCGCCTCGTGGACGCGCGCGACTGACGTGGCGGAGATGTCCACGCTCGTCGTCGTCGATCGACCTGGCGTGCAGGTCGAACTGCCGAATGAATTCTCTTGGGTTCGCGTCGAGTCTCCACGGCTTGAAGTATCGAGCACCGATCTTCGTGCACGGTTCGTCGACGGGCGACCACTCGACTATCTCGTCACGCAACCGGTGTTGCAGGTGATCGCCGACCGCGAGTTGTACGGCGTCGTTCGTTCGGGTGCGAAGTCGTGACGGCGATTCCTTCTCGACAGCGCGCGCTGCTCAAGCGTGCATTGCTCGCCAGCATCGGTGCATCGTTGTTGTTGCCGATCGGAGTGGTGTCGGGCGCACGATCGATCCTCGGATCGTCCTCCGGGCGCAATGTGGACGGATCCGTCGTGCCGTTGCCGAACACGCCGACTGCACTGCTTGCGAGCGTGAACGACTCGAACGAGATCACCACGCTCACGGTGTTCGTGCTCGACCAAAGTGGTTCGGGCGGCACGATCGTGTCGATGCCCGTCGGCGCTGCCGTCGAGACGCTCGCGAACGAAACTCCACGGCGTATCGCCGACTCGTTCGGGATTGCAGGCATCGAAGGTGTCCGACTCGAAGCCGAGGGACTCCTCGACGCGACGATTTCCGTCGTCGGTGTGGCCGGCCCAGCGGATTTCACCAATCTCTTGTCGGTGGTGCCATCCCTTACCGTCACCTTCGATGCTCCAGTGGTGAACTCCACGCTCGCTCCACCAGACCCGGCGACGACCACGACGATCAAATCACGTTCAACCACGACCACCGTTGCGCCGCCACTCGTGCAGACCGATGCTGAGGTGTTGCCAGCTGGACCGCTCTCGCTTGCTCCCGACCAAGTCGTCGCCGCATTGAACGCGCGTCGCATCGGCGATCCTGAATCGTCGCGACTCCCGCGGGTGAAGGCGATTTGGGAGGCACTCGCTGCGGCCGTCGGCGAAGGCTTGTCCTTCGAGCAGGCAGGGGTTGCACAATCGGATGGATCGACGCCACCCGACGTCGGGGTGTTCTTCAGGCAACTGTTGACCGGTCCGATCCAAGTTCGTCAATTGACCGCCAATCCCATCGCTCCGGAGGGAACACCACCGGGACTCGATCTGTATGGTCTCGATGCCATCGAGGCACGAGTGATTCTCGCCTCGGTTGCCCCGAGCAGCCTCACGATTGGCGCCGACATGATGGCGGCCGAACTGGTGCTTTCGATCGACGATGCGAATCTCGCCTACGAGGCGGTGAAGCGACTCGACTACGTGGGTATCGCCACGGCGCTCATTCGGTTGTCTGAATCGGAATCCTTGGAAGAAACCACGATCATTCGACACGTCGACAAGTCCGTCATCGACAATGGTCGCGCACTCATCGAATCGGTCGCTGGTCCGTTCAAGTCCCGTACGCTGAAGCGTCCCGTGGACGGAACCGACGCACAGATCACGCTCGGCCAGAGCTATCTCGACTTCGTGGCGGGTAATCCGAATCTCCCAGAAACGACGGTGCCACCAAGTGAGTAGTGCAACAGAGAGCGCGAAGGAGCTCGCGCTCGTCGCTGCGCGTGCAGCAGACGACAAACAAGGACTCGACATCGCCATCCTGGATGTCTCGAGCGTGCTCGCCATCACCGAAGTGTTCGTGATTACGAGTGCATCGAATTCGCGTCAGGTCAAGACGATCGCGAGCGAAGTCACCGACAAGGTGCGCGAGATCCTCGGTCGTTCACCGTTGCACAGCGAAGGTGCGGGCGAGCAACAGTGGGTACTGCTCGACTACGGCGACGTCGTCGTGCACGTGTTTGCCGATGAGGCGCGACGTTTCTACGAAATTGAGCGGCTCTATCTGGACATGCCCAAGATCGCCTTTGCTCCCGTCCTGCCAAAGGAGGCGTGATGTCTCGCGAGTTCGCCAAGACTCGGATCAGTCCTTCGGACCTCACGTTCGGTTGGGGTGGATGCAAGCGATGTTTCTGGATTCGTTACGCGCACGGCGTCTCGCACCAAGGTCCGTTCCCTGGAATCGTCACGTCACTGTCGGCAAAACAGGAGGGCTACTACAAGGACAAGCACTCGCACGACTTCTCGCCGAGTCTGCCCTCGGGCACCGTGCACTCGACGGGAAAGATGCTCGAGAGCACGCCGATCGTCGTCAATGGGGAAGCGACCCCATTCACCCTTGGTGGCAAGTACGACTTTCTGTTGCAGTACGACAAGGGGACCTACGGCATCATCGACACGAAGGTCGTGAGCAAGGGTGACAAGGCCGAGTTCTACTGGCCACAGCTCGCCGCGTATGACTACATCCTGTCCAATCCGAAGGCGGGCGATCCCCGGGCGTGCGAGACACTCGGGCTCCTCGTGTGGGAGATCAAGAGCGTTTCACCGAACGGTGACGAGGTCTATCACGTGTCGTTCAACGCGGCCTATGAGCCCGTCGAAGTGAATCCAAAGAAGTTCGAGACCTTCATCGGCGAGGTCGTCAGCGTGCTGATGGGACCGATTCCCGATGCTCTGGACAAGTGTTCGAACTGTTCCTATTTCACGCAGCGCACACAGCTCGGTCACTGACCAGGCGGTCCAGTTTTCAATTCGGCCTTGTGTCGTGTGGCAATCTAGGGACATGGCCGTGGATATCTCGCGAATCATCGACCTCGACCGTTATCCGATCGATCGACAGTGCTCGGAGCGTGAGCAACTCGTCGAACGAGTGCAGAGCGAGGTTCGTTCGGTCGGATGTGCGGTGATCAAGAACTTCGTCCGAACTGATGCGATCCCGGAACTCGTGACTGAGGCCGATGGCGTCGCACACCTCGGCCATCGAAACTTCAATCGCACGAATCCGTACTTCACTGCACTTCCACCCGATCTTCCCGACACCCATCCATTGCGACGTTTCTACGACCGATCGAATGCGTTCGTGCCAGCAGACAATTTCGGCCCCGACAGCATCATCCGCAACATCTACGAGTGGCCATCATTCGCACCCTTCATACAGGAAGTGCTCGAAGAGCCGTCGTTCTATCGCTATGCCGATCCACTCGCTGACGTGATCATCAACTTGGCCGAAGAGGGCAACGGGTTCCCGTGGCACTTCGACACCAACAACTACACCGTTACACTCGCGATTCAGAACGCAGAGTCGGGCGGGGAGTTCGAATACAGCCCGAATCTGCGAACGCCAACAGATGAAAATTATGACGGTGTCGGTCGTGTGCTCGACGGCGATCAGTCGCTCATTCGATCGCTTCATCTCGAACCAGGCGACTTGCAGATCTTCAAGGGCCGTTACTCGCTGCATCGAGTGACGCCACTTGCGGGACCGACGATGCGCTACGTCGCAATCTTCAGTTTCACCGAGATGGAAGGAGTGGTTGGCAGCCCGGAGCGCACGAGACAGCTCTATGGTCGAGTGCTTCCCATCCACTTGGAGCGGGCGGGTCTTCGCGGTGATGCCCTTGTGGATTAGCTGAACGCGTCACGGTAGGCTCTCCCGAGTTGGAAACGGGGCCATAGCTCAGTTGGTAGAGCGCTTGCATGGCATGCAAGAGGTCAGGGGTTCAACGGGCTTGTTGCGGGTCTAGCTCAATCAGGTATTGGTCTGCGCCAAAACGGCACCACATCTTTTGTTTGGCTGTTCCTTTCCTTTTCACCAAAAAGGAGCCACGGAAATGGACCACTTACTCGCGACTTTTGAGGCCGACTGGCAACTTGCTCAACGGGCAACGCAGACGGTCAAGACTTATCTCACGTATTTAAAAACATTGTTCACAGAGCACGACTCACCAGATGCCAGTGATGTCAAGAAGTGGCTAGCAAAGTCACCGTCAACATCCGTTAGACGAAAGCGCGCCCAGGCAGTTCGAGCATTTGGAAAATGGGCCGAACTCAATCAACTTGATGTTTTCGCTTGGTGGCGAACAATTCCTGTCCCTAAGGACCCGGTCACGCCTCAGCTCACAGTCACTCACCAAATCTATGAAGAGTCGCTTCGTCGAGCAAAGACAGTCCGAGATAGAGCACTTATTGAGGTCTTATGGTCAACGGGGTTGCGGCGGTCGGAAATAGCCCGTCTCGATGTGCTTGACCTGAATCTGAGTGAGGGATTCATTGTGGTGAAAACTGCCAAGTCCGGAAAACCTCGAATCGCACCACTTTCGCCAGATGCTCGTCGCAGTCTTGCGCGACTCCTCGGTCGAAGAAAATCTGGCTCAGTTTTTGGGTGGACGTCAGATTCAATTCGAACTCGCCTAGTTCGGTTGGGCCTACCTTCTGCCCATGCGTGGAGAAGGGGTTGGGCTGTGCAAGCTCTGCGACTTGGAGTTTCCGAGACTTCGGTTCGGTCAGCCGCGGGTTGGACGACAGGCGCCATGGTGGCCCGTTACACAAGTGCCCTGTCTGGTGAACTCGCGCTCTCAGAATTTACTCGGGTGTGGAAAACCTAGTCCCATTTCTAAGCGCTACCTGCTACCGATTTTGGCCGGCTGGACAAGCTGGTTTCAGGAGTGAACCGTGTTTCGTAGTCGCTTCGTAATCGAAGCTTGACGAAGAATGCAGTTGAGCCCCAGCCCGTTGCACTTAACTATTACATCCCCCAAGTAGCTTTCGAGGAACAATAGGTCCTCAATCGTTTCGAATGGAGCTGGCAATGGATGCTGTCGTCAATAGTGAATCGAATTCTGATTCAGGTGGTGAGTCTCAAGAAGAACTTCAGGTGCATGATGTCGTACCGAATTCCCCAAAGCCCACTCGGCTCACAATTGTGGCGCTGGTTGTTGCGCTCCTGAGCGCAGGAATTGCTGGGTATGCCGTCAGCAAGGTGAAGTCTTCATCGACGACTTCAAGCGCATCGGCTACTCCAATTGAGGACCTTGACTTGTTTGAGCAACCCCCAAACCTCCCCGAATTCATCGCGACTGTTGAAAAGTCAATTGTGGAAATTCACTGCAATGGAACTGGGACGGGATTTGCCTTCGATTTGGATATCAAAGACCCAGAATACGGCTCAGTGATTGTGACGAACCATCACGTTATTGAAGACTGTGTTTCCGACCCTTCATCAATAGAGATTTACACCTTCGAGCAATTTGAGCGACCAGCAGAATTCTGGATTCGTGGACTCGACGAAGAGAATGACTTGGCTCTCATCGAAATAAAGGAAGTACTGCCACCGCTAGTCCAGAGTGACATCTTCGCGGCTCAGGGCTGGTGGACAATGGCAATAGGAAACCCTGTCGACACAGATAGAGAGGGCGTACCCGCAATTCTTTTCAACGCGACAACATTTGGGCAGATTTCGTATGTGCTTGACGAGTATTGGAACTACACGTCAGCGACCATCAATGGAGGAAACTCTGGTGGACCGTTGGTCAACAGCCGGGGAGAGGTCATTGGGATTAACACGCTCAGTGGAGCAAGCACTGAATACGGTGTCTGGAACATCGCAGTAGACACTGATGTCTTATGCGAAATGCTTCTCCAGTGTGATGAATGACAAAGTCCAGAAGTCGAGACTTAGGTTTCGGCTGGCCAAACGGAAAGTGGTTTCAATTAGGCCTGCCGTCTTAGAGTTTTGGCGCCTGTGCCAACTGTGACTCGCTCTGGGACAAAGAGCACCCATCAGGTAGTTTCTTAAAAGAAAAGCACGAGTTCTGGGACGCAACGAAGTGGGGCAAGACGTGACGAGTGAGCGGGAGTGGGTGAGTAGCTTCGTTACTCGACTTGATGTCGAATTGCAACGCTCAAAGTTGAGCAACACTCGAGTATCCGTTAAGGCCGCGGATGGGGTCAAATTGTCGTATGCGTGTGAGATTGACGCGTACCTTCCAACTGATGAGCCACAGATATCGATGAAGAAGTATGAGACAGACATTCTCATCTTTGACAGCAACATTGATGGGAGTTGGATTCCTCGCGTAGTAGTTGAATGCAAACTTGAGGGCATCACCACACATGACGCATTGACATATAGCTCAAAAGCATCTACCCATCGTTCTGTCCATCCATATCTTCGATACGGGTTTCTTGCCGGCCAACGGAGCGATTACGCCCTTCCTGCTCGACTCATCCGGCACGGCCAAGAATTTGATTTCATGCTGTCCTGGAAAGCCCTGAAGGCGTCCCCAAAGGAGTGGAAGTCATTCCTCTCAATTCTCAAAGATGAAGTCGACACATCGAGAAAGCTCCAGGCCCTGCTATCAGATAATCGAAGTCGAACCAGAGTCAAGAATTCTGGAATTCACAAGGCGATGACGTTTGTACGAGTGGGGGAAAAGCCGTAGTGAAACGTTTTTACAAGGTCATGCTTGGCCGAAAGAGTGACCTCGCTGAAACGTGTCGGAGCGAAGGCTTCATTGGGACTGACTTTGAAATTCACGAAGACCTGACAGGTCAACTTCCAGACGATTGGCGAGAATTCAATGAACTGTGGATTGAAAAGTTGCTGCCGAGCCGCAAGAACCGAATATCGGCTGGTTTAGCTGCTGGCTCGCTATGGGTTGTGAGCAAGGGAATACGACCAGGGGACATTGTGCTTTCTCCAACTACAACTCCCGGCGAGCTCCAGGCTGGTGAAGTCGTTGGCGAGTATGAGTATGTGAAAAGTGGGCCGCTACAACATCGGCGACGAGTGCACTGGTATCAAGGAACAATCCGTCGTGACTCTCTGTCGAGTGACTTGCGTGGCGGGCTTGGTTATGCCGGAACCGTTTGCAACCTTGACCGGTACGGAGACGAAATTCTGCGAGTTCTTGGGCAGCAACCTACAGCAAGTCCATTGCAGTCAATTGACCCTCTGATAGAGGACCCTGCTGCGTTTGCCTTGGAGAAGCATCTAGAGGACTTCTTGGTTGAAAACTGGAGTCAGACCGAGCTTGGGAAGAGTTATGACATTTTCACCGAGGACGGTGAAATCGTCGGGCAGCAGTATCAGACCGATACTGGCCCAATTGATGTGCTTGCCGTCCGTAAAGACAAGTCGGAATTACTTGTTGTCGAGCTGAAGAAGGGCAAGGCAAGCGACAACGTTGTCGGTCAGGTACAGCGCTACATGGGCTTCGTAAAGGACGTACTCGCAGAATCAGGTCAAAGAGTAAGGGGCATCATCATTGCGCTCGAGGATGACCTCCGAATTAGGAGGGCGCTTTCGGTGGCACCGGATATCGAGTTTTATCGCTATGAAGTCACATTCAAGTTAAGCAAGAACGCCCAAAACAAATGATTGGAAGATTTACTAAATGACTGTCACACAGCAAGAGATTGAGTCTTGGCTCTGGGAAGCTGCCAACATTCTCCGTGGCCCCGTAGACCCCGCCAATCTGCGTGACTTTGTCTTTCCGCTCCTGTTTCTGAAGCGTCTCAGTGACACCTGGGACGAAGAACAAGAAAAAGCTATTGCCGAGTTCGGCAAAGACGTCGACGACGAAACAGCAGCCGACTTCCACAAATTCAGCATTCCGAAAGGCTGTCACTGGTCAGACCTCCGGCGAGTAGCAGAAAACCATGGGGTCACACTGCTGAAAATCATGCAGCGCATCGAAGAAGCAAACCCCGAGCGGCTTGCCCAAATCTTCGGCAACGCACCGTGGGCCGACCACGACAAGATGCCCCCAGCCCGACTCGAGAAACTCATTGAACATTTCAATTCTCGAGACCTTCGCCCATCACTGGTCTCAAATGACATCCTCGGGGGCGGATACGAATACCTCCTTAAGCGTTTCTCGGACGAAAGTGCTACCTCGGCAGGACAGTTCTTCACCCCGAGAGCCGTTGTTCATCTTTTGGTTCGAATCCTGGACCCAGAACCAACAGACTCCGTCTACGACCCGACATGCGGTTCAGCCGGAATGCTCATCGAAGCAGCAACCGAAGTCATCCAATCCGGCGGCAAAGTCGGACGAATGCGCTTCTACGGCCAAGAAGTCAACGCCACCTCCGCCGCTATCGGTCGAATGAACCTCTTCATCCACAACGTGGAAGACGCCCAAATCCGACGAGAAGACACCCTCAACAAACCCCTCTTCGTCACCGACCAAGGCAAACTCCAACAATTCGACCTCGTAGTCGCCAACCCACCATTCAGCTTGAAAGGCTGGGGAGCCGATAAATGGGCTACCGACCCACACAAACGAGCACTCGGCGGCGTCCCACCCAAAAACAACGGCGACTACGCCTGGATTCAACACATGCTCGCCTCCATGAAACCCGAAACCGGACGAGTAGGCGTCGTCATGCCACACGGCATCCTCTTCAGGGGCGGAGCAGAAGGCAAAATCCGTCAATACCTCCTCGAAAAAGACCTACTTGACGCAATCATCGGACTCGGACCAAACCTTTTCTATGGCACCACCATCCCCGCATGCCTCCTCATCTTCCGAGCCACCAAAGATAAGAACCGCCAAAAGCACGTCCTCTTCATCGACGGCGCGAAACGCTTCACTAAAGGCAAAAACCAAAACGAACTATCGGAAGCAGACGTAGACGACCTCTATGCCATCTATGAGACTGCAGGAGCCGAAGCAAAGCCCGACATCGCAGCGCGACTCGTCCCACTGAGTGAAATAGAGGAGAACAACTGCGACCTAAATATAGGCCGATACCTCAAGACTGAAGCAGCAGAAACAATTGATGTTGCAGAAGCGTTGGCCGCACTTAACGAAGCGCGTAAGAACCTCGCCGAAGCCGAATCGGCCATGCTCGAACGACTCAAAGCAGCCGGATATGCGTAAAGGATGGACGGAAACCACACTTGGCGATGTCGTCGAGCTTGGTAAGGGAGGAGCCTGGGGTGCCGACGAGAATGACGCAAATCGAGAGAAGGCATTCTGTCTCCGAGGCACTGACCTTGCTGACCTAATTGACCGGAAGCATCCAGATGCGCCAATGAGGTGGCTGACGCCTACTGAGTTGAAGAAGGCAATCTGTGCGCCGAACATGGTTCTTATTGAGACCTCGGGTAGCAAATGTGGACGCTCTGTTGTCTTGACAGCTGAGATGCTTTCAAGGTTTGCGCTTCCTGTTGTGTACTCAAACTTTTGTCGCACGTTGAAAATTGACACTCGCTTGCTTTCAAGTCGATTTGTGGAGATGTGGTTTTCGCACAATTACGAAACTGGAGTCATTCCGTCGTATCGGGCAACTTCTGCCATGCCAAATCTTGACGTGAAATCTTTACTCCGACTGGAAAAAGTGTTGATTCCGCCGCTGGTCGAGCAGGAGCGGATTGTGGACCTGGTGTCATCAGTTGACTCCTATATTTCCGCACTTGAACAACAGGCAGGTACAGCCCGCACGGCACGTAACGCAGTCTTGCGTGAACTGTTGTCAGCAGGTGGTACTGACTGGACCGAAACCACACTTGGAGAGACACTTGAGATTGCAAGGGGTGGCTCCCCACGCCCAATCAAGGATTACATAACTAGCGAAGAAGATGGTGTCAACTGGGTGAAGATTGGTGATGCTTCTGCGAGCAGTAAGTACATCTATCAAACAGAGCAGAAAATACGGCGGGAGGGAATTTCAAGGTCTCGACAAGTTGAAGTCGGCGACTTCATTCTTTCAAATTCAATGAGTTTTGGACGTCCTTACATTATGAGGACCGCTGGTTGTATTCATGACGGATGGTTGTTGTTTAGCAAAGTAGAGAAACATTTTGATGAAGACTTTCTCTACAACCTTCTAATGTCTGATTCAGTTCAGAAGCAATTTGATTCACTCGCGGCGGGTTCTGGTGTGAGAAATCTCAATATAGAAGTTGTAAAGGAAGTGGTCGTGTTACTTCCGCCCCTTGAAGTCCAGCGAGAGATAGCTGATGTTGCGAATGGAATGGACGAATTCATAATTACTGTCGAGCAGGCCATAGAGGACGCCAAGAACTTGCGTTCTGGTCTGCTGTCCGAATTGTTGTCAGGTGACCACGAGATTCTCGAGTCTTACGACCGGTTGCTGGGTGCGGCGTGAGCACTCTGAATGAGGCGACGGTCCAATATGGACTCGCAAAACATCTGGAGTCGATGGGTTGGGTCTATGCAGATGACGAGTTTTTGGGCCGCCAGGTCGATGGCGTGTTCCTTTCCGAAGACTTGGAGGGAGCGCTTGTTCGCCTCAATCCTGAGATTGCGGCCAATTCGGAGCGCGTAGGCGAGGTTCTGGCCCGTCTGAGGGCCGTGTTGCTTGGGGTCCGTAATGACGGTCTTGTTTCTTCAAACGAAGAGTTTGTGCAGTGGATGTGCGGCCGGCGAACAATTCGCTACATCGGTGAGGACAGGGAATCTCAAGTTCGTCTGATTGATTTTGAGAATCCTCGTTCAAACATCCTGCGGGTGACGACAGAGGCGACATTCCATTCAGGTCGTGAGCGGCGTCGTTACGACATCGTCTTGTGGGTGAACGGTCTCCCGCTGGTGGTCGGGGAGATGAAGACACCGGTTGGTGTCCAGGTTTCGTGGCTGAACGGCGCGACAGACATCCACAATGCTTATGAGCGAAAGACCCCAGAGTTTTTCGTGCCGAATGTGTTGTCATTTGCATCAGAGGGTCGAGAGTTTCGTTATGGTGCGGTCGGGCAGCCTCCGGAGTTGTGGCTGAACTGGTCGAAGACCACTGATGAAATCATGCCGCCAGGAATTCCGGCGGTTCTCAGGTCGGTTGAACTGCTGTTAACGCCAGAGATGGTGCTCGACATCTTGCGGTGGTACACGTTGTATTCCTCGCGCAGAACAGCGTCGGGTGCGCATCGAATGAAAATCATTCCGCGCTATCCCCAAGTGGAAGCCGTGGATGCGATTGTGTCTCGTTGCCGTGACCCGAAGAAGCGTCAAGGGCTGGTGTGGCACCACCAGGGTTCGGGAAAGACCTTCGCGATGGCGTATGCGGCAGCAAAGCTCCGCCATGAAACCGAATTGGACGCTCCAACGATTGTTGTGGTGCTAGACCGTCTTGAGCTCATTCAGCAGACCGAATCCGAGTTCAAATCGGTAGGCATCTCAGCGCTTCGTACGGCCGAATCGAAGGAACAGTTGCGAACCTTGTTGAAAGATGATGCCCGTGGCGTCATCATCACCACCATCTACCGATTTGCAGACGCCGGTTTGTTAAATGAGCGGTCGAACATCGTGGTGATGGTCGATGAGGCCCACCGCACCCAAGAAGGCCGCCTAGGGCTCGATATGCGAGCAGCGCTACCGAATGCCAAGTTCATCGGTCTAACCGGAACCCCCATCACTTCCGATGACCGGAACACCTGGGCGATGTTCGGCGACCCAGACGACCCAGAAGGTGCACTCAACCACTACTCGGTGGAACGCTCTATCTATGACGGAGCAACACTGCCAGTCCACGTGGAGACACGGCTCGTCAACTTCCACTTCGATGCCACCGCACTCCAAGAAGCGTTTGATTCTCTTGCAGAAGACGAAGGGCTAACCGAAGAACAAAAAGGCAAACTCTCGGCCAAGGCCTCACACATCTCCGTCGTTGTTCGTGACGCTGACCGAATTAATGCCATCTGCCAAGACATCGTCAATCATTACCGAACCCGAATCGCCCCACTTGGCCTGAAAGCCCAAATTGTCGCCTATGACCGTGCAACATGCGTCGCGTATCACGAGACCATCAGCAAACTCCTTGAACCAGGAGAAGAAGCCACTGTGGTGATGACCACCGCCAAGGATGACCCGCAGGAGTGGGAGAAGTGGAACCTTGAACGAGAACAAGAAGCGGTCATCAAGGACCGGTTCCGCGACATCAACGACCCACTCAAATTCGTCATCGTGACCGCGAAGCTGCTCACCGGCTTCGATGCCCCCATCGAAGGCGTCATGTACCTGGATAAGCCACTACGGGCACACACATTGTTCCAAGCGGTATGTCGAACCAACCGACGCTGGACAAACCCCCTGACCGGACAACAAAAACTCCACGGACTAGTGGTCGATTACGTCGGCCTTGGCAAAGAGCTTGGGAAAGCGCTCTCGACCAAGCCAGTTGCCGGCAAGCAACAAGACGAAGGCGACATCGACCTACTGCTAGCTGAACTCGCAGCTGACGTCGCCGTAGCAGTGAAACCGTTTGCTGAGATTGACCGCCAAACCCTTGTCTTCAATCAAATTCACGACGCACAACAAATTCTAGACACCGTTCCCAAACGTGAGCAGTTCGCCGCCGAATTCATGCGCTGCCAAGGCCTCTTTGAGTTCCTCTGGCCAAACATGAAACTCAAACCCATCGAAGACGACTATCGATTCTTGGCCCGTATCTATGCCTCAATAGCCCCAAACAAGGCAGCCGACCTCTTGTTGTGGCAGCGACTAGGCGCAAAAACAATGGAAATCGTCCACCAACACCTCAAGGACGTCACCATCGATGCGAGCCAGCTCGAAAAGGTCGCAATGGACGCCGGCCTCCTCGAGGCCCTAAAAGACCTCACGCTCTTTCCGGCACCGGCGCCAGGGGACGAAAAGGGCCCAACCGCACTTGAGGTCATGCAACGCCTCGAAGAACGCATCCAGAAACGATTCGGCGATGAAACCTCCGACAAAGTCTGGAGAAC
>VFQT010001115.1_pt1 | contig 34418 bp, 30 predicted proteins | sample 3512381 | NCBI WGS metagenome assembly VFQT01 (sample SAMN10412376, study PRJNA504923) | tailings metagenome | isolation source: Relicate 2 Philex TSF3 active mining site | place: Philippines: Tuba, Benguet | collected 2017-08-29 | reverse complement strand
TTTTTATTTCGTTGCGGCCAACTTCGCTTTTCTGAAAAATCACCTCCGTGTATTGGGTATTCCAAAGGTGGATGGTGTTCTGGCTGATTTGGGTGTTTCCTCGCATCAGTTTGATGATGCGAAGCGCGGTTTTTCAATTCGTGCCGATGAAGCATTGGATATGCGCATGAATCAGCAAGGGGATCTTTCTGCTGCAAAGATTGTTGCTACGTATGACGAAGAACAGTTGGCGAAGATCTTTCGTGCTTACGGCGAATTAGATCATCCATTTAAATCGGCCATGGCTATCGTTAAAGCACGTGCTCAAAAGACTATCAAAACTACGGGAGAATTGATGGAGGTTCTAGCTCCGCTGGCTCCAAAGTTTAAAGATCATAAGTTTTACGCTCAGGTATTTCAGGCCCTACGCATTGAAGTGAATCAAGAAATGGATGTTCTTGAGAAATTTTTGCTGCAGACGGCTGATGTGTTGAAGCCCGAAGGGAGATTGGTTGTGATGTCTTACCATTCATTGGAGGACAGGCTGGTTAAGAACTACATGAAACGTGGTAATCTGGATGGATCCATTGAAAAAGATTTCTTTGGGAATGTCCTGAAGCCTTTTGATGAGGTGAATAGAAAGCCGATCCTGCCTACAGAAGAAGAAGTAGCGCGCAATTCCCGTGCGCGAAGCGCTAAGTTACGAATCGCTAAACGTTTGCCGGATGGAAAATGAATTGCGCGATAAGGAGGAGTTGGGTAATCCAATGGATGCTGTAACTGGTGCACAAACCAAGCAGGAGAAAAAGCGTGCGAAAAAGACTGCAAGCAATCCCGGAAAGCCAAAGCGTCAAAGCTTGTTGGTGCAGGTGTTGAATGGGGAGATTTTGACGCGAGATTTCGTGTTGAACAACCTGACGTTCATCTTTTTCATCCTGTTCTTGCTCATGCTCATGGTGGCAAAGGGTTATTACGGCAAGCAATTGCAATCAGATATTAACGAGTTGCAAACGGAATTGGATGCAACAACAGCAGAATACATTGAGAACAAGGCGAAGTTGGAAGAGTCGACTACGCGATATAGACTAGTGCAGGCGCTTGAAAAACGAGGGTTGCGTGAAATGACCGATCCGGCGAAGGTAATACGTGTAAAGAAAAAGGAAAATGAGTAACGAGAAAAAGGATCTGATGTGGAGAGCCTATCTTGTTTATTTAGGCTTCTTTGTGGCGTTGGTGGTTGTGATCATCAAAACTTTTCTTATCCAAACTGAAGGAAAGGCGGAGTTCTTCTCTGAAACCAAAGAGAAGATTCCTACGCGTGCGGTAAAGAAATATCCACGACGCGGGGAGATCTTGGATCGCAATTACACGCCATTATTGACTTCTGTTTCATTCTTCGATTTACACATGGATCCGACGGTAGTTGACCAAGAGGTGTTCGATAAAGAAGTGAGTGACTTGTGTGTTGGTTTGAGTCAAGTGTTTCCGGGCACATCGGCACGCGAATATGAAAATTATATCCGCAACGGTCGCGCAAGAGGTAAGCGCTATCTGACGATCAAATTAAAAGCAACAAACGAGCAGCGTCGTCGCGTTCGTGAATTGCCAATCTTCAATCTGGGAAGAAATAAAGGGGGCTTGATCGATACCGAAGAGATCATGTCTCGCAAACGACCTCACGGTGAAATGCTGAAGCGTACGCTTGGGTATTACCAAAATAATGGCGGAAAAGAATTGCGCGTTGGACTGGAAGGAGCTTACAATGAGATCCTGGCAGGTGAACCGGGTGAGGAGGTTGAGCAAAAGATCTCATCTGGGTGGAAGAAGACTGGAAAAATGATCCGCGAGCCAATAGAAGGTGCGGACCTGATCACTTCGTTTGATATGGATATTCAAGAGGTAGCTCATTCTGAGTTGTACCGACAATTGAAAAATCAGGGAGCCAAAAGTGGTAGCGTGATCGTAATGGATGTGAAGACTGGTTTTGTTCGTGCCATGGCGAATTTGCAAATGGGTCAAGACGGAGAATATTACGAGTTGTATAACCATGCTGTGGGAACAAAAGAAGTACCCGGTTCAACCTTCAAATTAGCTTCTTTGATGGCGGCTTTGGAGGATGGTAAGATCTCTTTAAGTGATACTGTTAATGCTTCCGGAGAGTATAATTTCTATTCACTGAAATTGCATGATTCCAATGAGTGGGGTTATGGTCGGATTTCCATAAAACGTGCATTTGAAGTTTCTTCAAACGTCATTGCTCGCGTGATTTACAATGCCTATCGCAACGAGCCTCAGGCGTTTATCGATCGATTAAGAAGCTTTGGATTGGCGGAACCTTTAGGAGTGGATATTTCCGGCGAGCCTACGCCAACGCTTTATGCGCCGGGTTCAAAATATTGGTCAGGTATTTCCTTAGCATGGATGGCGATTGGTTATGAAGTACAGCAAACTCCGTTGCAAACGTTGGCATTTTACAACGCCGTAGCGAACAATGGAATGATGGTAAAACCGCAATTCGTTGAACAAGTGCGCAGATCGGGAGTGGTTGTGAAAAACTACCGACCTATCGTATTACGCAAGCAGATCTGTTCGAAAAGTACCTTGACACAATTACAAGAGTGTTTACGAGGAGTTGTGAAAAGCGGTACAGGAAGTGCGTTGAAGTCGTCACATTTTGACATCGCCGGAAAAACGGGAACAGCTGTCCTTCAGAACGCAAATGGGAAGTATGGTACAGAGGGGAATAAGACGTATCAAGCATCTTTCGTAGGGTATTTCCCGGCAGATGATCCGATCTATTCGTGTATCGTGGTAGTATCGGCGCCAAGCAAGGATATCTATGGAGCAACAGTATCCGGAACAGTGTTCTCTGCCATTGCTAACAAAGTTTACTCGAACACCTTGAAATACCACAAAGCGATCAACGAATCAAAGAAACGATCATTGGAGGCTCCGGTTTCAAAGGACGGCAACAATAGCGACTTGTTACGTGTGTTGAAAACCCTGAAAGTGCGCTACAATGTAGAAGAGTACTCAGAATGGGGTCAAACAAAAGCTGCTCAGAATGAGGTGAAGATCGTGCCGCGCAAATTCAATAAGAATACGGTTCCAAATGTTGTTGGGCTTTCAGCGCGAGATGCGGTTTATCTGATCGAACGATTGGGTATGCACGCTTATTTGAGAGGAAAAGGAAAAGTGGTTTCACAAACAGTGCCTCCGGGAACTCAGGCTTACAAAGGTGGATTGGTAGAATTGGTTTTAAAATGAAAAGTGTAAAAGAAATAGCACAAGCAACTGCTTGGAATCAGTGGATTGGTCCTGAAGATCTAAAGATCTCGGCCATTGTTTCTGATTCACGCAAGGCCCAAAAAGGGACGCTTTTTGTCGCGGTGAAAGGTACCCGTGTGGATGCGCATGACTACGTGCCACAAGTTGTTGCCGCAGGCTGCGATGCAGTTGTTGTAGATCGTGTTATGGATTTGCCGGAACATGTTTTGCAATTGGTGGTTTCTTCCACTGCTCTGGCTTTAGGAGAATTGGCACACGCTTTTTACGATTTTCCATCACACGACATTACCCTGGTTGGTGTTACCGGAACGAACGGTAAAACAACGACCACAACCCTGTTACACCGTTTATTTAGCGATCTTGGATACAAAGCAGGATTGATCTCAACGGTTGTGAATTTGATCGGAGAAGAAGCAATTCCTTCCACACATACTACACCAGACCCAATTGCTTTGAATGCCTTGTTGAAAGACATGGTAGATCAGGGTTGTTCGCATTGTTTTATGGAGGTGAGTTCGCATGCTGTAGATCAACATCGCATTGCAGGGTTGAAATTTAAAGGAGCGGCTTTTACGAACATTACTCATGATCACTTGGATTATCACGGAACTTTTAAGGCTTATATCGATGCTAAAAAAGGATTCTTTGATGGTTTGTCGAAAGATGCCTTCGCCCTTGTCAATGCAGATGATAAGAACGGGATGGTGATGGTGCAAAACACCAAAGCAAAGATCTCCACGTATGCAATGAAATCTCATGCCGACTTCATGGTGAAGGTACTGGAGAATAGTTTCAATGGACTACTCTTGACCATCAATGGAACTGAATTGTGGACCCGTTTGATTGGCGATTTCAATGCTTACAATGTTGCTACAGTTTACGGTATCGCGCAATTATTGGGTGAGGATAAAACGGAGGTGTTGACGGTGTTAAGCAAGTTGGAATCTGTTGACGGACGTTTTCAATTTACCCGCAGCACAAACGGAATTACCGGAATTGTAGATTATGCTCATACACCGGATGCCTTAATGAATGTCTTGAAGACCATCGAAAATATTCGCACGCGCAATGAGCAAGTGATCACGGTTGTTGGATGTGGTGGAGATCGCGATGCATTAAAGCGTCCGGAAATGGCTCGTATTGCTTGCGAAATGAGTGATAAGGTGATCTTGACTTCAGATAATCCGCGCACTGAAGATCCGCAAACGATCTTGGATCAAATGGAAGCAGGCGTTGAAGCACATCAAACTATGAAAGTGCTTTCGATTCTGGATAGAGAACAAGCAATTAAAACAGCGGTAGCCTTGGCGCAACCACAAGATATCATCCTGATTGCCGGAAAAGGACATGAAAAATATCAGGAAATAAACGGGGTGAAACATCCCTTTGATGACTTTGAATTGGTAGAAAAATACTTTACTAAACTGAACAAATAATGTTGACCTATTTATTTCAATATCTCGAACAACTAGATTTTCCCGGAGCAGGAGTGTTTCATTACATCTCGTTCCGTGCAGCGATGGCTTTGATCACCTCCTTGATCGTGTCCATCATTTTCGGAAAGAGATTGATCGCTTTGTTGCGCAAACAACAGATCGGCGAAACGGTACGTGACCTTGGATTAGCCGGACAATTGGAGAAGTCAGGAACACCAACGATGGGGGGAATCATCATCTTGGCTGCCATTCTGATCCCGACGATCCTATTCGCGAAGTTGCACAATGTGTATGTGATCACGATGCTTTTGGCCACGGTTTGGTTGGGGGCAATCGGTTTTCTGGATGATTACATCAAAGTGTTCAAAAAGAATAAAGAAGGATTGAAAGGTCGCTTCAAAGTTGTTGGGCAGATTGGAGTAGGAATTATCGTGGGTTCGATCATGTATTTTCATCCGGATGTTCAAGTGCACAAACGCGTGGACAACGATTACAAATTGCAAGCCGGTGAAACTTTCGTGACTCACATTCACAAAGGAGCAGAACCGGATTCGGTACAAACGAAATGGATCGTGACGCGCGACATGACAACGACCATTCCGTTCATCAAGAACAACGAGTTTAATTACAACTGGTTGATCGGCGATATCGATAAATCTTACGGTTGGGTTTTGTTCATTCCATTTGTGATCCTGGTCGTAATCGCGGTTTCGAATGGAGCCAACATGACCGACGGATTGGATGGTTTGGCAACCGGTACCAGTGCGATTGCCGGAATTGCTTTGGCGATTTTAGCTTACGTGACATCGAACGTACGTTTCGCGGATTACCTGGATGTGATGTACATACCGTACGCAGAAGAGCTGGTGATCTTTATTGCGGCTTTCGTTGGTGCGTGTATCGGTTTCTTGTGGTACAACAGTTTCCCGGCACAAGTTTTTATGGGGGATACCGGTTCTTTGGCTTTGGGAGGGATCATCGCGGTGTTTGCGATCTCTATCCGTAAAGAATTGTTGATTCCGGTTTTGTGTGGGATCTTCCTGATTGAAAACCTTTCTGTGATGATGCAGGTAGGTTACTTCAAATACACCAAAAAACGCTTTGGCGAAGGACGTCGGATCTTCTTGATGGCACCATTGCATCACCATTATCAGAAAAAAGGATTGCATGAAGCGAAGATCGTTTCACGCTTCTGGATCGTGGCGGTATTGTTGGCAGTAGTAACTATCGTAACCTTGAAATTGCGCTAATGCAACTGGAAAACAAAATAGTGGTTGTATTGGGCGCCGGCGAAAGCGGAGTGGGTGCTGCGATTCTTGCTCAAGTAAAAGGGGCCAAGGTGTTCGTTTCCGATTTCGGTGCGATCAAGCCTTCTTTTCAGGAAGAATTGGATCAATACAAGATCACGTGGGAGCAACAACAGCATACCATGGAGCGTATCCTGGAAGCTGACCTGGTTGTGAAGTCTCCCGGAATTCCTGAAAAAGCACCTGTGATGAAGGCCATTCGAGAGAAGGGGATCAAAGTGATCTCGGAGATCGAATTGGCTGGGTATTTCACAAGTGCTAAAAAAGTATGTATTACCGGCTCAAATGGTAAGACAACCACGACGATGCTCACACACCACATGCTTACGAAAGCAGGATTGAATGTGGGCTTGGCAGGAAACGTTGGGTACAGTTTCGCCAAGCAAGTAGCGTTGGAACAAAAAGATGTTTACGTCTTGGAATTGAGTTCATTCCAATTGGACGATATGAACGATTTCAAAGCGGATATTGCCATTTTGACGAATATCACACCGGATCATTTGGATCGCTATGAGTACAACATGCAACTCTATGTGAATGCCAAGTTCCGAATCTTGAACAACCAAACAACAACGGATTATTTCATTTACAATGCAGATGATCCGATCATCGAGGCAGAGATGGCCAAACGAACCATTTCGGCTCAATGTCTTCCTTTCTCCTTGACTAAAATTTTTGAGAAAGGAGCTTATGTAGCAAACAAACAACTCATCATAAACTTTAACGATCAATTCACTATGTCTATTCACGATTTAGCATTGAAGGGTAAGCACAACGCCCAGAATTCATTAGCTTCCGGTTTGGCCGGTCGCATTTTGGATATTCGCAAGGAAATAGTGCGCGAAAGTCTGTCTGATTTTGTCAATGTTGAACACCGCTTGGAGTTCGTGGCAAAAGTATGTGGGATCGAATTCATTAACGACTCAAAAGCGACGAATGTAAACTCAACATGGTTTGCATTGGAAAGCATGGATAAACCAACTGTATGGATCGTTGGTGGAGTGGATAAAGGAAACGACTACAGCGAATTGACAGACTTAGTAAAAGAAAAGGTAAAAGCGATCATCTGTCTTGGAAAAGATAATCAGAAGATCATCGATACGTTTTCCGATGTGGTGGAAACGATCGTTGAAGCTGGTTCAGCAATGGAAGCTGTAGCGTTTGGCTACCGCTTGGCTAAAAAAGATGAAACGGTATTGTTGTCTCCTGCATGTGCTTCGTTCGATTTGTTCGAAAACTACGAAGATCGAGGAAATCAATTCAAGGCCGCAGTTCGTTCATTGTAAGCTCCTCAAGATGGAAGTTAAAAGACAGGTCGGTGTAAACCCCTTGCTTCAAGCTCGGGAAGAAGCATTGCGCAATGCGGAAATTCGCTCCCTACGTCCATTGGGAAAACTTTGGGGTATGGATGTTTTCACCTGGTACGACCCAAATGTATATGAGCTTTCAGCGACGTTGCAAACTTTCCCGTTTCCGGTTTTTTGGTTGGGAACAGAAAAGCAAGTTTCTGAATTGGCATCCGTAGATCCGGAAGTAATGCGCGGGTTGTCTTGGATCGCACAATTCGATAATCCGCAGTTGCGAGTTCCGGGGGATGTGATGGCACCTGTGCCATTGATTACAGCTACTGAAACCTTGGATGATGCCTTGATTGTTCTAAATGGAGTAAAGCAAAGTCGGCACATCTTACTGTTCACTGTGAGTGGAAATGAATGGAAAACAAAAATGGAATTGTTTGAAGCTTTTGTCAAACTACACGCATAAGACATGATCCAGATAATCCGTAAATATTTGAAAGGAGATCTAGTGATTTGGGTGATCACACTCATTTTGCTGGGATTTTCTTTGCTTTCGGTCTATAGTTTTGTGCCTATCCTCGTGAAAATGGAAGGGGGATCTCCATTTAAGTACATGTTCAAACATTTGATCTATATCGTACTTGCCATTTTTGCCATGTATTGGGTGCACAAAAAAGACCCGAAATATATTTCGCGTTTATCCAAGATCATTTATTACGGTGCTATTGCATTGCTCATTTTCACGATGTTCTTCGGAACAAAGGTCAATGAGGCCGGTCGTTGGGTGAAGATCCCGTTTGTGGGACTTACCTTCCAATCGTCCGACTTCGCGAAATTAGCGCTGATCATCTATGTGTCGCGTTTGCTCTATAAGAAAAGGGAGATCATGAATGATTGGAAAGAAGGCTTTCTACCGATCATGTTGCCGATAGTAATTATATGTGGGTTGATCGTAAAGGATAATTTCTCTACGGCAGCGATCTTGTTCATGATCTGTTTTGTATTGCTCTTTTTGGGCAGAGTTCCTTTTTCAAAGCTGTTTTCCGTCGTCGCGGGTGGTATTTTACTCTTTATTATGGTCGTGGGTGTACACAAAGCTTTGCCCGACTTAAACATATTACCTCGTTACGAAACTTGGGTGAACCGATTCAGTAATCGCTATGAGAATAGTGCGGATCTGGATGAACCCGGGAACCTTCAGGCCAACAATGCGCAACAAGCGATTTATGCAGGAGGATTTTTCGGTCAGGGTATTGGAAAAGGAAAAGTGAAGGAGTTCATTCCAGAGGCCTATGCCGATTTTTTCTTCGCCAGTTTCGTGGAAGAATTCGGTTTGGTTTCTGCGGTGTTCCTGGTGCTGTTCTATCTGATCTTGCTCTATCGGATCATGCGGATCGCCATGCGGGCGGATAATCTATTTGAAACATACCTCTGTTTGGGAATCGGAATACTACTCCTTTCTCAGGCAGCTGTAAATATGATGGTGTGTACGGGTATTTTCCCGGTTACCGGACAAAATATGCCTTTCCTCGCAATGGGAGGATCTGCTATGATCATGGCATGTGTGTCGATTGGTATCGTCCAGGGAATTGCTCAACGCCAAGAAGAAGCTGATGTGAAATTGCAACAAAACGCGTTCGCATGAAAACATTGAATAAAGTGATCATTTCTGGAGGTGGAACGGGAGGACATATCTTTCCCGCTATTGCCATCGCCAATGAAATTAAAAAACGCTTTCCGGAAGCTGACATCCTATTTGTGGGTGCTGAGGGAAAAATGGAAATGGAAAAAGTGCCGGCGGCTGGTTTCAAGATCGTGGGTTTACCTATTGTCGGACTTCAACGCCGTTTTACTTGGAAGAATTTACTCTTGCCATTTAAATTGTTGTCTAGTTTAATGAAGGCCCGAAAGATCGTTCACGACTTTCAACCACAAGTGGTGATCGGTGTCGGTGGTTACGCCAGTGGACCGACTTTGAAAATGGCGCAGCGATTGGGGATTCCTACCGTTATTCAAGAGCAGAACTCTTATCCTGGAAAAACCAACCGCCTGTTGGCAAAAGAGGTTGCCGCAGTTTGTACTGCTTACGAAGGATTGGAGCAAGTATTCCCGAAAGATAAAATTCATTTCACGGGAAATCCGGTTCGTGCTGAATTGCGCCAATTATCGTTGGGTAAAGATGAGGCCTTTGCTTGTTTCCCACAATTAGATCCCGCTAAAAAGACCATTTTGGTGATCGGTGGAAGTTTGGGTGCGCGCACCCTGAATGAAAGCGTGTTGTACGGGGCAGAGAAATTGGGTTCGAACGGTATTCAAATCTTGTGGCAATGCGGCAAATACTACTTTGAGCAAATGAAGGAAGAGGTAGCCAAGCTTTCAGGAGCAGAGATTATTCTTACAGATTTTATTGCTCGTATGGATGCGGCATATACGGTTGCGGATGTGATCATTTCGCGTGCTGGAGCTTTGTCGATCTCTGAATTGTGTTTGGTAGGAAAACCGGTTATATTGGTTCCGTCACCAAATGTTTCTGAAGATCATCAAACCAAGAATGCAAGGGCTTTGGTGAAGAATCATGCTGCGATCTTGGTAAAGGACAATGAGGCTAAAACGTCCTTGTTGGAACGTGCGGAAAACTTGTTAGCCGATCACAAGGAACAACAGCAATTATCCGAAGCGATCTTAAGAATGGCCAAGCCGGACGCAACGAAAGAGATTGTAGATACCATTACAGAAACTGCGCGATGATAATTACTCTGGATGGCATAAAGCGGTTTTATTTCATCGGTATCGGTGGAATCGGGATGTCGGCCCTCGCGCGATACTTTCACGCCAAAGGATTTGACGTTGCCGGTTACGATAAAACACCTTCGCCCTTGATCGATGAATTGATCGCGGAAGGAATGGAGGTGCATTTTGATGACCGTGGTTCTGAACTACCGGGAGCCTATTTGGATACAGAAAGCACCTTGGTTGTTTATACTCCTGCAATTCCCAAAGAGATGGAAGAGCTGGTTTTTGTGAAGCAAGCCCATAAAGTGTTAAAGCGCAGTGAGGTATTGGGTTTGATCACACAATCTTCTAAAGGTTTAGGTGTGGCGGGAACACATGGTAAGACTACTACTTCTACCATGTTGGCCTATGTGATGAGTCAATCATCCATTCCATGCTCGGCATTTTTAGGAGGGATTTCGTCCAATTTTCAGTCAAATGTATTGGTTGATCCTAAGGCCACATATTCTGTGATCGAGGCAGATGAATTTGATCGTTCATTTTTGAGGTTGTCGCCTTATGCTTCAATTATTACAGCGATGGATCCGGACCATTTGGATATTTACGGAGATGAAGCATCCTTCCATGAAGGATTTAATTTATACGCACAAAAGCATGATTCAGGAGGTTTGGTGGTGTATCGATATGGTTTGCCCCTAAAAACAGCCAGTTTGAATACGAAAACCTATGGGATTGAAACTCCTAAAGCATACTGTAATGGTGTGAACCTTCGATATGAGAACAATGGATTCTTTGTGGATATTCATTGCGCGGGGCGGGTATATGAGCGCGTAGAATTGGGATTGCCCGGTAAGCACAATGCTGAAAATGCCTTGGCTGTTTGGACCTTGTGCATGGAGTTGGGATTGACAGAATCGGAGATCCGTTCAGGATTGTCCACCTTTAAAGGTGTTAAACGCCGTTTTGAAGTGCATCTTAAGACAGAGGATCTTGTTTATATCGATGACTATGCGCATCACCCAACTGAAATTGCTGCTTTGGTAAGTTCCGTTCGACAACAATATCCGTCCAAAACAATTACCGGAATTTTTCAGCCGCATTTGTTCTCTCGCACGCGTGATTTCTTGGATGGCTTCATTCGCGAATTATCCGGTTTGGATAAGGCGATAGTGATGCCCATTTATCCCGCTCGAGAATTACCGATTCCGGGAGTTACTTCCGAAGTGCTTGTAGCTGGAATTGGTGCAAAAGGGAAGTTGATGACACCAGAAGAAGTTTTAGACTGGGCAAAACAGATTGATGAAGGAGTGATCCTGACCATTGGAGCTGGAGATATTGACCGGATTGTTCCTGCTTTGGCTACTATTTTTAAAGCGAAAAGTGAAAAATAGAAAAATTAAAATAGCGTCTTGGAGTGCATTCGCTTTATTGGTGATCGTTCTTTTGTTTGTTGCCAGAAAACAGCAAGAGGAAATGGTTGCTGCTACTCCTTCGATTGCTATTTCAGTTGTTGATGAAAATGCATTTTTAACGGAACAGGAATTGGTGGTCCGGTTGAAACGAAACAATCTGATCTACTCAGGTCAGCAAATGAAAGACTTAAATACCACTGCGATCGAAGCCTTCATCCGAAAAATGCATGAGGTAGAGCTCGTAGATGTTTACAAGCGATTAGGTGGGAATTGGAATATTCGCGTGAAAGTTCGACAACCCTATGCGCGTATTTTTAATAGAGATGGACAGAGTTTTTATGTGGATTCTAAAGGGGCCATGATGGATCCTTCGCCCAACTTTACCGCGCGTGTTTTGGTTTTTTCCGGAAATATTGCTGACAAAAGTGATAGTTTGACAGTAGCTGAAATTGAAAATGATCCTGAATTAGCTAAGAAGCGTTCCTTAGATGAGATCTATCGTATAGCGAAATACATCAATGGCGATGATTTCTTGCGCGCACAGATCGTACAGGTGCACCGAGATCGTTGGGGTGATTATTTGTTGATCCCGCAGGTAGGTGATCACGAGATCGTTTTTGGCACAGCGAACAATGATCAAGAGGTTCGTGAAAAATTTGAAAAACTGAAGATTTTCTATCAAGAAGGTTTGCCTTATGAAGGTTGGAATGTTTATGAACAGATCAATTTGAAGTACCGCAATCAGATCGTGTGTAGAAAGCGGGAAATTGATACAGAATAGTTAGATTTTCAACACCTTGCCTTTTGAGGGGCTAGCACCACTAAATCGGTATTTCACTCTCCATAGCTTTGCGCCTGTAACGCACTGCTATGAATATCAGATTATTATTCCTGTTTACGCTAGTTTCATTTTTTGCTGGAGCACAGCAGCAGATCACCCTTCAAGATCAGCAAACGATCATTTTAGGGAATGCACTGGTTTATGATAATGGTGGACCGAATGCTTCCGTTGTGAATACAGCATTCACAGCTACAATTAAGTCAGCAACGCCTTACATGCGTATTAATTTCAATTACATTGAGCTGCCTGATGGGGCCTCGTTGCGCATTTTTAAGGGGCTTGACACCACCGAGCTAATTGCTTTGTACGATGGTTATTACAAACCGGCTACGATTATCGAAAAGGTTGTCACCATTAAATATGTGCCATCTCCAGTTGTTCAAAGCAGAAGAGGATTTGAAGCACGGGTTGAAGCCTTTGACCCCTTGACCATGGAGAAAGTTACTATGCCGGAAAGTGATTGTATCAATGCGATCCCTTTGTGTGGAAACTCTACTGTTAATACTTCAGCGAATCAATATGACAATACCGGCAACGTGAATGATGACAATGGATCGTGCTATTCAGGAACGGGAAATGGTGGTTCTGTCTGGTATTCATTTTCTCCACAATCGAATGGAACCTTAGATTTCATGATCAATCCTACGGGTTCAACAGATTATGATTTTGTGTTATGGGACATTACAAATGGTTGCGCGAATAAGACCCAAATGAGCTGTAACTTTTCGGCTACTCAAGGTGCAACAGGTTTGAATAGCTCAGGAACTACAGATTCACAAGACGCTTCAGGTACAACAAACAACATGCTTGAAAACGTAGTGACGACGGGTGTTTATGCCTTGTGTATCAATTATTACAGCGGTAACAATGATGGTTTTACTTTGACGTTTCACAATATTGCGTCCACGGTAAACATCATCGATAACACGCCCCCAACAATCATCAATGCTTACACAACCAATTGTGCCTCGGCCTCGCAGTTCACTATCAATTTTTCAGAATATATCGATTGTAACACCTTGCAATCATCGGATTTTGTGTTGCCTGGTTACACGGTGAATTTAGTGACAACTAATTGTGTTGGTGGAAAAACTTTGAGTGTAGTTGTCAGTGTTTCTCCATCATTGCCGCCTGGAAATTACACCATGAATGTAAGTAACATGAATGATATGTGTGGGAACCCATTGAACCAAAATTACGCTATCAATACGCTTACTGTACCAGTTGCTAATGCCGGTCCTGATCAGGTGGCTTGCAGTACGCCTGGATTCTTTGGAACTACTAACTATGGTACAGTAACGCTAACAGGTTCAGGAGGAACGGCATACACATGGAGTACAGGGCAAACAGGAGCTACAATTTCTGTCACTCCATCTGCTACCACAACATATACGCTAACGGCAATTCAAGGATCATGTGCAGCAACCGATCAAGTTGTTGTAACTGTATCCCCCTCACCACAACCAAATTTAGGTCCTGACCAAACTATTTGTTCCGGTTTCCCGATTACCCTCACTGCCACTGGTGGTGGAACATATCAATGGCAATCTACGACGTCTACGTTTTTTGGATCTCCAACGAGCTGGACAAATATATCAGGAGCAACCAGTGCTACTTTTACGGCTTCCCCGACGGGAACCATCTATTATCGGGTCATTGTCACCGGTCCAAATGGGTGTCAGGGTTCAGACTGGATCAAAGTGACTATTGGTTCGGGTACTTTTGGGATCACTGCACCACCGTTTGTTTGTCAGGGTAGTCCTTTAACCTTGACTTTACCTGCAAGTATGACGCAATATACCTGGAATGTTGGTGGCACTCCAATTGGTACTGCAAATACGGCATTGACGGTGAGCCCCACAACAACAACTACTTACACAGCAGTAAGTACCACGCCTGGCTGTACGGGAAGTGCAAACGTTACAGTTCCGGTTCACAGTAGTATTTCTTTAACAGCCACAGCAAATCCAACTACAGCGTGCGCAGGAGTACCGGTTGATCTTACTTCAACTGGACCTACCTCTGGAACCACAACTGTGACTGAGAATTTCGAAGGTGCGACACAGGGATTTACGCTGGTGAACGGAACCTATAATAGATGGTATCATGGAACAGCTGCGGCTTGTGGTGGAACAAAGGGCTTGTATGTTGGAACCGCCGTTGGTAACAACAATTACACAATTTCGAGTGGTTTTGGTGGTTTGACATCCAATGCTGCAACAAACCATGCGTACAGGGATTACACTATCTCAAGTTATTGCAATGCGAATCTAAGTTTCTCTTGGAGAAATAACGGAAATGCAAATGCAGCACTTCGAGTTTGGTTGATTCCAACCTCTGTCACTCCAGTTGCTGGAACTGCATTGACTGCGAGTGCTACCCAAATTTTATTGGGGGGTCCGTACTTCGATGGGCTTACGTGTTCTTCTGTGAATTTTGATTTGACGCCTTATGCGGGACAAACTGTGCGTATTGTGTTTTCTTGGGTGAATACTGGAGGTTTATTGGCACCGGCTGTAGAAAACACAGCAATAATGATCGACGATGTGGTGTATACAGAATCTACGACGTACAATTACACGTGGACTGCTAATGTTGGAGGATTTAGCGCATCTTCAGCATCTGCCACTGATACGCCTCTAGGTGCTACCACGTACAATTTGACAGTCACACGTTGTGATGGATGTGCTTATTCCGCTTCGGTATCAGTTACAGACTGTACTCCACTACCTGTTGAACTGATGAATTTTACGGGGGAATCTCAAGGAGAAGAGAACGTTCTTTATTGGAGCACTCAATCCGAGATCAACAGTGATTATTATATCATTGAACGAAGTCTGGACGGTATTTCATGGGAAAAAGTAGGAATGACGCCAGCCGCAGGAAATTCGACAGAAATGCTCAACTATACATTAACTGATGTATACTTTGAAAAAGGCAAATCAACAGTTTATCGATTGGGGTCCATGGATTTGGACGGATCACTGAATTGGCATGATGATCTGGTGCTCATTTCGCGCGAAACTCAACGAAAAAATATGTCAAAACGCTACAATGTTTTAGGTCAAGAAATTCCTGATGACCAAAAAGGATTCATCTTGATTATGTACGAAGATGGGTCCATCGAAAAGCGATATGAATAAGATGAAAAGAGCTCTATATGGGCTCTTTTTTTTGTGTTAATTATCCGCATGTTTATTAACAATGCACCCTTGAAAAGTATTCTTTTTTTACCGCCAAACAATGTCTTTTCCGATTAAGTTTGTAAACATACCTTAGTGTGTACCTACAGCTGATTTAACTGCATCGAAACTGTTGCTTATTGGATTGATAAACAGCTAATTGGGTTTTCTAAGTGTGGTTCATTTACGATTGAGAAAAGTATAAGATATGGCAGCTTCAAAGAAGGTTGTAGTTGGTTTGGATATTGGGACAACAAAGATTGCGTGCTTGGTAGGTACCAAGAATGAACATGGAAAGATCGAAATCATTTCCATGGGTAAGAGCGAATCGTTGGGTGTTTCACGTGGTATCGTTTCAAACATTGAGAAAACGGTGCAGTCCATTCGTGCAGCTGTTGAAGAAGCACAAAACCGTGTTGATGCAGATCTGATCATTCGCGTTGTGAATGTGGGGATTGCAGGTCAGCATATCAAAAGTTTGCAGCATCGTGGTATTTACACGCGCGACAATGGGGATACTGAGATTTCTCAGAAAGATATCAATGCATTGATCGATGATATGTACAAATTGGTGATGCCTCCTGGAGAAGAGATCATTCACGTGTTGCCTCAAGAATATATTGTAGATAACGAACAGGGTATTATCGATCCGATCGGAATGATGGGAGTGCGTTTGGAGGCGAATTTCCATATTATTACAGGACAGATCAACGCTGCGAAGAATATAAAGGTTTGCGTGGACAAGGCAGGTTTGCAAGTAGCTGACATTATTTTGGAGCCCATTGCATCTGCTGACGCTGTTTTGAGTGATGAAGAAAAAGAGGCTGGAGTGGTATTGGTTGATATCGGTGGTGGAACTACTGATGTGGCTATTTTCCATGAAGGTGTAATTCGTCACACAGCAGTTATCCCATTCGGAGGTAATGTGATCACAGACGATATCAAAGAAGGCTGTACGATCCTACGTCGTCATGCGGAAGCGTTGAAGGTGAAGTTTGGTTCTGCACTTGCTTCTGAGAGTTTAGAGACTGAGGTAGTTTGTATTCCTGGATTGCGCGGACATGCTCCGAAGGAAATTACACTAAGAAACTTAGCGAGCATCATACAGGCGCGCATGGAGGAGATCATCGAGCACGTGCATTACGAGATCATTAATTCAGGATACGAGAAGAAGTTGATCGCAGGTATCGTAGTAACAGGTGGTGGAGCTCAATTGAAGCACATTACGCAGTTGTTCGAGTACATGACAGGAATGACGACGCGTGTTGGTTTGCCAACAGAGCATTTGGCGTCTACAAACACAATTGAAGCAATCACAAGCCCAACATTCTCAACAGGTATTGGATTGGTGATGAAAGGATTCGAAAAGGAAAGCGCACACAAAGGAGTAGAAACAGTTTCCGGACAAGTGAAAGGACATTCTACCAAGAGTCGTGGAAGTTTCTTCGATACACTATTGACAAAAAGTAAAAACTTCTTCGCTGAGGAAGAATAAGGATACAACAATAAACAACAAAGTATATGGAATTCGATTTGCCAAAAGGAGACACGTCGATCATTAAAGTGATCGGAGTAGGTGGTGGAGGTAGCAATGCCGTAAATCACATGTTTGATCTTGGGATCAAAGGCGTTGATTTCGTAGTATGTAATACTGACCGCCAAGCATTGGATATTTCACCAGTGCCAATGAAAATCCAATTGGGTCCAAGCTTGACTGAAGGTCGAGGTGCAGGTGCAATTCCTGAGATCGGACGCAATGCAGCAGTAGAGAACATCGACGATATCCGCAATTTGTTAGGACGTAACACAAAAATGGTTTTTGTTACTGCCGGAATGGGTGGTGGAACAGGTACGGGTGCAGCTCCGGTAATTGCACAGATAGCAAAAGAATTGAATATTCTGACAGTTGGTATTGTTACTGTTCCTTTCGCTTTTGAAGGACGTCGCAGAAGACAACAAGCAGAAGAAGGATTAGAAGAAATGCGCCAAAACGTAGATACTCTTTTGGTGATTAATAACGAGCGTTTGCGTGAGGTGGGTGGCAACATGTCGCTTTCACAATCTTTCGCAATGGCTGATAATGTGTTGAGTACAGCTGCTAAAGGTATTGCAGAGGTTATTACTACAACTGGAGCAATTAACGTTGATTTCAATGACGTGAACACGGTAATGCGCAACAGTGGTGTAGCGATCATGGGATCTGCAACTGCTGAAGGCGAGGATCGTGCAATCAGCGCAGTGAAAGAGGCATTGAACTCTCCGTTGTTGAATGATAATAATATTGAGGGTGCAACTTACATCTTATTGAATATTACTTATGGTGATTCAGAAGTAACTATGGACGAGATCGGTGAGATCACTGATTTCATTCAAGATGAAGCAGGATCCACTGCAGATATCATCTGGGGTCATGGTAAAGATGAGTCACTAGGTGATAAATTGTGCGTTACCTTGGTTGCAACTGGATTTAAGTCATCTCCAATCACTGGATTTGAAAAAGCTCCAGAGCGCAAAGTGGTGAAATTGGAAGAAGAAGCGAAGAATGAGATCACAACTCCTTTGACTTCCCCAACTCAGCAAGTGGTTCCTTCTGTAACCTCTATGGAAGAGCCATTTTTAAAGTCAACGGTAGAAGAGGTGCAGGAAACTGTTGCTGAGACTCCGGTAAAAGAAGAAGCCGTTGCGGTTGTAGAAAAAACAGTTATGGACCTTGAGTGGGAGATTTCAGAAACAACCAACACATCTCATGTTGAGACCACAACTGTAAGTGTTCAAACGGAAACTGTTGAGACGGTTGCTGAAGAGCCAAAGCGTTACTTCTTGGAAGATGAAACAGAAAACAAATTGAATACGATCGCTGAGCAAGAAACGCGTTCTCCACTTTCTCAAGAAGAGATCCAACGTCGTAACTTGGAGCGTATTGAGCGTATTCAACAGTACAATAACAAATTGAAGAAAGCTGAAGGGTTGAAAGAGTTGGAGGATGAGCCTGCGTTCGTTCGCCGCAATATTCAGCTGGATGCAGTGCGTAAAAGCGATGAGTCTCGTTCAAGCCGTTTTGGCTTGTCTGATGACAATGGCAGCCTACGTACGAACAATTCGTTTTTACACGACAATGTAGATTAAGACAATGAGCTTAACAGAGAAAATCAATCAGGATATCAAAAGCGCAATGCTGGCTAAGGAAAAAGAACGCTTAGCTGCATTGCGTGATATTAAAAGTAAATTACTTCTTGAAGCTACTTCCGGTTCCGGTGAAGTTTCAGAAGACGCAGCTAATAAGATCGTATTGAAGTTGCACAAGCAACGCATGGATACTTATAAATTGTATGTGGAACAAGGGCGTCAAGATCTGGCGGATGAAGAAATGTTCCAGGCAAAAGTAATTGAAGAATACTTGCCAAAGATGTTGTCTGAAGATGAGATCAAAGCGGTAATTTCTTCAAAAATTCAGGAAATAGGTGCAACCGGACCTGGTGATATGGGGAAGGTAATGGGGCCTGTAAATGCGCAATTGGCTGGTCAAGCAGACGGTAAGCGCGTTGCTGAATTGGTAAAAGAAGCGTTAGCTTCATTATAATGGCTTTATTCTAAGACAAGTCCTTAGACTTTGTTTTTATTGTTGGTAGATCCTTCCATGAAAATGGAAGGATTTTTTTGTGTAATGAGTTGGATTTTATACCTTGTGATATGCTAAAGTGGGGTGCTATATTTTCTGTCGTCATACTTCTTTTCGCTTGCAAGGATGAGGAAGTCGTTTCCAAGCACTTCGAAACTGAGCGTGTTATAGTAATTGTTGTTGATGGCCCGAGATGGTCAGAAACTTGGGGTGACACCACTTTGGCGAACATTCCTGTGCGCGCTCAATTGCGATCACAAGGTGTTTTACTCACCAATTTTTACAACAACGGACCTACTTATACCAATCCCGGACATACGGCAATTTGCACGGGAGTGTACGATCCTATCGACAATACGGGACTGGAATTACCGCATTTTCCTGGAATCTTGCAAGAGTATCTTCTATGGACAGGTAAGTCAGGTGTGTCTTTTTTGAATACAAGTAAGGATAAACTTTGGGTACTCTCGCAAACGAGTTATGCCTCCTACGAGGGTGGAGCAGTTCAAATAGATTGTGGGGTTAATGGAAACGGTACAGGAGGTTATCGCGCGGATTCAATAACCTTTCAACACGTCATGCAGCAACTGTCATCGGGAATTCCTGAAATGATGGTCATTAATTTCAAGGAACCGGATACTTACGGCCATGCGAGCGATTCATTGGGATATGTGGCTGCTATTCAACGAACCGATCAATATGTTGGATCGATCGTACAGCTTTTACAAACCCATGCCGCCTATGCCGGTAAGACTACCATTATCATTACAAATGATCACGGAAGACATACCGCCGGTTGGTCTACGGGCTACATCGGACATGGAGATGCCTGTGAAGGGTGCAGACACATCGAATTCTTAGCCATATCACCTGATTTCAAACAGGGAGTAACGATCTCTACTCCTTATGAGCAACGAGATATACCGGCAACGATTGCTTTTCTTTTTGGTAAACCATGGACCTATGGTCAGGGAAGAATCATGTTGGATTTGTTCCAAGATTGATCAATTGGCCAACATTTTCTTTTTTCGCTTGTTTTTGCTTTAAATTTTTAATTCACAGGAGTGTTTCATACCTTTGCACTCTTAAAATAAGGAGCAAATAATCATTATGAGCAATACAACTGAAAAATTAGCTTACAAAGTTAAAGACATCAGCTTGGCTGACTGGGGTCGTAAAGAAATTAAATTGGCTGAAGCAGAAATGCCCGGATTGATGTCACTTCGTGAAGAATACGGAGCATCTAAACCTTTGGCTGGAGCACGCATCGCCGGATGTTTGCACATGACGATCCAAACAGCAGTTTTGATCGAAACCTTGGTGGAATTGGGTGCAGAAGTTACTTGGTCTTCTTGTAACATCTTCTCAACTCAAGATCACGCTGCTGCGGCAATCGCTGCTGCAGGAATTCCTGTTTTCGCATGGAAAGGAATGAACGAAGAAGAATTCGATTGGTGTATTGAACAAACTTTGTTTGCTTTTAAAGATGGTCAGCCATTGAACATGATCTTGGATGATGGAGGTGATTTGACAAACATGGTGTTCGATCGATTCCCTGAATTGACTAAAGATATTCGTGGTTTGTCTGAAGAGACAACTACAGGAGTTCACCGTTTGTATGAGCGTAAAAAGAACGGAACTTTGGTAATGCCAGCGATTAACGTAAACGATTCAGTTACAAAATCGAAATTTGATAACAAATACGGTTGTAAAGAATCATTGGTAGATTCAATCCGTCGTGCTACAGACGTAATGATGGCTGGTAAAGTAGCTGTTGTTTGTGGATACGGAGACGTAGGTAAAGGTTCTGCTGCTTCATTGCGTGGAGCTGGGGCTCGTGTTATCGTTACTGAGATTGACCCAATTTGTGCGTTGCAAGCTGCAATGGATGGATTTGAAGTGAAGAAGTTGGATTCAGTTGTTCATTTAGGAGATATCATCGTAACAACAACTGGTAACAAAGACATCGTTGTAGGTCGTCATTTCGAGAAAATGAAGGATAAAGCCATCGTTTGTAACATCGGTCACTTCGATAACGAGATCGATATGGCTTGGTTGAACAATAACTATGGATCAACGAAATACACAGTTAAGCCACAAGTTGATATTTACAACGTAAAAGGTAACGAGATCATTATCTTGGCTGAAGGACGTTTGGTGAATTTGGGTTGTGCTACTGGTCACCCATCATTCGTTATGTCTAACTCTTTCACGAACCAAACATTGGCTCAGTTGGAGTTGTGGGCAAACTACAAGAACTACGAGAATGATGTTTACATGTTGCCGAAACATTTGGATGAGAAAGTTGCTCGTTTGCACTTGGCTAAGATCGGTGTAGAATTGGAAACTTTGTCTCAAGATCAAGCAGATTACATCGGAGTAAAAGTAGAAGGGCCGTTCAAAGCGGAACACTACCGTTACTAAGAAATAAGATCATTCAGATCAATCCCGATCCATACCTTTCGAGGTGGATCGGGATTTTTTTGTGCAAAATTGATAGGTGATTGGTAAAAAGGTAATTTTACCTATATGCGAGAAAAAACGGGCCCTCCAAAACCTTATTCATCCGCTAAATACGTTTTGTATTTGTTTCGCGACCAATAAACCACCATGGCTACATTTCGTTTTCCGCGAACCAAAATACCCGGAGCTGTAATTGCTTGAGTTTTACCACCGGGACTGCGAATGGATTTTTCCCGAAATACAAACCAAGACTGCAAACCGGTAATGCTCGTTCCAAGATCTGTGGGGGTGCCACAACCCACGATGTATACCAGATTCTTATCAGCATTAATGATCATGAGTCCTTTACTTTGATCAGTGGTGTTTTGAACCATAAACGCAATATCGATCGTTTTATCTCCTGTGAAATCTTGTTCGAAATAAAATGGATTGTGCGTTTGTAAGATCTTATGTTGTTTTGCCAGATCTGATTTCTCCAAAACAGGTTTTACCCAATCAGGCACCAAAGCTAGTACACTACTGTCTTGGATAGTAAGACCATTAAAGGTTGGTTCTTGCGCCCAGAGAATACTCAATGGCATAAAGAACACGAAAGAGAGGTAGAATAAAGCTTTCATCGTTGTTCATTTAGATGTTACTTTACGATGATAACCAGAAAACGAATCTGAAAATTAGAAAAGACTTGAAGTTGTAACTTGCTTTAGTGAAAGGTACGATCAGCTTATTTTACGATTAATTCGAGATGCGCAACAAATTGCTCCCATCCCATTCGCAGCGATACCCGCGCAAACCCCAATCGGAGTTAGCCATGGGTGAACCGTCGTACATAGAAAAGGTCGCGTCTGAACACGGGTCGTCTAGTTGTAAAAAATTATCAGCATTGGGAACTAATCCGGAGGAACAAGAACCTTCCGGGTCCTTCGGACTTTGTCGCTCCCATGCAACGAATTCGTCCGTGGATTTCCGGTAAACAATGATTCCTTTTAATCCGCCATTGACATAGGCCCATCCACCAACACCAGTGAGCGTTTGATACGATGGTAAACTCAAGTCAATTTGAAAATCAAAGGGGATACTAGGTACCGGGTGATTCTTTTCTTTTTGACATCCAGAAAGAAAAACCAGTGTAACAAGTAGAAAAATATGTATTTTCAAACGTCCCATTTTGCGGATTTACGACTATGAAGATACAAACGTTTTTTTATGCGTGTTTATTGTTGCTTGCATTTCAATTGACAGGATGCAGAAGTGCTTCGCCTGATAAGGCGCCTGCTACGGTTGAAGAAGCAGAAAAACAACTCGCGAAAAAGCGTAAGAAAGAAGCGAAAGCATCGAAACGCGAATTGCGAAAGGCAAAAAAAGAGTTTTGGAAACGACAATCAAAATCTGCTCGCAAAAGTGTGAAAAAGAATGCGCGTCGCCAACGAAAGATCGAACGTAGAAAGAAACGACAAGGAGAATACGATTGGGAAGACCAAAAGCGCTGGGAAGGAATGCGGTAATTGAAAATTGAAAATGTAAAATTGAAAAGGGAGAATATTTCTTTTAAATTTTCAATGCCTGATTCTTGCGTTGAATAAACAATTTTTCTCGCCAACCTGTAGCTTCTTCTTCACTAAGCAACCCCAATTTTTTCAGGTAATGTGTCGTTTTTTCAAATGCCAATGGGTATTCAATCCCTTTGTAATTCCATTCTGTTTCAGACAACCATTTCTCTACTTGGTCCATGCGAAGATTGTATCTCCACGAAATGATCTCAACGGCATCCGGGTCCTTTTTGACCTCTTGTGCCTTTTCGTTCACGATATCGCACATCAACTGCAACAATGCACCGTGTTTTTCTGCAACTTCTGAGCGAACTGCAATGACAAAGCAAGGCCATGGTGTAACAACTTCACCAACGTAACGACATTTTGCTTGTTCAACAAATGGGAATGTGGTGTATTTCTCCCACAAAAATGCTTGTGCTTCATTATTCTCTAATGCCCACAATCCACCGTAGACATCACCGATAACATTGAACTTCAGCTCATCCAAGTTCCATCCGTGTTGATCCGCCATTACATAAGCCATCAAATGAGAACCGGATCCGTAACGCGAAATAGCAAATGTCCCGTTTTCTACATCCTGAGTAGTTTGAATGGAGCTGTTTACCGGCACATGTACACCCCAATGCAACGGAGAAACCACATATACTTGCAAAATTTTGGCGTCAAGTCCCTCCAAAATACTTTTGGTAATACCCTCGGTAAGTAGAACAGCAATATCGATCGAACCGGTTTCCAGTCCTCGAATCATCTGACCCGTTCCGCCACTCATATCCGACCAGTGCAAATTCAATCCGATCTCCTGGAAACGACCTTCTTCAATGGCCAATCTCCAAGGTAAATTAAAGTGCTCCGGAACTCCTCCGATCTTCAATCCAATTGGTGTCATATGTGTGAGAATTGCATGGTGTACAAACGATTGTACAAACCATTTTGTTTTAATAACTGTTCGTGGTTACCTGTTTCCTTGATCTCTCCTTTGTCCAATACTACGATCATGTCCGCTGCTTGAATGGTTGATAGGCGGTGCGCAATTACAATAGAAGTTCTTCCATTGGTCAATTTCTCTGTTGCCTGCTGAATAAGCGCTTCAGATTCGTTGTCCACCGAAGAAGTGGCCTCATCAAGAATTAGGATGTGAGGATTGTAAACATAAGCACGAATAAATGCAAGTAATTGGCGTTGCCCTACAGAAAGTACACCACCTCGTTCACCAACCTCATAATCGTATCCACCCGGGAGTTTTTCAATGAAGCTATCTGCACCCACCGCTTTGGCTGCTTCGATAACCTGCTCGCGTGTGATCTCCGGGTTGCCCAAGGTAATATTGTTGTGTATGGTATCTGAAAACAAGAATACATCCTGTAAAACCACTGCTACATTTTTACGCAAAGTGTTCATTTCGATCTCGCGCAATTCTACATCGCCAATGTGAATCTTACCACCTTGATATTCGTAAAAACGACTTAAGAGATTTACAATGGATGTTTTTCCTGCACCCGTTGCTCCGACGAATGCAACCGTTTTCCCTGCTGCAATATGCAAGTTGATCTTGCGAAGTACAGGTTCATTTTCATTGTATCCAAAAGACACATCTTCAAATACAACGTCTTGCTGAAAATCGACTTCAGAGTTTGTTCCGGATTCTTGTACATGCTCGTCCATGTCCAATACCTCAAAAACGCGTTCAGCACGAACCACGCCTCGCTGCAAAATATTGAATTTATCAGCGAGCATTCGGATAGGCCTGAACAACATTTGAATGTACATCGTAAAACTCAAGATCTTCCCGAATAACTGCGGGTCGGTAACATCCAAACCAGCTACATAAAATGCTCCCCAAACGATTATCAATGCTTGAGAAAAGGAACTTAAGAATTCTACAACCGGGAAAAAGATGGAAAAGGCCCAAACGGCGTTGATGTGTGCCTGGCGATGAACACGATTTGCTTCCTGAAAACCCTCGAATTCTTCTTTTTCACGACCGAAAAGTTGGACAATGTTCATCCCGGTTAACCGTTCCTGAACAAATGTGTTCAAGCGACTAACTGCGGTACTCTCTTGTTGGAAAGACTTGCGCATGGCGCGTGCGAAAATGCGTGTAGCTAGGATCAATAATGGGACAGGGATCAAGGCTATAAGTGCCAGTTTCCAATTGATGAAAAACATCATCGCTAGGACCACGATCAAGGTTAGCAAGTCGCCGAGAATGTCGATCAATCCGGAAGAGAACACCTCTGAAATGGCTTCAATATCCGAAACAACACGCGTCACCAAATTTCCGACAGGTGTTTTATCGAAATAGCGCATGCGAAAGGTTGTCAGATGACTGAATACCTTTTTGCGTATGTCGCGTATAACGGATTGCGCTAATAAATTGGAGAAATAGGACCCGGCAAATTGTAATGCAGCCTCTACTAGTAATAGTCCGCCGATGACCAAAGTCCAAAATAGAAATGCATTTTTATCCGGATGGTCCACTACGTGATTTTGAACCACTGAACCAATGAGCATTGGTCTTGCCGGTCCGATCAATGCAAGTGCAATCGTACAAAAAAAAGCAAGTACCAACAGTCCCCGATACGGTTTCGCAAAACGAAGTAATCGTCTGAAAATACGGGTATCTAATTTGGCTTGTTTGGACATGGGTACAAAATTACTGTATAGCCGGCGTATTTCACACCAAAACTTTCTCTTTTTCACATTTCTTGACGCTAATCTGCTCAAAACTTTTTAAGAAAATCCGTTTATTTGTGCAAAGGTGCATCCGGCACTAGAAACAAAAGAAAATAACTATAGCGATGATCGTACATAACATTAGTCAAACCCCTTCGATTTTTAATTCGTTCCTGGCAGAGTTGAGAGATTGTGAAATTCAACAGGATCCGTTGCGATTTCGCAGGAATTTGGAACGCATCGCTGAAGTGATGGGATATGAGTTAAGTAAGCATTTGGAATATGAATCTCGAGTGGTAACTACTCCACTAGGAGAAGCTGAATCTCCTGTGATCAAATCGCAACCGGTTTTGGCTACAATTCTTCGTGCAGGTTTGGCCATGCATCAAGGATTGTTGAATGTTTTTGATCGCGCTGAATCCGCTTTTGTTTCTGCATACCGTAAGCACACAACAGCTGAAGATTTTGAAATTCACGTGGAATATTTGGCTGCTCCTTCTTTGGATGGAAAAACATTAGTCATCTCCGATCCTATGTTGGCTACCGGTAGTTCGATGGTGATGGTTTACAAGGCTTTGATGCAACAAGGGAAACCAGCTAAAGTGCATATTGTTTCTGCCATTGCAGCACCTGAAGCGTTGGATTATTTAAAACGTCATTTGCCTGAGACAGTTACTGTATGGATCGGTGCTTTGGATCGTGAATTAACGGCTCAGTCGTACATTGTGCCAGGTCTCGGTGATGCTGGTGATCTTGCTTACGGCGTAAAATGTTAAGGTGATGGACTGGACAGCATATCTCGGCTTTTTTGGCCTTTCTATGGTCAAATTCTTGTTTGCTCCATTTGGAGGACCACATGCAGGATTGAATTTTTTAGAAACCTATCTGAGCTGTGTGTCAGGTGCGATCGTCTGTGCATTTATCTTTTATTTTTCTGCTGAATTTTTCATGATTCGCGCACACAAGAAACGGAAAGCACAAATTGCAGCGGCAAAAGCGTCTGGAACAGAATTGAAACGGAAAAAGGTATTTACACGAACGAATAAATTCATTGTTTGGATTAAGAGAAGATTTGGAATAGTGGGTGTTTCCATGTACGCCCCTTTATTCCTTTCCGTTCCCGTAGGGACTATCATCTCAGCTAAATTTTACGGAAAAGATAAACGTACCTTCATGTTGATCTTGTTCGGAATCGTTGTGAATGGTGCAATAACCACTTCTTTGGCTTTTGGTGCATTTCATTTGTTCTAATGAAAGTTAGACAGCTATTTTTTGATCTTGACCGCACACTTTGGGATTTTGAAACAAACTCCAAAGCAGCACTGCAGTATTTGTATGATTCTTTGAGCCTTGGTGATACCATAGAGCATTTTTTTCATTTCCATCATACTTATATTCGAATTAATGCTGATTTGTGGCAATTGTATGGAAAAGGGAAATTGACGAAAGAAGAATTACGTGACCAACGATTTGTGAAGGCACTCGCACATCACGGTATACACGATTCACAGTTGGCTCAAAAGATGAGCGACGGCTATATTTCGATATCCCCAAGACAAACCAATTTATTTCCGGGCGCTTTGGAAATGTTGGAACAACTGAAGCAGGAAAAGTATCGTATGCACATCATTACCAATGGATTTCGGGAAGTGCAGTTCATTAAACTGGAGAATAGTGGGATTCGCAATTTCTTTGATCTCGTTTTGTGCAGTGAAGATATTGGGGTTACTAAGCCCCACCGACAGATCTTTGATGAAGCATTGAAACGTACGCACTGTCAGGCGAATCATGCAGTTATGATAGGTGACGATTGGAAGGCGGATATTCATGGGGCTTTAAATGCTGGTTGGACAGCGATCCATTTTGATCCTGAAAGTAAATTCAAGAAAGAAAGAGATTTGCCACGTGTGAGAAGTTTAGAAGAATTACCGGAAGTGATCAACTGCCTGCCAATTGTTCATTGATATGTCAATTTTTAGAAAACTTTTTTAATCTTTGGTACAGTCTTTGAAAATCGGACGCAAAAAATTTTAATTATGAAATATTTATTGTTTTCGGCATTTTTGGTAGTTGGACTCATTTCTTTTAGTCAATCCTCAACAAAAGTGTCCTTGAAATTGACTTACAAAGGTGCTCCCTTGTGTTTTTGGGATGTTACTTTAAAGCACGGTGATGTTGAAATCGGAAAGGGGAAAACCGATGATAAAGGGTTTGTTTCATTTGGCTATGTGCGTTTGCTTTCCAATTCGGTGGATGCCAGTGGGTATAAAAAGATCCCGAATGGTGATAAAAAATGGGATGTAAAAGGATACATCACACTCAATGGTAGCGGACATGCGGATTTTGATTTCGAACCATTGGTTAATGAATCCGGAATGGGTGGAATGTTAGAAGCTGCTTGGGGTCTTACCTTGAATGATTGTTCAAAAAGTTCTGATAATGGTAGTTCAGGATCATCCGGTGATAATATGGGTCAGTCAAACAATAAACAAGAGGAGAAGTCCGAATTCGACAAGCAATTTGAAGCTCAGAAGGCACAGCAACAAGCTGATCGTGAACAGGCTCAAGCCGACTGGGAATCTGGCAAAACACAAGCTGAAGGATTGCAGAATTCTAAGGCAATGCAAGAAAACAAGATTGCTAGCGCGAACAATAAGATCAAAATCTTGAATGACAAATTGGCTAAAACGACACCTGGTACCAAAGAATACTCAGAGCTTCAATATGAAATTCGCGAAACAGAGTTGGATCGTGATATGGCTCAAGTAAAATTGGATAAGACCAACCGTATGATTGCTAAAGGAAATACACCTTTGACGAAAGCTGAAAAAGAGGATTTGAGCATGCGTGAGGATATGATCAAGGATGAAATGGAAAGTTTGAAAGCGGCCAAGAAATCAGGGGTTATGTACGGTCAAAACGCGGGTAGTTCGGTTCCAACTGAGACAAAGCAACCGGATGTTAAAACTCCAAAAGAAACGGAATCAAAAAACAAAGAAGAGAAAAAGCAAGAATCAGCACATACAGATGATGACGAGGATGACAAAGACGAGAAAGGAGAGGAAAAAGAGGATGAGGATGCTTTGAAAATTGTTTCCAATGATGAATTGGCAAAAATGTCGGTAGTAGGGTTGAAGAAATTGAAATTAGATAGCAATACCAAGTTGACAAATCGAAAAGTGGCGTTGAAGACAAAGAAGGCACTGATGAAGCCTGAAAAGATCACACAAACAGAAACTGAGATCAAACAATTGGAAGAACAGTTGTTGCGTATTGATGCGGAACTTGAAAAGCGAAAAGGAACGGAATAGCTTGTCGCACCAAATATTTAATAAAAAGGGGCTTTTGGATTGCCCCTTTTTTATTTATTCTCCTTTAAAATGATCTAAAAGAATTTGGTTATACGCATTTGCAAATGTCATCAGTGCGTCGTGTTTTGCCTTTGGATGAGTAATCCATTTTGCTTCGGGATAATCTCTATGTAATTTTCTACCGACTTCTAGTGGTATGACCCCATCACGTTCACCCCAGAAAAATAGTGTTTTTGAAGAATTTAAATCATACGCTTTTCCGACGTAGTTTTCGGCAAACTTTTCCAAATGATCCATCTGTTTTCGTTTTGTATCAGCATTGGTGGTAAAAATATACTTTGACGCTTTTTTTCTTACAGGTCCGGGTAGCGGAGGGGCCATTTTTCCATACACAGCATCGAAGAATTCTTTCGTTTCTTTTTTCGTTTTTGGACTCAATAATTGTTCAAAATGTGTGAGTCCTCGGCTTGAAACAATGCTGTCTGCCATGTGTTTTGTGAAATACTTTACGGGAGCATCACAAATAGCCAACCTATTTGTCATTTGAGGATAAAGATCATGAAAGGTAGCCACTACCAATCCGCCATAGCTAAATCCTGCCAGGTTTACCGGGCTATTAATTCCCAATTTTCTCAAAGCGAGATATAAAGTCTGTGCTTGTATTTCAGGCGAAAATGCGTTTGTTGGGTTAGAACTCCCGGCATAACCCACTAAATCAGGAATGATGAGTTGAAAATCCTTCGAAAATGCTTCGATTTGTTCTTTCCATTGACCAATTCCATTTAATCCCATGCCATGCACAAAGATTAAAAGGGGTTTATCACTGGTTAGTTTTTGAGGTAGCCAAAGGTGATAGTCTGAGCTAGCTACGTGTAAAATAGTATCTTTCAAACCATGTTTAAACGCGAGACTTTCCGCTTTTTGCTGCGCACGATCTGTTAGCCACCACGAAGAGTCATCGATGTCAGTATCCTTTTGGAAAGCAGAAAACAATAGAATAGCTCCAAGTAGACAAACGAATCGAATCATAATGAGCGATTGACTATTTGTGGCGAATTTGTCTAAGTCTTTCAAACAGAACCATTCCGGCAGCCACACCAACATTCAAGGAAGAAATGGTACCGGCCATTGGAATACTCACACGTGCATCAGCCATTTTCATGATGTCGTTTGAAATACCATTTTCCTCCGATCCCATGATGATTGCAGTTGGCCCGAAAAAGGCATAATTCTCTACCGAAATTTTCGTTTTTTCAGTACAAGCGACAATCTGAAATCCGCTTTGTTGCAAATAGAACAAACTGTCTTTCAAAAGGTCTGTTTTGCAAACCGGGATTGCATTTAAAGCACCGGCAGAGGTTTTCACAGCATCGGCAGAGATCAATGCTCCGCCTTTCGATGGAACTAAAATTGCGTCAACTCCCATACAGGCCGCCGTTCTGGCAATACCACCAAAATTTCGAACGTCAGTGATACGATCAAGCACCAATACACAAGGTTCTTTTCCTTCTGCCAACCACTGATCACACAACGCTTCAATGTTCTGATACGCGATCGGAGAAACGAAAGCAACCACTCCCTGGTGGTTGTTTGCCGTAAGTTTATTTAGCTTTTCAACTGGGACATATTGTAATTGATAGTCCTTGCCGGTCAATTCAGTCCGCAATTCGTCAAAAAGCGACTTATCTATTCCTTTTTGAATCAGGATCTTGTTGATCTCCGCTTTGTTGCGAATAGCCTCAATAACTGCACGAATTCCGTAGATGATATCATCTGCATCCGCTTTTGGTTTGCGTTCAAATGATCGTTGATTGTCAGAGCGCTGGAATTTACCGCTGCGTTCTCCGCGGTTTTGACGTTCATTATACATGGAATTCAAATGTTATTTCAATTTCGGGGTGTACAGAATGGGCAACCGGACATGCCTTTCCAGCACGGATCACGTGTTCAGCTGTATCCGCATCCCATTTATTTCCTGTCAGGTCTACTGAAATCGTTATTCCCGTAATACGTCGTGGTCCTGTGCCCATTATTTTAGTTACGGTAGCTTCTGCATGAGTAAATGTGATATTTCGTTCATTACAATAGATTCCCATGATGGTTATCATGCATGATGCATAAGCAGTTGCCACTAGGTCGGTAGGCGAGAACTTTTCTCCCTTTCCTTTGTTATCAACAGGAGCATCCGTCAGAATAGTTGTACCTGAGCCCAAGTGTATACATTCCGTGCGCAGATCGCCAAGGTATTTTACTGTCGCTGTTGCCATAAATTCTATGCTTCTTTGTAATTTTGCAGGAAATAAAACCAATACGCAAAGTTACGGTTTTAATTGATTTGGCATATGTCTGAAGAAATCACAACGAACGAGAATTCCATCCGCATTAAAAAACCAAAATGGTTGCGTGTAAAGTTGCCAACTGGTGAGAACTACCGTAAGGTTCGCGCCTTGGTGGATGAACATAAATTGCATACGATTTGTGAGAGCGGTTCTTGTCCAAACATGGGCGAATGTTGGGGAGAAGGAACGGCTACATTCATGATCCTCGGAAATATTTGTACACGTTCATGTGGATTTTGCGCAGTTCAAACAGGAAGACCAGATGCAGTTGATGAATTTGAACCAGGAAAAGTTGCCCATTCCATCAAGACCATGGGTATCAAACACGCGGTGATCACTTCGGTGGATCGCGATGATCTTAAGGATGGCGGGGCGAGTATTTGGGTCGCTACTGTAAAAGCAGTTCGCCACCAAAGTCCTGGAACTACCATGGAAACCTTGATACCGGATTTTGCTGGGAAATGGGAAAATCTGCAACAGATCATCGATGTAGCTCCAGAGATTGTTTCACATAATTTGGAGACTGTTCGACGTTTGACCAAAGCTGTGCGTATCCAAGCCAAGTACGATCGAAGTTTGGAAGTGTTATTTCGCCTCAAAAAAGGAGGGATGCGCACCAAATCTGGCGTTATGTTGGGGTTAGGAGAAACTGAAGAAGAGATCATCGAAACGATGCAGGATTTGAGAGCAGTAGGTGTAGACATTCTTACTTTGGGTCAATATCTGCAACCAACACCAAAGCACTTGCCAATTGCTGAGTTTGTTACTCCGGAGCGCTTTGCAAAATACGAGCAGTTAGGATTGGAAATGGGCTTCCGTTTTGTTGAGAGTGGGCCATTGGTGCGTTCAAGCTACCACGCAGAGAAGCATATTTTTGAGTTGTAGAGGGCGGATTTGCTTAGCAAATTCGTAATGTTGGATTGTTTGAAATTTGTAACTTTCGAACTTAGCAACTTTGCTAAATTCAAACAGTTTTAATGAAATCGATTCAGTTTAAACGACCCCATGCACTTGTAAAAACCATTCACTAAGTATATTTCACCCAAGCTTAGTTTGAGTGTTTTATCACCCATTTCGAATACGAAGTGGGTATTCACTCCTTGAATTTGAAGCTTTCCAAGCGCAAACGCATTTTGATAGTTTGGCTCATCAAATCCTCTACAGGTCATCTGCGAATAGCTCTTATCATATTCTGAAAACACACGATTAATTTCTTTTTGATGAAAGGTTGTTTCTTGCAAGATTTTGTCATTTGAAAATTGACTAAAAATACCTCTGCTCTCTCCTTTAACTGAGGCAAATGCTTCGTAGGAATTCCAGTCGACACTTATTTTTCGCGCAAAATCACGAATTTTCAAACTATCGCCGTAATTGAGCGCTTCGCAAAGCGCGATTTGTAGTTCCTCTAAAGATTTGTAGCCTTCAGACTCGAATGTGTAATTTGTTTTTATGGATGTTTTCTCATCCAATAACTTGTAATACTCCTTACCAATTCTTCCTAAATAGCTTTGCTCGGAATAAGCCTGGAAGATATAGTCATAGTCAAACCCGCTTGATTTTCCGTTATTAATATTGAATAAAGCGAATTTATCTGCTTGTTTCAAAATGATCAGTCCGTTTTGCAAGTTGTAGTAGAAAATAGTGTCGGTATCAAATTCCCAAAGTTTCGTTGAGTCTTCGAAAAATGACCAATGCTTATGTTGTCGGGTCATGTAGAACTTTTTTCGCCCTTTTTTTGCGAAGAACATGATATCGTCGTATTCAAAAGGGATAACTGTACGAAAACTGAGATCCACTAAGCCAACTTTCCCTTGCTGCTTTATTGCAATCCCATAGCGATGTTGTTGCACGAATTGGCAATTCTGTATGAATTGAATTTGATCCTTTTGGAGTTCTTTGATAATCAAACTATCGTTTCTACCTGCAAACACAAAGGTGTATTCGGCGCCCAGATCTTCAAATAAATGAAAAATTGCATCGTCGAGCGGGTAATATTGATATACTGTGTCTAAATCCTGTAAGCCCTCTATTTTAGAGCCATTTGAAAGATATATCTCCCACTTGACTGTCTTTAGAGCATAGGTGTTTTTGTAGGTTAGAAGGTCATGAACATTGGATATCATTAAAGGACTGCTAGTCTGGTAAAATAGAACCTCGCCCTTACCGTTTGGATATTGGGAATAAATCAAGTCGTCAGACCAATTGATCTTCTGGTATTTTTCTTCTAGTATCTTACTTTTGTTTGAAGTAATACCGAATAAACCGCCAAGCTGTATCAAATACGATTTACCCAGTCTCCTCGTCAGGTCTGTGTTTTCAATTTCAACGATGCGCTCATATTGATTCAAGGGAACGTGGAAACACCCTTCTTTCATATCGTAAATACCTGAAAGCTGACTGGAGTGAACTCGAAACAGCAACTGATTGTTGCTGAGTTGAATAATCGAGTCGTAACTTGCCGGGAGCAGCATGTTAATACCTTTTGAGGTCACTTCCATCAAGCCCCATTGAATCTCACTTCGTACCAGATATAAAGTTCTCGGATAGGGAATTTGTGAATACTCGTAAATCTGCTGAATGGAATCCATAACCGGATGTTCAAACCAGTGTCGTTCTTTCAAGTTGTAAAAACGATATCTTCGATTCATTCGCGCATAGGCCGTTTCTGTTGCGAAATCAATGCGTGTTTCATCATAAGTGGGCTCAATTAAGGTGTCCATACCTTGCATGATTCCTTTTTTCGGACGCGTAATTTGGTAATAATCCCCTTGTGCGGTAAGTGAATTCGCAATCGAAAAAAAGAGTATAAAAAGAAGCGTGATCCGAATGGGCATTACTGTGTGTTGTTGATCTTGATTCAAAACTAGTTCATTAATCTGAATTGATTTTAAAAAATGATGGTTTTCAGAATTCAAATGCGGGCATTTTAAGTAATTATCGAATTATCGAATTATCGAATTATCGAATTATCGAATTATCGAATTATC
>VFQT010001114.1_pt1 | contig 34468 bp, 19 predicted proteins | sample 3512381 | NCBI WGS metagenome assembly VFQT01 (sample SAMN10412376, study PRJNA504923) | tailings metagenome | isolation source: Relicate 2 Philex TSF3 active mining site | place: Philippines: Tuba, Benguet | collected 2017-08-29 | reverse complement strand
GAACGTTGCTGATGGTTTCCTGATCGAACGGAACGGGCCACGGAGTAAACGCGTCGGCATTGAATGCGAGGATGACCGGGCGATTGTTCTGGCGTTCGGTCCGCAGGAAGTTGCGAACCGTTTGTCGCTTCGTTTCGCTTTCGTTTTTCTTCCAGTCAGCCGTGCGAGCTGTCGTCGTCAGATGCAGGCCAGGCTGCTTCAGGTCAATGCGAACGACATGCCGATGATTCCGTCGAGGCATCTCGAGCACATCCTGATGCAAAAGCACGCCCGGCGCCAGAGGACGCGCCTGAGCCCAGTCGAAGGCCGTCGCGTCCGCCGCCGGCGAACCCTCGTGCCACATTCCTGCGAAGGAGATGAAGAGAAGAAAGAACAGATGAGTCATTATGTTGCCTACTGCGAATGGCAATGAACTGCTCCCTCCCGTGCAGCGCTAGCGGAGCGGGAGGAGAGTGTGTTTTAGGGTCGGCCAGCGCAATTCGTCCATTCACGACCCGGTGGAAAGTCGGCGGGGGTCTTGGTCTAATTGTGGCAGAATGGTCCCGAATCTGTGGCTGGCGTTAGTTCCCACCAGATGTGAGCGCAGGTTCAGGACGACAGAGTTTTGATGGCCATTTGTCTTTTTCTTTTTTCATGCAGGGTGGATTCATGACATTTCGTCGACTGGTCCTGATGGCCGTGGTGAGTCTCGGTCTGGGACAATCGGTCTTTGCGGCCGATGTTCCGGAGAAGGTAGTGACGGTTGAAGGAGTGACCGAGTACAAGTATCCCAACGGCGCGCGAGTTCTTCTGTTTCCGGAAGACTCCCAGCCAACGATTACCGTCAACATGACTGTGCTCGTGGGGTCTCGTCACGAAGGTTACGGCGAAGCAGGCATGGCGCACCTGCTGGAGCATCTGGTCTTCAAGGGAACGCCGACGTTCCCGGAAGTTCCCAAGGCTCTGCGCGATCACGGTGCCAGCTTTAACGGCACGACAAATCAGGATCGAACGAACTACTTTGAAACTCTGCCTGCAACGGACGAGAACCTCGACTTCGCGATTCATATGGAGTGCGATCGACTGGTCAACAGCTTTATCGATCGTAACGACCTGCTGTCGGAGTTCACTGTTGTTCGCAATGAATTCGAACGAGGCGAAAACAGTCCGGAAGGCGTGCTGTTTCAGCGAGTCATGGCGGCGGCCTACGAATGGCACAACTACGGCAAGACGACGATTGGTAACCGATCGGACATTGAGCGAGTTCCCATCGACAATCTTCAGGCGTTCTACCGCAAGTATTATCAGCCGGACAACGTTGTGCTGATCGTGACCGGTCGCTTCGACGAAGCAAAGGCGCTGGAACTCACCACGAAGTATCTCGGGTCGATTCCAAAGCCGGAACGAAAGCTGGACCCGACTTACACCGAAGAGCCTCCGCAGGACGGCGACCGCACGGTGATTCTGAAGCGAGTCGGCAAGCTGGGGTCTGTGGCGGTGGCGTATCACATGCCAGCCGCTGCTCATGAAGACTGGGCACCGCTGTCGATTCTGGGCAGCATCATTTCAGAAACGAAGATTGGCCGACTCGATCAGGCGCTTGTGGAAACTCAACTGGCAACCAGTGCTTCAGGTCGAGCAGATCGTTCGCATGACCCTGGTCTGTTTACGTTCTCTGCGTCTCCGACCGAAGGCAACCTCGAAAAGGTTCGAGACGTTCTGCTGCAGACCATTGAACACATGGGCGACAAGCCGTTCACTGCAGAAGAAGTGGATCGAGCAAAGCTGCGAGCCAAGCGTAGTTCCGATCAGATGATGACCAACGCATCAGGCGTTGCGTCCATGCTGAGCAGTGCGATGTCGATTGGTGACTGGCGACTGATGTTCCTGCTGCGTGACCGGACACAGGCTGTGACGGTGGATGATGTGAACCGTGTCGCAAAGACTTACTTCCAGCCTCACAATCGAACGCTGGGACTGTTCATCCCGACCGACACTCCTCAGCGTATGACGATTCCGCAGGTTCCGTCGATCGCTGATGTTGTGAAGGACTATAAAGGCGGAGCAGAAGTTGCGGCCGGGGAAGCGTTTGATCCTTCACCGGAAAACCTGGATGCTCGCACAACCGTTGTGGAACAGGATGGAATCACGATTGCCATGTTGCCCAAGAAGAACCGTGGCGAAACCGTCAACATGACCCTGACTCTTCGCTACGGCAACGAAGAGTCGCTGAAGGACAACACGGTCGCGGCATCCATGCTGTCGTCCATGATGATGGCGGGAACGAGCAAGCTGGATCGTCAGGCTCTTCAGCAGGAAATGGACAAGCTGGACGTTCGCATCGGCGGCGGATTTGGCGGCGGTGGCGGACGTGGTCGTCGAGGTGGTGGTGGAGGCGGCGGTGGCGGTGGAGCCGGTTCGCTGTCCTTCAGCATCGAAGCTCGCAAGTCATCTCTTGAAAAAGGCATCATGCTGCTCGGGCAGATTCTGCGTGATCCGGCGTTCCCGGAAACTGAGTTCGAGCAGATGAAACTGCGAGCGATCAATGGAATTGCTCGCGGAGAAACTGAACCGGATGCTCTGGCCGCCGAGCTGATGTCTCGCAGCCTGTCGAAGTATCCAAAGGGTGACGTTCGATATTCGCCGACGATGAAAGAATCCGTCGAGATGGCGGAAGCAGTGACGCTGGATCAGGTCAAAGACATCTATAAGAAACAGTTGTCAGCCGCAACGGGCGAGATTGCCATCGTCGGAGACTTTGAACCGGAAGCGGCACTGTCCGCGATTCGCGAAGTATTGCATGACTGGAAGACTGATGTGCCGTACAAGCCAGTTGAACGCGAAGCGAAGGACGATCTGAAGGGTAGCAAGAACGACATCGTGACGCCGGACAAGGCGAATGCACTGTTCCTTGCTGGCCTTTCGTTCTCAATTAACGACGACAACCCGGACGCGATTGCTCTGCAGCTTGGCAACTTCATTCTTGGTGGCGGTACGTTGTCATCGCGCCTGGGTGATCGAATTCGTCAGAAGGAAGGACTGTCGTATGGCGTGACGTCATCCGTCAGCATTCCGTCGCGTGGCACGGATGCCCGATTCACGATCAATGCGATTACGAATCCTGCCAACATTGACGCTGTGGAGAAAGCCGCTTTCGAGGAACTGAATCGGTTCATCACGGATGGCCCCACAGAGAAGGAAGTGTCCGAGGCCAAGGTTGCATGGCTGGAAGCCCGCAAGGTTTCTCGCAGCAGCGACGGAGCCATCGCAGGCCGACTGGCATCGAATCTGTATCTGGATCGCACGTTCGCTCGTGATGCGGAAGAAGAAAAACGCATCGAAGCACTGACGGCCGATCAGATCAAGGCGGCCTTCCAGAAGTATGTCGCAGTCGACAAACTGATCGTGATCCGAGCTGGTGACTTCCGCACGGCGAAGTAGTCAGGTCGAAGTCAGAGACTTGAGACTGGAGGCTGGAGCTCTACTATCATTTGAACCCACAAGGCCCCGGCGGTCATTCTGCCGGGGCCTTTTTTTGCTGCCGGCGAAACCGGACGGCTCGCGCCCTTCCGCAATTTGTTCAAACACTGAAAACTGAACACTGAAAACTGAACACTCAAATCGGTTGAGTCTGTGCCATGGGCAGGTTACTTTGCCACCCGTCACAGTCCTTTCATTTCGACTTCTCTGCGAGTCTGCGTGATGTTCTCCCGATCCATCCACGGTGCGTTCGTACTTCCATTTCTCTGCATCACACTGTTGGTCAGCGTGTTGCCATCGGGTTTGATTGCGCATCCTGGTGATGAAGAGGTGCCGGAGTTTCATCAACACATCGCGGAGGATCGTGCTAACTTCTTTTATCTCTCCGACCTGGCTCCAGTGATTCAGAGGTTTCTCGAGTCAGAGGCTGGCGCGAAGATTGTGAATACGATGAGCGGTGGAAGCCAGGACGCGGGCGATCTTCTGCTGTCGTTTGAGTCGGAGGCTATCGACTTCATCCCCGATCAGTTGTGCATTGCGATGAGCAACAAGTCCGTTGCGGGGATTGGCAGGGCTATTCCGCTGGGAATGGCGTTTGGACTGTGCGCCGGTGCGGTGCAGAGCGGCGAAACGGATGCGCTGGACGATCTGCACCCAAAGCTCATCGAGAGCTTGAAAGCGCTGAAGCTGGAGCAGATGGACATCTGGGTTCGTTTTCGGAACGAAGGGATTCCCTCTGTGATCGAAGCCGGGCTCGACGAACTTTCATCGGAGCTTGGGGAGGATTCCGGAGTCAAGCTGGAATATGTTGACGGCGACATGAACATGACGGCTCGCGTCCGTGACTTTATGCCGCCGCAGCTTCTGATCGGTACGTTGTTCGCGATGGGGCTGTCGGATGATCTGAGTGATCCGGATCTGAAGGAAGCGTCGGAGCTGATTGGTGACCTGGAGCTTCTTCTGCGGATTCAGCGAATTGGTTCTGCTTTCCTGATTCGCATTGGCGGTCTTGAGCCGGAGTCGGAGAAGCACCTTGCACTGGATGGCGGGGAACTCTGGAAGGACGAAGACAGCCAGCTTGTCTTCATGCGATACGATGCCTCGGAAATGTCCGCAGCCGTCAATGAAGCTCAGTCGATGTGGGAGAAATACGCAGAGACTCCGGTCGGTGCTGCCGTTCGGGAAATGGACAAGGAAGATCTGATCGGTGACCTTCAGGATATGGTGCGTCAGATTGGGTCATCGAAAGTGCGGGGCGAACTGCGAGTAACTTTTGCCGAACATCTGACGATTGACGGGTGGGAAGCGGGTTATGACAAGGTAAAGACGATCAGGGAATCGGAGCTGCCCAGCTTCATCCCGAAGTCAGCAATCACCTGGGTGCTGGCGACGGAGACATCTCTGGCCGACACACTTCAGGACTATCTGTCCAACTTTGAAGACCAAATGGCAAATCGATCTCTGCGAGAGCAGATGGGAACTCGACGAAGTGCCATCTCGTTCGAATCACTCAGCGAGCAATACTACGAGAAGATGGGCGAGTTTCGTCAGGTCGTACGCAATGACCTCAGAGGTGTGCTGGTTGCTCCGACAGCATTTGTGTGCAGTAACGACCGTGAGCCGCTGTCCGTGGAAGTGCGATTCTTTGATCTGGGTGGCAACAACAGTGTGACCCTGAAAGACATTTCTGTCCCAAGGCTGGCCCTGATCGCACGCATGGCGAAAGACAAAGATGTCGGCGCTGTGGTTCAGAAGGCTCAGGTCGCACTGATGAAGGCGTTTGGTCTGGACGGAGATGTGGCGCTTTGGAAAGAGACAAAGATCGAAGGTCTTGACCATCCTGCCTACACATGGTCGGGTGACTGGCAAACGGGCCGACTGCCGAAGGATCTGGAGGTGCATTGTGATGGCGAATGTCGTCCTCACTGTCTGGTGCTTCCGGACGGATGGCTGATTCTGTCCACCTCCGAAACGCTGACTCGGGAAATCTGCGAAGCACAGAAGGACGAATCGAAGCGTCACAAGTTTTCTGATGACCAGCTGAAGGCGTCCGAGATTGGTTTTGCGGATTCCAATGCTCTGAACAACACATTCTTCTTCCCGATTCAGCTCATTCGAAGCATCGAGCAGGGTGAACTGGAACTGATCGGAGAGGGCAACGCCGGAGAGGCCATCTGCCAGGGAATTCGGCTTGGGTTCGGCGATCCCGCTCTTACGGGCTTGCTGGACACATTTGCCGTCGTAGGCTCCCAGATTTCCGAGATGTCGCTTGAAGCAACGTATGAAGACGGGGTGCGCCGAGTTCACGGAACCATGTCGTTCGCGGAATAACGGGCGCCAGGGACTAGTTCACGGGTCGACCAATTTGAGATGAACGCCGTTAGCGAATGTTCGGAGCATTGCTTTGGCATTCCTGCGTCAACAGTCCCCTGTTTTGGAGTGATGCCAATTCGCTCTTAACCGAACTGGCCTGCGTCTGACGTCCAATAATCCGCGAGATTTCGCCTATTGAATGTCTCTCACCATCCTTCAGATAGTCCAGGATCTGCTGTTCTCGGACAGTCAGTTGTTCTGGCGAATCGTTCTGCATCGATGTGATACGAAAATACAACTCGAGTTCTCGACGAATCATCGTGCCTGGCATGGGCAAAGCGTCCTGCGGGAGACTTTCCCACGCGGTTTGGTGAGTGCTTTCCACGGTAAAGTCCGGCCTGACATCCACAAGGTAGACGATGGATTGTTGCAGTGCCTCTCGCAACGAACGTTCCCCGTCATGTAGTTCCCTGAGGATGTTGTCATTCACCCGAACAACCACGTACTGCCACAATTCACCGACTTCTCGTAGCCAATGCGCCAGGCACAATTGTTCGTCCTGGTCGAGCAGCGTGAATGTGCGAGGACCGTCGAGCCAGATGAGAACTTCTTTCGGCTCGAAGTTTCCGAATGTGGTGTTGTCTTTCGGAACTGGATTCTTTGCTGTCATAGGACTACGCATTCTATCTTCTCAACGCACGTACCACGAACGCAGTCGCTGCATGGCCACCAGGTATGATGAGAAGGCCGTTGACCAGGCGTCAGCATGATTTTTCCATGTTCAGCACGCAATTGTAACTTCGCAACAAAACGACCGAGTCTTGGCATGGCTCTGTGCATGTGCAGGACATCATTTCGGTCTGCGAATACAGAAAGCCCGTACGGCATACATGGACACGGCGGAACAGACCGGAGTGTCCGACCTCTTTCAGCAAAGCTTTTCAAATCGTCTGTTCCAGGAGGATCCTGACCGACAAGATGAAAATAGGCTCCATCGCAATTCGCTGCATTTGTGGGAGGACAGCCCTCAGGCCACAGTTCGGGGAACGCAGATCCAGAGATTTCATTCTGCTCGTCCAAATCCGCGTGAGAGGGTCATCAGTCACATCGGGAGAAACATCGGTTGGGATTGGTGGTTCACGATGCAGGCTGTAATGATTGGGGGTATAATACGATATTCCATGGGGGTGATGCAATGCGGGTGACTTCTAACCGTCTTCAGGCTGCGACTGTTTCCCCTGACGGCGTCTCTTCATGCCCTGAAGCAGATCCAGAATTCCGGCGTAGCGCATGGTGGGGTCGACGTATTTCTCGAGCACATAGAAGAGGAAGTAGTAGAAGCGGCAGGAGGACCAGATGAGAAGTGCCAGCAGCAGGGCGGTGGTCAGCGTCGGTGACTGAGCAATCAGAATTACGGCGCACATGACAGCCATGAGGAGGAAGAGCAGGCCTTTCAGGACGATGAGTGATTTGGATTTCAGGTCGCTCATGGAATGATGGCTTTGCGGTTTGGCTTGCGGGCACTGTCGGCCACGAATCGCGGCCCCCTCCCGAACTTGCTGACGCTCGATCGACCTCCCCCAAACGAGTTTGGGGGAGGAGGTTCTTGGGGTGTGATTTGTGGTAAGTCCAGCCCAAGTCCAATGGACTTACCCACAAATGGTTCCCCTCCCGCAAGCATTGCGCCGCGGGAGGGGTCGGCCGACCAGGCCGGGGGAGGGCCGTGATTTGGGCTTCGTGTTGAAATCTGAGTCAGGCTGTTAGACTACGCTGCGTGATGTGGATTGTCTTCGACATCGAATTTGTTTGCTGACTTCTGAAACTGAAACGTGGAGTGTCTGAAAATGTCTCGTTCCCTTGGCAACTGTATTGCGGATTCACTGGAGCTGTGCCTGGGGTATTCTGAGCGGCTGCTGAAGGATGTGACGCCGCAGCAGTTTGCTCGATTTGCGACACCGGGCGGTGTGACGATTGAATCAAATCATCCAGCCTTCGTCTTCGGGCATCTCAGTCTCTACGCGCCTCGCATTCTGGCTCAGCTGGGGCTGGAGGCGCCGGCGATTCCGGAGGGCTTTGAGGCGGCATTCTCGAAGGACGCAAAGTGTGTGGATGATCCGTCCGGCACGATTTACCCAGCGATGGATTCAGTCGTGAAGTTCTATTTTGACGGATACCGTGCAGCGATTGCGGCACTTCGATCTGTCAGCGACAACGTGCTGCAGCAGACGAATCCTCTGGAAGGCCGCATGGCGACTTTGTTTCCGTCGCTTGGATCGCTTCAGGCGTTCTACTGCGGCGGGCACATGATGATGCACCTTGGCCAGATCAGTGCGTGGCGTCGTATGGCGGGGCTTGGTGCGGCGTAGTGGGCGGAACTCTGGCGAGTTCTGTTGAGATTTGCGACGGAGGTGTGACGGAACTCTGGCGAGTTCCACTACGTTTTTGAGGGATTTTTGGGGTGAAAACGAGAATGTCGGCGGTGGTGTGAGGAATTGCCTGTCTATTTGCCGATTATTGGTTAGACTTCGTGTCGAGTGGTGAAGAGTCCGCCTGTTTGCAGCAGTTTTGCTCGTTGCAATCTGTGGCACGGTGTTGAACTCACCCTGAAGCATTCAGTTCTGTCAGACAAGTGACTCCCACAGTCAGGTCTGGCGACTGCCAGTTCCAAGCGTTTTTGTGTCGCATTTGCTGCGACCTTCTGCATTCGGGCCTGGGAATGTTTCTCAGAGACAGAGGATAATCCTCTGGCCCGGCGTGACTGGCGAAGCAAGGCATGTTGCTTTGTCGGCAGTCATTGGCTTCCCGGCGTCGTTTGGACGTTCGTGAATTCCGGGTTTGATTCCCAGGGATTAACATGGATTTCAGATCATTCGGGCTCGCCGAGCCTCTCGTGCGCGCGGTGACCAAACAGGGATATTCTGTACCGACTCCAATTCAGCAAAAAGGCATACCTGCTGTACTTTCCGGACGCGACGTCGTCGGGATTGCTCAGACCGGCACCGGCAAGACAGCCGCGTTCGCATTGCCATTGCTGCATCAGATGCATCAGAGCATGGAGAAGTCGCGAGGTTCAAATGAGCCGCGGCAGACCAGGGTTCTGGTGCTCGCGAGTACTCGGGAACTGGCTCTTCAGATTCAGGAGAGCTTCGAAGTTTACGGCGCGTTTGCTCATGTGAGGATTGCGACGATCTACGGTGGCGTTGGTCAGCAGCCTCAGGTCAAAGCCCTGCGAGCCGGCACAGACATTATTGTGGCAACTCCGGGACGACTGCTGGACCTGATGAAGCAGGGCTTCGTTCGTCTGGAAGGCATGAAGACACTCGTTCTTGATGAAGCGGACCGCATGCTGGACATGGGTTTCTTCCCGGCCATTCGTCGGATTCTGGAACGCATCCCTCGTCAACGACAGACACTAATGTTTTCGGCCACGATGAAGCCGGAGATTCGTGAGCTGGCCGATACGATGCTGCGAGAACCAATCAGCATCTCGATTGAACCGCGACAGAAGACGACGGACCTGGTCGAACAGAGTGTTTGTTTTGTTCCCCAGAAGGCGAAGACTCGCGTTCTGATTGAGCTCATCAATCGCCTGAATCCATCTCGAGCCATCGTGTTCAGCCGAACCAAGCATGGAGCGGACCGCATTGTTCGTCACATGACGGCGGCCGGACTGAAGGCCGAGGCGATTCATGCGAACAAGAGCCAGAATCGCCGCCTAAGAACTCTGGAAGAATTCCGCAGCTCATCGCCGCCGATTCTGGTCGCCACCGACATTGCCGCACGAGGCATTGACGTGGACCTTGTGTCGCATGTCTTCAATCATGACATGCCGACCGAAGAAGAAACGTACGTGCATCGCATTGGCCGATCGGGCCGAGCTGGTGCGACGGGCGTTGCGGTTTCGCTGTGCGATCCGGAAGAGCGTCGCATGCTGCGAAGCATTGAAAAGCTGATCGGCCAGAGCATCTCGATTGATTCGCTGGAAGGCATTGAGATTCCTGACACGCCGATGGAGGCGGATTCACGCGTTGACCATCGATCGTCCGGACGTCGACGTCGCGATGATGGCAGCGGCCGACGTGGTGATTCGTCCGGTCGGGGTTCGGAACGTCGTCATCGCGAAGGGCGTGGTGAATCGACTGTATCCGAATCCGGTGCATGGCGATTTCAGGGACATGAAGCTCGACGAAAAGAGCAGGGCGGGGCACGACGACCATCGCGTCCGGAGTCTCGGCCATCCGGAGAATCTCGCTCGTCCGGGGAATCTCGACCCGCCGCACCTCGACGTGATTCAGCGTCTTCGACACGTGAGGGCCGACCAGCCCATGCGGAGCGAGGTCCAGAGCGACCTCGTCGTGACGGTCATCGTCCCGACGCACATCGAGCAGAATCCTCTGACCGCGGTCGTCCTCGAGCGGCTCATGGCGGCTCCGAGTTTGGTGATGGCATTTTTGGGGACGATCGCCGACCGCAGGGCCAGCGTCGCGAACCCCACGGTGACCGTCGTGAATCGCATGGTGAACGACGTGAATCGCAGGGCCAGCGCGAAGTCCGCGGAAATTCTGAACGCAGAATGGATGCGGGTCGAAGTCTGAATTCCCGACCCTCCGGAAACTCCGGACCTGGTGGAAACGCGGGCCGGGCGAGCCATGCGGAGCCGGGTGGTTCACTCGATGCTCCTCGCCGCCGCCGTCGTCGCCGTCCCGTGAAGAGCCGTGACTGAGGGTGACTCGCGCAGGCCTGGGTGCTCGGGTTTTCTGAGCCTTTCTACTTTGATTCTCCAGCGATCTCCGACAACTTCGGGTTCGCTTTTTGTTGAGCAGACATATGTCCTTTGACACTGAATCCAATATTGTGGCTGACTCCGTAACTGACTCGGAATGCGAACTGGCGTCGAACCTTGGAGAGCGTGAAACGATGTCCGAGCGAGCCTTTGATGGCTCTGTCGACGAAGCGTTTCACGCGACCGCGGATTGCGGCGATGAGGCTTCCGATTGTGAGAGCAATGAGATCATTGACGGCGAAGACATCGCTGACTGTGAAACAGAATCGGAACTTGATGAGGTTGTGGAAGTGACAGGTGAAGAGTTGTTGAGTGAAGATGAAGGTGTGCCTGTTCAGGCAGAGCCTGCGGAACCGGATGACGGCAGCCTGCGGTTCAGCACGCTGGGACTTTCTCCGGCCCTGATGCAGGCAATCACTTCGTCGGGTTACACGACACCGACCCCGATTCAGGCCGCGACGATTCCGTTGCTGCTGGAAGGTCGTGACGTCCTGGGCCAGGCTCAGACAGGTTCCGGCAAGACTGGAGCCTTTGCGATTCCATTGCTGCAGGGAATGAACCTGGATCTGCGTCAGCCGCAGGTTCTGGTTCTTGTTCCGACTCGTGAACTGGCAATTCAGGTTGCGGCGGCGTTTGAACGTTATGCAGCCGGCATGCCTTCGTTTCGAGTTCTTGCGATCTATGGCGGAGCTGCTTATCAGCCACAGTTTCAGGCTCTGAATCGCGGCGTTCATGTTGTTGTCGGAACACCGGGCCGAGTCATGGATCACATGAACCGCGGTTCGCTGAATCTGCAGAAGCTTCGCTGTCTGGTCCTGGATGAAGCCGACGAGATGCTGCGAATGGGCTTCGCGGAAAGTGTCGAATGGGTCCTGACTCAGCTTCCTCAGGAACGTCAGATTGCCTTGTTTTCCGCCACGATGCCGGAACCGATTCGACGCATTGCTCAGCAGCATCTGCGTCAGCCGGCCGAAGTCACGATTCGACAGAAGACAGCCACAGCTGACACGATTCGTCAGCGTTATGTTGTTGTTGCTCCGTATCAGAAGGAAGCCGCTCTGGCGCGACTGCTGGAAGTGGAACCGGTTGACGGAGCCATTGTGTTCGTGAAGCTGCGAAGCACCACGGAACCTCTGGCGGACTTTTTGAATCAGCACGGACACCGCGCGGCTGCACTGAACGGCGATATTGCTCAGGCACAGCGTGAACGTATCATCGAACAGCTGAAGTCGGGCCGACTGAACATCGTGGTCGCCACGGACGTTGCGGCTCGCGGCCTGGACGTTCAGCGCATCAGCCATGTGTTCAACTACGATCTTCCCGGCGATGCCGAAGCGTATGTTCATCGCATCGGACGAACTGGGCGAGCTGGTCGAAGCGGTGAAGCGATCCTGTTCGTGCATCCTCGCGGACGTCGCGTTCTGAAGAGTCTGGAATATGCGACTCGACACACCATTGAACCCATGGATCTGCCGTCGAACCGAGTCATCAACAAGCAGCGGATTGCGAAGTTTCATGAGCAGATCAAATCCATGATGACGGATCCGCTGATGGACTCCATGCGATCGATTATGGAGCATTTCCGTCGTGAAAATCCGGACATGGCCGTCGAAGAGATGATGGCTGCGATGGCCGTGATGGCTACTGGCGGCAAGCCGCTGCTGACGAAGGAAGAGTTTCATCAGGTCGAATTCGATGAGCCTCGTCGCCGTGATTCTCGCGATGGCCGTGACGGGCGTCGTGGTGGTCCAAGGGATCGCGGAGATCGTTTTGAACGTGGTGGGCGATTTGATCGTCGTGAACGCTTCGAACGTGGAGATCGCGGCGATCGACGTGAGCACGGCTCATATCGTGAGTCGGCTCCTGATCGAGGATCCGCTCGTGATGGCGAACGAACCCATTCCGCACCACCCTTTGGTGAGTCTCGCCGCTTTTCTGACGGAGATCAGCAGGGTGGCGGATCGGACGAGTTTCGATCGCGCCGTCCTCGTCGTGAAGAATTTCATGAGCATGGTCGATCGGGCCGGCCTGATGGTCCGGACCGCAGGCCGCGTGAGCGATCAGACCGACGTGAAGAAGGCATGGACACTTACCGCATTGAAGTCGGTCACGCTCATCAGGTGAAGCCAGGCAACATTGTGGGAGCTATTGCGAACGAAGCAGGAATCGACAGTTCGCGCATTGGCCGCATTCAGATCTTTGACGACTTCAGTACGGTGGATCTGCCGCAGGGCATGCCATCGGAGATCTTCCATCTGCTGCGGAAAGTTTGGGTCTCCGGCAAGCAACTGGAGATTTCCCGCGAAGGTCAGGAACGAAGTCATGCTCCTGAACGAAGCTTCGGCAAGCGTCGAGAGCGTCCGGAACATCGAAATGAAGAACGTCCCCGCAAAGACCGCGGAGGCAAGGGACCAAGGAAGCCTCGCTTCCGATAAAGTCCATTCCAGCGCGGGAGGGAATACCTGTCGCGACAGGATGATCGGCAGTCTGGGAATGAAGACGAGGCTCCTGCCGAGTCGGTGCATTGGAAAATGTGCGGCTTAGCAGGAGCCTCGTCGCTTTGACCTTCCGGCCCTGTATCGGAATCTCGTTCTTGTGGAACTCGCCCGAGTTCCCAACATCAACGAACGTTGCGGGATCTCTGGCGAGATCCACGACAAGTTGAGTCACTGCGTAGTCCGGACTGGCGTCCATCATCGTCGAACGCTGTTTGCCTTTGAGGACTTGACAGTCCTGATGACTTCGCCACACTGCCGGGATGCATGTTTTCCGAGTACTTTGTGCGATTGTGCTGTTGGCTGCAGTTTACTGTGGTTCAGCCGAGTCATCGTCTCGGACAGAGGCGTCCATTGCGGGAACCTGCCTTGGCTGTTGTTCAGAATCGCTGGGTGACTATGCCGATGTGGAATTGGAAGAGAGCGTCCTCACACCGCTCGACTGCCACTGGGGCTGTTGCCGCTGCGTTCCTTCCGAGCTGATCTGGAAGTCCGCCTCGCAAAAAGAGCAGCCGTGCCAGAATGAAATGGGTTGTCGACCGCCCCCTGAATGCCGCGTGTTCGTTTGATTGTCTGGTCATTTGACTGTCATCGTGATCGAACAGAAATCAGGCTCCAGCGCGTCTGGTCATGCATTTTGTTGGGATTTTTCCACACAATTCACCGCTGAGTCTGATGAACTCCCTGTCGGTTTTGTCTTGTGGCAGGATTTTGGCCAGTGGTTGGCGATTCCGAAGCCGTGGCATTTTCTCGCTGGCAGACGTTCCGGAAAAGCGGCCTGATTGTTGCTAAGAGCTAACCTGACGTTTCCGTTCCGGGTGAATTCGTATTGCCGGTCTCTGGGTTTCAGATCCTTGAAGCCCTCGTGAGTTTGGTGGTGGCCATGATGGAAACTCGGACCAAAACGCAAATCGGCAGCCTGGCCAATGCATAGCTTCAGCTGCCGAATGCCGTGATCTGCTAACGAATATTGAGACAAAGGGGATCTAAGTGACTTCGAATTCGACGCCTGCTGCGTTGTCGGCGGACACGGCGATTCCTGAACAGATTGAAAAAGAAGTCCGTAAGCTGGCGGAACTTTTGCCCCTGCAGGGACCGATCACGGCTTTTGCATTCCTGAATCCGCTGCAGGGCATGGAGCATCGTCCCTTTGCTGAAGTCTTGCGCAGCGTTGGTGAGATTTATGGATGCGAGCCATTCCTGACGGAAAATCGTTACCGGCAGAAGATGTCGCGAGGACGAATCACGGATCAGGATCTTCGCGAGGTACTGCTGGAAGAACCCGACTTTCGGCCAGAAGAAATGGTCGGCGGCCTGGTGCGGCGAATCGATCTTCGTCTGAGCATGCTTCAGTATCCGTTAACTCCGGGAACAGAAAATGAACTACGCTGGATGATTGCGGAATCCGACGCACTGCAGAGGTTCCGTCCGGAAATGTCGCACGAGTCGCGTGACCGGCTGCTTGAGGAAACACAACACTGGATCATGCGCGATAAGCGTGCTGATACGACGGCCGAAGCAGCCGGCAGTCCGGTGCCGGAATGCTCGCCTGTGATTCAGGAAATCCTGGATCAGTTTGGGCGACGTTCGATGGAGTCGTGGACCGAAAAGCAATGGGAGCGAGTTTGCCTGACTCTGCTTTGGAAGCTGTCCTTATGCCGGCTTGCATCCAGTCCTGTTCCTTCCACAACTCTTTCGCGAAGAACACGGCTGCGTGACTTGTTGATGGAGGAAACGAGCGTCGACAGTGACGAGATGGTGAATGAAGTTCTGGTGGGATTCTGTGCGGCATACCTTGATCAGGGCTATGCTCACTGGCGTTTGCCGAATCGCGATGCGGGCTTTCTGCGATCCTTTTGTGAGCTGTTTCAGACGCCGTCTTTTGGCGCACGTCGTTGGCTCAGAGACCTGTCGCGCCTTTTGGAACCAATGGCGACCGGACAGCAGACGGCTGCTCAGAGTATCCAGGAGTCGCTGAATGAACTGGGTATCTCGGACAGCGAGCGTCTGGAGTTTTTGCGAGCGTCTTTGCTGGCACTCAGAGGCTGGGCGGGAATGGTCTGGCAGACGGAAGATCGACCGGACCGCGTCTACCGTTACTCACCACCTGGCACACTGACCGAATTCCTTGCGATCCGCCTGATTCTGGATCGACTGGCCTCGAAGGCAGTGGCCGATGAATCGAGTGACGCTCGTGGTTCTCTAGCGGAAATCCGCGCGAAGCTGCGTGCAAAGGAAGCTCCTGCGCCTCATGCTGTGAATGAGCAGCGGGCCTTTTTGATTATGCAGCTGGCTCAGATTCATGGCTGGTGTCCGCGAATGCTGGCGGAGCTGTCGAATGACAACTGGAATGCGCTGCTGAAGGAAATGGATGGTTTCTGTCAGCTGGAACGCCGACGAATTTTTCATCTGGCGTTTGAACGACAGCTTGCTCGCCGCGCGCTGGATGCGATTGCCGTTCGATCCGCCCAGCCGCTCAAGAGGCCGGAGCAGCCACAGCTTCAGATTGTCACCTGCATTGATGCTCGTGAAGAATCGTTTCGTCGACATCTGGAAGAACTGGCTCCGGATGTGGAGACATTTGGGAATGCCGGCTTCTTCTGCGTGCCGATGTACTATCGCGGAGCAGGCGAAGCCACGTTCACGGCACTGTGCCCGATTGTGATCAAGCCGCAGAACTGGATCGTTGAAGACGTTGTTTATGCTCTGGAAGATTCGCATCGACAGCGAGCCGCAGCCCGGCGAATTCTGGGACGCGCGACACACGGCTTTGATACGGGCACTCGATCGTCGCTGACGGGTGCTGTTCTGACAGCGCTGCTTGGACCTCTGGCCACGGCACCGCTGCTGGGGCGGATTCTGTTCCCTCGCACAATGGCACAGATGCATCGTACAGCCCGACGGTTCGTTGCACCGCCGGCGATTACCCGATTGCGACTCGAACGTCCGGAAGGAACGAAAGCGGGGCCGACCGAAGAAGGGATCGGTTTCACTCTGACCGAAATGGTCAACATGTCTGAACGATCACTGCGAGACATTGGGCTGACGAGTAACTTCGCCCGACTCGTAATGTTCCTCGGACACGGTTCAAACTGTCTGAACAATCCTCATGAATCGGCGTATCACTGTGGAGCCTGTTCGGGAAGTCCGGGCGGCGCGAATGCTCGTGCACTGGCGGCAATGCTGAACGACATTCGAGTTCGTCGGCAGCTGAAGGAACGAGGCCTTGTCATTCCGGAAGAGACCTACTTCATTGGCGGTCTGCACAATACGGCGACAGAAGAGATCACGTTTTACGATCTTGAGCTGCTTCCGACCTCGCACCTTGGCTCCCTGCGTCTGGCGCGGGATCTGTTCAGTCGAGTTGCCGAGCGAAATGCGCATGAACGTTGTCGACGGTTTGAATCGGCGCGGCTGGATCTGAGTCCTTCCGAAGCGCTGCTGCATGTTCAGGAGCGAGCGGAAGACCTCGCTCAGACTCGACCGGAATACGGCAACTGCACGAACGCCGTTTGTTTCGTCGGGCGACGCAGTCGAATTCGAGGACTGTATCTGGATCGTCGATCCTTCATGATGTCATACGACAAGTCGCAGGATAACGAGAAGAACATGATTCTGGCTCGTATTCTGGGCGCCGTCATTCCCGTCTGCGAAGGCATCAACATGCTCTACACGCTTTCCGCGATTGACAGTCGAGGATGGGGCAGCGGCACCAAGCTTCCTCACAACGTGACGTCGCTGCTGGGGGTCATGGATGGCGCGGCGAGCGACCTGAGACCCGGACTTCCCTGGCAGGGGGTTGATATTCACGAGCCGGTCCGGCTTTTGTTTGTGATCGAATCAACACCGGAGGCGATGCTTCAGATCATGAATGACAATCCCACAGTGGCCAACATCTGTCGCAACGGCTGGGCTCAGCTGGCCGTCCTGGATCCGAACAGCCCGAATCTGAAGCGTTTTGTGAACGGTCAGTTTGTGGATTACACACCTGGCACAGCAGATCTCCCGGCCGTTGACTCGTCGCTCGAATGGTATCGAGGCTGGCGCGACCATCTGCCGTTTGCCCTGATTCGAAATCAGGCGTGATGACTTTCTGATGGAATTTCAACTGGCAATTGTATGCTGATTTTCTTTGGACAACTGGTCGTGATTGCTCCGGTACTGCTGCTGGCAGTCTTTGGGGTGACCACGCTGTTTCGCATCAACATGTCTGAGCGCGCAATGGCACGGTGCACTGAAGGTGCCATCGTCGTTGGACTGTGTTCGGCGCTGATCATTCTCTGTTCGATGCTGGCGACGGATCGAAGGCTGGTCACAGTTCCAGTGGGCGAATGGGTGAGAATTCCGGATCACGCGGAATTGCATACGAACGAATCCCATCAGTCCACGGATCATGGTCATCCTTCGGCCGGAAATGGAAAAGCTGAGGCAGCGACTCCTGCGCCCAGTGGTCCTCATTTTCATTTTCGTCTGAAGTTTCTGTTTGACCGGTTGAGTGTTCCGTTTGTCATCATGACGTATGTGCTGTGCGGCGTGATCAGCGCGTTTGCCAGTCGTTATCTGCATCGGGACGAGGGCTTTCACCGCTTCTTTATCTACTTTTCGTTCTTTCTGCTTGGCATGATTCTGTCATCGCTGGCAGGAACGATTGAAACGCTGTTCTTTGGCTGGGAACTGGTGGGACTGTCATCGGCGCTGCTGGTGGCTTTTTTTCACGACCGACAGTCTCCTGTCAGGAACGGACTTCGGGTCTGGTCCGTGTACCGCATTGCCGATGCTTCGTTTCTGGTCGCCGCCATCACGCTGCATCATCTTTCCGGATCCGGTGACTTCTCCGGTCTGACGGGGATTACCGATCAGCTGACATGGCCTTCCGGCAAAGCGGCGATCTCAGAAGGCTCCGCACTGTTTGTTGGATGCCTGCTGCTGTTTGCCGCTGCGGGAAAATCGGCTCTCGTGCCGTTTTCAGGATGGCTGCCGCGAGCGATGGAAGGCCCGACGCCTTCATCGGCCGTATTCTACGGAGCACTGTCGGTGCATCTCGGAGCCTTCCTTCTGCTGCGAGTCAGTCCGCTGCTGGATGAGTCATTGGTGCTCAGTATTCTGGTCACCGTCCTGGGTGCGGTGACGTGTCTGTTTGCTGCCATGACGGCTCGTGTTCAGACAGACATCAAGAGCGGATTGGCTTTCGCGTCGCTGATCCAGGTGAGCATCATTGTTGTCGAGATTGGCCTGGGTTTTCGGTACATCCCGCTGATTCACATCATCGGACATGCATGCCTGAGAACGCTGCAGCTGGTTCGAGCTCCGTCGCTGCTTCGGGATTACAACAGCATGATTAACGCGATCGGTGATTACCTGCCGGAAACACACCCGGTAGGACAGTCACTTTCGCAGTCGGTCAGGACGGGGCTTTATCGACTGTCGTTTGAACGAGGCAATCTGGACGCGATGCTGGATGCCTGGTTTGTGCAGCCCTTTGTCAGAATCTTCAAGTGGTCGGATCGCATGGAACGAGCATGGACCCGATGGCTGAGCGGTGAAGTTCAGTCGATGCCTGTCGCAGAAGAAGACAGTGGCAATGGCAGCACATCGGGGTAAATGACGACTGAAGCCGGCGTATCCTGTTCGCATCCAGATGACTTTCTGAACTTAATATCTCATGTTGCCTGAACTGCATTTTCCGTGGCTTGAATTTTCAGTCCTGCTTCCGCTGATTGGCTCAGTGGTTTGCGGACTGATTCAGGATCGCAGTCGCGCTCAGCGAATCGCCGTGGCGCTGGGAACCGTGACGCTGTTCTGCACCATTGGGGAGTGGATCGACTTTGCTGTGGTAGGCACCTTCGAAGCGCATGACCACTGGGACATGCTGCAGATGATTTTTGGTCGCGACAACATCTTTGTGATCGACGAACTGAGTGCGCCTCTGCTGCCGCTGACCTCGCTGCTGTATCTGATGACGATGCTGTCGACACTGCGGACAAAGATCGGTCGATTTTCGTTCGGAATGACACTTCTTTCACAGAGTATCGTGCTGGCAACTCTGAGCTGTCATGACCCGTGGGTGATGATTGCACTGCTGTCGCTGGCGGTTGTTCCGCCGTGGTTTGAACTGCACCGACGAGGCGCTTCGACTCGCGTGTTTCTGCTGCACATGGGGCTGTTCATTGTCCTGCTGATCTTCGGGCGACTGCTGCTTGGACAGTCGGACACTCCGGAGGAAGCGTCGGGAATTGCGTCCGGGCTGCTGACGATGGCGGCCCTGCTGCGTGCGGGAGTTGTGCCGGTGCACTGCTGGATGACAGATCTGTTTGAAAAAGCCAGTTTCGGAACGGCTCTGCTGTTCGTTGCTCCTATGACGGGAGCCTATGCCGTTATGCATCTGGTCTTTCCGGTGGTTCCTGGCTGGGCCATGCGAAGTATTGCTGTGCTGTCACTGATCACTGCGGTGTATTCCGCCGGGATGGCAACGATCCAGATCGATGCTCGTCGGTTCTTCTGTTACCTGTTCCTGAGCAACTCGTCACTGGTGCTGTCGGGGCTGGAACTGGTCAATGAGATTGGAATGACCGGAGCACTGTGCGTGTGGATTTCGGTCGGGCTGTCGCTGGGCGGGTTCGCACTGACGATTCGATCGGTGGAAGCGCGGATCGGTCGACTGCGGCTCGATCGGTACCACGGAATGTACGAGCATACTCCGACGCTGGCGGGATTGTTCCTTCTGACGGGACTGGCGTCGATCGGTTTTCCGGGCACCATCGGGTTTATCGGGATGGAGCTGCTGATCGAAGGTGCCGTGGATGTTTATCCGCTCGTTGGGCTCGCGGTCGTTCTTGCCGCCGCGCTGAACAGCATTTCGATTCTGCGAGGCTACTTCAGGATCTTTACAGGACAGCGATTTACGACTTCGGTCATGCTGCGTTCCCGTGCGGCGGAGCGACTGGCGGTCGTTGTGCTGACGATCCTGGTGCTTGGCGGCGGACTCTGGCCGCAGCCGGGCGTTGCCTCTCGCCATCATGCAGCGCGGGAACTCATGAAGATGAGACATGTTCAGCATGCGGATGCTTCGAATGAACCGAGTGAAGAACATGCAGAACCTGAAAAAGCCTCTGACCTGGGAACCGAAACTCAAACGCACTCTGACAAAGAGTCGACGGCCGGTTCGCCTCAGAAGGAATCATCGGAAGACAAGTAGCGGATTTTCAAAAGTAGCCTGTCTAAAGTGCAGGGTGATACTCAGTCTGAAGCCCGGAGAACGGCTGACGGCTGAGGACACCTGATCGTTTGACTGAGGATCGACAATGGAAAAACCCACACGTATTCCCCGTGGTGACTTGTCGGGATTTCTGGAGTACCTGCGGTACGACGTGATCTCCGGCTTGCTCGTCTTCCTGATTGCGCTGCCTTTGTGCGTGGGGATCTCGCTGGCCTCGGGGTTTCCTCCGCTGGCGGGGATCTTCACGGCGATCTGCGGCGCGATCCTGACGGTGTTTCTCAGCAACTCGGAGATGACGATCAAGGGGCCGGCTGCCGGTCTGATCGTGATTGTCGTTGGCTGCGTCGAGGACTTCGGCGGAAACGGGATGACGGGAGGCTGGACGGATATCGACAACAATGCCTATCGAGCGGTGCTGGCCGTTGGCGTCGCAGCGGCCGTTCTGCAGGTTCTGTTTGGACTCTTTCGCGCCGGGATTCTGGGAGAGTTTTTCCCGGGGACTGTGGTGCACGGGATGCTGGCCGCGATCGGCGTCATCATTATTTCGAAGCAGATTCCGGTTGCGCTTGGAATTACGGAGGCGAAAGGCGGGCCACTGTCACTGCTGGGGCAGATTCCTGATTTCATAAGACACGCCAATCCGGCGATTGCGATGATCGGCGTGGTCAGTCTGATGATCATGTTCCTGTGGCCGATGGTTCGAAGTCGTGTCAGCTTTCTGAAGCCCATTCCAGCTCACCTGATCGTGCTGCTGGTCTCCGTGCCGCTCGGGATCGTGCTGAATCTGACGGCTGCACACGAGTATGAGATTTTCCATCAGCAGTACAAACTTGGTGAGCAGTACCTCGTGAAGATGCCAACAAAGATGTTTGGCATGTTCGATGAGATCGCAACGCCGAACTTCAGCGTCCTGTCAGAGTTCAAAGCCTGGAAGTGGGTGATGATGTTCTTCATCATCGGAAGCCTGGAATCGCTGCTGAGTGCAAAGGCCGTGGACCTGCTTGACCCATGGAAACGCAAGACCAACATGAACCGTGACGTGCTGGCGGTCGGCGTGGCGAACCTGGTGGCATCGTCGATCGGTGGTTTGCCGATGATTTCGGAAATCGTTCGAAGCAAATCCAATATCGATAACGGTGCCAGAACTCGATTTGCCAACATGTGGCACGGGGTCTTCCTGTTGCTCTGCGTTGGCATGATTCCCACGATCCTGCATCGAATTCCCCTCGCCGCACTTGCCGCGATGCTCGTCTACACGGGAACTCGTCTTGCTCATCCCAATGAATTCCGAAACGTTTATCGAATCGGTCGGGAACAGCTTCTGATCTTTGTCGTAACGATGGTTGTTGTGCTCGCAACGGACCTGCTGATTGGTGTCGCGGCAGGTGTGATCCTGAAAATGATCCTGCACCTGGCAAACGGCGTCCCGCTGCGGTCGTTCTTCAAGGCGTATGTGGAAGTCGAAGACGTTGATGAGAATACAAGCCTGATCATGGCTCGTGAATCTGCCGTGTTCAGCAACTGGATTCCTTTCAAGCGACAGATCGAGGACATCGGTCTCGTGCAGAAACGAAACCTGATTCTCGACCTGTCCGGCGCAACACTTGTTGATGCCAGCGTGATGGAAAAGCTGGAGGAGATGCAGCAGGACTTTGAGCAGGAAGGTCTCCGGCTGGAGCTTCGGGGACTGGAAGATCTTCGGGCCTTCTCCGCAAGTTCTCACTCGGCGCGAAAGAAAGAGCTGACTCCGATTCGCCGACTGACAATCGTGACGGATCCGCTGCTCACGCCGAAGCTGATTGCAGAGATGACTCGCATGGGAATTACGGGCTACACGGAAACGCCCTGTTTTGGCATGGGCCGCCGGCAACTGGATGCCGGAGAAGCCACACCCACAGCTCAGGTGCGGCTGGAAGTGATCCTGATGCCGGATGTCTGCCGGGAAGTTCTGGAGTATCTCCGCACCTCAATCATGCCACTTCACCAGATGACGGCGTGTGTTGAAACGGTGGAAGTGGTTCGTGTCACGTCGTTCTCTGCCGGGCTGCCGGCGGCTGAAGTCTCCAGTCACGGACATTGACGCTGCTTGAACAGACGAATTCTGTTTCAACGACCAATCTGACACACGGCGTGCGAATGTGCACGCCGTGTGTTCGTTTTTGCTGGTTGTACCGTGCGAATTCTGAGGGAACGGCGGTTGCTCTAATCTGGGGCAGAACGGCAAAGACCATGCGGTCTTTGAACTACAAAGCCTGTTTGCTGAGGAGCAAAGCCATGCCAGATGTATCCGCAACCCGAATGCTGCTTGAAGGCCAGTTGACCGAACTGATGGCTCGGGCCACAGGCATCGAAGATGTCCTCAGTGATCGCGGTGATTCGGACTGGGAAGAGAATGCGGTGGAGATGGAGACTGATGAAGCGATGGCCGCTGTGGGTGATGTGACCAAGAAGGAGATTCAGGAAATCCGCCTGGCACTTTCACGGCTTTCGAATGGCACGTACGGGCTTTGTGTCTCCTGCGGGAAGCCTATTTCACCCGAGCGGCTTGCAGAGCTGCCATCGACCAGCACGTGTACTCGATGTGCGTAAAAACCCGGGTGGGAGAACCCTTGCGGCAGGAAGTGCCGGTGAGGAACTTGCCCGCAAAATTTACCCAGACCAGGCAAACGGACAGCCCGACATCAACGTCAGAACTGCAGGGCCATTTCAGATCACGCATGGTCAGCAAGTAGCCGAAACACCTTCTATCGGACGAAATTCGCCATAGGAGGTTGTTGGCAATGCTGTCGTTTTTCCGCAAATCACTGTCACTCAAAAAGGCGACCTGTCTGTTCATGGCCGCCCTGATCTCTGTTGGAACTCCTGTGATGGCAGGTGGTCCAGTTGAGATTCGAGGTACCGATGTTTCTCTGAATGCAAAGGGAGCTCTTCAGGGAACCGTGCTGAACGCATCTGCTCAGCCTGTTGAAGGCGTGGATGTTCACATCCTGCACAACGACACAGTTGTTGCTTCAACCACCAGCGACAAGAACGGAAACTTCTCCGTCTCCGGTCTGCGAAACGGTGCTCACACGGTACAGGTTGGTGAAACTCGCCAGCCAGTCCGATTCTGGACGACACAGGCTGCTCCTCCGGCAGCAGTCGCAAATATGTCAGTGGTTGTGGACGAAGAAGTGGTTCGTGGCCAGCAGGCCTTCGGCGGCGGTCGCGTTGCCAATGTCATCACTTCCAACGGATTCACCTTCCTTCTGATCGGTGGTGCAATCGCTGTGACTCTGGCAACGACGCTTGATGGCGACGATGATCCAGCCAGCCCATAATTGAATCCATGATCTGAAAACCTCCGAGAGCCGACCAGCCTGGTCGGCTCTTTGTGTTTTGAGGCCTTGCAATTCATCCTCGGTTTCACAAGCATTCCGACTTCTGCGGCAGAATCTGTTGTCGCAACTTTCACAGGCCTTTTGAGTGACCACCATCTGATGTCCGGAACTGATCCCAGGACTGTGCTTTGGTGGAGCCGCTCCGGTCATGATTATTCACGTAATCGAGTTGTTCTTGCGGCGATGAAGCAACTGGGCTGGACGGTCCGGGATTTTCGACCGTGGTTCAGTCGCTGGGGCCACGTCGAAGCCATGCTGCGACGGATCGAACATCCGTCCCTGGTCTGGGTTCCCTGCTTCCGCCAGCGCGATGCCGAAGCGGCCGTGAAGTGGGCTCGACTAGCAAGTGTGCCGGCCATCTTCGATCCTCTGATCAGCGCTTACGATAAGCAGGTGTTCGAACACCAGAAGTTTGCCCCCGAGTCTGCTCAGGGCAGGGCTCTGCGCGACTGGGAAGCTCGCCTGATGCAGCAGTTTGATCTGGTGATCGCAGACACAGAATGCCACGCGGATTTTTTTCGCGAGTGCTTTGGGCTTTCGAAGAATCGTGTGGCTGTGATTCCGGTCGGTGCCGAAGAAGCTGTCTTCACTCCTCGACCCATGCAGGAAATTTCGGGGCCGGTGCGAGTCATGTTCTATGGCAGCTTCATCGGTCTTCAGGGGCCCGAAGTGATTGCGGACGCGTGTGCTCAGGTTCCTGAAGTTCAGTGGACATTCGTGGGGAGTGGTCCCTTGCTGGAATCCTGCCAGCAGCGCACAGCCGGACTGTCGAATGTTTCCTGGATCCCGTGGATTCCGTACGAACAGCTTCCGGATCGAATCTCGGAAGCTCACATTCTGCTGGGCGTCTTCGGCAGTTCGCAGAAAGCGGGACGAGTCATCCCGAACAAGGTCTACCAGGCCATGGCGTGTGGTCGTCCTGTAGTGACTCAGCATTCCCCAGCCTACCCTCAACAGTTGCTGGAAGCTTCACCAGAGACCACCGGAGTGCAGTTCATTCCACCGGGAGATTCTCGGGCTCTGGCTGATACGGTTCGGAGTCTTGCCGCATCGCCCGAGCAACTGGCTCGCCTTGGAGGATTGGCACGGACGTCGTACGAACGCTGGTTCTCCGCCGGAGCCGTGCAATTGGCGCTTCAGGAGAGTTTGCAGCGCGTTGTGAAATGACAGTGATGAGCATCCTCAGTGATCTGGCTGTTCAATTGGCTCAATCCTTGCCGCCTCGTTAAGATCCCTTGCTGTTCAGGTTTGATGCTGGAAATTCTTCCCGTGTTTCCGGTCGAACCTGCGTACTGCAAAGAACCTCCGAACTGTCACATCGCACGGCGGATGTGGCTCTGTTTTTCCCGAGACGTTTATGGACACAGCGCTGACTCTTTATACCGGTGCGAAGCTTCCTTCGGTGGGCTTTGGATTCTGGAAGGTCGAAAAGCCTCAGGCCGCCGGCATCTGTCGCACGGTCATTGAATGCGGATACCGTCACCTGGACTGCGCGTGTGATTACGGCAATGAAGCGGAAGTGGGGCAGGGCATTGCCGGTGCGATTCAGTCCGGCATGGTGCGTCGTGATGAGCTGTGGGTCACTTCGAAGTTGTGGAATACGTATCACGCTGCGGAGCATGTGCAGCCAGCCTGCGAGCGGACTCTGAAAGATCTGGGGCTCGACTATCTGGATCTGTATCTGATTCACTTCCCGATCGCTCAGAAGTTCGTTCCGTTCGAACATCGTTATCCGCCTGGCTGGTTTTCTGATCCGGCCGCGACGCCTCCGAGGATGGAAGAAGTGCGCGTGCCGATTCAGGAAACCTGGCGAGCCATGGAGAAGCTTGTCGAAAAGGGCCTGGTGAAGCACATTGGTATCTGCAACTTTGGAACCAGCCTGCTTCGTGATCTGCTCTCGTATGCTCAGATCCGGCCGTCGGTTCTGCAGGTGGAATCGCATCCGTTTCTCGTCCAGTCCAAACTGCTGCGATACTGTCAACAGGAGCAGATTGCGTACACCGCGTTTTCGCCTCTGGGTCCGGCCAGCTACTACAGTCTCGGCATGGCGTCGCAGTCGGAATCGCTGATGGACAATCCCGTCGTGCAATGTATCGGGCTCGAAAAAGGCAAGTCGGCGGCTCAGGTTCTGCTTCGCTGGGGCGTTCAGCGAGGAACCGCGGTGATTCCCAAAACGACGACCCTGGAACGCATGAAAGAAAACCTGAACATCTTTGACTTCGAATTGTCCGACGCCGACATGGAGTCCATTTCGTCGCTCGACCGAGGCCGCCGGTTCAACGATCCTGGCGTCTTTTGCGAAGCCGTCTTCAATACGTTCTGCCCCATTTACGAATAAACAAAAAAGTGACACCGGACGGCTTGCGCCGTGCCGCAATGTGGACCCATCAATCAAGAGTAGCGGAAGGGCGCGAGCCGTCCGGCTTTTGCAAGCCCTCCGGTCAGCGAACAGGAACTGAATCTCCGTGTGTGGAATAGCCGGCGCCATCTGGTGGGATGCTGCAAAGAGTGTCTCGCCTGAAACACTGCAGCGGATGACGACCAGTCTGCAGCATCGCGGCCCGGATGCGGATGGTCATTACTTCTGGCCGAATACCGGTCAGCCTGCGAGCTCATCAACCGGCGTCGCGCTGGGACATCGACGGCTCAGCATCATCGATGTGGCCGGAAGCGCGCAGCCGCTGGGAAACGAAGATGATTCCATACAGATCGTGTTCAACGGCGAAATCTACAACTACCGTGAACTGAGAACTCAGCTGCTGGCCGCGGGGCACACGTTTCGAACCGATGGCGACACAGAAGTCATCGTGCACCTGTATGAACAGCACGGGCTCGATTTTGTCCAGCACCTGCGAGGCATGTTCGCGCTGGCCATCTGGGATTCCAGAGAACGTCGACTGGTGCTTGTTCGCGATCGTCTGGGCAAGAAGCCTCTGTACTATCGCAGGGAAGACGGACGGCTGCTGTTTGGAAGTGAACTGAAGGCCCTGCTTCAGGTTCCCGGGGTCCCTCGCCAGCTGAATCGTCAGGCGGTCCTTCAGTTTCTGACGCTGCAGTATGTTCCTCATCCGGCTTGTATTCTGGAAGGATTTTCCAAACTGCCTCCGGCTTCGCTGGGCGTCCTTCAACATGGCGAATGGAGCGTCCGCAGTTACTGGAGTCCGCCGTTTGATCAGCCGGACCTGTCGCGTCGTCGAGTCGAAGACTGGAGCGATGAGCTGCGATCGACGCTGACCGAAGCCGTGCGACTCCGCCTTCGCAGCGATGTGCCTCTGGGAGCATTCCTGTCGGGCGGAATTGATTCGACCGTGATCTGCGGCGTGATGCAGAGTCAGCTGGATCGTCCGGTGGAAACATTCTCGATCGGTTTTCCAGTCGCGGCGTTCGATGAACGAGCCTACGCGAGAGAAGCGTCGGCGTTCCTTGGCACGAATCACCATGAAGCCGTGGTGACGCCGGATGCACTGGGCATTCTGCCAAAGCTGATCTGGCATTATGACGAACCGTTCGGAGACAGCTCCGCGATCCCCACGATGTATCTGTCTCAGATGACTCGCGAACACGTGACGGTCGCTTTGACGGGCGATGCCGGAGATGAATTGTTCTGCGGCTACGATCGATATCGGGCCGCTCGGTTGACGGGATTATCCGACTACATTCCTCGTTCGCTGCGGCGAATGATGTCAGCGGTGATTGCGAGGATTCCGGCATCCACGGAGCATCGATCGTTCCGCCGTCGACTCAAGCGGCTGATGGAATCACTGGCTCAGGATCCGGAACGACGGTACCTGAATTGGATCACCATCTTCAACGCATCGCGGCTTGAGTGGCTTCTGACGCCGGAGCTGCAGACGCTGGCGGCACAGCGAGATCCCGCCGAGTGCATCTTTGATGCGTACCAAAAATTCCCAACGCGTGATTTTATTACTCGGACGACCGCCACGGACGTTCAGACGTATCTGCCGTGTGACATTCTGACGAAGGTCGATATTGCCAGCATGGCGGCTTCGCTGGAATGTCGCTGTCCGTTCCTCGATCACAAAGTCGTGGAGCTGGCGGCTCGAATGCCGATCGAAGTGAAGCAGACACTGCGGCAGTCGAAGAAAGTGCTGGTTGAAACGTTCCGAGACAAGATCCCAGCGTCGATTCAGAACCGCAGCAAGATGGGATTTGGCGTTCCGATCGACCACTGGTTCCGCAACGAACTGAAACCTCTGTTGTTCGAAGTGCTTCTTTCCGACCGCTGCCTGAACCGAGGACTCTTGAATCCGGCGTCCGTGCGAATGCTGGTCGATGAGCATACATCAGGCCGCATGAACCACGCCTATCGCCTGTGGAACCTGCTGTGTTTGGAACTTTGGCAGCGATTGAATCTGGACGGTACGCCACCGATTCACGCGCCAGCGGTGATTGTGTAGGTCTCGCTTGCCGAGCGAGACTTTCGCCGCCAGGCGAACTTGTTCTTGCACGCGCGTGATGCCAAAGCCATTTGCCGCAAACGGACAGACGTGGCGGTGCCGTCAATCCACGGCGGCCAGCGATCCTATGGACAGTCATCAGGTCGCTGGTCGCGGCGAGGCCGCGAAGTGCCGCTCGGCAAGCGGCACCTACGGTACCGCTGCACTCGGCGACGGGCTGCCCGTTTGCTGTTCAAATCGCTCACGAATCGGTCCGCGGCGCATCTGAGGATACTCTTCGATTACCTTTGTTGTTTCGACTCGCGACATCAGGAATCCGCCGGCACAGGTGGCGGACAGCAAAAGACCAGGGATCAAATGCTTCAGTGCCCCGGGGATTTGTTTGCGAAAGGCGAGCATCAACACTTGATGAGCACCGCCGAGCGCCCAGAGACCACCTGAGGCCCATGTGACCATGGCCATGAAACTGTCGTAGCCAGGGTTCTTGATGTTGGGCACTTCGTAGATCCAGAACATGACGGTGCTGGAGTATCGATAGCAAAGAAACCACAACGCCAGGGCCGACACCGGAAGAAACCATGTGACCCACGGACGCTTCTTCAGTTTCGTCGCAATGAAAGAAGGCTGACCAGCGACCGGGGCTTGCCCGACCGTTTTGTCCGGGACATAAGGATTCGCAGAAGTATCGGCAGCGTTGTTCATAAGTCGCCCTTGCCAGCTGAGTCTTCGTCATGCACACACGCCAACATCGTAGCAAATCCCGCCCCGATGCTCGCGCGCCGTTTTCAGAGATTGACTCGCCGCCCGACGTTTCTGACAAGAATTTCACATTTTGGTCATTAGTTTTCAGTGTTCAGTTTTCAGTGTTCAGTGGTGTTGAGTTGGGTAGCACGCCTGAAGGGCGTGTGCCGCAGGCGCCGGAAGCCATTGAGTGCATGTGGTATTGCCAATGGCGGGTGCACTGGGATATGAGTGCCGTCACGTCAGTTTCCGACCGCTGCGCGTCACAGGCTTCACCTGTGGTACCCAGTGTAGAGCGATTGTCCTCAATCGCTTTGCTCGCTTTTGTGATTGGGTGTTAACGACTGAGGACAGTCGTTCTACAATGGCTCGCGCCGCGACTTTCGATCATCGCATTTTTACGATCGGACAACTCTCCGTGATTTCCCGTCAGGACATTCAGCTGATCTTCGCGGCGGCTCGTGCGTGGTTGAGCGGGCTGGTGGCGCTGGTGATTCTGGCGATTGGACTTCGGATTGTGTCGACGTTTGGCTGGTACTTTCCGCCGAACTTTCAGGGAGGATTCCTGGCCGGGCGAGATAGCTACTTCTGGCGGTCGGCTTATGGTATCGGATTCTATCTGCACATCATCGGTGCTCCGATCGCCTTGCTCACTGGACTGCCTCAGTTCAGCCGACTGCTTCTTCGCGCGTCGCCTCGCCTGCATCGTACTCTGGGGAAGACCTACGCACTGTCAGTGCTGCTCGCTGCGGCTCCTGGCGGGTTCATCATGGGCTTCTGGTCACGTGGCGGAGTGCCTGCGATGATCTGCTTTATCGCGATGAGCCTCCTGGTGGCCGTCTTCACGGTGCTCGCCTGGCGAACTGCACTGCAGCGACGTTTCGAGTCGCATCGAAAATGGATGACTCGCAGTTACCTCGTCATGATCTCCGCCGTCCTGCTTCGACTGATCGACCCCGCCCTTCGCCGCTCGGGCGTTCCCGATGAGCTGTCGTATCAGATCTCCGTCTGGCTCAGTTGGGTTCCGTCACTCGTGATCTTTGAAGTGATCGAGCGAATGAGAAACGCTCCAATGGCCCAACACGAAAATAGCGGAAGGGCGCAAGCCCTCCGGTGAGTGCTGTGAAGGATTTTCTGCAGCGAATTTCCTGAGCTCCGAGTTGTAGTGGAACTCGCCAGAGTTCCTGTCATCAACGACAGTCGTGGGATCTCTGGCGAGATCCACTACAGAATCCTTCACAGCGTTGCCCGGCAGTTGAGTGCGACTAATGTCGCGAACCAGTCGCAAGCCCATGAGTAAATGCGACACCGGACGGCTCGCGCCGTTCCGCTACTTGAATGACACCCAAAACGAAGAACCAAGAACAAAGAACCAAGAACGAGCCCCCCCGTCCCATCACCCTCTCTGCGTCCTGTACTGATTCAGAAAGATCCCGGCGGAGATGGAGACGTTCAGTGAATCGGTGCCGTTGTGCATGGGGATGGTCAGGGCGGTCTGGAGGCAGCTGCGGACAGCCGGGGAGATTCCATCGTACTCATTGCCGAACACGATGACTGTGCGTTCTGGAAACGTGAAGCCGGCGAGCGGTGTTGCGGTGGGGTCCAGCAGAGTTCCTGCGATGTGACAGCCGTAGAAGTCTCGAAGTTGAATCAGCTGGGCGGCGAGATCGTTGGTTTCTTCGATGGGCAGGAACAGACCGTTCCCCATGGAAACTCGCAGGACACGTCGCGAAAACGGATCGGCGGAACCCGGGCCCAGCAAGACTCCGTTAGCTCCGAACGCGGAAGCGATGCGGATCAGAGCCCCTACGTTTTCCGGGTCGGTGATTCGATCTCCGGCGACCAGCAAAGCCGGGCCGTGAGCGGGCAGAGCGGAGCCGATGGGACTCGCAGGCCGACGACTCGCACACGCCATGACTCCGCAGTGAAATGCAAAGCCCACGAGTTCTTCGGCCAGCGGCTGGCTGAGGCGATACACGGGAACATTGTCCGGCAGCTTTGCTCCAAACGAATTCCACTTCCGGTCGCTGATCAGGATACTGCGAACATCGAAGCCGCTTCGAAGGACTCGTTCCACCACCGTCGGACCTTCGGCAATGAACAGCCGTGCGTCGCGAGTCGTGTTGGTTGTCTTCAGGCTGCGATAAACCTCAAGCCTTGGATCGTTGAGGTTTTCAATGCGCTCTTCGAGCATGGTGATTGGAGAGTTGACGGGACTGGTGCGGATCGCGAACAACGACATCGGTCATTCTAATCCGCAGAAGAACCGTACGTCCTTCCCCACTCGGGTTGATCCCGGTGGTTTACCGGCTTTTGCACTACCGGCGGCTTTACGGGCGTGCATTGCCACCATGGGGCTTGTCCCCATGGAGCAATGATCGCAACCAGAAGCGAGGATTGTTCCTCGCCAGACGCCACTCCCGGAGCTTGTCTCCGGAGAGCGATGATCAACAGGATCATGGCTCCATGCGGGCGAGCCGCGATGGTGGCCACAGGGCTTCATGACTTCATTCTGGTTTCGATCATAGCCCGACGGGGACAAGCCCGCGTCGAGGCTCCAGCTGCTCATGTCCCCGGGTTTACTTCATTCGACATTCAAAGCAAACCCGGCATGGGAACGTGTTTGATAAGCGATCAGGGCTTAGGCACCTCGGCCGGTGGAGCCACGTTCTTGCGATCCTCAATCGCCCGGTTCACAACGTCCTTCATTGCTGGATGAGTCAGAATGATGAAGTGCATCCAGTCCGACTTTGTGGGGGCATGGTCTCTCCAGAGTTCCTTGGTCACTCGTTGAGCCAGCTGCGGATATCGTGGTCCGAATGGTCCGGCACCATCTGTCAGTTCCAGATCAGGCCAAAGCAATCCCGGGATCGCATTCGGAGGTATTCGAAAACCGCGGCTAACAGCGGATTCTGGTTCATCCATCGCCTTAGGTCGGGCTGACATCACGATATCGAAGACCCCGCGAGTGGCCTCGAACAGCAACTGCCGCTGAGGCTCCGTGGTCTTGCCGTCGTCAGTCGTGAAGACCACATTCAGCAGCTGGACCAAGAGAGATGTGGTTGTCACGGGAATGGAGCGAGCCATGCTGGATGGCGTGGTGACCATGATCGGGCTGACCGGCAGCGGGCTGTTGGAAGCAATGATCGGAGCTGCAAAATCGCTGAACGATTCCGAAACTGTTGTCGTGGCGATGAGAGCCTCTTTGTCTTTGGCAAGTTGCTCCAGACGCCGCTGAATGACGGTCAGTACGGAGCGCTTCTGTTCGTCATTCAGTGTGGCTCCGTTGGCCAGGATCATGCAGGCTTGAGCCACCTGGGAAGGACTGCTGTCTTCGCGTTCGAGCACTCGGATTGCGACGCTGACAACCTTGTCGCGGAAGGCGGGCGTGCCGAATTCTTTGTTGCCGTTCGAGCTGCGATACTGGATCGGTTGGCTGATCCACCAGTCTTCGTTCAGTTGCGGACAATTGATCAGGATGTCGGTCGATGTCTTTGCAAGCTCCGCGTAGTCCTTGACTGATTCATAGGTCAGGAATCCGCGAAGAAGAACGGCTGCATCGGCGATTGCGACCGCGTCCGCATTCGAAGTGACGTCCTGAGAAAGAACCGAGCCCGCCCAGCTGACCACTGGCTTCAAATCATCGAATGACTCAGGGCCCGAGTAGCTGATGTATGTCAGAAGTCGCTTGTTCCATTCGGCGTTGGTGCTTGCTGTTCTAGCCGTCACCCATCGAACAAAGAACTTTGAACCGGGATTGGCTTTGCGAAGGATGGTGGCCGCTTCGTAGTCCAGCGTCCAGACTCGATTCTGTTCCTTGTCCGTGACCTTCAAATTTCCATCCAGTCCCGGAAGGACTCTGTACAGCGTCTCAGTGACCGTCTCGGAGTTCTGTGGAGTCAACAGAGCCGCACACGCCTCGAACGCCGCCTTCAAACCCTCAACACTGCGTTCGCGACTCAGCATCTCGAGCCAGTGTTCCAGCGGCTGCCCATTATAAAGCGGCGATGCAGGCGACGGCATGGGCTTTTCGTTCCTGGCCTGAGCCGCTTCAAACTCTTTTCGATACGGAGCCAATGCCTTGTGATAAGAGAGGCAGAACTGGATCCAGTCTGCCTTTGTAGGATTCGAGCCAGGTCCCCAGAGCTGATCGGAACATACTTGAGGTGTGCGAGTGTCTGGTGCGTCTGTCCAGATGATTGAAATGGCTCTGAATGATGTGTCCCATAAGATCTCTGTTGTTGCAAGCCAACGTTTCAGGTCACGCCCGTTCAGCTTGACTCTCGCTCGTCCTGCTTTGCATTTTGCGAAGAACGCCTCTAAGTCGGAGTCCTCAGTAAAGTCTACACGCAGGACGAAAATGAGGTCGAGAAGTTCCGCGACTGGCAGTGATTGGTAAATCCCTTCGATACTTGAAGACAGCTGCAGTTCGGAAACACTCAGTGGCGATCGGAACCGCTCGCTTAGGTTGACCGTTTTCCACAAGTCTTCGTCCGGCGAGACAAGTAAGCGATGCAGTTGCTGTTGAAGCAGATTGTCAATCAGCTTCAGCAAGGCAAGATCTTCCCTCAGTTTGGTTGGATCACCGTCACTCTGAAAGAAAACGCCATTCTCTTCTTCGCCCATTGTCAACGCGATGATGATACAGGCCTTTGCCAAATCGGCTTCACTACAACCCTCATCGCTCAGGACGTCCAACGCCGCGGAAAATCGCTTCTTGTCGGCCAGCGACTGATATGGGTTTTTGCTGACTGGAACCAACCACCAGTCTGGCTGGATGTATGGTGAAGCTTCCACTGCGGCAACGAGGGTTGGGTTTTGTGCGAACGAGCCGAATCTATCCAGAACCCGAGATGCAATGAGTGGAACCAGCTTTTCTTTCTCTGAGTTTGGTGTTGGAGCCGCCTTGATGTAGTCCATAAACCACGCTTCGAATGCTGAAACATCCTGTTTGCGACCTTCCGTCTCCGCAATGTTACCCCACATTCCGTTCTGCAGTCGTTCTATCAGTCTCAAACGCCATGATTCGGACTCTGCCGCCTCAAACGACTGCCGCCACATCGCAAAGAACTTCTCGGGGCAGGATTTGGCAATGAAGTTAAAGGCGTGAAAGTCCAGAACGTAGTTGTGCTTCGAGCCGCCGTCCATCATTGATACCGGGAACGTGGGCAGTTGCTCGATCAGAGTTAGCGCGAGTTCAGGTTCCGGCGGAGCCGCAGCGAGTTTCAATCTCTTGTCAAAAAGTTTGATCAACTCGGCTTCATTCTTGGATTGCAACAGTGTTTGAATCTGTGTCTTGAATGGCACTTCGTCTGCACGTGGCTCGACCGGCGAGGCCGCAGGTCGTTTTGGATTCACAACTGGGGGTTTACCATCGGATTTGACGACAGCAGATTCGCGAGACCCCGGAGGCTCGTTGTTAAAGTTAATGCTGCCCGGCACTTTGTCTGCCGCAGATCCAGCTTGTTTCGCAACGCGAGGTACTTGCTGGATTCTGGCGATGACCGTTTCGCCGTTCTTCAGAGTGAATTTGTCGTGGTCGATGATCAGACCGTCGCTGGGGCCGTCGATGGTGATTTCGTAGGTGTCGGCTTGAAGGCGAGTTGATGTGGTGCCGTGGGTGACCTGAATGCCGTCGACGGGCTTGCCCTCTTTCAGAAGCT